>Ga0181532_10002310_pt1 | contig 17854 bp, 12 predicted proteins | sample PEATcosm2014_Bin_33_FD_119768 | JGI IMG/M metagenome (GOLD analysis project Ga0181532, IMG submission 119768) | Peatland microbial communities from MTU Mesocosm Facility, Houghton, MI, USA - PEATcosm2014_Bin11_30_metaG | ecosystem: Environmental > Terrestrial > Soil > Wetlands > Peat | place...
CGGGGGGGGGGGGAGGGAGGGGGCGGGTACAAAACCAGCAACTAGCAACCAGGAAGCAAAAACGCCATTTTTTTCCACGTGCGAATTCCTCAAGAAAACTGAGTTGGTGCGCGAGATTCCGAACCGCGAACGATGAACCAAATTCCGGTATGATAGAAACAGATTCCTCCAGAGGAAAAACAAGCAATGGCAGTTCCCGTATCTCAGATGTGGACAGTGGCCTCCTACGTTCTGCGCCAGAAGCTGGCCGGACGCGAGCGCTATCCGCTCGTGCTCATGCTCGAGCCGCTGTTCCGCTGCAACCTGGCCTGTGCCGGATGCGGCAAGATCCAGTATCCGGCCCACATCCTGAAAACCGATCTCTCGCCGGAAGACTGCTTCAAAGCAGTCGATGAGTGCGGAGCCCCGATGGTTTCGATCCCCGGCGGCGAGCCGCTGATGCATCCGCAGATCGCCGAAATTGTCGAAGGCCTGGTCGCGCGCAAGAAATATGTTTATCTCTGCACCAACGCGCTGTTGCTGAAAGAAAAGTTACCGCTATTCAAGCCCAGCAAGTACCTGAGCTTCTCGGTTCACATGGACGGACAGAAAGAGCACCACGATTTTTCCGTGTGCCGCGAAGGTGGATACGAACTTGCCCTTGACGGAATCCGCGCCGCCGTCGCAGCCGGCTTCCGCGTGACCACCAACACCACTCTGTTCGATGGCGCCGATCCCAACAGCGTGCGCAAATTCTTCGACGAGATGATGGAAGTCGGGGTCGAGAGCATGATGGTCTCGCCCGGATATTCCTACGACAAGGCGCCCGACCAGAAGCACTTTATGGGACGCGCCCGCATTCGCCGCATGTTTCGCGCCATGCTTTCGAATCGCAAAAAAACCTGGCGCTTCAATCAGTCGCCGCTCTTCATCGAATATCTGATGGGCAGGCGCCACTACAAATGCACCCCTTGGGGAATGCCGACCTATAACATTTTCGGATGGCAAAAGCCCTGCTACCTGCTGCAGGACGGCTACGCCGAGTCCTACAAAGAATTGATGGAAACGACGGAGTGGGCTAGCTATGGCACCGAGTCGGGCAACCCGCAGTGCGCGAACTGCATGGTGCATTGTGGCTACGAGCCTTCGGCGGTGAACGATACATTCGGATCGCTGCGCGGATTCGCCGACACGGTGAAAGCGACCTTCTCGCTCTATCCCGACAAAGACGCGCTGAACGATCTTGATCGCGACGTGCGCCCGGTGCACTCGTACAATCCGCTAGTGCAGATTAACGCACAGATTGACGCGCAGATTGAATCGGGAGCTGCCGCGCCTCAGACCGAAGAAAGCCGCGTATGAGCGGACGCGAACATGGGCACGATCCCTTGCCACCTCACGGCGCGCAAGTTCTAGTGCAGCCGAGCCCCACCCATGAACTTCCGACTCAAGACCTCGCGACCCATGAACTCCCGAGCGATGAACTCGAAGTTGTCCCCGGATTCGAGCGCGAAAATCTTCAAGGATGGATCCCGCAACTTGCCAGCGAAGCCGATATCAGAGCGGTCATCGAAAAAGCGTTTGACTATCGCGGTGACGTAACCATCACCCGTAAAAATCAAGACAAAGACGGTTCAGAGATTACCGGATATCTTTTCGATCGCCGCATTGGGCCGACGCTGGAGAACTCCGTGGTTCGCTTAATACTTGCCAACAGCAACGAGCGTCCCCAGATTCCATACGCCGAAATCGCCACCATCGCCTTCACCGGACGCGACACCGCTGCCGGCAAGAGCTATGAAGCCTGGGTGAAAAAATACTGGGAAAAGCGGGCCAAAGGCGAGAAGAATATTTCCATCGAGCCCGAAGCGCTGGAGTAGCACGCTTTCCGCACTCACCCTCACTCTGAAACTCTAACCCTTCATCCCGAAATTCTAACCCTTGTCATCCCGAACGAAGTGAGGGATCTGCAGTTTCTTACTCAGCGGCACACTGCAGATCCCTCACTTCGTTCGGGATGACAATCAGGGAAGTATTAATGAGCGGGCTAGAATGTTCTCCATGTTAGTACTCGCGTCCGCATCGCCGCGTCGCCAGGAATTGTTGCGCAGCGCAGGGATTGCTTTTGAAGTGCAGCCTGCAGACATTCCGGAAGATCCGCTACCCGGAGAAGACGCGAAAGACTGTGCCGAACGCTTGGCGCGCGAGAAGGCGCTCGCGGTGGCGCGCCAACGTCCGCATGATGTTGTGCTCGGAGCTGACACCGTCGTTGTCGTCGATCGCCAGCTTCTCGGCAAGCCCTGCGATGCCGCGGATGCCGCGCGCATGTTGCGGATGCTTTCCGGACGCGTGCATCGGGTGATTACGGGAGTCTGTTTAGTGGTCAACGGCCAGCCGTCGGTGGCCAGCGAAACGACGCTCGTTACCGTGAGCGAGATTACAGATGAGGACATCGCCGAATATGTCGCGAGCGGCGAGCCTATGGACAAAGCTGGAGCCTACGCGATTCAGGGCATCGCGTCTCGCTGGATTCCTCGTATCGAAGGGGATTACAGCAACGTGGTGGGATTGCCGGTAGCGCTGGTATTTCGCATGCTGCGGGGAATCAGTTCCCAGTTCCCAGTTTTCGGTTCTCAGAAAACCCTCGGTTCTTTAGGCTCGTCGGGCTCTTACTGAGAACTGAGAACCGGGAACTCTTACGTAGTGGGCGGTTTGGGTGTTTCTTTCGGCTTTTCCTCGGGATCTTTCATAGAAGCCTTGAAATTCCGGATGCCTTCACCCAGGCCTTTGCCTAAGTCGGCAAACTTGCTTGGCCCGAAAAGCAGCAGCGCGATGCCGATAATCAATAGAATGTGCAGCGGCTGGAACAGTCCTTCACCCATAAAACCTCCGTTCACTTGCGTCCAGGCAGCAGTGCAAACTCCGACCCCAACTGAATTCTAGGTCAGTGTAAACCCCCAGGTCAAAGCTCCCCGTGCTGGCGGTCACAGGAAAGTGTGATTTAGCCCCAACTGCTTCGGTTAGAGCAGCTTAGGTCAGGCCCGCTCAATCAGGCCGGCAATGAGCGCGGCGCGGCGCGGCAACTCTGAAATCAGGATGTGCTCGTGGGTAGCGTGCGCTCCATCGCCTACTCCGCCCAGACCGTCGAGGGTAGGAATGCCCAGACCGGCGGTGAAATTGCCGTCGGAGCCGCCGCCCACAGCGGCTTCTCCAAGCTTCCATCCCAATTCGCGTGCTATGGCGACGGCTTGCGCGCACAGCGCGGCGACTCCGGCGGTGCGTTCCATTGGCGGACGATTAATTCCTCCGGTGATCTCGATTTTGCATTTGCGATTGAAGGGGCGCAGGCTTCGCATCCTCTTGTCGATCCCGGCCGCGTCTTTCAGGCGTGCGATGCGCACATCGATCTGAGCCGACGCTTCGGCTGGAACCACGTTGGTTCGCGATCCGCCGCTCACGATGCCGACGTTTACCGTCAGACCCTTTTTCAAATCGGTGAAGGCGGAGACTTTGTCGATCTGGCGCGCCAGCTCGAGAATCGCGTTCACGCCTTTCTGGAAGTCGAGTCCGGCATGAGACGCTTTGCCGGTAACTTTGACGAGGTATTCGCCAACCCCTTTGCGCGCAGTTTTTACGGCGCCCTGAAATCCATAAGAAGGCTCGAGGACGAGCACGGCTGCAGCTTTTTTCGCCAGCGCTTCGGTGATTGCGCGCGAGGAGTCACTGCCAACTTCTTCGTCGGAAACGAGGAACACGGTCACGGGTCGCAGCAGTTCGCCATCTTTATGTCCGGCTTCCTTGTGCCAATTCTGCAGAGCGGCGAGCGCGTGCAGCATCAACGCGATGCCCGATTTCATATCGAGCACGCCGGGACCCGTCAGCCGGTTGTGCTCGACCCGGCACGGCATGGTGGCGAGTGTGCCGAGCGGATAGACGGTGTCATAGTGGCCGAGCAGAAGCACCGGCTTGGCCGACTTTCCTCCGAAGTTTACCTGCAGGTGACTGCCAAAGTCTTTCGTCCGGTGGAAGCGCAGTTCGCCGCCGAGCCGCGCAAACTTCTCCGCGACGACCTCGGCGATGCGGTCCACGGCGGTTTTGTTGTCGCTGGGGGATTCAATTTCGACCAGCTCGCGGATGGTCGAGACGATCTCATCGCGGCGCTGGTTGAAATAGGCTAAGAAATAGGCTAGACAATGCTCGGCTTCCGCGTTCGGATGCGTGGGCGCTTTTCTGGATGCCGGATTCACGACGGATTGTCCCTCGAGAGCGGAAGTCCTGCCTCATAGAAGCTATCGCATAAGAGGGTGTTCGGGATAGTTGATGAAACTGATTCGGAAATTGCGCGCCACTGCTTCGAGAGGCCGCTAGCTTGCCTTTGATTTGTCGTCCGACAGCTTGTTCATGGTTCGGGCGAAGATCTCGTCGGGAGATCCTTTGGCGACAATCGGCAACAGCAGGCCGAGATTTTTGTAGAAATGGATCAGGGGGGCGGTGCTTCGTTCGTAGGCTTCCAGACGCACAGCGATAGCGTCGGGGCGGTCATCTTCGCGCTGGAAGAGGCGTCCGCCGCAGTGATCGCAGACGGCCTCGACCTTTGGCGGTCTTTCTTTCACATTGAAAACCGACTTGCATTTTTCGCAGGTGCGGCGGCCGCTCAGGCGCTGGACAATCTCGTCGACGGGCAGTTCGTAGTTCACGACGGCGCTGAGCGAAAGTTTTTCGTCTTCCATCAGCTCTTTTAGGGACTCGGCTTGGCCCAGGGTGCGCGGAAATCCGTCGAGGATGAAACCGCCGGTACAAAGGATACATTCGCTGCGCTCGCGCACCATCTCCCAGACGGTGGAGTCGGGCACCAGTTCGCCTCGGCGCATGTATTCCAGCGCGGCCTTGATCGCCGGGGATTGGTCGCAGTCGCGACGGTTGCTGGCGGCGCGAAAGACGTCTCCGGTCGAGAGATGGCACGCGCCCAGACGCTCGGTGAGGAGTTCGGCCTGCGTGCCTTTGCCCACGCCCGGCGCTCCGAGTAGGATCAGGCGCCATGGGTTCTTGCGGTCTGCGGGAACGGCTGAGCGCTGCACGGAACAGTCTGCCGAGCTATCTGGCGAACTAGCCGCCGAAGGCCCCTGCAGCCACGGCACGCGATCGTTCTTGACCGGCGCGGTCATACCTAGAAATCTACGCCGGGGCGCGCGGTTTGCAGTGACGGTCGTCACATATGAGTTGGTATTGGACTCCGGCTTGCGTCTGAAGGGCGGTGGCTGCCCTCAGCGGCTAAAGCCGACTCCGGAAACGAGCCAGTTATCGCAGCGGTGAACCGCTGCGCCACCCAAAGGCAAGAACAACGCTGACCCGCAGCCCTGCGCTTGATGAGTTGCCGGGTCTCCGCTAGGTGGTGCCCCAGATTTCGCCGATGATTCGTTGGAAATTTGCGCCCAGAACTTTCTCGATCACCAACGCGGGCTGGCCGCGTTTGGCGAGTTCGGTGGCGATGATTTCCATGTGATCGGGGCCGTTGAGGTCGGGCACATAGGGATAGCGATCTTCACCGGGGGCGCCGATGCCGAGTTTCTTGCGGCGCGCGATGTCCTGATCGAAGGCAGTTTCTTGTTCGGCGGTCAGAACCGTTTTCTGGATGGAGCCATCGGATCCGATGCCCACGTGATCGGCGCCGCAGATATTGATGGCGTGCACGACGTGATCGAGCACATGTTCGCGGGTGGGCACGGTGGGCGATGCTACGACGTAGGGCATGAGATAGACGCCGAAATAGCCTCCGCGATCGGCGAGCGACTTGAGAATTTCATCGGGCTTGTTACGGGGATGGGGATAGACGGCCGCGCATCCGGCATGGGTGATGAGAACCGGCTTGGCGGATTCGACGATCGCTTCGGAGGTGGTGCGGTATCCGCTGTGACTGAGGTCGACGGCTACTCCGAGGTCGTTCATCTTTTTTACGGCTGCGATGCCCGCTTTGCTGAGTCCGGCGTTGCCGGGTTCGAGGCATCCGTCGCCGAAGATGCTGCGATTGTTGTAGGTGAGTTGCATGATGCGCACGCCGAGGCGTCGAAACATTTCGATGCGGTCGGGATTTTCCTCGAGAAACGCGGTGTACTGGAAGCCGGGGAGAATGCCGATCTTGTCTTCGCGCTTGGCGCGGGCAATCTGGGAATGGCGGCGCACGATGAGGAATGCTTCGGGATGCTGCTCGACGAGCATCTCTACGGCCGCGATGTCGCTGACTGTGCCTTCGAAGGTCGGTTCCGAAACCGTGAAGTTGATGGCGGTGATGCCGGATTGTCGCACTGCGGCGAGGGTGTCGGCCGTGGGTGGCGCGTCCATATCGACGAAGGGGGCGCAGAGTGAGTCGATGACGATGGCGTTTTTGTAGAGCGCGGCAATGGCGGGAGTGTCGCCGACCGAGGTAAGCGATTGAGAGAGGAGACGTGGGGCTACGAGCGTCGCGGCAGATAATTTGAGAATGCCGAGATTGAAGTCGCGACGATGCACGGGCGTTGCTCCTGCGGGATTCTAACGCACAGCAGGGATTCGATGCCCAGCCTCAAAGGACATCTGATTTCCGGTGCCAGCAGAGACGGGGCAAGCCCCGTCTCTACGGAAGGAGTATCTTGATCAGTTCGCTTCCCAGGTTTGGGGAACGTTCACATAGGAACGATCCAGCTCGCCAACGGAAGCGCAACCGAGCAGCCTCAAGGTGCGGTCGAGGTCGGTTCGCAAAATTTCGATGGCGCGATTGACGCCGGCTTCACCGGCGGCGGCCAAGCCATAGGCATAGGCGCGCCCGCAGAGCACGGCTCGAGCGCCCAGGCAAAGGGCTTTGACTATGTCGGTGCCGCGGCGAATGCCTCCATCCATTAGGATTTCGATTTGGCCGTTTGCGGCTTTCACGACCTCGGGCAGAGCGCGCAAGGATGCGGGAACGCAATCGAGTTGGCGTCCGCCGTGGTTAGAAACGGAAATGGCGGCGGCGCCGTGATCGATGGAGCGGCGTGCGTCGTCGCCAGTGAGAACGCCTTTGATTACGATGGGGCCCCGCCAGAGTTCGCGAATCCACTTCAGATCGCTCCAAGTTACAGCCGATTCGGCGAGGGCGGCGACTACATCCGTGAGTGGCATCGGACCTTTGCCGGGGATCACGACGTTTTCCATCGCGGGCGTGCCGCCATCGAGCAGGAAACTTGCGAGCCAGCCCGGGCGGGCGAAGATTTGCGGAAGAAAGGGCAGCTTTTCGAAGGGACCGCCGCTGACCAGTTCTTTCATTCCGTTGCGGAAATCGCGCTCGCGGATGCCGGAGACGGGAGTATCGATGGTGACTACGAGTGCGGAAAATCCGGCGACGCGGGCGCGTTCGATGGCGGCCTCGGCGGCTCCGCGGCCACCCATCAGATAGAGCTGATAGAAGACGGGGCCAGTGGAGGCGGCTTTCACGTTTTCCATCTTGTGCCCGGAGAGGGTGGAAAGAATGTAGGCGGTGCCGGCGTTACCGGCGGCGCGCGCGGCTCCCACTTCGCCTACGGGGTGCATGAGGCGGCTGTAGCCGACGGGCGAGAGCAAAAAGGGGAGTGCAAGATCGAAGCCTAGAACACTGGTGCGCAGGCTGCACTTGTCAAACGCTACGGCGTGACGAGGACGGAAGGTGACGTCCTCAAAGACGCGGCAATTTTCGCGGAGGGTGACTTCGCCTTCGGCTCCGCCATCGAGGTAATCGAAGACCGATTTGGGGACACGGCGCTGGGCGATGGCGCGGAAGTCTGCGATGCAGACTACGCGAGGAGAAGCGACAGAGCGTTGGGATCGAGTCATGGCGCGATACCCCGTGTCGGCAGTTTGTTAAAGCAGGGTGATATTATCACCGATGAAAAACCAGGCAAGAAATTTCGGCAGGCTGACGGCGCGCCAGCTTCATCTACTAAACTGATATCCAACATCCGACCGAGGGGTCTACTGCTTGCATAAATTCTGGTCGTCTTCGAATTTGAACCGCCGTATCTCTGTCTGTGTGTGTCTTTTCTGGTTGCTTGCTTTTCTTGCTGTGGGCGCGGTGGCCGAGCCGGTTTCTCCGGAACTGGTAAATGGGCTGAAATGGCGGCTGATCGGGCCTTTCCGCGGCGGACGAGTGGTGGCAGTGGCGGGCGTGCCGGGAGACTCGACAACCTTTTATTTTGGCTCAGTCAATGGCGGGATATGGAAAACAATCGACTCCGGAGTTGTCTGGACACCGATTTTTGACGGGCAGCCTGTGGCCTCGATCGGCGCGCTGGCCGTGGCTCCCTCCGATCCTAAGACTATTTATGCCGGGACCGGCGAGAGCGACATTCGTGAGGACCTCTCTACCGGCAACGGCGTCTACAAGTCCACCGATGGCGGCGCCACCTGGCATCACATCGGCCTGGAGGATACGCGCCAGATCAGCAGGATTGTGATCGATCCGCAGAATCCGGACGTCGTTTACGTCGGTGCTCTGGGTCACGCTTATGGTCCTAATGAGGAGCGTGGTGTCTACAAATCGGTCGATGGAGGAACGCATTGGGCGCGGGTTCTCAATCCGGGATCCGATATCGCGATTTCAGATCTGGCGATGTGTTCTTCCGCCCCGCAGCTCTTGTTTGCCGGCGCATGGCATACGCATCGTCCTCCCTGGAGCACGTATGCTCCGATTGACGGAACTGGACCCGGCGGCGGGCTTTATCGTTCGCAGGATGCCGGCAAAACCTGGTCTCGTCTTGATGGAGGTGGGCTACCCGAGGGTAATTGGGGGAGGGTTGGCGTCGATGTTGCGCCTGACGGCAGGCGCGTATATGCGCTCATCGAAGTAAAGTCCGAGGCAGGAAAAACCGATCCGAAAAAATCCGGTCTCTATCGCTCTGGCGATGGAGGCAACACGTGGGCGCTGGCCAACACCGATCCGCGTCTGACCAGCCGGGCATGGTACTTCAATCGCATCACCATCGATCCGCACAATTCCGACGTGATCTACATCCCGAATGTCGCTCTTTACCGATCAGAGGATGGCGGGAAGTCAATTTCGGTTCTTAGAGGCGCGCCGGGCGGAGATGATTACCATCAGCTCTGGATCGATCCGAAGAATTCCGCCAGTATGGTGCTCGGGACGGATCAGGGAACCACGATCAGCCTTAACCGTGGCCAAACGTGGAGCAGTTGGTACAACCAGCCGACGGCGCAGTTCTATCACGTGACCACCGACAACCAATTTCCATACGCCGTGTACGGCACGCAGCAGGATAGTGGCAGCGCCGCAGTTCTAAGCCGTACCGACCACGACCAAATCACGCCGCGGGACTGGTTTCTTCCCGGCGGCAGCGAAAGCGGATACATGGTGGTCGATCCGAATGATCCCGACATCGTTTATTTGAGTGGGACTTATGGTTCCATTGCCCGCTTCAACAAGAAGACTGGCTTCAGTCAGGACATTACTCCGTGGCCCGCGTTTGCCTGGGACGCGGAGATACGCGAGCGCAAGTATCGTGACCCTTGGACTCCGGCGCTGGTTCTTTCTCCGGTTGACTCAGCAACGCTCTATCTCGGAACGCAGTATGTGATGAAGACGGTTGACGGCGGTCTGCATTGGGAGACCATCAGTCCCGATCTCACCGGAGCGACTGGCGGTATGCGGAATTCGGAAGACAAGAAATCGCAAGGTCCGCCAACTCTCGAGGAGGCGAAACGCGACGGTTACGGGGTTGTATTTACCATCGCGCCATCGCCCGTCGGCCGCGATCTGATTTGGGCGGGAAGCGACACTGGACTGATTCACCTGACTCGCGATGGTGGAAAGAACTGGAAAGACGTCACTCCGCCGGGGCTGAGCGCCTGGAGCAAAATTTCGCTGATCGAAGCTTCGCACTTTGATCCCGCCGTCGCCTACGCAGCCGTCGATCGCGGACGCCTCGACGATCGAACGCCCTATATCTATCGAACGCGCGACTACGGTGCCTCCTGGCAACTGATCACGAATGGCATTACTACTCCCGCATTCTTACGGGCGGTTCGCGAAGACCCGCAGAGCAAAGGGCTTCTCTTTGCAGGAACCGAATTTGGAATTTTTGTGTCGTGGGATGACGGGGACAACTGGCAGTCTCTGCAACTGAACTTGCCGGTCACTGGAGTTCGCGATCTCACCACCCACGGCGATGACCTGGTGATTGCCACGTTCGGCCGGTCTTTCTGGATACTCGATAACATGACGCCGCTTCGCCAGGCGCTGGAGGCAAGAAGAGCGGGTGGTTCGTGGCTCTATCGTCCGGCCACAGCGGTCCGGGTGGATAACGACTCCTTTACAGGCACACCGCTTCCACCGGAGGAACCCACGGCGGAGAATCCTCCGAGCGGCGCGATGATGGATTATTTTCTCGCAACTCCGGCGAGCGCCGTGCAGTTGGAAATTTTCGATGCGCAACAGAATCTTGTCAGACGGTTTTCTTCGGAGAGTGGTTCTTCAGGGAAAAAGTCTTCGCAAGGTCAGGAGACCTGGAAGCATCAGCCGCTGCCCGTCGCCGAGCGTTGGTTTCCCAAGCCTGAAGTGCTCGAGAAAACCGCCGGGTTGCACCGCTTTGTTTGGAACCTTACCTGGGCTAGTTCTGGCGGCCCGACTGCGGACGAAGACGCCGGTTTTCACAATCCCAGCGGGCCGAAAGCGGTGCCGGGAATCTACCAGGTCCGCCTGACGGTCGATGGAAAAGCGCAAACCCAGACACTGAAAGTTGTCATGGACCCGCGCTCGCCGACGACTTCCGAAATACTTGCCCAGCAGTTGCAGTTGGGACAACAGATCTTTGGCGAGACTATTGAAGCGCGCCGGGCGCTGGCCGAGATCGCCTCGGTCCAGAAACAACTGACGGACATTCAACAAAAATCGAGCGCACAAAACGCGCCGCTTAAGTCAGCGCTGGCAGATGTTCAGTCCGCGATCGGCAAGATTCTCACTAATAAGGAGCACACAGGCGACGAAGGCTCCGGACTACAGGGTGCCTACACCGGTCTGGCGTCAGCTCTTCGGGTGGTCGAGGGAGGCGATCGTGCCGCGCCGTCGCAGGCGCTCGCGGTCTACAAGGAGTCAAGCCCGCAGGTAAAAGCACGCATCGCGGAATGGGCCCGATTCAAACAAACGAGATTATCGCAACTCAACCAGCAACTGCGTGAGGCCAACCTGGTTCCGATCACGATCGCAGAGATTGAGCAGCAAGTGGAATTTCTGATATCGCGCTAAACCTGGCCTGAATGCGTCGGACGCGCAAAGATCAGTTCTTGCTTGTCCTTCATCGTGTGACTCGTTGTTCCGTATCCTTCCGTTGCGTTTCGTTTGTGTTTTATATAGATTTAAAGAACAGGCCGTTGGGGTAGCCGTCATGAAGTTGATCGCGAAGAGGATAGCGTTGCTGTGTGTCTTGCTGACATTTTTGTCGGCAATGGCATCGGTGGCGCATCAACATTCGAGCGCGATCGAGTCGGCCAAGTGTTCGGTCTGTGCCGCTGCCCAATCAGCGGTGCCCAAGACCCCGTCCACACTGACGCATATCACATTTGTAGTCGTCGCCACTTTTCTGCCGCAGTCGGTATCCGCCAAGCAGCGCCTGATAGCTTTTGCCCTGTGTGTGCGCCCGCCTCCCACCGTCTAAAGATCAAGTTTCAGTGGTATAGAGGCTGGTTCGTTTCCTGTGAGCCGTGTCCTGATCTTTTCTGACAACCAATTGCTTTTGGAGGTATTCATGCTGACTTCATACCAGAAGTCGCTTCACGCGGCTTTTATGGTGGTTTTTTATTTTGCACTGGGCCTTCATGCTTACGCGCAGTCGAGCGGTAATTCGGGATCGATTAACGGTACGGTCCTGGATCCTTCGGGCGCGGTGGTGGCGAATGCGAGCGTTGAGATTCATCAAGCGGTAAGCGGCTATGACCGGACAGTTACGACAGATAGTAAGGGGAATTTCAGCTTCGTGAATGTGCCGTTTAATCCGTACCACATGACGGTGAAGGCGGTGGGATTCGATCCATACGCTCAGGATGTGGCAGTCCGCTCGGTGGTGCCTGGCAGCGTCCAGGTCACTCTGCAGATATCCGGATCTTCTACCACGGTTACTGTCGAGGATAAAGGAGACTTAGTGGAGAACGATCCTACCTTCCACTCCGATGTCGACAAGGAGTTGATCGACAGACTTCCCATGGGAACCGGGTCGTCGGCGTTAAGTCAAATCATAGGTGAGGCAACGCCGGGAATCGCTTCCGACTCGAACGGTCAACTCCACGGCTATGGCGACCACGCGGAGAACTCGTACAACATTGACGATCAGCCCGATACCGATCAACATAGCAAGGTTTTTTCGAACCAGATTTCGGTCGACTCGATTCAATCCATGGAAGTCATAGCCGGTGCGCCGCCCGCGGAGTACGGGGGCAAGACCAGCGTGGTGATAGTCGCCACCACCCGCTCCGGCCAGGGCGTGACCCCGCCCCATGGCAGCGTGAACACTTCCTACGGGTCGTTTGGGGCATCCACCATGTCCGCGGATGTGGCTTATGGGGGTAAGAAATGGGGAAACTTCATCTCCGTGAGCGGTTTGAACAGCGGCCGGTTTCTGGATGCGCCGGAGTTCGCGGTGATGCACGACAAGGGCAACGGTGAGAATCTTTTCGACCGCGTCGACTTTCAACTCTCAGCCGCCGATACAGTTCACCTGAACTTCAGCTACAGCCGGAGCTGGTTCCAGACGCCGAATTCGTTCGATGCCGAAAATGCGACCGCTTGGAGCGGGCTGGCGGGGCTTCTTCCCGCGGTGGAGAACTATGGAGGCGTAGTGCCCGGCACTAACATTACCGTGGGAGCGGCCGATCAACGCTCGAAGATTGGGACCTTTAACGTCGCTCCTTCGTGGACGCGCCTTATCAATACGAACTCTGTCTTTACGTTGGGAGCTTTTGTGCGCCGCGACGATTACAACTACTACCCGAGTGATAACGCGTTTGCGGACCTGGGTTCGCCCAGTCTGCAGCGGCAATCCGTGGGGCAGAACCGGACGCTCACCAACACGGGACTACGATCCGACATTTCCTATGTCAAAGGGATCAACAACATCAAGGCTGGAGTCACTTACGAGCAGACATTTCTCAATGAGAATGACACGGTAGGGATTGTCGATCCCGCCTACAATGCTCCCTGCGTCACTGCATTACCGCCAGTGGCGCCCGCGCTGAACCCGCTCCCGTATGTTGTTTCTGTCCCGGGCTTCACCGGTCCTGGGCAATGCACCGGGGCCAACCTCCCAAACACGCTGGCGACGTACGGATCCCTGGGGTACGTGTCGAATGGCCAGCCCTATGTCCCCAATCCATCTTTTTACCCTCTTTTCAATCCGATACTGGCTCCATACGACTTAACGCGTGGAGGAAGCCCATATAACTTCAACGGTCACACTGACGTGAAGGAGCTTGCTCTCTACCTTCGGGACGTGATCACAGTTGGGCACTGGTCTATGAACCTTGGCTTACGCGGCGATTTCTACAACGGGCTCACCACGGCGAGCCAGGCCGAACCTCGCATCGGAATCTCTTACAACGTCAAGAAGACGAGCACGATTCTTCGCGTTTCCTACGCGCGTACCCTGGAATCTCCCTTCAATGAGAACCTGATACTTTCCAGTATCGGGTGCAGCAATCCGGTCTTGAGCCCTCTGCTCTCTTGTTCTGCGCCCGTTTCCAATCCCTTGAGCCCTGGCTTCCGCAATGAGTTCCACGCTGGGCTCGAGCAGGCTTTCGGACGCTATCTGGTGTTTTCCGGCGAGTGGATCACGAAGTACACGCACAATGGCTACGATTTCAGTGTGCTCGGCAACACTCCGATCACCTTCCCGATTGAATGGCACAACGCCAAAATTCCCGGATATGCGGGGCGGGTGAGCGTACCGAACCTGCATGGTTTTTCAGCGCAGATGGTGTTTTCGAGCGTGGCGGCGCGCTTCTTCACTCCCCAGATCGGCGGCGCCGGTGCAACGGTGGTGACCGGCGCGAGCGGAGCCAGACTCCCCTTCCGCATTGACCACGACGAAAAGTTCAACGAGACCACCCACTTGCAATACCAGCCCTGGAAGCGCGGACCATGGGTGGGCTTCAACTGGAGGTACGACAGCGGACTGGTAGCAGGCTCAACGCCGTGTCTTGCAATCACTGCTACCTGCGCATTTTCGACTTCGACATCGGATGGAGGTTCGAACCCCAGTATCCCAAGCGGTTCGGTGGCGATGGTAACCCCAGCGAACTTGCCATTGACCGCCGATCAGGAATTTCAGGCCGGGTTCACCTGCAGCGGAATGAGTGCAACTCCAACGCGTGCACTTCCGACGGTTTGCTCGGCATCGGAGTTCGGGTCTGCGCTTATCAAAGTGCCGGCGCCAGGGACGGAAAACGACGATCACAATCCGCAGCGTATCGCGTCACGCAATTTGTTCGATGCCTCGGTGGGCGACGACAATTTGTTTAAAGGAGACCATTACAAATGGAGTCTCACGCTTACCGCCATCAACCTCGCCAACAAATTGGCGCTGTATAACTTCCTATCAACCTTCAGCGGGACACACTATGTGACGCCGCGGGCGCTGACGGCTGAGCTCGGGTTCCACTTCTAGCCGGCCGTGCAAGGGGCTCTGGTCGATTCGTGACCAGGGCCGCCTTTGCCGTTCCGCCAGAGCCCCACGCAGCGTAGAGTTCGCGGTTGGACTTCAATCGCTTCATCCTAGCCAACTTTATCTGACGCAGCTTCCTGAAACTGGTCCGCGACAATCGGTTACTTCTGGCCGAGCCCTTCTGGGTATCCAACGCGGCGGAAGGTCCACCTACAATTCTAGAGAACCGCAGCTACGTACGGTTGAGGCAATTCCCGGTCGCTATGTCCAGAAACAAACAAAATACGAACCGTGGTGAAGGCGTCTGGATCTATCACCCATGGTTGGATTTAGTCGTGGGATGCGGCGCGTGGTCGGTTCCGTTATTACTGCTTGCTTATTTCTCTTCCGCTGCCAGCACACTGACGTGGTCCGTGCTTTTCTATGGACTTGCGTTGTTCTTCAATTATCCGCATTACATGGCGACAATTTATCGCGCCTATCATACGAAAGAGGACTTTGAAAAGTACCGGATCTTTACCGTGCACATCACGCTGCTCGTGGCGCTGACCGTGATTTTTTCGCACTTTTGGATTCGTTCGCTGCCTTGGATCTTCACCTTATATCTCACCGCGAGCCCCTGGCACTATAGCGGACAGAATTACGGCCTATTTATGATGTTCGGCCGCCGGGCCGGTGCTCAACCCACAAACCTCGAGCGGCGCGCCCTTTACGCGGCGTTCGTGATCTCATACGCGGTCTTGCTGCTGAGCCTGCACACGGGACCTTCCGGCGATCCTCTATTCGTCTCACTCAACATCCCCGAAGCGGTAAGCTCGCGAGCCCAGGTGGTGCTTGCCATCGCATTTGTAGCCTGCTCCGCCTTCGGTTTGTCCCGGCTTATCACCCAGGCCGGCTTCCGCAGAATGATTCCGTCGCTGACCCTGTTTTCAACTCAGTGCGTCTGGTTCCTGGTGCCCTCGCTGCTTTCGCTGGTGGAAGGATTCCAAGTTCCGCGGAGCCGCTATAGCACCGGCGTTCTCGCTGTAATGCACTCCGCGCAATATCTCTGGATCACCAGTTATTACGCCAAGCGAGAAGCGGCGGCCACACCGAACCGGCCTTGGCGTCCATTTTCTTATTTCGCGATTCTCATGGTCGGGGGTATCGCACTCTTTATCCCCGGCCCCTGGCTCTCAAGTCTGGTTTTCCATTTTGATTTCACGCGGAGTTTCTTGCTCTTCACCGCCCTGGTGAACATTCACCACTTCATCCTTGACGGTGCGATCTGGAAATTGCGGGACGGACGTATCGCGGCCTTGCTGGTAAATTCACGCGCCCAGGTCTCGAACAGCAAGCTTGCCGAAGGCGCACGCGCGGCGGGCAGCAGGACGATGAGCGGATTGCGTTGGCTGGCCTCGCCAAGCTCCGCGGCACGCGCTCTGCGAGTGGGAACAGCTTCGGCACTGCTGCTTTGGGGTTGTGTCGATCAAGTGCACTATTACTTCGCCTTGCACAGCGGCAATCTGGCCGATTTGAAGCGCGCTGCTTCACTGGCTCCTTACGACACCCCACTTGAGGTGCGCCTGGCTCGCGAGGCGCTGGAAGAGGGCAATCCCGATGATTCTGTCGCTGCCTGGCAATACGCGATCAAGGCCAACCCCGCCGATCCTGCCCCGCGCGATGCATGGCTGAAATACCTAACCCAGGAGAAACGGCTCGATGAGGCGTATCAACTGACCGGCAGTTGGCTCAAGCTCGCGCCCAAGGATGCGGCTCTGTTGGTAAATCATGGCATCCTTGCCCAGCAATTCGGACATGCCGATGAAGCTGAACGGAGCTGGCAGAAAGCTCTCATGTTCGATCCGTCACAGGCCGACGCCGACCTCTATTTAGCTCTGGAGTTGGAAAAGCAAGGCAAATTCGAGGATGCAATCGGTCACTACGAAAGCTTCGTCACGAAGGTGGCGCAACGGCCCACGTCAAACCTGCCGCCTGCGGCCACCATGATCAGCGTGGCGCTGAAGCTGGCAGAGTGCAACACGCGGGCTAATCATCCCGACCTCGCATTGCGGAACTACAAAATGGCGCGCACCCTCGCGGCGCAAACGCGGGAAAAGAAGTTAGAGAGCTTTGCCGACGTAGCTGAGGCTTCACTGCAGGCGAAGCGCGGCGAAACCACCAAGGCGCTGCCGCTCTATCAGAGCGCACTTCAGATCGATGCTGGACTCGACGACCAGCACAGCGAAGGTGTCGATTGGTACATGTATGCATTGTTCCTGCGAGACGCAGGCTTCGGGGGACGTCTTGTGTACGCGAGTGCGCTCAAGTCCCAATCGTTGTTGTCTTCTGATGCCAAAGGCCAGGATGCAGCCGCAGCAAGCCGGCTCAGCAAAGAATTGGAGCGGCAACTTGGTCCCCAGGCCTCCGCCATCAGCCACAATCCGGAGCCGATATTACACGAGGCGCTCGAGCTAAAACGCTAACGATAATGCCGACTGACGACACGTTCTCACTGGCCATGAACTTGATTCGTTGACGCAGCCGAAACACCCGTCAGTGTAACTTTTTTCGTGTTGTCGTCGGGAATGCGGTCGATCAGCAGCAGGAAGGGATCGACCCCGGCTACATCCGGCATCTCCGCCGTCGTGAAAGTGTAGCTAGACTTGTTATTCGCGATGTGCACTCGATCGCGGTAGAGTGTCTTGCCGTACTTCAGGCCTTTTCCCGGCTTGGCGAAGGCGCCGATATCGATCCAGTCATCCATGGGCACCTCGGTCTCACTGCCCTTGGCATCGGCTTTGAACTTGTGAGTTTCCACGTTGATGGTGACGTCATACTTGACGTCAGAACGCTTTACCGCGGTGGCATCCAAGGTGCGATTTGAAAACAAGGTAATGTCTTCGAACAAATCCTTGATCAGGTATTGCAAATTTGGCGGCGTCTCCTCGCGCAATGCATCCACCAGCGCATACGACGTGGGATACGGCGGTGCGTTGTATGCATATTGCTTAATCACTTTGCGCAGCGCCCGGTTCACCGCTTCTTCTCCGATCATTTCTTTCAGGTAGTACATCACCACGCTCGCCTTGCGGTAGTGGACGTATCCCTGCTCCGATTCCACCGTCAGCAGCGGTTCTTCCTTGTGCCGCTCCTTGCCTCGCGAGCGGAGGTAGTTGTCCATTTCATACTTCAGAAATTTCCGCATGGTATCGCGGCCGTACTCTTTTTCCATCACCATCAGC
>Ga0181532_10002311_pt1 | contig 17851 bp, 17 predicted proteins | sample PEATcosm2014_Bin_33_FD_119768 | JGI IMG/M metagenome (GOLD analysis project Ga0181532, IMG submission 119768) | Peatland microbial communities from MTU Mesocosm Facility, Houghton, MI, USA - PEATcosm2014_Bin11_30_metaG | ecosystem: Environmental > Terrestrial > Soil > Wetlands > Peat | place...
ATGGTTGGGGCACCGGGTTGGCACCAGAGCGCCTAGACAGCGCCTAGACAGCACTAGGCTTAATACATTTTCTATTAAGCCTAGTGCTGTCTAGGCGCTGTCTAGGCACTGGCCAGGCAATGGCCCGCCACACCAAAGGCCGCAGGTCCGACTTCAGGAACCGAGACGCTTAATTTGCTGTCTAGTTCCCCGCCGGTTTCAACGAAATAGCGGCCGCTTCAGTAAAGGTCAGCACGATAGTCTCGCCGATGTGCACCTGCTCCAACCGGGACGGGTCAGCCACGCGCGCAACGAAATACTTTCCGCGCGGGCCTTTGACCGTGACGGTTTGAGTCGGCCGATCCAGACCTTCGATAGTCACCACCGCGCGAATGTGCCGCACACCACCGGCAGCCGGCGCTGCTTCCGGCCCCGCCCTGCCGGAGGCTTCAAGCACGACCAGCGGGTTCTGCTCCTCTTCAGCAGTCGGCTTGCGGACTTCCGCGTTGAATCCAAGATAATAATCCACCGACACTGTGTCGCCGACCTTGGCTTCGTTGAGCCGTTGCACTCTTGGGTCCACGACGAAGGTTTCGGTCCGGCCCTGCGGGTCCTTAAGCGTGATCTCTCGATCCGAGTAATCAATGTCGGTGATCGTGCCAGTATAGGTTAGAAGCGCGGAATCACTGCGGCTGAGGGGCTGGTTGGTTTGGTCACCCCATTTTCTCCCGAATGTATCGTAGCCCTCGCTTACTTGGACGATACTTGGCCGCGTTGGATCAGTCCGGTCAGTAATCTTTTCAGTGGAACATCCGAATAAAAAGCTTGCCGCGATCGCGGCAAGCACAGCAGGCGTTTGCAGATTTCTTTTCATAATTTCCTTTCATAGAGTGTTGTTTCGTGACGGTAGGCGATGATAGCAGATCTGGGCCGGATTGTAAAGGGGTGGTTTGTGCTGTGGGGGTGGGCGCGTTGCCTCAAGCAGGGACAACGGTGGCTGGCGGCTTTAGCCGGGGGGTTACGCTGGTCCCGGGTTTGGGAGAAGGGCGGCAGCCGCTACGTCGTAGTGGACGAAAGCAGCCAGACGGGCTAATGCTATTAGGAGAATTGCGCTATGAAGAATCGCACAGGCTGGCTGGTTGCGGCGCTGGCGGCGGCAGGGGTGCTCTTTGCTTCCCTGCCCGCCGGCTGGGCGGCAGACAGCTTTGCTGCCAAAGCGGTCTCCTGATTCGCGCCAGGGATGAGCAGTAGGATTCATTTGCAAGGCCGATGCCTGCCGTCAGCACTGACGGCAGTGCTGTCGTCCGCCCTCCTGCTGGGGGTTTTCGCGGCTGAGGCGCCGCCGCAGAAGGTAGTGCTGCGCGCCACGCTCGCCAATGGCCTGCGAGTCATCATCGTTCGCAACACGCTCGCACCGGTAGTCGCCACCATCGTCAATTATCGCGTTGGCTCGGACGAGTGTCCGCCAGGATTTCCCGGCACCGCCCACGCCGTCGAGCACATGATGTTCCGCGGCAGCCCGGGGCTGTCCGCCGACCAGTTAGCCGGCGTGACCGCAGGCATGGGCGGCGACTCCAACGCGGACACCCAGCAGCCGATCACCCAATACTTCTTTACCGTGCCCGCGGAGGACCTGGAAGTGGCGCTGCGCATCGAGGCCCTCCGGATGCGCCGACTGCTGCGCGACAAGGCGCTGTGGGACAAGGAACGCGGCGCCATTGAACAGGAGGTCGCGCAGGATTTGTCCAACCCGGAATACGTGCTCTACATGAAACTGTTGCAGGCGCTGTTCAAGGGCACGCCCTATGCCCACGACGCTCTGGGGACGCGGCCATCCTTCGATCAGACCACGGACGCCATGCTGCGGGATTTCCACGACACCTGGTATGCGCCCAACAATGCCATCCTCATCATCGTCGGAGACGTGAACCCGGCCCAGGCGCTGGAGAAGGTCAAAGCCCACTTCGCCTCGATCAAGTCGGAAACGTTGCCGGCCCGGCCTGAGTTCCATTTCGAGCCGGTCAAGGCGGAGACGCTCAAGGAGCAGTCCGACCTGCCTTATGGCATGGTCGCCGTGGCGCTTCGTTTCCCTGGCTCGGACAGCCCAGACTACGCCGCGGTGCAAGTCCTGGCCGACGTGCTGGGCAGCCAGCGAGGCGCGCTCTACCAGTTGGTGCCGGAAGGCAAGGCGCTTGGGGCCTCCTTTGAATACGATGGCCTGCCCAAAGCCGGGCTGGGCTTTGCCGTAGCCGAGTTTCCCGCGGGCGCTGACTCCGCCGTGCTGTTGGACCAGGTGCAGGCGGTCCTGGCGGCGGCGGCAACCAACGGCGTGCCGGCGGACCTGGTGGAAGCCGCCAAGCGCCGCGAGATCACGTCCGCCGAGCTGCAGAAGAACTCCGTGTTCGGCCTCGGGATGGCCTGGTCGCAGGCGGTCGCCCTGGAAGGACGGGAATCGCCAGAGGAGGACGTCCAGGCCATCCGCAAGGTCACAGTCGCCGACGTGAATCGGGTAGCCCGCGAGTATCTTGCCCTCGACCATGCAGTTTCCGCCATCCTCACACCGCAGCCCTCGGGCAAGCCGGTTTCGACCAAGAGCTTCGGCGGCACGGAGTCTTTAACCGCGGCGCAGACCAAAGGCGTCAAGCTGCCCGGTTGGGCACAGCACGCCGTCAACGAGATCAGCATTCCCGCCTCCACCTTGAGCCCGGTCGTGACGAACCTGCCCAACGGACTCCGGCTGATCGTGCAGGCCGAGAGCATCAGCGACACCGTCAGCGTGTATGGCCGAATCCGCAGCAACGCTGACGTGGAGACGCCCAAAGGCCAGGAAGGCGTGGACCAGGTCCTGGACCAGCTCCTCTCCTACGGCACCAAATCGCTCGACCGCCTCTCCTTCCAGAAGGCGCTGGATGACATCGGCGCCGTCGAATCCCCTGGCACCGATTTCTCGCTCCAGGTGCTGGCCGAGCACTTTGACCGCGGCGTCCAACTGCTTGCCGATAACGAGCGCTCCCCGGCGTTGCCCGCGGAGGCGTTCGAGATCATCCAGCCGCAACTGGCCGCCGCCGTGGCGGGTGAACTTCAGAGCCCCAGCTACCTCGCGGGCCGGGCCCTCCGCGCCGCGCTGTTCCCCAAGCATGACCCGACCCAACGGCAGGCCACCCCCGACAGCATCAAGGCGCTCACCATCCAGGACGTGCGGGATTACCAACAGCATGTCTTCCGGCCCGACCTCACGACCATCGTCGTAATCGGCAAGGTGACGCCCGAAAACGCCCGTGCTGTCATCGCCAAGTACTTCGGCTCATGGACGGCAGTCGGCCCCAAGCCGGACACGCTCTTCCCGCCGGCGCCGCCCAACACGGCCTCGACCACGCACGTGCCCGACGCCAGCCGCGTGCAGGACAAAGTGACCCTGGCCGAGACCCTGGCCCTCACCCGCACAAATGCCGATTACTACGCCCTGGAGCTGGGCAACCATGTGCTCGGCGGGGGGTTCTATGCCACTCGTCTCTACCGCGACCTGCGTGAGAACAACGGGTTGGTATATAACGTGTCCTCCTCCTTCAACGTCGGCCTGACCCGGGGCATCTACGAGGCCAGTTACGCCTGCGACCCGCCGAACGTATCCAAGGCCCGAGGGATCTTGGTGGGCGACCTCAAAGACATGTGCGCCAACAGCGTCAGTTCCCACGAACTGCACCAGGCCAAGGTCCTGCTCCTGCGGGAGATTCCTCTCTCCGAGTCCAGCGTGGAAAAGGTGGCCAGCGGCTGGCTCTCCCGCTCTGTTCTGGACCTGCCTCTGGACGAGCCCATCCTCGCGGCACACCGGTACGTGAAGCTCGACGCCGGCGAGGTGCGCGCCGCCTTTGCCAAGTGGCTGCGCCCCGGTGACCTGGTCCAGGTGACCCAGGGACCAGCACCCCGATAGAAGGCCGGCCCGCCGCGTGAGACCATGCGGCCTGCCGGAGATCACCGCTGCGGCTCTGAGATTCCCCTGGGAACCCGCTGGCCCCCGTGACACAAACAGAGGGTCAAGCCAGAGGTTGGAACTGGAGTTGTTGGCGCGTGGCTGGGGGGCTGACGCACGCACGTCGAACTCCTGCGGCGAACAATCCGGGGAGGTTCTCCAGCCAGGGTCTTGATTCACTGCAGGCCGCTCGTTGGACCGAGGGCAACTGTCATTAGCGAAGACTGACCAGTGCTGGCAGGAGCTTCGGATTGGACCAGCGTCGTGTCAGCCAGCCGGCGAAAATCCTCCTGCAGGCGAGTTGTGCCCCACGATATAAAAAACATGTCTGCCACCAGGTCGAAAGGAAAGAGCATCGCGGGCAGAATCAATACGGCGAGGATGGTTAGCCCCGGCGCAAGCCCAGGTATGCGCAGCGTCAGGGCCAGCCACATTCCGAACCAGCCTATGGCCAGAACATCCGCTCCCATGCTCACGGTAAGAAGGGTGGCGCCAAGGCTGCCGGATCTTAAACTGGGCAGGGCATTCTGAGTCGGCATCATGGAACTCCCGGCAGTGCGGTCCAGGGGAAAGATAACAGCGATCCAGGACAGCGCGAGGAAAACGATCAGTGGCCAACGGAAGATTCTGAGCACTGAGCGCCATTGCGCGCTGATCAGGTCGGGATTGCGCAAAGGGGTGCATAGCAGCAGTTCCAGCGCGCCGCTACGCCGTGCCTCGACAAAAAACCTGCAAGCCTGGAACGCGACCAGGGCTTTGAGGAAGAAGGCGCATACGCTGGCCGCAACCAACTCGGCCAGGGCGTCGCGGGCCAAGAACCGGTCCGCGCAAAGCAGCCCGGCCCAGGCGATGACAATGACCCAAACCGCCCAGCGGAACAGCGATTCATCTCCGCTGAGGCGGAGCACAGGATCGAAGCTCTCATCTCCCGACGCTCGGCGGCGGTGACTCCGACTGTCGGTGCGCCCTTCAGTGAGGCCGGGCACGGGATCGAGGCGCCCAAGCCGCGGTCCAGGCTTTGAGCGCTTCAGGCCGATCTCAGGGTTGTTCCAGGAACACCTCACCCTGGAGCTGGCGAACGCCAGGCAAAGCCATCCTATGAAATGGGAAGCGAGCAGCGTGATCCAGAACTTATGGGGTGCGAGCGCGTAAATCGTGTCGCGCGCGCACCAGAAGGGATAAAATGGGCTGAACCAGGTAGGGGCGAAGCAGGCAGCAGGCCAGCCTGCCCTCGAACCAAGCTCGGCCAAAGCCGGGAGAACCGTTCCAATGATGATCAGCAGGGCAAGCGTGCCAGCAACGCCCCGGGAGTAGTTTGTCACGAACGCGGAGACGCCCAGACCCACGGCCAACGAGAAAAACAGCGTGTTGAACAGGGCCAGCGCCATGCGCCCGAACTCCAGCAGTCCGACGCCGCCAAGCAAGATCGGAATGGCCGTGACCGGCAACAGCGCCAGCAAACCATAGCTGGCGCTGAGCGACGTTCCGATGAACTTGCCCAATACGATGTCGCGTGCCTTCATACCGGTTAGAAACAGAAGGCTCAAAGTGCCGTCCCGTTTCTCTTCACTGAGGCAGTCCGAAGTGAGAAAGGGTCCGCTCAGCAGGGCGAGGCCGAACGCGCAAGCGGTCTGAAGACTAAAGAGGGAACCGACGGACTTGGTGGCGACCGCCCACCCCGGAAACGAAACGAGCCAGATAAAACTGACCATTATGGCGAGCAATGCGGCCCACCACCGGAAACGAGAAGTGCCCCTGCGCCGTGCGGCAACCCGCAACTCGCGCTTCGCTATTGGCAGAAGCTCTTCCTGCATCCCGGGCGCTCAGCGTAGCGTGAACCGACGGGTTGGCAACTCGCGGCGATCGAGATTGAAGGCGCGGTCCCGCCCGTGAGGTAGAGGCCAGGGGTCAGCCAAACCGGAGGTTGGAACTGGGGCTGATAATTGCCTGGTGTTTTGGCTCAGGCCGGCTAACCTAATGAGGATGGACACACCGTTCTTTCGCCGATTGTTCAGCCGCCCTCAAAAGCCCGCTGTAGAAACCATTGAAACCAGGGCCGCCAACGGCGCTGCCGAAGCGCAATTCAGCCTCGGGGTAAAATTCGCCGGGCTGGGACCGGCGCAGGACTATGCGCAAGCCGCTCACTGGTATCTTAAGGCCGCGGACCAGAGCCATCCCCTGGCGCAGTTCAACCTCGGCATGATGTACGCCGCGGGCCAGGGAGTGCCCCGCGACGCCACCAAATCAATGGAGTGGATGCAAAAGGCGGCACACCTCGGCGACGCCGGGGCCCAACATTACATCGGCATAAAGCACCACCGCGCCAGCCTCGATGGGCTGCCGGAAACTGCGCCCGAGTCGAGAATCGAGGCGTATAAGTGGCTGCAGCTCGCGTCCGCACAAGGCTACCGGAGTGCCGAGGCTGCGTGGGCGTTTGTGGCGCTGGGCATGACGCGCCAGGACATCGCGGACGCAAACCGTCGTATCGCGGCGTTTGTGCCGGCCCAGGCGAATCAGCCTCCTGTGACGTGACTCGTTAACGCCCTAACGCGGTTCCCTCACGCCGCCCCTTGGACTTCGAAGTGCCTCGGGCCCTCAGTTCCCAACCGCTTCACATTCCCAGTTGTCGCCGAAGCTGAGCCAGCAGCCCGTTAAAGAAAGCCGCTGATTTCTCCGTCGCGGTCACGGTGGAATCAAAGTTCACCAGTGTGGGCAGCGCGCTGTGCGTCGGAATGTCGAAATACGGAAGCACGGCCTTGATCCCGCCCTTCGGGCCTGTGCGGGAATAGCAATCCGCGACGTGGATTTGTTTAGTTATCGTGACACGATAGCCGACCCTGGCCAGGAACTCCTCATAGGAATTCGTGCTAGTCACCCCCTCGCAGATCTCCGCCCCGTCGCGCGAGAGGCAGTCGAAGATCGCTTTCAGTCCCTTGAAGGATTCCAGGCTCAGAATGCGCGCAAAGCGCTCCTGCCTGGTTTCAAGGGCTGTGGTTGCAGAAGAATCTGACATATTGTTCTGTTTGTGGGTGGAGCGCCGAGTCGCGAGCGCGAACTAACGGCTGCGGGACCCGAAAAGTCCGTGGGATTCTGCCAAGCAGAATCCCACGGCGATTATCAATCCACCCGGACGAATCAGTAGCGGGCGCGCTGCCCGTCGCGGTAACCGCCGCCGCCTCGGGCCGGACGTTCCTCGCGCGGACGAGCCTCATTCACCGTCAGGGCGCGGCCCTTCCAATCCTTGCCATTCAAGCCCAGGATGGCGGCCTTGGCCCCTTCCTCGGTGTTCATAGTAGCGAAGGCGAACCCACGCGCGCGGCCGGTTTCTCTATCCATGATGACGTTGACTTCGTTCACCGGGCCGTGCTGAGCCAGCATGTCCCGCAGATCGTTTTCGGTGACGTCAAAGGAAAGATTCCCCACGTATAACTTTGTACTCATAATAATGTTTGTGTCTTAGACGGACTGCTCCTTCGAAGACTGTTCCCGACCATCGGGTTTCAAATCATCATTGAAAGCGAATTCAACTGAGGATTTACCGGCCTTGAATCGACTAGCTGCCTAAAAGCACCACTAGTTTACGCCCGAACGGAGCAAACGCAACAACTATTTCAAATAATGCTTTCGTGGGGGGATTCTGCCTCTCGGCCTGGCGCGTAGAGTACGGCGGTTCTTCCGTTAATGCCTTGAATTAGCCGGGATCAAATCATCCTCCAGGGTATTGGTTGGAGGTGGCCGATCTGCTACATTATGCTAGCATGTGGTGCACGAGCCGTGTCTGATAACGGGCGCAGGAACGGAATATGATAGCACAACCCAGTTTCGAAAGATGCAAGGCATTTATAGACTGCCAGTTGCAAGGACCGGGAAAGTCGCTTGCCTTGGCGCGGAGCAGTGAGCGCTGGCGTGCGGTGACCATCTCCCGCCAGACCGGGTCGGGGGCGCACGCAGTGGGCGAAGAGCTGGCCGAGTATCTGCAGGCCCACAGCCCGAAGAATACCCCTCCTTGGACTCTTTTCGACCGCAACCTGGTGGAGAAGGTGCTCCAGGATCATAATTTGCCCGAACGCATGGCAAGGTTTCTGGCGGAGGACCGCATCTCCGAGCTCCAGGACACGATGGACGAATTGTTCGGCCTCCACCCTCCCTCCTGGACGCTGGTGCGGCAGACCACCGAGACGATTCTGAAGCTTGTCGAACTGGGCCGCGTAATCATTATCGGGCGAGGCGGAGGGATCATTACGCGCAACCTGGATTACGTGTTCCATGTCCGGCTGGTTGGCTCCCTGGAGCGGCGGCTGGAGCATGTCCAGGAGCATTACAAGATGGAGAAGAAGGCAGCGGAAGAGTTCATCCAGCAAGAAGACCGGGGACGCCGGCGCTACCTGAGGAAGTACTTTGCCCTGGAAATAGACGACCCGCTGCTCTATCATGCGGTAATCAACACTGACCTCGTCCCCTACAGGCTGGCTGCCCGGATGATTGGGGATGCGCTGCTCAGCAGCGGGGGAGCGCCTGCTGGAGCGAAGGCCTGAGCCGGGGAGGCCGCCGCCTAAACGGTTGCCCGGGCCGCCGCTTCACGCCCGGCTGGCCTTGTACAACCACTGTTTGCCCGCGCTGTCAACTTTCGCCCCAACACGCGGCTTTACAGTCCTCACTGGGGGATTTAACATTCGACCATGTCTTCGGAACACGACCCAGCGGAGTTTGTTGACCGTGATTTTCAGGCGCAGAAGACGCCTTACGCGACTACCGCCTCGGGCGGAGGCCCGGGCCAGCGCGCGCCGACGCGCGAGGAGGTGGACGCTGAGCTCATGCAGAAGCAGCAGCAGTTGGCTGCCATCCTCCGCGAAAAGGAAGAGAAGGAGCGGGAACGGGCAGCACTGGAGGAAACCCGCCGGCGCCAGATGGAATTCCAAACCGGACGCGAGGAAGCCATCCAGAACCTGACGCGCGGGCTGGGCCTGCTGGAAGAAGCCGAATTCAGTTCGCGGCGGGATGCAGAGCAAATGGCCAAGGCGCTGGTGGATTTGCGCGATGCCCTGTCGAAGGTCCAGGCGATCCACGAGGAGACGTGGACCAAGGACAACTTCGCGGTGGAACTGACGCGTGCCCTGACGACGCTCGAAAACGCGCGGATGGAATGGAATGCCGCGCGCCTCAAGTTTGCGGTGCTCTCGGGGCAGCCGCCCGATGGCAGCGCGGCGACGCCCCAAAACGTGGCAGCAGGGCCGAGCCTTTTGGGGCAGCTCAGCTTCGGCGAGCTCTTCCGCCTCGGCTTGGCGCTGACCTGGCCGCTGGCTGCGATAGCATTGCTCGCGCTAGCGGCGCTGATGCTGGTTCTTATGCGCCGCTGAAGTCCAGTCGCCATGTCCGTGTTCAGGAAAAAGGCAGACCCGATTTCGGACCGCGCCCGGCAGTTGACTGACGAGATCGCCGAGCTGGAAGCCAAGGCCAGGGATCTCGACGCCCGCATGCAGCAGAACCGCGCGCTGCCACGCTTGCGCTCCACAGCGTTGCCGCATGGACCCACGATCATCAGCCACTCGTCGCAAACGCCAGCAGCCCCGGCCCCGCCTCCACAGACGCCGACGGCACAGGAGCCGATCTTCGAGGAGGTCGGCCCGAACCTTGTCAAAGCGCGCGCTGAGGCCGCCAGCACGCCGGATCATTACAACGACCTCGGCGTGCGGAAGTATGATCTGCCGGAGCTGTTCCGCCGCCTCCGGGCACATTTCCGCGGCCCCTCTACGACGAACCCGAAGCTGGTCAGCTATCTTGCAGCGGGCGGCATCCAGGGGCTGCGCCCGTTACGCATTGAGAAACGCGTCGCCCGCAACCGTTTCATCGCCCTGGCGCTCATCCTTTTCCTGATTCTGCTGGGCCTGATCGCAGTGTATTATCGTCATCGCTACTAGAGAGGACGCTTCACACCCGTCCACATGCCGCTGCCTGATGGACCTTGGGGCTAGGCTGCTGCCTCCGGCCGTGCTTCCGGCTTTGGCCCATGAGTGATTTTGCCCCGAATAGTGAGCATCAGCAGCCCGCCAACGACACCGAAAGGCGCCATGAAGTAGAAGTAGTTTCCGAGGTTCCGATCGAGCAGGTTTCCCAGCAGGTAGCCGGCGAGGCTCCCGCCGAAGTACTGGAAGGAGTCTATTAAACCCAGCGCGAAGCCGGCCATGCGGCGCCCGCCGATGTCCATTGGCGCAGCCGTGCCGAGGATGGAGTGAGTGGAATTGGCGGTGAATGAGATCAGCACAAGGAACAAGATGGCCGCGTTGGCGCTGTGAAACTGGGCCGCGCACAAGATGATCGTCGTCTCCAGGAAGTAAAGCACCGCGGCCACAGGTGCGCGCCGCCCCCTGAAAAGTGTGTCGGACACATAACCGGCAATCAGCGAACCCGCCGAAGCGACGAAGGGGATTAGGAATGCGAGGAACTGGAAGCGAGCCGATTGCAGATCAACTTGATAAAGGTCCTGCATGTAACGCGGGAACCATTGGTCCACGGCCTGGCGCACCGCGCCGGTGCAGGCGTAGGCGCAGGCGGTGATCCACACGGCTGGGTTGGTCAGAATCGCGCGCATCACCTGAGAGAACTCAGCGGTGACCCCTGTGCTGGCCGGGCTACTCTCATCGGCGATGACTCCCGGAAAGCCGACTTCCTCCGGCGTTTCCTTGACGGCCAGTGCCATGCCGACGGCCACCACCGCGCAAATCAGTGAAGGCGTCCAGAACAACCAGCGCCAGTGGAGGGGCGGTATGTGGATCAGGCCCAGCACGGAAAAGCCGGCCAGGAGCGCAGGACCGAGAGTAAAGATGCCGAGGCGGCCAAGATTGATCATGAAGCCGAAGATGCCGGAGAAGCGCCCGCGCTCGCGGTGGGCGAACCAGGCAGTGTTGATCTTGACCATGCCGGGTGCCCCGAACGCCTGGAGGTATCCGTCCACGCCGCGGCTGGCGATGAACAGGCCCAACATTCCCGCGAACGACGCGGCCCCAAAAAGGATGTTCATCACAATGGTGCCCGCGGCGCCAATGAGCATTGCCCGTTTGCCTCCCATTCGGTCCGTGAGCAAACCGTTGATAATCTGCCCACAGGCATAGGCGAAGAGTGCCGTCGTGATGATGTACCCCATTTGACCGCGGCTGAACCCGAACTCCTCGCTGATCGCCTTGTTCGCGATCGAGAGGTTATAGCGGCACATGTAGAACGATGTGTATAACAGGCCGAGGAATGCCCAATTCTGGCCGCGTCGCGCGCGGAAGCCGGGGGGATAATGGATGACCGCAGACGGCGCGGCGGCGGTTTGGCTCATGCGGCATTCATACCGGGCGATTGGTTACCCAAAGCCTTACCCCTATTTGCCGACCATCTCAATCTCCGGCTTGTCTTCCACCTCAGCGATGTATTTGCGCGTCGCGGCCGGGAGGTCGTGCCAGATCCGCAGCGCGAGGTATCCGCCCAGCAGCGCGAAGACCATCAGGAAAGGAGGCCACCAGTACCAGCTATGGCTCGTGAGATACCCCAGGCTCACAGCCTGGAAACCCGTGCCCAGATAGACAAACCCGTCCACGATCCCCGAGCATGTCGCCGTGGCCTTGCGCCCGCCGAAGTCAGCCGCCGCCGTCCCGGTCATAAGCGAATGCACCCCAATAACCGCCATCGTGATCAGCAGCCCGGCAAATCCCACCACATAGGGCGAGGAATACAGGTACAACGCCATAAGCGCCGCCATAAGGAACATGAACCCGCACAGCATCGCCGTGGGCGGACCTCGCCGCGACTGATAGAACTTGTCCGAAATGAGCCCGCCGGCAAATCCACCTACGATCCCGAACATGCACAGCAGCCAGCCCCAGTTCTTCACGAAGAACTCCACACCCGGCTGCTTCACCTCATCCACGAAGATGAAATACCAGGTCATGATGCCGTTGCGCATCACCCCCGAAGTCAGTCCAATCAGCGCGATCAGGAGCATCAGCCGGCTCGCAAAGACCTTCTTCAGCAAATCCATCGTGCTCAGTTCGATATGCATGTTCCCCGACGACGCGTCATGCGGGTCAAAGAACGGGAAATCCGCCTCCTCCGGCGTGTCCTTGATAAGCCACAAGTCCAGCAGCACCCAGACCAGCAGTATCGCCGCCGGGATAAAGAACACCGCCCAGGTCCCGTTCACTGCTCCGCCCTCCGGCACAAACACGCGCTGGATCAACCCGTGCAGCCAGCCGATCTCACCCTTCGGATGCGCCGCCGCCATATCCACAATGGCCTTCCCCCAGTCGAAAGCAAAATACACGCCGAAGGAAATGAGCGTGCCGAAGATCGCGCCGAAGACCCCGCGCTCCCGCACATGGAACCAATACGCCTTCACCTTGATGATCGAGACCGCCCCGTAGCTCTGAAAATACATATTCAGCGCATAGATCACGGAGAACGCCACCACCATCTTCATATGCAACCGCCCCATCACCACCAGATAGGTCAGCGCCCCCAGGACGATGTTCGCCAGCGATGCCCCGAGCGCGGCGATGATGATCCCCTTCTTCCCGCCGATCTTATCCACCAGCGGCCCGTTCACGAGGAACGAAACTCTGTACACCACGGTCCCGATGCCGAAGATCCAACCAAAATCCTCCTTCGACATGAGGCTCCCCAGCGCCGTCTTCGACACCGTCAGGTTGTAGCGCCCCATATAAAGGAACGCATAGGTCATCCCGAGTGGAAACCAATTGATGAACCGGCGCGTCATGAACCATGCCCCATGCCCCAGCGGGTTGTTGTAGTAATACAACCCAATCACTCCGGCCAGACACACCAGCACCAGAGTTAAAGTGACAAGTTGAGACGACATGCGTGGACCGTTCCGGGAGTAGAGCAGAGACTGCGGACAGGGTCAAAGGTAATCGCTGGCAGAGCGGACATCATCAACCTCACCGCGCCCGGCGACGAGCTCGAGGGCGAGGTGGCCGTCATCCAAATGAACTGACCGGTCGGAGTCGGACCTTCCTGTCCGCCTCTCTGGCGAGCCAGCGGATAAGCATCTCCGTGCTCGACCGGACGGGTTAACGGCTGATCCCGTTGCCGGAGCCGGAGTTGCTGTTGGGGTCCTTATTGGAGCTGGAACTCGTGGAGCCTTTCGACCCGCCGGAGGAGCTGGAGGAACTGCTGCCGGAGTGCTGGTAGCTGGAGCCGGATTGGTTGCGATAGTTGCTGGAGCCGCTGCCAGTACTGCTGTTGCCCGAAGTGTTCTTCGAACTGCTGCCCGAGGTGGTGTAGCTCATCGTCTTGCTGTCGTGGGACGTCAGGCCGCTGGCCCCGCGTAAGTCCTCCGCATGCAGGTTCTTGCTGGAAGTCTTGACGTCAGCCTGCGAACTGGTGGAACTGCTTCCGGCCGTTGAGTGGCCTTTGCTATCAATCCTCTCCGAGCTGAAGTCGTGGGTAGGACCCGTCACCTTGGTGCCCGTGGAAGTGAATTTACTGCCTTGGCTACCGGTGCCGGTGGCCTTGCCGGACGACCCGCCCGTGGTTGTGCTCGTGAACCTGGATACGCCGGTGACGTTCGCAGGGATATGGCCGCGGCTGTCCATCTTTACCGCGTGCAAGCCGGTGATCGGGGCGGGCTTTCCGAGCGGGCGGCGGACGACACCCAGCCCCGCAACGGCGCCCTCGCCGGCCCTGGACTCGTGGATGCTGACCCGCTCGAGCTTGCGGCCAGTGGCTTTTTCGACCAGGGCGACGTTAATGCCGTGGTTGAGGTAGGTGTTATTGACGTAGGTGTAGTTGTTGATGACGGTGGTGTTGCGGTAAATGGTAGTGACTTGGGCGGCCGGCAGGCGATAGGTGTAAAGGTTATGGTCACAGAAATGACCCAGGCTGACGAAGCTGAAGCAGGCGGCGGTCAGGCCAAAGTCGAAGCTGGCCGAGACGCTGACTCCGTTGAAGCGCCAGCCGAATCCTGCGACAAAATCGGCATGCAGGGGCAGGGGCGCCCAGCCGCACGCCTCGCCGCCCGAGCGCCAAACGACCCATGCCGGCGCCCATTCACGGGCCGGAAACCAGACCCAGCCGGCCGTGGGATGCCGATGCCATCGCCCATAATGGAATGGCGCCCAACCCCAGGAGTAGTCGGAAGCCCAGAACCAGCCGCCATCGGTGTTCACCCAATGGCCGCCATGGCAGTAGGGCTGCCAGCCCACCGTGGTCGAGATGACCGTGGGCTGCCAGCACCAGCCGAATCCCGGCAAATCAACCCACGTGCCGTAGGGCGAAAGGTCGTTGTAAAAGTAGGCGACGTCGGCGGGCGGAGTGCTGACGGCCATTTGGACGGGGGCGGCCGCGGGTGGCGCTGGTTCCGGCGCGGGAGCAGGCGCGGCCATCGGCAGGGGCGCGGCCTGGGGCGGCGGAGCTTCCACTACGGGCGCTGGGGCCTGCGCATGGAGTGCGGAGTCCCGAGTCAGCATGGCGGCCACCACCGGCGAGGGCACGCCGAGGTCTTTAAGGTAGAGGATGTGATCCGCCGAAAGATTGAAGGGGGCCTGCGAGTTCTGGACGTAAGCCAGCACCACGTCTTCGCTGGTGCCGGCGCCAGCCAGCTTCACGACTTCAGCCGCGGCAGGTGATAGATTAGCCGCGGCGGGCGCCTGGCCATAACAGGAGATGAACGGCAGGAGGGCCAGGGCGGCCAATGCAATCATGGATTTTGTCTTCATAAGTTACTGGTTCACTGTGTTGGTGCGAACCGGGATCGTGGACCCAGAGCCTTCGCATCCTCGTTCGACACCCGGCAGGGCGGCGAGAGGGAACAATGGTTTCGCCCGCACATTGCAGCCATCCTAATGATACGCCCCATGGTGTCAAGCGTAGTAAGCGAGGTGCGAAACCCGGCCCGCTCCGGTGCCCCGGCGGGGGTCCCGGACTTGCGGGCTAGGTGGGAAGCGATTTGCATTGACCATGCCTCCGGGGTCAGTCGCCGACTGCGGGCGAGTTTTACCGGAGCCCCACCGGAGCCTCACCGTATGCACACCGTAGGTGAGATCTGGACCCTTCTTGGCGTAACCTCCTTTCCGGCTTATACTTACATCCGACACCCTGGCAAAAGGCACTCTGCTCGACATCCTCCCCTATCCATTGATCGTAAGCTGCTGTGGTCGCATGGCTTACATCATTCGTAAGCCACGGATTGTGGCTAATTCCTATGGTTTCAGCAAATATACGGCGGGTGGACACGGCGCCGGTGATTCCGAAGCGATTTAAATTGACTGATGGGTCGAGCTCAGTCCAAGCCGTAGGATTTCGTGGCCGTGGGGCTGAGTTGCTGAAGCGCAAGCCGGCGCCAATCAACGGCGGACCCGAGGGTGGCACCGCACTTGAGCTTCCGGCCTTCAGCGAGGCTCTTCTCGGCACCTTCAAGCACCAGCGTCGTGTAGAAACCGAGCGTCATTCGCGGTTCATTTAGCAAAACGCGTTGATTGCCCTCAAGCCGCCGCGTCTCATCTTCGGCAGGAATCAATTCTCGGCATCCCGTCCGGCGGGACCAGCAATCTCTGTTCCATTTGTTGGATGGCTTGGCAATTAAATGTGGGTATTAGTTTGAGATCATGGTTGACTTGCGCTGGAGGATCTTCTAAAAATGGCATACTGTGAAAACGAGTTCGGCGCCTGGCGGAAGGCCGCGAAATGGTTTTCCCCGCCCGCAACTCAGAGAACAGTTATATGAAAAGATATATTCTTGCAAGCATGACGGTGGCGGTTATGGTCGGTTGTTGGTTAACCTCGGTAAAGGCAGATGACATTTTTCCGCCTCCGTGGCAGAGGGGCACGCCCAATACAACCTACCAGGGTTGGACTTGGCCGACCGCTGAGAACCCCGCGCCGCCGGACGAGGGTTACTACAACAACTATGGGGTTCCAATCTCAACAGTTACCGGCGGAAGCTGGACGGAATTTCTCAACAACCACGTTGGTGTCTGGACCCTCACTAACAGCGGTTCTCTTATAAGCTTCAATATCCCCAACACTACGAATGCCAACCCGGTCAAGGACGTGTGGACGCAGGTTACATGGCTGGGGGGAGTCAGCAACGAGACACCTGTCGTCAGTGTGGTCGTCAATGGACATCAATATGCATCGTCATTGGTCGAGTCCCAGACGGAGGGAACTGGTTCTTGGATTGACAGTGCCTATGAGACCGTGTTGCCGTTCAACCCGACGAACGAGATTGTGGATGTAACAGGTAGTTTACCCGGCCTTAACGTGGGTGAGGTAGTAATAGACACCCAGTGCATTCCCGAGCCTTCCAGCCTTGCGCTGTTGGCGCTGGGTTCTCTCAGCCTGCTGCCCTACGCTTCGCGAAAGCGAAGACTGGCGGCGTAGGCCGGCCTGGCGAACCAATTTATAAACCAATCGAGCCACCCGTGCGGGTGGTTCTTTTCTTTTCAGGCCAGGCGGTAGGCTTTGGCCGGGCCGGGGCCGAGTTGCTGAAACGCGAGCCGGCGCAAATCCACCGCGGACCCGAGGGCGGCACCGCTCTTGAGCTTTCGGCCTTCGGCCAAGCTCTTCTCGGCGCCTTCGAGCACCAGCGTGGTGTAGAAACCGAGCGTCATGGGGTGAGAAGCGGTTTCGCGCTCGGCGGCTGAAAGCTTGCCGTTGCGCAGCGCGAGTATTTGTTGGTAGAGCCGGCCCGGGCTGCTGATACCGTAGCCTGTGACCGTCTTGTCCTTCTCGAAGTTCCGGAAGAGCGGGTTCACTTCCAGGATGCCTTCGGAGTGAACCTCGCGCAGGCCGGGCGTATCGAGGCCCAGGTCAATCAGACCGTCCGAGCAGATGATCCGGCTTGACTGCACCGTGATAGCCTCAGCGGTGTTCGGCAACGCCCAGCCGGTGATGATATGCGCCAAGGCGCCGGTCTCGAACTGGATTTCGGTATCCACCAGATCGTAGCCCTTGACCGGGATGGGTCTGAGAGAAGGGAGTTTTTGCGAGTAGCCGGTGGCGCGGACTTGCACCGGGATGAGGTTCACGATCTTCATCAGCGCGTCGGCCATGTGCACGGTCAGGAAGGACACCGGGGTGTTCTTCTCGGCAAAGTCCGGCGAGGCGAAGAAGCGCGGCGAGTGGTTCGGGTCGGCCACGACGAGCTTATCCAGCATGTAGAAGACTGCGGTCTGGAAGCTGCCGTAGCGCCCGTTTTGGAAGCGGGCCTCGGCTTCCTTGATGCGCGGGTCTTCGCGCTTGTGGAAGTCAACGCCCAGGAATCGCCCCGTCTTCCTGGCGGCCTGGATCATAGCGTGCGCATCCTTGACCGTGGCAGCGGTCGGCTTCGGCACCACCACGTCGAGGCCGGCGTTGAGTGCGTCCACCGTCGGCCCGCAATGCAGGTGGTCGGGGGTATTGACCTGGACTGCGTCCAGCTTGGCCTTCGCCAGCAGGTCTTTGTAGTCGGCAAAGCGATGGGTGGCAGGGACACCGGCAAGGTCGCAGAACCAGGTGCGGTATTGCTCGTTCGGGTCCGCGACGGCGCAAATCTCCAGCAGGTCGGAGTAATGGCTGCGGAAATAGAGGTATTGGTAGATTTCGCGCACGACGGCGCCGACTCCGATGATACCCAGGCGAAGTTTCTGTTTCATATTAACAAAGGAGTTGTCCGCTAAACACGCTAAAGGACGCGAAAAGGGACAAGGTAATGGGCTCTGGTGGTTTGAAGCACTCCATTTAGCATTGTTTCGAGTCTTTAGCAGGTGGTTCCGGTCTGCCGCAGGAGAAACAGGGCGAGGAACTCGGCGGCGGCACGGATTTCATCGAGTGCAATCTGCTCCTGGTCGGAATGCGCGAACACCAGTTGGCCGGGCCCACACGTCAGAACCTGCATCCCGGGATATTCCGTCGCGAATAGCCGCG
>Ga0181532_10002315_pt1 | contig 17843 bp, 16 predicted proteins | sample PEATcosm2014_Bin_33_FD_119768 | JGI IMG/M metagenome (GOLD analysis project Ga0181532, IMG submission 119768) | Peatland microbial communities from MTU Mesocosm Facility, Houghton, MI, USA - PEATcosm2014_Bin11_30_metaG | ecosystem: Environmental > Terrestrial > Soil > Wetlands > Peat | place...
AACAAGACCAAAACGATGTTTCCCGGTACTCAACTTCAAATGCGCTTCGCGGTCGCGCACCCGCAATCCTGAAGCAAAAAGCGGACAGGTTTCCCGTATACCATGTCAGGAGCTCTGAATTTAGATCAAGCTAATCCTTCCCTAGCGTGCTATCGTGACCACTGGGGCGGTTACCACTTCTCCTCTTTCAGGTCCTCTGACTAAGCCAGTCCATCTGAAGTTCTTTCCACCTTAAGGGCTTGTATTGCAAGAGAGCGGTACGCGCATGCTTTTTGAAGCGATCCGCACGAAGTCGAGCAACTCCATAGCGTCAGCACGCGTCTTGAGGGACTGGCGGAGCAACGTGTCAGAAGCACTCATAACGATCGCGGGAAACGTTCGCAACACTGGCCACTATCTTGGCAGTCGTGGTGGCAACGAAAAGCCCCAAGCCGATCTGAGTACTTAGAAAGTGCCGGTATGCTGCTCCGAGCGGGTGGCATAGAAAAGCGGTAGGCGAAGTTTTCCGTCGTTGATCTTTTGGCTTCTAACCCGAAGGCAGGTTCCAATCCATGATCGCCACCACCTCGATTCGCGTCCAACGCACGGCCACGGTCCTCCGGCCCGACCAGTCCCGCGTTCTTCTGCGCCCGTTCAGACATGAGGATCCCGAGCGACCTCGCAGGATTATCGCCAGGATCATGTCGCTCCCAGAAAACCAAGTCGGGCCACTCCTGGAAGAAGTTTTCGCTGAATTTTCCCAGCGACACCAGCAAATCCACAAATCCTTCCTGGAACGGTTCGAACAGGTCCGGGACTTCCTATTGACCGATCAGGAAATTTCCGAACAGAGACAGCTGTTGATAGGTTCCTATTTCGTTTGCGAATACTCGTTAGAATCTGCTGCACTGTTCAACCCGTCCATCGTGCCGCACCCTGACCAGTCTGACCTGCCTTCCGGCGCTCTGCGTTTTATCCTCAGCTTGCGCGCCACGGGGGAGGGACATATTTCTTCCATCACTTTTCGAACGGGTATCATCCACGCCGATCATCGGATCGAGGTCCTGCCCCCAGCAGGCTTCCTCACCGAGCCGCGTCAAGTTCCGAACCCCAGTTACGATAAGGCGCTCTTTGAGCGGAAACTTTTTGAGCTGGGATTGAACAACGAATTTACGCGCCGGGCGATGGACAAGTTTGGAGAGTCTTTTGGATTGGAAGAACTGCGAGCCAGTCTCGAAGTGGAAGTGAATCAGTCGCGCGTGTCGGACCGGAACGCGATCCGAGGGATGTTGGCTTTGGCCCGGTCCAACTATGAGGTTCAGTTTCAGCCCCAGCAGCAGCTGTCTGAACGGGTTCTCTTCCCAGCCACGCCGTCGCAACGCAACGGCATCGAAGACGCCCGGTTCGTCTGCTTCCAAAAAGATGATGGCTCCCACATCTACTACGCCACCTTCACGGCATTCGATGGCAAGGTGATTTTGCCCGAACTGGTGGAGACTACTGACTTCCTCCGCTTTCGGTTTATCACGCTGAATGGTCCGGCCGCCGAAAACAAAGGCATGGCCCTGTTCCCCCGGAAAATCAATGGCCTCTACGCCATGCTTTCCCGCCAAGACAATGAAAACATCTACATCATGTTTTCTGACAACGTGCACTTCTGGCATGAACGCAACGTGCTACTTAAGCCGACGTTCCCCTGGGAGCTAGTCCAGCTTGGGAACTGCGGGTCCCCCATTGAAACCAAAGCAGGCTGGCTAGTCCTCAGCCATGGTGTCGGCCCCCTGCGAACATACTGCATCGGCGCGTTCCTCCTCGATCGCAACGATCCCGGCAAAGTGATCGGCCGCCTCCATGAACCCTTGCTCAAGCCGAATCAAAGCGAGCGTCAGGGGTACGTTCCGAATGTCGTTTATACCTGCGGTGCTCTCGTGCACAACGGCGAACTGATCATTCCCTATGCCCTGGCCGATCATGCCACCGGTTTCGCTACCGTTCCCCTCGATGAAGTGCTGGCTGCTATGGACTAGGAAGTGCCATCGAACAGCATGAGAGACCCCAACAAAAGAGTAGCGATCCTGTCGCCAATAGCCTGGCGAACGCCTCCTCGGCAATATGGCGCCTGGGAAACGGTGGCTAGCAACGTCACCGAAGGGCTCATCGCCCGTGGCTGGGACGTAACGTTGTTCGCCACCGCGGATTCTGTGACCCGCGCTCATTTGCATGCCGTGCTGGACAGGGGGTATGAAGAGGATTCCGCCGTCGACTCCAAAGTAGCCGAATACCTTCACATTTCCGAAGCGTTCGAGCACGCTGCTGAGTTTGATCTCATCCACAGCCACTACGACTTCATGCCTTTGAGCTACACGCGCCTGATCAAAACACCGGTCCTCACCACTGTCCACGGGTTCTCGTCAGCCAAAATCATGCTCATCTATCAGAAGTATCGTGATGGATACTTCGTTTCAGTCAGTGACTCCGACCGAGCGACAGGGCTCAACTACCTAGCGACCGTCTACAACGGCATTGATCTCTCGTTGTATCCGCTTCAGGAATGCGGCGGGGATGACCTGATTTTCCTCGGTCGGATCCATCCAGATAAAGGTGTTCACCTGGCCATCGAGGTGGCTCGTCTGAGCGGAATGCGTTTGATTATCGCTGGTATCGTCCAGGATGAGGTCTATTTCCGGGAGCAGATCGAACCCCATCTCGACAATCAGAACATCCTTTATATCGGACCGGTAGACGTGAAGGGCAAGAACGAACTGTTTGCTCGAGCCCGAGCGTTACTGCACCTGAATACCATCCCGGAACGATTCGGACTTGTATTGGTCGAGGCGAATGCCGCGGGCGTTCCCGTGATCGCAATGGATCTCGGCTCTTGCCGTGAGGTGATCAAAGACGGGCAGACCGGTTTTCTCGTTGACAGCGTTACTGAAGCAGTGCGGGCCATTGGACGAATTTCTGAAATCGACCGACCTGCTTGCCGAAGCCGAGTCCGACAACACTTTTCGATCGAAACCATGGTGGAGGGATACGAGCGAGTTTACTCGACGATTTTTGATCTGGAGGCGAAGAAACGATCATGAAGCCGGACATTGTCAGGCGGTACAGCCACAACCCCATCCTCACCAAGTCCCAGATCCCCTATCCCGTGGAGACTGTTCACAACGCGGCGGTCGTGAAGCACGGGAACGAATACATCATGCTTTTCCGCTCCCATCTCCGCACCGGACGGTCGATCATTGGCTTGGCACGCAGTACCGACGGGTTCCGCTTCACCGCTGATCCACAGCCTTTTCTGACTCCCGAACGGGACGGCCCTTTCGCTGCCTATGAAGAGTTCGGCGTCGAGGACCCGCGCGTTACCCTGGTGGAGGGAGAGTTCGTCATCACCTACAGCGCATACTCGCGAAGTGGAGTGCGGATCGCCCTGGCCAAGACGAAGGACTTCAGTCGGGTGGAAAGAGTTTCCTTGATTACGGAGGCGGACTATCGGAATGTGGTGATCTTTCCCGAGAAGTTTGATGGGCTCTATGCCCGGCTTGACCGTCCACATTCTGAAATCGCCCCTTGGTCAATCTGGATTTCCTATTCTCCGGATCTATGCTATTGGGGCCAATCACAGCTCATCATGAGGCCTGTCCAATATCACTGGGATGAAATGAAGATCGGTCCCGGCGCGCCGCCGATCAAAACGGACCAGGGATGGCTGTCTATCTATCACGGAGTCTTCCGGACTATGGATGGATCGGTCTATCGTTTGGGGGTTGCTCTTCACGACCTCAGGGACCCGGCAAAGATCATCGGTGTGGGCGACTCGTGGATTTTGCAACCGGAGGATCCTTGGGAGATAACTGGATATGTTCACAACGTCGTCTTCACCTGTGGTGCCGTTCCGGAGCCTGATGGAACGGTAAAACTCTACTGGGGGGGCGCAGACACGGTCATGTGCGTCGGGGAAGCGAATGTTTCCGATCTGGTCGCACTGTGCCTCGATAGCGGCAGACCGGCCAAATAATTACGGCGTAAGATTTCAAGAGCGAGGGCGACGATTCAGAACCCTGGGGCGTTTCCATCCGTGTTTTCCGTGGCCGCCGCGACCTGCGTGGTGGAGGTGCTTCCTTTGAAAGAACGCACCACGAGTTCACTGTCCGGAGTGGTGTCCTGAAATTGACGAATGAGATAGGCTACGACCCTTACTCTCACGCGGGGTCGGGCAGGGCTGTGACCGGATTTCTTAAAGCGGCCCTGATGCCATCAAATTGATTTGTTAGGAGCCGGCCTCTTTCACAGAAAACGCCATTACAAACTCGAGAGAGTGACGTCTCTGGTCAACATTGCGGGGGCCGCAACGGCGGTGGACTAGCTAGCGGATGGCACATAGGTAGGCGAGAGCGTCCCTCGAGTTATCAATTGCCATCAGCATTTGAAATTCGGGGTGGGGAATCACGGCAAACCTACAGGGCGAAGATCAGGCATGTCGTAGTTCCGTGGGCGTATAGTTTGCCTCCAGAATCAACGAGTCGGCCTTCGGCGGTGGCAATCCGTCGTCCTGCGCTGACGATCTTTCCCTCCGCACGAACCTCCCCAGTTTCTGCCACGATCGGTCGCACATAGTTGATCTTGACCTCTAATGTGGCATAGTTGAATCCGACTTCAAGTGTGGAATGAACCGCACACGACATGCAAGAATCGAGCAGCGCGGCGGTGTATCCTCCGTGGACAGAGTCGAGAGGATTGTAGAAATCGCACCTGGGGATGCCGGCGAAAACGGTGGATCCTCGGTCTACTTTTATCAAGCGGAAGTCTAGTGCCCGCTGAATGGGAGGAGCAGGTAGCGTCCCATCCATAATGCGGGTCAAAAGTTCTAGGCCCGTCAAGCACTTCTTAGTCTCGGTCGGTACAATACCGTAGTAATTGGTGCGCTCAACACCAGACATAATCAGGTTATCGTTTCCTCCTGAAACGCTGTCCAGCCGTACTCGGATCTTTCCTCTAATTCAGCAGGGAAAGCTTGCCTATGCTATGTGAGCTAACCTGACAAGTCAACGAGAGCTCTACTTGGACTACTTGGAAGTAACGAGATGACAGGGACTGAGCGGTGCTTGAAGTCACAACCGAATCGTCGAGGTCGAGTTCGCGAACGATCAGTAGAGTTCTCGCCACTGGGGTAGATTGGGCTAGGCGGAATCATTCGCGTCCAAATTCGGCGTTTGACAATATTCCCACATTGAAAACGTTGGGCATAGCCCGACTCTGAGCCTGGACACGCATCTGCGCTTCGGCCCAGGTCGAAGTAAGTGCTTCTCGCCATGTTGTCATCCTGCTGTCCGAGTTACTGAGTCATTAGGCGGAATAAACTGGCTTTCGAATCGCGTCACAGGCGCGACTCTTGAGTAGTTGCTTGTCAAGACGATTTCGTCTGCTACCTCGAAATCGTGATAGGTCAAAATCTTCTCGATCACCGTTACACTAGAATCACCAGCAGACCCATTACGCGCAGCCTCGTGATTCCAGGTTTGCGGAGTTCGAAAAAATCACGGTACCAGCCAGTCCGAGGAGTCGGCCACGTCCTACTGTCCTATCTGATGGAGATTCCCTCCGTCTCGACTGTCGGCCTTGCCAACCTTGCATCAGGGACTACGAAGTCACGTCTTCAAAGCGCCGCACTATGGCCAAGATTTCTGGTTCCTGCAGAATCCGGTTGGATTCTTTGGCAGCTAGCAGGACGGCCTGTATGAGTTCATGGCCGGGCACGATTCCCCTTTGTGACAGAAAGAAGATAACGTTCGAACTGCCCGACATGGGCCCAATCTCAATTTCCTGACTCCGTCCGATTAGGCTTGCTGGAACTCCGGAATAGACGTGGTCGGTCAGCCAACGATCACCCTTCTTCTGGGCTTTGATGATGGCCGCCGCGTGGACGCCGGTGGCAGTGCGGAACGCATCGCGCCCAATCACCGGAGTGTTCACTGGAACTGGAACCGAGGTCGCGGCCGAAACGGAGTCCACATACCCCTGCAGCAAACTGAGCTCGTCGTGCCTCATGCCGAGCAGGTTGAGATTCACCAACAGCTGTTCCATCGGGGTGTTTCCCACGCGCTCTCCGATTCCAAGCGCGGTGCCGTGCACGCGGGATGCGCCCGCCTCAATGGCGGCCAGCGTGTTCGCCAAATCCAGGCCACGATCGCGGTGACCGTGCCAGTCGATGCCGAGGTCGGCCCCGGTCTCAGCCAAGAACTTCTTAACCCAGGACACCAGATTCCAGGCCCCCTCCGGAGTCGCAGCGCCGCAGGTATCGCAGAGACACAGTCGCTTGGCCCCCGCCTCGATCGCTTCGGCAAACAAGATACGCAGGTGCTCTGGCGAAGATCGTACGGTGTCCTCCGTCACGTACATCACGTCAAGGCCTTCCTTTACGGCAAAGCGGATCGCTTCCCGCGTGTGGCGCAGAATTTGATCGAGGGTCCACTCCTCCGCGTACTGCCGGATGGGACTGCTCCCGATAAATAAACAGGCCTCAATCGGCACGCCCGTCAGTTGCGATGCCTCCGCGATGGGACGAATGTCCACCATCATGGTACGGGCGGCGCAGTTGGGGCGGATTCGCATCCGCCGGTCGGAGATCTCGCGGCAGAGTGCGAGGACCGCTGCGCGCTGGCGTGTGCCCGCTCCGGGCAGGCCGACATCAACCGTTTCAATTCCGAGATTCTCCATGAAATGGAGAATCTCGATTTTTGCCCCCACGGAGGGATCGGTAACCGAGGGGCTTTGAAGGCCGTCGCGCAGCGTTTCATCGTCGAGCATGACGTGTGCCGGCCAGGAAGTAGTCCGCGGGCCCGCGTCTGCCCAGTCGTAGATGAGGCCGTTTCCTGCCGAGATTCCCATGCCGCACGCTCTCGTCTAACTGCGGACTTCGGATGCCGTCGGGTGCAACTTGCCAAACTCACCCGCTCGCCTCAGAAGCTCGTCCGCTCCGGCATTGTCACCCTGCGCACGACGGATGAGCGAAAGGTGGAACAAGCTGCTGAGTTCGTGAACCCCTTCTTCCAGGCTTCGTTCGAATTCCCGGCGAGCGACCTCGGTCGCGCCTTCGCGCTCGTGAATCACGCCCAGGTGATAGTGGGCCATCACATATTCGGGGGTAAGGGTCGCCGAAAGCTCGAAGTGCTCGCGGGCTTCTGCCAGTTGTCCCTGGTGAAACAGCGCCAGGGCAAGCCGGTAGTGAGCGGCGTTGTAGTTGGGATTGATGTCGAGACAGCGGCGGAAGGCAGTAGCCGCCTCCGGCATATTGCCGCGGTGGTAGTAAGCAACCCCGAGATCGTAGTGGGCCAAGACAAATGTGGATGAGGCCGTCACCGCCCGGCGATAGTGCTCGATGGCCTGGTCCAGCAGGCCTTCGTGAAACAAAAGGTTTCCGAGTTGGTGGTTGCCCAGGATGTTGTCTGGCTCGGCGTCGAGCAAGTGCTGAAGCTCCTGCCGTGCCTCCCGCCCCCGTCCCTCGCGCTCATGGACCAGGGCCAAAAGAAGCCGCTGGTCAATCGAAGCGTCGCGGAGAAACCGCCCACACTCGGCGCAGAACTTGTCCGCCGTGGCGCTCATCCTCCCGCAGCGGGGACAACGTACAGAGCCCTGAATCGCTTCTGACATACGAACCTCCTTACAGGCGCGTCACTCAAACCGCGTGGGGTCGAGCGCACAATCCAGGCAGAGACGGCGCGCCGGGGCGAATCCTTCCTTCTTGAAGAAAGCAAGAAGATCAAAATGGTCCCACGACACTTCGGTGCGCAGCGTCGTGACGCGAAGCGCCGATAGATTCAGCCGCAACTGTCGCAGTAAGGCTTTGCCTACGTGCTGGCCGCGGTTTGCCTGATCCACGCCAATGGCATCGAGCGAGGCGGTGGGTTCGCTGACTCCGTACTCGCCGTAGTAAAGCGAGGCGATGACGAATCCGGCGACGCGTCCATCGACTTCCGCGACCAACGATACTTGCAGCGCCGCTTGTTTCACAGCGCGTTCCAGCATCAGTTCAAAATAGCGAGGGCGCCGCCGGCCGCTGGCTGGCGCGTCGATCGCAACGACCGCTTCCAGGTCATGCTCGTTCATAAGGCGCACCAGGGTGCTGTCCGTTTCCAGGATTCCCGGTTCTTCCAGAGGTTTGGTAATCATATCGTCCTCTCTCAAACACTGCCGAGTGACTGTCCGCCGTCGACGCGAAGAATCTGTCCGGTAATCTGCTGCGCCCCGGGCCCGCAAAGAAAGGTGACGGCTGCGGCCACGTCCGCAGGCTCGACGTATTTTCCCACCAGACTCTCCGTCAAGGCAGCGTCGCGGACCGCCTGCGGCAGGCTGTCGGTAAGCGGTGTGCGCACCCATCCCGGTTCGACGACGTTGATCAGAATCTTCAGGCGGGCCACCTCGCGCGCAACGGTCCTGGCCAGAGCGATCAAACCAGCCTTGCTTGCCGAATACGCGGATGTGCCGAACTTTCCGCGCGAACCATTGATGGAGCCGATGAGCACGATCCGTCCACCTTCGCCAGTTCGCATCACAGGGATGGCGTGGCGCAGCAGAAGGAAAGCCCCGCGCAAGTTCACGCTGTGCACAAAATCCCAGTCTTCCACCGCGAGTTTCCATACAACTGCTTCACGGGAGACTCCCGCCGCATGTACGACCAGATCGAGGCGCCCGTATGTATCCTGCACCTTCGCGATGGCCGAGGCCACGGAACTGTCATTGCGCACGTCACAAGCGCCGAAGGGTGCAGCCCCCTTCGCAGGACGCGCCAAATCCAGCGACACCGCACACGCTCCTTCCTGCTCCAGGCTGGCAATGATGGCGGACCCGATTGCGCCGGATCCGCCGGTCACCACGGCAATCTTGTTTTCGAGAGTGCGTTTCATGCCATGACCTCGGCGCGCCGCGCCAGCACACGATGGCGGTACGCCCCCCAAAGCGCGGCCCCAATTGCTCCAGCGTAGATCGAGTCTGGGTGGGTGCGCACGCGCATCGTAAGCTTTTCTTCAGCGATCTTCTCTTCCAAGGCGCGGCACAGCCCGATGTCCGAGGCCAGTCCGCCGGTGATCGCCACGTCACCGCAGGCATCGATCGAGCGCAGAAGCTTCGTGTAGCGCCCCGCCATCGACAGGTGAATTCCTTTCAGGATGTCGCTGCGCGAGATGCCACGGCTCACCATGTTGATCACGTCGGTCTCCGCCAGCACGGCGCAGATGCTGCTGACCGATTCCGGATTCTTGGCTTCGCACGACAATGGTCCGACGTCCTCCAGCATGATGCCCAGGTAACGGGCCACGTTCTCGAGAAACTGCCCGGAACCGGACGCGCATTGGCTGGTCATGCGGTACGCCAGGACGCGGCTGCGTTCGTCAACCCGCATGGCACGCGCGTGCAGGGCCCCGATGTCGATCACGGCGCCCGTGCCGGGCAGCAAAAATACCGCTCCTCGCGCGTGCGTCGTCATTCCGTAGAAATGACCACGACGGAAATCCACCAACTCACCTTCCCCGGTGCTCGCGGTATATGCGATGTCTTTCTGACGCACTCCAGCCGATTCCAGAAAACCCTCATAGCCGTCGCGAATCACCTTCCGCAGTTCGCGGCGGCGGATGCGCTCGTTATGCAGGGCCAGCACGCTCGCCGCCCCGTCTGCAGCAGTCCGCACCAACGCAAACTTGACGGCACTGGAGCCCACGTCGGCGCCCGCGGCGAGGATGCTATCTCGATCCGTCACGCCACAGTCCTTTCGTCGGCGGCACGCTGCGCGAATAACGCCGCCCCCAGGGCTCCGGTGTAAATAGACTCTGGAGAGATATTCAGGGTTCGCGCGCCATAGTTTTGCTGGACCAGGCCTTTCAGGGCAGAAACCGCTGCGGGGTTACGGGCCACTCCGCCGGTAAACGTGAATTCATCGGAGATTCCTCCGGAGCGCGCCAGCAGCGACATCGCCCGCAGCATGATCGCCCGGTGCAGACCTGCCAGGATGTCCGGCCGCTTCTGCCCCAGGGATAGGCGATCTCGCAGTTCCGCTCCGGCAAAGACCGTGCAGGTGCTGTTGATCTTTACGCTGCACGTGCTCTCCTGTGCCAGCTTGCCGAGTTCATGCAGGCCGAGGTTCATCTCGTCGGCGATGTAGCCTAAGTAGCGGCCACATCCCGCTGCACACCGATCATTCATCTGGAAACTGGTGACGATGCCTGTGTGATCAACCTGAATCGCCTTGGTGTCCTGGCCGCCAATGTCGAGGACTGTGCGCGTCCCGGCAAACATGGCATGGGCACCCAGGCCGTGGCAGAGGATTTCACTGCGAATCTGTTCTTTTGGGAACGGAAGCCGTTGCCGGCCATAGCCCGTACCGACCATTCCAAGCACCCGGAACTCGAGCGACCTTACCGACTCAACGGCAGAGCGCAGTCTTGCTTCCCGTTGCCGGATGTCCGCCGGCGCGGCGGCCAGCGTCTGCTCCAGTGCTGTCCCGGCGTGGCGCTCAAATGCTCCGTCACCTGCCGCATTCTCGACCTCCAGAATGGCGGCGTCGAACAGACCACACAGGGCGTCGAAGGAGGAGTGCTTCGAGTCGCTGAACTGTTCCGCCAACTGCATGTAGTCGGCTGCAGCCAGGTCGCGGAAGAAATCACTCTTGCGCACCGCCAATTCGCTGAAATGGCCGGGAACACGCGACCGCATCGCCTGGCAGATGCGATTGAGAATTTCCTTGACTGCCTCCCGATTGGGCGCGTAGCGGGGCGCATCGACACAACGGTGCAGCGTCGACTCCAGGAATTCCAACTGCTCCAGATGTTGCTGCTGGCGGAAGTTGCGCACCAGAGATCCAATGAACCTGCTTTCGATTCCTGCGAGGTCCGGGTCGGCCGCCATGGCGTGCCGCACCAGTTCAAACCTGGATTGCACCAGCGCTTCCTCGCGCACGATATGGGAAGCCACTTCGTAATTGCTGCGGGTGTTGGTGATGCCGCGGCCAATGATCCGGCCGGTTCGATCCAGCGCAATGGCCTTCGTCGTGGTCGAGCCCAGGTCAATGCCGAGCAGAATCTCCACGCTCATGCGGTCACCCCAGCCGTCACCCCATCGACTCGCCTTTGTGCCAGCATCTGCACATAGCTCTCGATGCGGTTCTTGATGTTTGCCGGCGAAAAATATCGCGGATCCACGAGGTCGCTTTCGATGAATCCGCCGGGCACACCCGTGCGCTGCTCGAGCTGCCGCAGCATCAGCAACTGGCCGACACTGAACGAGTTGCAACTCTTCACACTGTTGATCATGAAACCGTCGGCGCGGTATTCGCGGATGTAGCGCTCCAGCAGATCGACGCGCGCCGGCAGCCCGAGGTTGGTGTAGCAACCCAGGCAGTATTCCGCCAGGCTTTCGAGCGGGCGATTGGGGTCGTGGCGGAAGCCGCGATCGTACAGTCCACCTACTTTGGTATAGCTGCTGGCAACTACGACAGCGCCTTCGTCGTAGAACATCTTCCAGAACTCGCGGAAGCTCGTCCAGTTGGGCGGGCCTTCCACCACCAGGCGATAGCGCTGGCGCTCCATCGTGCCCTCGGGAGTGACCGGACCTAGCCCAAGCTTGATCCGATCCGCGATCTCTTCGCGCAGCACGCGGTAATACTCAACGCCCTCGCTCGTGCCTCGGAAAGCTGTGAATATCGGGCCGATGTAGTACACGCCGCCGAAGTACGCATCAATCGGTGAGGGCTCGTTCTTCGCGCTCTCCAGCACCCACACGAAGTCGTCCTCTGCCTGGGCAGAAAGAGCCAGCATCTCGGAAAGTCGAGCCTCGTCGTAGCGCCGGCCGCTGACTTGCTCCAGCTTCGGGATCACCTCGGTGCGCAACTGCTGCACAACGTAGTCGACATGGTGTGGTTCAATACGTCCGTTCGCCAGGTACGGCACGTGCAGCATGGCCACAGGGCATTGATACTCCTGGCGCAGGAGTTCGAACCACTTGAGGAACGTGAAGCATCCCGTATAAGACAGCAACAACAGGTCGGGGTTAGGAAGTTTTACGCCCGTGGGCCCCATGTTGCCCGACTTCAACATGCCGATGTCACATTTCACGTAAGTGCAGACATCCTCGCTGTGCCCATGCTTCTCCGCTTCGGCAATGTAGTTGGCGGAAAGCTTGCGCATGCCGGACTGAAGCGCGTTGATCTCAGGCAGGATCGGTAGGAGATCGAAGGACCGCAGCAGTTCTGTCAGATTCCCGGGAACAAACGTGGAGACGACTCGTTTTCCTTCTTCCCGCGCCCGTCCCAGAGATTCGTAGTAGTCCCCGATGAGTTGCTTCTGCAGCACCATGCTCTGCTCTTTCTGCACGGTCGATTGCTGCGCAGTATCTTTGGTCATGCTTCGCTCCACAGCCGGATGGAATCCGAGAAGGTGCCAGCCTGTTCCCGGATGACGGCAAACTGTCCCGTATCCTCGGAGTACTTGAACTGGGTGTGGGGAATATGTTCCCGTTGCAGAGCTGCGACCAGCATGGGTTGCTCCAGCAGTGCGGGATCGCAAAAACTCGGAGCGCAGAAAATGACACCATCGGCGTGATTCTGCCGCACGGCATCGACCAGCCACCGGCCGCGTTGCCCATCGGGTGCATAGCAGGAAGCCGTCGCCACGCTTTGCGTCAGGTATGCCTTCGCCAGGTTTTCGATCGCGTCACCCTCCTCCGGCACCTCGCCCGTGAACCAGCGCAAACCCAGCAGCAGGTCGTCGTTCACGATCCAGCAGCCCGCGCGTTCCAGGGTGATGAGCAATGCCAGCGGAGGCTGTTCACAAAACATGCCCGTCAGGATGACTCGGCTGCGATCTTCAGGAAGGCTTGATTCCTGCGAGGCCATCTCGAGGTAGCGGCGCACCATCGTGGTGTGCTCCTCCGGCGGCAACACGCTGCCGGCGCGCAGCACGGCGTAGACCTGCGAAATGGGATAGAGCCAGGGCGATTCACTGCGTGCCTGGTAGAGCTCCTGGATGGCACGTCGGTTCTGGTTGTAGATCCGGATGCTGTTTCGGAGATTCTGATTGGAGATCGGTCCGCCCGCCAAGCGCGCCATATCCTCGCGGATCGCCGTCAATTCCCGCCGCCAGAATTCACCTCCAACGCGGGCGTCGTAGTTCTGGGGAAGATCAACATAGCGGACATAGCGTCCAGGAAAGAGCATCGTCCACATGCCGCTCAGGTTGCGGATGACATCACAGATCGAGGGGAACAACATGCCGTCCAGCACGTCGAGCCGTCCCGATAGTGCCAGCTCGATCGTGCTGCGAGGTATGTGGCAGATGTAGCTCTGGAAGTAGGCGTCGCCGCGGATGATTTCCAGCCGGTCGCCTCCGCCGAAGATGCCGACAGGCAACATACCGGCCGCATGAATCAGTTCTCGTGGGACATAAATTGGCATGTAACCGATCGCTCTGCGCCCGGGGGCGCGGGATTTCCATTGCGCGACTGCCTCGTAGTCAACGTCTTCGTACAAGGACTGGGCGCGGCTGAGGATCTGTTCGAGCTCGGGGTTCACCGGAAAGCTCCTTTCTGCTCCCAGCGTTCTCCCCAGCGGGGCTCACGTTTTTCGATAAAGGCGCGGAGTCCTTCCACGGCGTCAGGCTCCGCCATGAGTTCGTCAAGGTACATGCGCTCAAGTTGTGGCAGGTCCTCCTGCAGCGCCCGCCGCAACGGCAGGCGGGCAGCGCGCACACCGTATCGCAAGGCCACCGGCGAACGCGCCAGGAAGTGGTCGCGGATCCACGTTTCGACCGTCGCTTCCAGCTGTCCTTGCGGCGCATCTCGCGTGATCAATCCTGTTCCCGCAGCTTGGGCCGTGCTCCATGCGGCTCCAGTCAAGACAAGTTCCGCGGTACGACTCACGCCGATCCGGGCCGGTAATAGCACAGCCGCCGCCGGCGGGAAAACCGCCAACTTGATTTCGGGACAAGCGAACTGGGCGCCTTCCTCCGCTACGATGAAGTCGCAAGCCAGGGCCAGCTCAAAGCCTCCGCCCAGACACTGCCCGCGAACGGCTGCAAGCGTGACCGCCGGCAGTTCCAGCAACTGCCCAAGCAGTCCGCTGAACCGCGGCAACATGGCCCTGACGTGCTCGGGCAGGTGCTCCTGCACGCTGGCGCCACAGCTGAAATGCGGGCCTTCCGCCGTGAGAATCATCACCTTGAGCTGGGGTCGATTCCGCAGGTCGTCGAAGGCCGCAGCCAGAGCTGTCATCATGGCCTGATCGACGATGTTGGCCTTGGGTGCAGCCAATGCGACGCGGGCGACTTGGCCATCGTGTTCGAAGGAGAGTTTCAGGCTGCTCATCGTCCTGCCTTTGTGGTTTTCCGAACTGTCCAGGGCGCAATGTCGGCGATCAACTCCTCGCTCCAGCGCGCACCTTCCGCCAGACGCTGACGCAACCGGACGAAGTCCACCTCGCGTTGCTGCTTGGTCCCGTAGTGGAAAGCGCGAAAACCGGCGTTGGCCTCCGTCATCATGTTGAGTGCCAACCATGCGCGGTTGGCTTCGCGGTTGCGGTCCCAATGCTCCAGTTTGTGTTTCCTCACACTCTCGACCGTCTTCGTCAGGCAATCCGGCATGGTGTGCAGCAGTTTCGTGCAGAGACCCTCGACTGCTTCATCCAGCAAGGAAAGATCAATGGTGCCGCTGGACATCAGAGCTCTCCCCGCCTCGCGCGCGTCTCCTGTCTTCCAGTCTCCGAAAACCAGGCGGCCAAATTCGTCGTGCTCGCGATCGGTCACGATCAGAGGGTTGGACATATATTTGCCGTCAACCTTGAGCGCCGGAACGATCTGCGTGAGCCCACCCAAGCGGTAGAAGCGGTGTGCGCTCCACGGCTCGCAGAGCGTTGCGCTGAGCATGGCGTGCTCGATGCCTACGAACAGTGGCAGGAAGTCGGTGCTGCCGCCGTCGGGCGCGGAACCGTGCCTCGGTCCGGCCTGGCCGAATACGGCAAGGTCGCTGGCTACTGAGAAATCGCAGGCCATTCCAATTTCCTGCCCACCGCCGACGCGCATGCCGTTCACGCGGCAGATTACCGGCTTGTCGCAACTCAGGACCGCGCTGACCATGTCGTTGAACAAGCGCATGTACTGCCGGTACTCGCCGGGGGCCCCGGCATAAGTCTCGGCATACTCGCGGGTGTTGCCGCCCGTGCAGAAGGCCTGCGTGCCCGCACCGGTGAGCACGACAGCAACCGCGGCGCGATCATTGCTGGCTTCGCGTAACCCGAGAATCACTTCCTTGATCGAGGTGGTGGTGTAGCTGTTCAGCTCGCGCGGATTATTCAGAGTGATCCACACATTGTGCAGTCCGTTCACGCTCGTGCCGTCGCGGTCGCGTGCCGGCTTACGCTCCAAGACGATTTCGCTGGGAGAAAGCGGTTCGACCAGGTTGTGATCCGTCATTGCGTTGTTCCTTGTTGTAGGCCCCGCGACTGCGGCACCAGCACCGCTCGCTTTCGGATCTGGTGATGATGAACTGCCTCGAGAACCTGCTGTGCCTCCTCGAGCGGGTGCATCTCGACAAAAGGCTGAATATGAATTCTTCTTTCGAGAATGAGAGCCAGCGCGTTCGGGTACTGAGCTGGAGGGCACCCCCAATTTCCGCGAGCGGTGGCATCAAAGGCCATCAAATTAGACAGAGGCACTTCAACTTTCTGCGCGGCGTACCCAACGATGGCCAGGTGAGCACCCGGGTCGAGCAGGCTGAACGCAGTCTGCTGACCAGCGGCGCTTCCGCTGGTTTCGAAGATCTTGAGGCCAATCCCGTGCCGTCCGCTTTGCCTGGCGAAAGACCGCACGGCTGACTTCACATCTGCGCACTCGCGTGCGTTCAGGGCCAGCGCAGCACCGTGTGCCGAGGCAAGCTCCAGTCGGTCCTCGTCAACATCGATTGCGACGACGGCTGCGCCAAGCGCGGCGGCAATTTGCACTCCGAAGCCCCCGATCCCGCCGGCTCCGACGAAAACCGCGACAGCGTCGGCGTTCAGACCAGAGCGCCGAATTGCCTCGTATGGAGTCGTGACTGCGTCCGCGACGACCGACAGCATTGCTAGGGTGAGTCCCTTGGGAAGTTCTTCCGGTACCGGACAGAGGCCGCGTGCCGGTACCCTTACGTGGGTCGCAAATCCTCCATCGGCATCATTGCCCGGCATGAACTGTTTCCGGCAGATGGTCGGACGCTCGCTGCGGCAGGCATCGCAAGCGCCGCACGGAATTACCGCAGGCACAATGACGCGGCGCCCGATCCAGTTTCCAGCGTGCTCCCCGGCCAGCACGACTCGGCCAGCGATTTCATGTCCCAGGATGAAAGGCAGCGCGTGGCGGGTGGGAATGCCCTCGTAAGCGAATCCAATGTCAGTGTGGCAAACACCGCAGCCTGCCACCTCAATGATCACTTCGTCAGGGGAGAGTTCTGGCAGAGGCGTTTCCGCCCAGTCGAACTGACCCTTGGCAACCAACGCCAGGCCCGTGCTCGTGGCGGGGGTGGCACCTGTGCTCTGCGCGGGCAGGGCTGTCGGCATCGGAAGGGCCTCCTTACCCACAATTCGAACGAGCGTTCGAAAAAACAATGAACAGAGGCTACCTTGGTTTGGGGATCGAGGAAGTGATTGAGATCACACCCACCTGTGATTTGATAGCGGAAGGGCAGCCCGCCGGCGAAGTCGTAGGCCACGGCGGAAAAAGGCACCCAGCGTACGTTCGAAGGGCCGGCCGAAGAGCATGGCCGCCCGGGTGTCCTTCTCCCGTCGAGACAGCGATGCCGATACCGCCCCGGGCAGGTGAGGCATTGGTGGCTGCGGCTGAAAATACGTTGTTCGCGTTGCTTCCGATCAGGCGAATCGTAGCAACTACCAATACCAGGATAACGGCCACATCACCGCATACTCGGCGATGTCTTGGCCTTCATCGTGCCGCCAGAGCTTCCGAACAAGATGAATCATGCTCGCACCTCAGTCCCACTTCCGATTCTTCGCCGGTGTTCCCGCAATCGGATGCAGTTCACCGCGTCCGAGCGGTCGGCGTTCAGGAGAGCAGAAAGCATTAACTCAACTGAAGCAACAGCGGGTCATTATTTGTGTTTCGCCAATCTTTCGAGCCGAATTTCGTGCTGGAATATGTCTGCGCATTCGGGCAGGTGCGTTCGATACTTTGCTGGAAGTTGGAGGCAAAGGCTCACAGCACTCTGGCGCATGGCATGTAGCTCTAAAAGGGCCGCTGTTCTCACGGTAAGCGTACGTGGCAGGTTGTTATCTGCAGAGCGTGGATCCACAGACACTACAGTGACTTCTTGCTTGATCTCACCCGACGTTGAATCTGGGCGCGTGGCATTGTCAACAACGTTCAGATTGTCTGGGGTGAAGTTCATGGTGACCTCCAGACCGGAGCCCTCGGCGGCGGCGTTGGGAGGAAGCGATACGGCGTTCTTTTGCTGCGCGAGCGCCATGCTTACGGTAAGGGCGGAAAAACACATTGCCATCAAGCAATTTTTCATCACGCTCCTCCTGAAAAACGGGTTCGTTCGCTTTCCGACTTCTACAGATGAATGCACCGTTAGAGTGGGTGTGCCATAAACGGCAAGTGAAGGAACTCTAGTAGCAGAGTACGGAAGGCGGCAAGATTACGAGCGTAACGCTCCGCGAAGTGGGTCGGTCATTGGAAAGGGCGGTTTTGCAGACTACACCCGCGAGTTTCTCGCCGCACCTGTTTCACCTGAGTTATGCATGCCGTTCTGGATTCTCCGCGAATTCACTGCCTAACTTGATACCCGTGATTCACCCGCGTGGTTCCCTCAAAAGTGTGCCGCAAGCACGAAACCCG
>Ga0181532_10002317_pt1 | contig 17830 bp, 17 predicted proteins | sample PEATcosm2014_Bin_33_FD_119768 | JGI IMG/M metagenome (GOLD analysis project Ga0181532, IMG submission 119768) | Peatland microbial communities from MTU Mesocosm Facility, Houghton, MI, USA - PEATcosm2014_Bin11_30_metaG | ecosystem: Environmental > Terrestrial > Soil > Wetlands > Peat | place...
TCATATCGTCTCCTCCTGGTGGGTGGTAGATTGTAGGTGGTAGGTGGGGTCCGGTGAGAGGCCGCTTTTTCCCCACATACCGCCTACGACCTGCCACCTACCTCCTAATTCACAAACCGAATCGCAAATGGAACTCCGTTACTTCCCAAGGCAACATCCGCCTGGACCAAGGCGTCCGGGGCATATTCGTTGTCCACCCCCAGCCCGAAGGCCAGCAGCGCCTCGGCAGGCAGCGCCACGCGGACCAGCGTGGCCTCTTCCATGCATTGGGAATCGTCGCAAGTCCCAAGGGAAATGAAGTCCGTTGTCGTTTCGCTTGCAGTTTCTTCCGGCGCCGGCCGCTGCGGATTCCGGACATGAGCAGCCTCGGTTTGAGCGTCGCTCTTCAGGGAGGCGCCTCTCTCGCTCGAGCCCGGTGTGACGCCGGCCTGCGCGACATTAGAAGTAACCTGTGGCCGGCTGGTGGCGATTCGCGATGCTCCCGTGCTGGGGCCCCGATGTTGGCGCGGCCATTGAACCAGCACGATCCACGCCGTGGCCACAATCGCTGCTAATGCCATGCCCCAGCTTAAGCCACGCCATAAGCGTCTCCATGCCAACCCCAGGAGCGGCGCACCATCTCGCGGGTTCCTTTCGCGGAATGCTTGCAGCAGTTCTGCTTCCACTCGCAGAGGCGCCTGCTGGCCTTGAAGACTGCCGGCGAACGCTTGCAGCCGTTCCGTCAGCTTATTCTCTTCATCCAGGCGCCTGGCGCACCAGAGGCAGTGGCCGGCGTGGTCCAACGCCTCGAGCTGCTTTGTTGGGTCAGCCACCCGGCGGCTGACAAGCTCGTGAATCATACTTTCGAAGTCTTTGCATTTCATGCCAAACACCTGCTGCTGTCGATGGCCTCATGGGCGGGTTCCACCCTAACCCCGCCGCTGAGTTTCTGGAGGAGTAAGGCGCGGCCGCGGTGCAAGCGAGACCGCACCGTCCCCACCGAACAACCCAGGGCCGACGCAGTATCCTCGTAGCTCATTTCGTTCAAGTCGCACAAAACCACAGCTTCGCGGTAATGCTCGGGCAGGCTCAAGATCGCCTGCCGCACCGAATGGATCGTCTCCCGGCGGGCCATCGCGGAGTGCGGATCATCGCCGCCAGCCGGAACGGTGTCTCCATAATCCCGCCAACCCTCTTCCCCTAGCGGGCCTGCGACGTACGTCTGGTCACGCTTGAGAAAGCGCAGGGCGTGATGGCGCGCCATTCCGAGCAGATAGGCGATCAGGGAACCGCGCGAGGGGTCGAAACCCCGGCTCTCACGAATCAGCGCCATGAACACTTCCTGCGTGACGTCCTCGGCGAGCGGTGCGGACCCGCTCATCTCGAGCACGAAACGGTAGAGGTTTCCCTGGCGGCGGCGGTACAGCGCGGTGAAGGCGTCTTCATTTCCGGCCTGCATCATCCGCAGCAACTGCTCGTCGCGAAGGTCAGTCAGTTCGGCCATCATCCTCTGCTTTCACCGTATATTCAGTCTGCGCGGGCTAAAAGTTCAACAAAATCCGCCCACGGACCGGCAATCCGCACGCCGCTGCAGGGGGACGGATTGCCGCCCCCGCATTTCCGCCAACCCGGACGTGGGTAGGGCAAGCCCTACCCCTACACCCGCAGTCTTATGGACGTTCCCGGGTGGAAGTAAGTTGCGGTAGTAAGCCGAATACGTATAATTGATTTCTGACCAGGTGCGGTGTATCTTGTCCCCCGTACCTGAGGCAACTCTGGAAGATCATGCGAACAGGCGAAATTTCTTTGAGCCGGTTTTGACTCGGGTGGGAGGAAACGTGGCTAAGGTGGGCGTTTTTGTGCTTGGCTGTCTGATGCTGGCGGCGATGCCGATGTCGGCGCCGGCGCCTGAAATCCCGGAGGTTTACGCTCAGATTCGGGCCGAAGAGACCAGCAATTCGCGAATCATGTGGATCATTCACGAGGTGGCCGACGTGTACGGGCCGCGCGTGACGGGTACGCCGAATCTGAAAGCCGCAGATGATTGGGCGGTGAGGACGATGGCTTCCTGGGGCCTTGTCAACACGCATCTCGAGCCATGGACGTTTCAGCCGGAGAGCGCGGCGACCCCTGTGCCCGGCTGGGAAAACGTCGACCTCGAGGCGGAAGCCGTTTCGCCGTTCCATGGTCAATTGATGGTTGAGCCGTTGGCGTGGACGCCCGCCACCAAGGGAGTCGTGAGCGCGCAGGTGGTGTTGATCGACCCGCCGGGAATGGCGCCGCCGAGGGGTGGTGGATTCAACTTTTTCGGGGGGCCCCCTCCACCGCCAGAGCCCAAATGGGCTGCGCCGCCCATGCCGCCGGCGCCAAAACCCGCCGATCCGAAACAGCCCACCCAGGCAGAACTCGATGCGTATCTGAATTCCGTCAAAGACAAGGTTCACGGGGCGATTGTTTTCGTCGGGAAGCACGTTCAAGTAGCCGAAGAAATGAACCCGGCGCCCATGCGCCGTTCCGAAGATGACTGGAAGTCGCGCTTTGACGCGAAGAATCCCCGCCCCTTCCGCTTTCCCGAACAGCCGAAACTGCCGGAGGGGCAACTGACGCGCCAGGAAGTTTCGCGCCAGGTCGATCAGTTCCTGGTGGATAACGGCGCGCTGGTGCGCGTGAACGATGCCGGACGCGCCCACGGAGTCATCGTCGCGCAGCAGAATGCGACCTACGATTGGACGCGCGCGGTGCCCACCCTGGTGATGAGGAACGAAGATTACGGGCGCATTTCGCGAATCATGGAAGACGGAACCTCGGTGACGCTGAAGGTCAACATTCAAAACAAGGAATATCCGGAGGGGACCACCGTCTATAACGCCATCGGGGAAATCCCGGGTAGTGATAAGAAGGGCGAAGTGGTGATGCTGGGCGGCCACTATGACTCGTGGCACGACGCAACCGGCGCCACGGACAACGGAATTGGGGCTTCCATGATGCTTGAGGCCGTCCGGATTCTGGCGGCTCTGCACGTCCAGCCGCGGCGGACGATCCGCATCGCCCTCTGGAGCGGGGAAGAAGAGGGACTGCTGGGTTCGCTCGCGTACGTACAGCAGCACTTCGGAAGCTTCGAAAATCAGAAACCGGAGTTTGCGGCCCTGGATGCGTATTTCAACATCGATTCGGGCACGGGGAAGCCGCGCGGCGCGTCAGTGTTTGGCCCGCCGGGCGCGGCGGACATCGTGCGTGACGCGATGATGCCCTTCGCGGAATGGGGCTTTATGGGAGTGATGCCTTCTGATAGCCGCAGGACCGGCGGAACAGACAACACCTCGTTCAGTAACGCCGGTTTGCCGGGAATCGGGCTGGCGCAGGACGCGTTTGACTACGGCTCATTCACCCATCACACCAACCTCGACACCTACGAGCGAATCTACGAAGAAGATGTGAGAGAGGGCGCGGTTGAAATCGCTTCGGCGGTATACGCTGTGGCGATGGCGGACCAGATGCTGCCGAGGTTCAAAGACTCCGACATGCCGAAGCCCGTGCCGCAGCCGGGCCCGGGGTCACAGGCCACCAAAGTGCGCCATGTTCCGGCGGACTAAAGCGAGGGTGCTCGGCTCCCCACCTCGGCGAAGCATGAATACGCAGCCCTCTCCCGTGGGGAGAGGGCTGTCAACTTATCGGGAGGGGAGCCGCTACGCTTTGACCACCGGCAAATTCTCCCTCACTTGCTGTTCGTTCTCCATTTGCGAGATCACCGCGGAAACGTGGGGATTGTTCAGAACGAAGCGGTAGGCCTTCTGGTGCAAATTCATGTCGCCCGGAATCGTTTGCTCGAGCAGTTGGGCGCGCTCCGGCACCGGGGTCGTGGAACGGTCCGGCTGAAAAATAACCTGCGCGGTCTTCATGGCGATCACGCCAAAATCCTGCTTGTAGGCCTCCTCGACAACCGGCGCCACGTAGTGCCAGTTCAGGATGTTGCAGGCCACCATGGCGAGAGAATAAACGCGCGTCTCGATAGCCGCCTTGAGAACTCCTGCGGGGTCGTTATGCGCCGAGACCCCGAGGTACCTCACCTTGCCCTGCTTGCGGAGCAGTTCGAAGGCTTCGTAGATTTCGTGGATTTGCACCTCGGCGGGGGAGGAGCACGCGTGCGGGCACATCATCAAGTCCACATGATCGGTCTGAAGCCGCTTGAGACTGCCTTCCAGCGAATCGATGATGGTTTTGACGTAAACTCGCGGCCGGTCGATTTTCGCGCCGTACTTCTTCTCCATCGCATTCGCCAGCGCCGCCTCTTCAACCTGGCGAATCTGGCCGTTGAAATAGTTGCCGAAATAATTAGGCACCGTGACCCGCCGCCGCTCGATGTCTTCGCTCACCTCGCGCAGAATGGCGGCCTGCTCGTCGCGGTTGAGGCGCGCGTATAACATTTCGTAGGCTGCGAAGCGCGTGTCCGGAAAAACGCTGATTTTGGTGTTGACGAACACCTGGTCGCGCTTCGAGCCCTGAATGACCGCGCCGTAGCCCCGCTCGCTCTGGCCTTCCCCGTATTCCGGAGCTGTGTCCAGATAGTTCAACCCCATTTCGATGGCCAGTTCCACGTGGCGGTTGTTGGTGGGAGAGATGGGATCGCCGCCGCAGACCATCTCCGAAATCATAAAGTCCGTCCGGCCTAGCTTGCGATAGCGCATCTCCGGCCGCTTGTTGCGCCATTCCAGCTTAGCGCCCGCCGTGGACGCGGCTGACTGGCCAGTGCGGAAAGCCGGGGCCTGCACTGCGCCCGCCGCCAAGGCGACCGAGGTCCTTAGAAAGTCTCTACGCGGAATGCACTGGTTCATGGCTGCCCCCCTGAAGTAGGAATTAGAACATGGACATTTGAAAATAGAAATTGGAAACTCGAAATTCGACCGCTGCACTGTCACTCTGAGTGTCCATGGGTCTGCGGCCCAGCCAAAGAGATGAAAACCACTAAGGCTGTCGTCCCCGCGAAAGCGGGGACCCGGTTCCACTGGATTCGCGCATGTGGACACGGAGCGGCGCTAACCTGGCTGACTGCGCGCCGCTTGCATTCGAGAGCGCCCGAGTGTATCTTGTTGGTCGGGCGGGAGTTCATTAGAGAAATTCCGGTTTGAGTGCGTTGGAGTGGATACCCATGCGGCGGGCGTGTCCCGCTGCTTGAGATTACATAAGCCGGCGCGGAAGGCGGGCGAGCCGCATAAGAGTCGGTTGCCGTGTGGGCCCAAGCCGGAGACGGAATGACAACAAACTAGGCAAGCGCCGAGGAGGATCGAGTACTCGGAAAGCGACCCTGGACTTGAAAAGGAGGCAGTATGAAGAGGAAAATCGGAGTGGGCGCCATGCTTTTCGGCGCGGTATTGCTCTGTGGTATCACCCTGGCGCAGAACCCAGTGGTCAACATAGATCGAAAAGTCCATCCCCAACTGGGTGGAGCCCAGGCCCTCATTGCCGATGCCGCCGGGCGCATCGACGTTGCCATATCAGACAAGAAAATTAACATGCACGGACACGCGGAGAAAGCCAAGCAGCTCTTGTACCAGGCCAGCCTGGAACTGAAAGCGGCTGCGGAGGCCGCTGACGCTTCCTTGCACGAGAAGCGTTAGCCTCGGTACCGGAGCAGCGCGCGTAGGCCCCGAGTTATGCGGGCGTGGCCGGTGGGCGGATCGCTGCCGAGCGTGGCGATACCAGGCGGCCTGCGGTCCCGTAGTGGGTCGGCCGCGGACCGTCCCGAGCCGCTCCCTCGATTCCCAAGCGATACCTCAGGTCACTCTCGCCTTAAGCGCTCGTGAGTGGGTGTGTCTGAGCGGCGCTCCGTTCTTCACTTCCACCCGCGCGCTCACCGCGGGTAGATTCGCCATTACCTTCTTCTGTCGCGAGGTCTCATGCCGTTTCGAATCCACGCGGCGAACTCGAGTTCGGCCATCTCGTCTGCGGCGACGCCGAAGACAATGCGTGCAGCATCCGCAGGATCGGCAATCAATTGGTAGCCATTTAAGCCAAGAAACAGCCCCACTGCGAGGAACGCGGCTCGCTTTTTGCCGTCCACGAAAGGATGATTACGCACGAGCCCGACTCCGTAAGCGGCGGCCAGGCGGGCAAGGTCGGCGGTCGCCTCATAGGTCCAGAGTTGGCGGGGACGCGCAAGGGCAGATTCCAAGAATCCCTCATCGCGGATTCCGGCCCGTCCTCCGTGCGCGGCAAGGCTCTCCCGTTGTAGAAGCACCAGAGCGCGCTGGTCAATCCACTTGGGCTCTTTCATTTGGCCAAGGCCCTAAATGTGTCGCGATACTTCGCCATGAATTCCCGTCCGAGCTTCAATTGCTTTTCGACCTGGGGATCATAGGGCGTGAGCAGATAACCGTCCGGCGTTTCAACAGCGAAAAGCTCATCATCCTCTTTGACCCTCAAACGAACCAGCATCTCCTTGGGTACAATAATCCCCGTCGACGTTCCCACCGCCCTTAACTTCAATTTCACGACCCGCCTCCATTATCATGCACATTATAATCGACTTTGGTGCTGGAGGCCAGTGTCGCGTTACCGGAGGAAGTGAAGCAGCCGATGGTCTGTCACCCTGAGCGCAGCGAAGGGTCTCTGCAGTTGCTTTCTCCACGGAACTTGGGGGATGCTTCGCTTCGCTCGGCATGACAGCTTACGCTCGGTGTGTTCCACCTTTTAGCGTAACGCGACACTAGCCCAGTCGCTATTTTCTGTTTCCCGCTTTGGAGAGATGCAATACTCTCTTGAGAGGAGGAGAACACGACAAGACCATGATTCATGGGAGCGCACAGCGCCGGAGCCAGTACTGTGCGCGCTGCAATCAACTCATGTTCGAGTACTTTCTGTCTCCGGATGGCCATTTCGGAGTGCTCGAGGAAGTGTGCCGCAAAGAAGACGGCGGCAAAGCTGAGGTGGTGTGTCCAACGTGTGGTGCGGTGTACGAGTTGCTCGACACCGTTGATGCCACGGGTCAGCCCGTGGCCAGGAAGTTTCGCGGAGCGTAGCCCCTGATGAGTAACGAGCCGATCCTCCTCTCCGCCGCCAACGTTAAGGATTACCTTGCGGGGCACGGCCTCTGGCCGTCTGGCCTGCCGATGTCTATCCGCGAATTGGGTGGTGGCGTGTCCAACACCGTTCTGCTGGTTGAAGGGAAGGGATCCGGCGGCGAGGAAAGGCGCTGGGTTGTAAAGCAGTCGCTCGAAAAACTGCGTGTCAAGGACGACTGGCGCTCGGAGCGCAGCCGCATCTTCCGCGAGGCGGAGGCGATCCAGGCGCTGGGTCCGGTGCTGGGCCCGGAGGCGGTTCCGCAGATTGTTCACGTCGGCCATGATGACTACCTTTTCGTGATGACCGCGGCGCCGGCGGGGGCAGTGACATGGAAAGAGGCGATGCTCGAAGGCCAAGTCAACCTGGGCGTGGCGGGGCAGGCAGGAAAGCTTCTGGCACGCATGATCTCCGCCTCTCATCACGACCCTTCTTTCCGCACGGCGTTCGCGGACCGCACTGTGTTCGACCAGCTCCGCATCGATCCGTACTATCGAACCACGGCAGCGCGGCATCGCGACGCAGGCCCGGTCATCCAGAAACTGATCCGCGATTCCTGGCAAATCCGCCGCGCGTTGGTGCACGGTGACTTTAGCCCCAAAAACATGCTAATCCAGGACACGCACGTTTTCCTGATTGATTTCGAGGTCGTCCATTGGGGCGACCCGGCCTTCGACGCAGGATTTCTTCTGAACCACCTCTTTCTAAAGGCTTTCCACCAACCTCAATTTGCCGGGCCTTACCTTTTGGCAGCCCGCGAGTTCTGGGGAGAATTGGTGAGAGGAGCCGCAGAAGCTCCCCTGGTGGACTTCGAGACCATGACCATGCGCCATCTGGGCGCCCTGATGCTGGCGCGCATCGACGGAAAGTCGCCCGTCGAGTACATCCGCAACGAAACGACGAAGGAGCACGCCCGGCGATTCTCCAAGTGGCTGATGCTGGAGGGAATACACAGTTTAGAGGACACACTGTCTGCTGCCAGGGAGGCGCTCGAAGTCCCGAATCGTGAAATCAAGTAGTTGGATCGGCCCTTGTGGCCCCAATGCGCGCGGGCAAATCAACGCCATTCAGCGCCGTAAAACCGCCGTTCCAATTTCCAAATCGGCGTTTCCCCGCAAACACCTTGACAAGCTGTGCCTAAGTGTATAGGCTAGATCGCGGAAGAGATCCTGGACGGGTGGCGTAGCGCTAACCTTCAGGTCAGCAGAGGTAAATGCTCCGGCCTGAATGCCGACCTGAAGGTCGGCGCTACAAAAAATGAACGAACGAACCGGGAATGTTTATGAAAACAAAGGAACGGCTCAGAAATCAACCACCCCTGGCCCCTCCTTATCCAAGGAGGGGAATCGCCGGGCTCCCCTCCTCGGATGAGGGGGGGCGGGGGGGGGGGGACCTTCGCGTGAAACCGGGCTTGTGATATCGAAAAGCAGCGGAACAAAGCGAGAATGTCTATGAAAACAAAGGAAGAGGACAAACAGTCGTGGGCTGGCGCAGCCATAGCCTTTGAGTATCTGCGAGGCGCTGGAGGCGCAGGCCGGTCAGGTTGTGCCGGTAGTCTTGACCTGTCCCTCCGGGACGTCGCAGACCCCAGACGTCAGAGGTCTGCGCCATCCGCCGACTCGGAAACTGGCGGAACAAAGCGAGAATGTCTATGAAAACAAAGGACGGCTCAGAAATCGACCACCCCTGACCCCTCCTTATCCAAGGAGGGGAATTACTATGCTCCCCTCCTCAGATGAGGGGTTGGGGGTGGTGTTAGGAAGACACTATGTCGCGCTTTTGGAACATCCGCGCCCGCGAGGTTCTCGATTCGCGCGGCCATCCTACCCTCGAGGTCGAGGTCTTCTTGATCGACGGCGCATTCGGGCGAGCCATTGTTCCCGCCGGCGCGTCGACGGGCAAAGCAGAGGCGATGGAGCTTCGCGACGGGGATGCAAGTCGTTATCTCGGCCGTAGTGTGTTAAACGCCGTGGCCAACGTCGCGCAGGTCATCGCGCCGGCCTTGCGTGGTGAAAGCGCGATGGATCAGCCTCGGATCGATAATCGCCTGATCGCTCTGGACGGTACCGCAAACAAAGGCCGGCTGGGTGCTAACGCGCTCCTGGGAGTCTCGATGGCGACGGCTCGCGCCGCGGCCGCCTCCAGCCGCCTGCCGCTTTATCGTTATCTGGGAGGCGAGACGGCGACCGAGCTTCCCGTCCCCATGGTCAACATCATGAGTGGAGGACTTCACGGCGGCGGGAACATCGACTTTCAGGATTACCAGGTGATTCCCCTGCGCGCCGGGAGCTATTCGGAAGCGATCGCGGATGTGGCCGCGATCTACCGTGCCGCGAAGGACACACTGATCTCGCGCGGCGTCTATCGTCCCGGCGTGGCGGACGAGGGCGGCTACGCGCCCGAACTCAGAACCAACGAACAGGGCTTCGAGTTGATGGTGGAGGCGATGGAACGCGCAGGACTCCGGCCCGGCCAGGACGCAGCCATCGCGGTTGATGTGGCGGCGAGCCACTTTTTCGAGGACGGCCGCTACCGGATGCTTCGCGAAGGCGTGGAGACCGACGCCGAGGGGATGGTAGAAAGACTCGCCGCGTGGTGCGGCCGCTACCCTATCATTTCCGTTGAAGATGGCCTCGCCGAAGATGACTGGACTGGATGGAAGCTTTTGACTGAGCGGCTTGGCCCGCGCGTGCAGTTGATCGGCGACGATCTCTTTGCCACCCATCCTGCCCGGCTGAAGAAGGGGATCGAAACCGGAGCCGCCAACGCCGTGCTCGTTAAAATGAATCAAATCGGCACGCTCACGGAAACCCTGGAGGTGATCGCACTCGCGAAACGGTACGGCTATCGCTCGGTGGTCAGCGCGCGCTCCGGCGAAACCGAGGACGATACGATGGCGGACTTGGCCGTCGCCACAGGCGCCGGGCAGATCAAGGTCGGAGCCATCACGCGCTCCGAACGGCTGGCAAAATACAACCGCCTGCTGCGCATCGAAGAGGAACTGGGAGACTGCGCCGTATACAGGAATTGGGTTGGGGGCGAATGCCAGTGATTGAGGGACCAACAGACCGGTTTCACGCCACGGCGCAAAGTGCGCAAAGGCCGCAAAGACATGGAAGGTCTGAAAAAATCGTCTGTCATGCTGAGCGAAGCGAAGCATCGGCATCTATCTCTTTGAAATCAAACAAATGCAGATTCTTCGCTTCGCTCAGAATGACAGCGTTTAGGAGTTTGTCCGCTACGCTCAGAATGACAGCATTCAAGAGTTTCTCCGCACGTTCTAGAGTCGGGAAAACAGGTAGAATTGAACAGGTGGAGCTGCGAGGACCACTTTAAGTCGTAAGGGAACCGAAGTAATGAACGGCGAATTGCGGCGACGGCCGCTTGTCAATCTCCCGGCCTCACTGGCCCTGGCGCCTCTTTTTCTCGCACTGGGCGTGGCGTGGGGTATGGACATCCCGGGCTTCAAGCCGGGCTTCAACCTGTTTAGCGCCCAGCAGGAAGTCCAATTGGGAAAGGAGAGCGCCGAGGAAGTTGACAGGACGTACCCCCTTTTAACCGACCCGCAGTTGTTGCGCTACATCAACGATCTGGGGCGGCAACTGGCTTCCTTGGCGCCCAACAACAACCCGGCCTATGTCTGGACTTTTAGAGTCATCAACAGTCCGGACATCAATGCCTTTGCCTTGCCCGGCGGGTACATCTACGTGGACCGAGGGGCCATCGAAGCGGCGGAAAATGAAGCGCAGCTTGCCGGGGTTTTGGCGCATGAAAGCGGCCACGTGGTGATGCGCCACGGAACGCACCAGGCTTCGGAGGCGCTGCTGGCGCAGGCCCCGCTGGCACTGCTGGAAACTATTCTTGGCCGCTCGGGGAGCCTGACCGGCCAGTTGACGGCCATGGGCCTCAATCTCGGCCTTAACTCGATTTTGCTGAAAAATTCCCGCGACGCTGAAATCCAGGCTGACGCGGTGGCGGCATACATTTTATATCGAGCCGGTTACGATCCTCACGCCTTGGCCGAGTACTTTGAGATCGTCGAAAATAAGTACCCGCAGAAGACGGTGCAATTTTTCTCTGACCATCCCAACCCCGTCGACCGCGTAAAAAGAATCGATGCGGACGCGAGCGCCAACATCCTCACGTATGGGCAGCCTGAGAAGCTTAAGGGCGGGAGCCCGGCATTCGAGGATGCCAAGAAGCGTCTCTTGAGTCTCACCGCGCCGTCGAACGCAGAAACTCCGCCGCCTGCCGCTGCCAATTTCGCGGGTCCGCCTGCGCCTCCTTCAGCCCGTTTGATCAAGTTTGACGGCTACGGCATTTCCATCGTTTATCCTGACAACTGGCGCGTCGAGCGGAACGAGGATGCCGTGGTTCTGGTCCCGCCCGGAGGAATGGTGGAGGTGCCGGAAACGGGCGCGGCGCAAGCTTACGGCATGTCCATCAGCCGATTCCAGCCCCCCGGCGGCGGGGAGGGGGCGTGGGGACTTGTCGAGGCTACACAAGAAATGCTGGAGACTTTGCGCAGCTCGAATCCCAACCTGCGGGTGATCGAGCAAAAAGCCATGAACCTCAAGGGCCGGTCCGCCCTCTCCACTCTGCTCGAAACCGACTCGCCGCTTCCCGGCCAGAAAGAGCGCGACCAGTTGGTGACGACCCGCCAGAGTGGCTTCCTGGTTTCGCTGATCTTCATCGCCCCGCAATCCCAGTTTGACGCCTACAAGCCGACCTTCGATGCGATGCTGCAAAGCCTGGAACTTCGGTAGGTAAGATTATGGATAAGCGAGAAGCTCGCAAGGCCTACAAGGCGAGGATTACCCCCAAGGGTATATTTGCCGTACGCTGCAAGACCTCGGGGGAAGTGTGGGTGGGTGCCTCCGATCACCTGGACACGGCGCAGAATGGCATCTGGTTCCAGTTACGCGGTAGTCTCCACCGCAATCCGCAACTTCAGGCTGCCTGGAATGCCCACGGAGAGGCAGCCTTCGAGTTTGAAAGGCTCGAAGAGTTCGACGACGACGTGTCGCCGCTGCTGCTAGGGGATCTGTCTCAGAAACGCCGGAAACACTGGGAGAAAGCGTTGGCGGCTGCGGCGCTGTAGGGGCTGTTCGGCCGGAGTTTTGTAGGGGTAGGGCTTGCCTACCAAAGTAGGCCTAGTGACCGGCGGGGACGGCAAGCCGTCCCCCTACACTGCCGTCGTTATCGAGGGACTGGGACGGCGCGGGAGTTGGTGTTCGGGCCGGAGATTTGTGATAGCATTGGCTTGTGGCGTCACTCAGGGCAAGCGTACCCGAAATCTGGAGTTTGATGCAGTAGCGGGAATTTACCCCGGTGGCTCTGGGGGTAGAGCCGGCTCTGCTTAGGACTTCACTGCAGCGTGAAAACCAGGAGGAATCCAATGAATTCACGAAAACCCAGTCGCCGTGAGTTTTTGGGCTGTACGGGCCTGGGGATTGCCGCATCAGCCGCCGGCGTCCCAATGTTCGAAGCGTCGCCGACCCCGCCGGCAGCGACCGGAGAGATGCCCTACCGCAAGCTGGGGCGCAGTGGCGAGAAGGTGTCGCTGGTCGGGCTCGGCGGTTTCCATATCGGTCTGCAAAAAGACGAAGCGGAAAGCATTCGCATCGTTCGCACCGCTGTCGATCGGGGCATCAACTTCCTTGATAATTGCTGGGACTATAACGACGGCGTCAGCGAAGTGCGCATGGGTAAAGCCTTGCGTGACGGTTACCGCAAGAAGGTTTTCCTGATGACCAAGATTGACGGCCAGGTCAAGGCGCTGGCGGCTCAGCAGATTGACGAATCGCTCCAGCGCCTTCAGACCGACGTCATCGACCTCGTCCAGTTTCATGAAGTCATTCGCCCCGGCGACCCCGACCGTATCTTCGGCCCGGGCGGCTCATTCGAAGCTATGATGGAGGCGAAAAAGGCGGGCAAGCTTCGCTACATCGGTTTCACGGGCCATAAGGACCCGGACATCCATTTGAAGATGTTGCACACAGCTTACCAGCACGGGTTCATCTTTGATACGGTACAAATGCCTTTGAACGTGATGGATGCTCACTATAAGAGCTTCGCCAAGAAGGTGGTCCCGGTTCTGACGCAGCACGGCATAGGGGTGCTGGGAATGAAGTCCATGGGCGACGGGTTTGTGCTGAAGAGCAACGCAGTGACGCCCGTGGAGTGCCTGCACTACGCCATGAATCTGCCCACTTCCGTTGTCATCACCGGCTGCGACAGCCTGCAAATCCTCGAGCAGGCGCTCGATGCCGCCCGCACCTTCAGGCCTCTTACGGAAGAACAGCTTTCCGCACTTCTGGCGAAGACCGCGCCCCTTGCGGCGCGCGGCGAGTTCGAACCTTTCAAGACGACCCTAGACTTCGATGGGACTGCCCACAATCCGCAGTGGCTAGGGTAACACCAGCAACTTGCGGATCTCCCGCTCCAGGCGAGCCATAACTTCCTGCCAGTTCCCGTGCGTCGTTTGACGAAACAGGCGGGCGGTGGGGTACCAAGGGGAATCCTCTCGCTCCAAAAACCAACGCCAATCCGGCGCGTTGGAGATCAGTATCCAGACCGGTTTCCCCAGCGCGCCGGCCAGATGGGCCACGGCAGTGTCAACCGTTATCACCAGGTCGAGGTTGGCGACAATCGCCGCTGTATCGGCAAAGTCTTGTAGCTCGTCGCGGAGATCGACCAAGCGCACCGGCGCCTCTAACTGCCTCACCTGCCCGGCCGCCTCACCCGTCTGCAACGAGTAGAAGGTTGCGCCTTCCAGGTTCGTCAAAGGCGCGAATTGCGCCAAAGGGATGGAACGCCAGCGATCGAAGCCGTGGTGTGGGCCGCCGGCCCAGACCAGCCCGATCCGCAATGTAGCGCACTCGAGCCGTTGCTTCCAGACCTCGCGGAGCGCCGGGTCCGGGTCAAGGTAGGGGGTTTGCCCGGGAATCGTGCTCATTTCGGTTGCAAACGCCAGGGGCAGGCTGAGCATCGGGCACTGCCAGGTGAAGTCCGGAAGGGTTTGGCCACGGCTGAGCACTTGGCACGCTCCCTCGATACCGGTCAACAGGCGTTGTAACCCGGGCTGGACTTCCAGAATCACCTGTCCTCCGCGAGCGGCGACCAGGGGAACATAACGCACGAATTGCAGGGTGTCGCCCAGACCCTGCTCGGCATAGATCAGGATCCGCGCACCTTCCAGAGGCTCGCCCTTCCATTGGGGCTGAGGAAACGTTCTGCGAGTTCCGAGCCCCGCGCCGGTCTGCCAGCGCGATTCATATTCGCTCCAGCCGCGCGCCAGATGGCCTTCGAGCAAATGGATCGTGGCCAGATAGAACACGGCTTCAGCGGAGTCGGGATCCAGGGCTCGAACGCGCTCGAAGCATTCTTCGGCTTCGGCCAGTTCGCCCAGGGCGAAAAGCACCAAGCCCAACTCGCGGTGTGCGCCCGCCAGCTTAGGCGCCAGCCTTATCGCACGACGGTAGGCCTCCGCGGAGAAAGCGAGGTCTCCTTTAGCTTCAAAGAGGTAACCTAAGCTGGCCGAGAGCTCCGCGCTTTCCGGCTGAAGAGCGTACCCCTTCTGAAGGATCTCAGCGGCGGCCTCGTAACGCCCCAGATCGGTGAGGGCGAGGCCAAGGCCGTTGTGAATCTCGTACCGGTTCGGGTCCAGAGCCAAGGCACGCTGGAAGCCCTCGGCTGCCGCTTGGGGATCGCCACTCTTGTAGTGAGCTCGGGCCAGAGCGCAGTGGAACTGTGCAGAGCCGGGCTCGAGCGCGACCGCGCGGCGGAAGGAGTCCTTGCTGGCCTCGAGGCGCTTGAGCAGTTCCTGTGCAACACCGAGACAGTAATGCGCTCGTGCGGAGTCAGGGCGCAGCTCAGCCAGGCGCTGATAACAACGCAGCGCAGATCCAATCTCGCCGCGGATTAAGTAGGAACCTCCCAGGTCGTTCAAAGTACGCGGGTCATCCGGAGCCACGGCGAGGGCCTGGCTCATCGACTCGATGGCTTCTTCATGTCGGCCTGCCTGCTGCGCCATCAAGCCCAACATGCGGAGTGCCTCGGCGCACCGTGGATCGATTTCGAGCATCTCTTGGTAACAAGTCCCGGCCAAGGCCATGCGCCCTGCCCGATGGTGCTGCAAGCCTCTCTCCAGAAGCTCTTGGAGACGGGGTTCAAGAGACCGTTTTTCACGCATGGAATTTAGCTTGTGGCCTCTTCTTGGACGGTCGAAATGCTGTGAAGGTTCCTGGTAATGATCAGCGGCGGGAAACTTACGTATGCATTGATACGTGGGTACGCGTCGTTGAGCATGATGTCGAGACCCGAGTTTGGCAGCACCCGTTCGAGGCCAGGAAAGAAAACCTCCAAATATCGTAAGGGCAAGCAGTGCTGTTTCATTGCCCGCGCGCCCGTCGGAGAAACGGTGTACCCGACAGTGCCGAATGCCCTGACTAATCTGAATGGTCGCGGCATCAAACTGGCGGATTGATACGCGTCAATGCCCATCCTCATCCGATGTTGGTTGAAAACGCCAAGGCACGGCGAAACACCCGGGATCATGTCGAACAAGAGGACTGAATCGAAATTCCAGCCCCACAGAATCATGTGCCAGTCACCTGGGAGCGCCTTAGTTAACGATTCGGCAGCCACCTCGAAGCCTCGATTGAAGATCGCGTCATCCTCGCAAACCGTGAGCGATTGATTCTGCTCGATGGCAAGATCCCACAACGCGAGATGCGACAGGGCGCATCCCAGCGCTCCGTCGCTGTAGACGAGATCGGCCGTAATAACGCCGCGATCGACCAAGGGGCCTCGCTCGAGTTTCGTTCCGTCGACTGCCGGGAAGCGCAGGAATTTGAGATTGAGGTGGCTGTTAAGCGTTTCGAACGTCAAAAGCCGGTCCGTGCTGCGGTCAAGATTGATGACGCGAATATCCAACGCCTGGCACTCCTTAAAGTGCAGAATCCTGACTCCTGCAGTTCAGTAGGGGATATCCTGCTCGCTCTGGATATCCAGACCGGTGGGCCTAATGGCGTAAACGTTCTGGTGGCGTGGCGGTCTGCGCCCGTGAGCGGCTTCGGCGACGTATTCTTCCTCCTTCAGGTACCGGATCACCACTCGATCTTTCCCGAAGCTGATCTTGCCATCGTACAAGTCGCGGACCTCCCACAAAGACTTCAAGTTATTTCCATCGAAAGAATAATAGACGACGCTCAGGCGAGGCTGGCTCTTGCCTAATCTGAACCCATAGACAAAGAACCGGAAAGCGTCGCCCGCCTGCTCCTCAGGAAACGCGTAACGGAGATCGGTGCGCGGTACAAAATCCGTCACGGTCACGAAGTGGCTATGGCCCTGCTGGTTGGAAAAGATGGCGAGGACGTTGGTGCGGTCGATGTTCGTCCAGCCCAGAGTGTAACCGGCCCCGATGACCACCTGGTCCTTCCAGGGGCGGGCGAATGCCGCCGCCTGCCCAACCAGCGGATAATGCAGCGTTGAAAAGGCCATGTCGACGTCCCGGCGCACCTCGACATCCGTGGGCGAGCGGTCCATCATCCACTCCTCGAGTTGGGCGAGCACCAGTTTCCGGATTTGGTCGGTAATGGGCGTAGCGTCTTCGAGCATCACGCCGTAGAGTTGTTGCGCCAGATAGTTCACGTGGCCGGGCAGGTCCTCCGGGGGAGGGGCAGGCGCTTGCTTCTCGCCTTGAGCGATCGCACTTAGGGAGAAGCTGAGCGCCATGGCAAGAGGCAATACGGCAAGCCCGGAACGCTTCGAAAAGTCTATGAATCCTGTTCGTCTCATGGTCAAGAGAATTTCCTCTACCTCATTATCCACGATTGCAGGCGTAGGTGGTAGATGGTAGGTCGTATGTCGGGAAGAAAAAGGCTATCTGTCATGCTGAGCGGAGCGAAGCATCTGCAGTATCCCCTTGAACACAACCAAATGCAGATCCTTCGCTCCGCTCAGGATGACAGCCAGGGGGCTTTTTCCGCCGCCTGTACTGCCCACCCGCCGACCTGCCCATCTGCCCACCTGCCGACCTGCCCATCTGCCGACCTGCCCATCTGCCGACCTGCCGACCTTCCTACTGCCGATTTGCCAGGCAGACCTTCAGGCAGGCTGTCCGTCCCAGGTACTCGAAGGCTTCAGGGCCCTCTTCTAACGCGAACACTTTTGAGAGCAGAGGCTGCACCTTGATTTGCCCCTGCTTCAGCAAGTCCAGCGCGGTGGGGAATTCACCGCACCGCGAGCCGAGCATGGTGATCTCATCCACCACAAGCTTGGTTGCGTCAAAGCGCGCGGGGTCATGGAAAGTCGATTTCATCACCACGGTCCCGCGTGGCCGGACCAGCCGGAAAGCTTCTTCCAATCCGCGAGGCGAGCCGGTGGCCTCCACGACTACCGGAACACTGGCGGTCCGCAACTTGCTCTGGCTTTTCGCAATTACTTTGATGCCCCAGGGCCTTGCCAATTCAAGCTTCCAGGCGTGTTTGCCCGCCAGGGTCACTTCCGCTCCGGCGTTTTTCAGGACTTGGGCTACCAGAAGGCCCAACCGGCCGTCGCCAAGAACCACGACCTTTGTGCCGGGTTCGAGGCGCATCTGAGCCAGAATCTCAGCGGCGGCGGCCAGCGGCTCAACAAACACCGCGGACTCATCCGGAACTGCGGCGGGAACCCGGTGCAGATTGCGCAAGGGCAGCGCAACATACTCGGCAAAGCACCCGGCGCGGTTCACGATCCCCATGACCGTCCGCGTTGGACAGTGGCGGCCGAGGCCCCGCGAACACCACTCGCA
>Ga0181532_10002319_pt1 | contig 17816 bp, 10 predicted proteins | sample PEATcosm2014_Bin_33_FD_119768 | JGI IMG/M metagenome (GOLD analysis project Ga0181532, IMG submission 119768) | Peatland microbial communities from MTU Mesocosm Facility, Houghton, MI, USA - PEATcosm2014_Bin11_30_metaG | ecosystem: Environmental > Terrestrial > Soil > Wetlands > Peat | place...
ACTGGCCGGACGACTTGCGCAGGCGCAGTCCTTCGGCCATGGCACGCGCGCGCCGCGACCTGACCGACAGGATCAACGAAAGCCGGTTTGGGCAGTTCTTGCTGTCCCGCCAAGGAAACTGCTTGAAAGAATACGCCCACAAACGCGGCGTGCTCCTTATCGGGGATCTGCCTTTCTTCGTGTCGCTCGATTCGAGCGATGTTTGGGCCAACCCCCAGTGGTTCCAGCTCGATGCCGATTTCCGGCCGCAATTCGTGGCCGGCGTGCCCCCGGATTATTTCAGCGCCAAAGGGCAGCTCTGGGGCAACCCGGTATATGACTGGAGAGCCCTTCGCTGCTCGAGCTATCGCTGGTGCATTGACCGCCTGAAGTCGTTGTTGGCCCACGTGGACCTGATTCGGCTCGACCACTTCCGAGCATTTTGCGCGGCATGGCACGTTCCCGCGAAGGCTGAAACCGCTGAAACCGGGCATTGGGTCACCGGGCCCGGCGCTGCTTTCTTCGAGGCCGTCCGGGCGGAATTGGGCCATCTGCCGTTCATTGCGGAGGACCTCGGCATTATCACGCCCGATGTGGTTGCGCTTCGCGATAAATTCGAGTTGCCGGGAATCCGAGTGTTCCAGTTCGGCTTCGATGGCCGTCCCGATAATCCGCATCTCCCCCACAATTACGTCCCGAACACCGTCTCGTACACGGGGACCCACGACAACACCACCACTCGGTCCTGGTTTGAATCGCTGCCAGCAAATGTTCGGCAAGCCGCCAAGAGTTATGCGGGAAAGGCCGGCGCAGAGACGGGTGAAGTCGCCTGGGATTTCATCCAGTTGGTATGGTCATCGAAGTCCGGCCTCGCCATCGCTCCATTGCAGGACCTGTTGAATTTGGGTGTGGAGGGCCGCATGAACGTGCCAGGGATCGCCGCCGGCAATTGGCGCTGGCGCTGCACGGAAGAGATGCTCACGCCCTCAATTTTCGAGCGGCTGCGTGAACTGACGACTTCCGCTGGGCGGATGGCCGCTGTCAAGTCCGAGATTCACATCCACGAAGTTCTGCATTGAAAAACGAATAAATATGAAAGCGACCAAACTATTACACAACCTCGGCCAGAGCCTCTGGCTCGATAACATCACCCGTGACTTGCTCAACGCCGGAACGCTCAAACGCTACATTGATGAGCTTTCCGTCACCGGTCTTACCTCTAATCCAACCATTTTCGACCACGCCATCAAGAACAGCAGGGCCTACGATACGGCGATTCGGGATCGGCTTGCACAAGGGAAATCCGGTGAACCGCTGTTTTTCGAGCTGGCGCTCGAGGACATCAGTCGGGCGGCGGATCTTTTCCGCCCAACCTTCAACCGGACCAACGGAATGGATGGCTGGGTTTCCCTGGAAGTGTCACCAGTCCTGGCCTATGACGCCGCCAGCACACTGGCCGCCGCCAAGGAATTGCGCGCCCGCGCAGCACGGCCCAACGTTTTCATCAAGATTCCTGGGACAAAAGAGAGCTTGCCAGCCATTGAAGAAGCGATCTTCGCTGGCGTACCCGTCAACGTGACGCTCTTGTTTTCGCGGGAGCAATATCTTGCGGCGGCCGATGCGTTCATGCGCGGCATCGAGCGGCGCATCGCTGCGGGGCTCAACCCGGACGTCGGTTCGGTCGCATCGCTCTTCATCAGCCGTTGGGATGGCGCGGTGGCCGGCAAAGTCCCTGCGGAATTAAACAACCAGCTTGGGATCGCAATGGCCAACCGCACTTACAAAGCCTACCGGGAGCTTCTGGACTCGCCTCGTTGGCAGAGCGCATTTAACGCCGGCGCCCGGCCACAACGCTTGCTGTGGGCCAGCACCGGCACCAAGGATCCCAAAGCCTCGGATGTGCTCTATATCAAAGCGCTGGCGGCCCCGTTCACTGTCAACACCATGCCGGAAGCCACGTTACTGGCCCTGGCCGATCATGGCGAACTCAGCTCGATCATGTCCGCCGATGGAGGCGATTGGGAGACGGTGCTGGCGCAGTTCAGCGAGGCTGGCGTCAAGTTTGGCGCCTTGGCAACTCAGCTTCAGATCGAAGGCGCCAAAGCCTTCGTGAAGTCCTGGGACGAATTGCTCGACGTGATGGCCTCAAAAAGCAACGCGCTCAAGCGGGCCGCTTAGATTATGAAAGTAGGAATTACTACCGACCACGGAGGCTTTGGTCTAAAAGAAGAGTTGGTTGCCCAGCTTCGCGGCGCGGGCCACGAGGTGGTTGATTTCGGGGCCCACGAACTTAAGCCCGACGACGATTACCCCGACTATGTGACTCCGCTCGCGAAGTCCGTGGCGGCAGGACAGGTGACGCGCGGTATCGCCATTTGCGGCAGTGGCGTAGGGGCTTCGGTTTGCGCGAACAAAATTCCAGGCATCCGTGCCTCCCTAATCCACGACCACTTTTCCGCCCGGCAAGGAGTTGAAGACGACCACATGAACGTCCTGTGCATGGGTGGCAGGACGGTCGGCCCAGCCGTCGCGTGGGACCTGGTTCAAACGTTCCTCGCGGCAGAGTACAGCCAGGCTGAAAGACACCTGCGGCGACTCGGCAAAGTCACCTCTCTGGAGAAGGCGAGATAACCAAATGGCGAATCCAATGACAGACGAGAACACAATTCAACTGGCGATCAACACGATCCGCACGGAGAAACAAGAATCGCAGGAGGGCTAGACGATGGGACTCCGATCCAAAATTTCCGATCTAGAGCGGCTGCACGAAATCATCAAAGCATTCAGTATCGCCGGCTTCGGCGATCTCTTCAAACGCATGGGTCTTGAGGCCGCGGCTGAGCGCACCGCCAAAATTCTAGGGTGGAAGTATGCAGAAGACATCGCCCACCTTGACCGTCCGCAGCGTTTGCGCCGGCTCTTTGAAATTCTCGGTCCGACCTTTGTCAAACTCGGCCAGATTCTTGCCACCCGCCCGGACTTGTTCGGACCGGAGTGGATCAGTGAATTCGAAAAGCTCCAATCGCAAGCGCCACACCTGGACTTCAAAGAGCTTCGTCCTCAGATCGAAGAAGATTTGGGAGCCCCCCTTGAAGAAATCTTCGAAGAGGTCGATCCCAATCCACTGGCTGCCGGTTCGTTGGCCCAGGTTCACCGGGCCACGTTGAAAGACGGGACCAAAGTGATACTCAAGATTCAACGCCCAGGAATCCGGGCAAGCATTGAATCCGATATGCATCTGTTAACTTATTTGGCGTCATTGGCTGAAAAGAAAATCCCGGAGCTGGCCACCTATCATCCCCAAAAGGTCGTCCAGCAATTTGTGACGTCTTTACGGAATGAACTCAACTTCATGACGGAGGGGCACAATGCCGAACAAGTGGCGGCCAACTTCGAAGATAATGATCGCATCGTGATTCCCAAAGTGTATTGGGAATTTACGAGAGAACGCATTATTGTCCAGGAATTTGTGGGCGGGATCCCGGGGGTGAATATTCAAGCCATCGATGAAGCAGGCATGGACCGCAAACGCCTCGCCCAAATAGGGGCGGATGCAGTGCTCAAGATGATTATGGTGCATGGAATGTTCCACGCGGATCCGCACCCCGGAAATTTCTTCATTTTGCCGGGGGAACGCATTGCCTTCATCGACTTTGGCATGATTGGACGCGTCTCTGAGGTCAGGCGGCACCAGATTATGAAACTGCTGCAGGCCTTGATGCAAAATGATGCCGAGGGCCTCTGCACGATCCTTTTACAATGGTCCGGGAGGGCGGGAGAAGAACCGGGCGATCTGTTGGAAGCCGTTGACGAATTTCTGAGCAGGTATTCCGGCAAATCCATGGGACGCACGGATCTGTCGGCCATGGTCGGAGACTTGTTAGGTTTGGTCCGAAACAACCATCTGTCTATGCCCCCGGATCAGGCCATGCTGCTCAAAGTGATGGTGTCGCTGGAGGGGGCATTTAAGAAACTTGACCCGGCATTTGACATGATGGTGGCTATACATCCCACCATTCAGGAAGCGGTCATTAAACAGTTCTCCCCGCGAGCCTTAGGGGAACGCGGGCTTAAAGTTCTCACACAGTACTTGGAGTTATTTGCTGACCTGCCCAAAGAGATACGCCACGGAATCCAAACGGTTAAAACCGGCAACCTGAGGGTTCGAATCGACCTCAACCAGCTTGATAACCTCCAAAAGCACCTGACTCGAGCCTCAAACCGGCTGGCAGTGTCGGCGATCACCTCAGCGTTAATCGTTGGGACTTCTATTATCGTCGCTTTCGGAAAAGGCCCGACCCTTGGAGGGGTCGATCTATACAAGGGCTTTGTCATCGGAGCCATCATAGGAGGCGCCTTGATGCTCTTTTCCATCTGGCGTGAAAAATCGTAACAATTCAACCCCGGCCGCGTAAGCGAAATAATCAAAGGCCAATCCAATGAACAACGAAAACATAATTCAACCGGCGATCAACACGATCCGCACGCTCTCCATTGACGCCGTGCAGCAGGCCAAGTCCGGTCATCCGGGCACGCCGATGGCGCTGGCGCCGTTAATCTACACGATTTGGAACAGGGTGTTGCAGTACGACCCGCAGGACCCCATCTGGCCCAACCGCGACCGGTTTGTTCTTTCCAACGGTCACGCCTCCATGCTGCTCTGGTCCATTCTTCACCTCACCGGGGTGAATGCGGTGGATGCTGATTATGAGCGGTTCGGCCAACCGGCAGTGACTCTGGACGATATTCGCCGGTTCCGCCAACTCGGCAGCAAAGCCCCTGGCCATCCTGAGTACCGCTGGGTTTCCGGAGTGGAGACCACCACCGGCCCACTCGGCCAAGGCGTTGCCACCGCCGTCGGGATGGCAATCGCCCAGAAATGGCTCGCCAACCGTTACAACCGGCCCGGGTTCGACCTGTTCAATTACAACGTGTATGCCGTTTGCGGCGACGGCTGCATGATGGAGGGCATTTCTTCAGAGGCCGCCTCGCTCGCGGGCCATCTGGGCCTCGACAATCTCTGCTGGATTTTTGACAACAACCACATCACCATTGAAGGTAATACCAACATTGCCTTCACCGAGGATGTGGCTGCCCGTTTCCTCGCTTACGGCTGGAACGTGTTGCGCGTCGGTGATGCCAATGACGTGGATCGCATCGAACGAGCGCTCCAGATTTTCCGCGAGACCAAAGGCCGGCCTACGTTCATCGTTCTGGACAGTCACATCGGTTACGGCGCTCCACACAAGCAGGACACGGCCGAAGCCCATGGAGAACCTTTGGGCGAGGAGGAAGTCAGACTCACCAAGCGCAGTTACAGCTGGCCCGAAGATGCGAAGTTTCTCGTGCCGGACGGAGTCTATGCTCATTTTGCGGCGGGAATTGGTGCCCGCGGCAATGCGCTCCGTCGTGAGTGGCTGGCACTCTTCTCAGCTTATCAAAACAAGTTCCCGGAGCTGGCGGCCGAGATCGAGTTGATGCAACGGCGCGAGTTGCCCAAGGGGTGGGATCGAAACCTCCCTGTCTTCCCTGCCGATCCGAAGGGAATGGCGGGCCGTGAGGCCTCCGGCAAGGTCCTTAACATCCTGGCGCAAAACATCCCTTGGCTCATCGGCGGCTCTGCGGACCTTGGGCCATCGAACAGAACGACGTTGACCTTCGAAGGTGCGGGTCACTTCCAGGCCGGTAATCCCGGCGGCCGGAACATGCACTTCGGAATCCGCGAGCATGCGATGGGCGCCATCGTCAATGGTCTGTCGCTGTCGAAATTACGCGGCTTTGGCGCTAGCTTCTTCGTCTTCATTGATTATGCGCGCCCGGCCGTCCGGCTCTCGGCCCTGATGGAGCTCCCCACCCTTTTCATCTTCTCGCACGACGCCATGGGCGATGGCGAAGACGGCCCAACCCACCAACCCGTCGAGCATTTGGCCTCCCTTCGTGCCATCCCCGGGTTGGTCACTCTGCGACCCGGTGACGCCAATGAGGTGGTGGAAGCGTACCGGTATGTCATGGAGCTTAGACACAAACCGGTTGTCCTGGCCCTGTCTCGCCAGCCCCTGCCCACCCTGGATCGAAGCAAATATGCTCCGGCCTCCGGGGTGTCTCATGGTGCTTATGTTCTGGCCGACGCGCTGGACGGGAAACCCGAGGTCATTCTGATCGCGTCCGGGAGCGAGCTGATTCTCGCTGTCCAGGCACACGAGAAACTGCTGACCGAAGGCATTCGGTCACGGGTGGTTTCAATGCCCTCTTGGGAAATTTTCGAGCACCAGAGTAGGGATTACCAGAACAGTGTCCTGCCCCCCGAAGTCGAAGCTCGGGTGGCGGTGGAACAGGCCTCGACCTTCGGCTGGGAACGATATGTTGGCGTGAAGGGCCGGGTCATCGGTATGCACACCTTTGGAGCCTCAGCGCCGCTCAAAGAACTTCAAAAAAAGTTCGGCTTCGAACCGGACCAGATCGTGGCGGTTGCTAAAGAAGTGCTGCCGGAAAGGGGCTTGAGACATCCGCGGAAAATTTGCGCAGACAATACGTCCGTGCCGAGCGCCGGAAACCAGTCAGGAATGACTCCGGCACAATAGCCGTATCGCCAGTTATGAAAGGAAATTATGAAAGGAAATACAGTTCTTAAATCCCTTGATGATATTTCTCATGAAGTGGTTGAGCCGGAGCCGGACAGGCCCGCGCCGGACTATCTGGAATCCATTTCAGCGGGCCTACGGGAGCCACGGCATGTTCCTTTGCCTATTTGCGTATCGGAGCACTCCGACTCTGCGGCGTATCGGTATTGGGGGATAAATGAATAGCCCGGCGGAGGCGTTGGCACTTCGCGCAAACAAATCCAGATGGCTCACACCGCGATACATAACACCGTGACCCCTGGACGAAGTTGGCCTCTTGGCGCTACGATCGTCGATGGCGGTGTTAACTTCAGCGTGTTCTCACGCAACGCCGCGGCGATAGAATTATTGATCTTCGAACGGGAGGACGATCTGCAGCCATCCCACTTAATACCGCTGGATCCAGTGATTAGCCGAAGCTATCACTACTGGCACGCCTTCGTCCCGGAAATACAGCCGGGCCAGCTTTATGGCTACCGGGCGCGCGGGCAGCTCGAGCCCGCCAGCGGCGCGCGCTTCGATGCCAACAAGGTCCTGCTCGATCCCTATGGACGCGGCGTGGTTGTTCCGCGGAATTATTCCCGCGAGGCCGCCCGCCATCCGGGAGACAACTGTGCCACTGCCATGAAAAGCGTAGTGGTGGATCCTTCCACCTATAATTGGGAAGGAGACACTCCACTAAAAAGACCATCTTCCCAGACCATCATCTACGAGATGCATGTCCGCGGGTTCACCCGGCATCCGAGCTCCGGCCTAAAAGAACACCTGCGGGGAACGTATGCCGGCCTGATCGAGAAGATTCCCTATTTGAAACAACTCGGCATTACGGCGGTCGAGTTGCTGCCGGTTTTCCAGTTCGACTGCCAGGACTGTCCGCCGGGCAAGGTTAATTATTGGGGCTATGCGCCGGTTTCGTTCTTCGCGCCTCACCAAGCCTACAGCTCGCGGCGGGACGCGCTCGGTCCGCTAGATGAGTTTCGGGACATGGTCAAGGCCCTTCACCGGGCAGGCCTTGAAGTCATTCTCGACGTGGTTTTCAACCACACCGCCGAGGGGGACCACACGGGGCCTACCACAAGCCTGCGCGGACTGGATAATTCCATTTATTACCTTCTCGAAGCCGACCGGTCCCGTTACGCGAATTTCAGCGGCACGGGCAACACCCTCAACGCCAACCACCCCATCGTTCGGCGTCTTATCCTGGATAGCCTCCGCTACTGGGTGGAAACGATGCATGTGGATGGCTTTCGCTTCGATCTCGCCTCGATCCTCGCCCGCGACCCTTCAGGCCAGGTCTTACCCAACCCTCCCGTACTCTGGGACATCGAGTCCGATCCGGCTTTGGCGGGAACCAAACTGATCGCGGAGGCTTGGGATGCCGCTGGCCTTTACCAAGTCGGCAGTTTTATTGGCGACAGTTGGAAGGAATGGAACGGCCGTTTTCGCGACGATGTGCGCAGTTTCTTTCTGGGGGAAGATGGCTCAGTCGGGCGGTTGGCCGACCGGTTCCTTGGCAGTCCCGAGATCTACGGACACAAAGAGCGGGAAGCCGAGCAAAGCGTCAACTTCGTCACCTGCCACGACGGCTTCACCCTGAATGACCTGGTGTCCTATAACCAGAAGCACAACGAGCTGAACGGCGAGGATAATCGTGACGGCGCCAGTGACAACCGAAGTTGGAATTGCGGTGTGGAAGGCCCAACTGACGACCCCGCCATCGAAAAGCTGCGGGATCGTCAGATTAAGAACCTTCTAGCCGTGACCCTCCTGTCGCTGGGCGTGCCCATGCTCTTGATGGGCGACGAAGCGCGACGCAGCCAGAGCGGAAACAACAACGCCTACTGCCAGGATAATGAAACCAGTTGGTTCGACTGGAACCTGGTGCGGCAGCAGACGGGTCTCTACCGGTTTGTCGAACTCCTGGCGGCGCGCCGCGCCTTGCGCAAAATGGACAGTGAGCGCCAAAGACGGAGTTTGAACCAGCTCCTGCGAGGCGCTAACAAGGCCTGGCATGGCGTCAAGCTTCACCAACCTGACTGGAGCGAGCAATCGCACAGCCTGGCGTTCAGTGCGCAATTGCCCGAAGAAAACCTGTCTTTCCATCTCATCTTCAACGCTTATTGGGAACCGCTCGAATTCGAGTTGCCGGCAGGAATGCACGCCGCCGGCCACCCATGGCGCCGGTGGATTGATACGTCACTCGAATCGCCCAACGATATCCAGGATTGGCCGACCGCATCTGTGGTTACGGAGCGAACCTATCGCGTCGGAGCTAGATCGCTGGTTGTGCTTATTGCTCAGGCAAGTGAAGCAAAGGGTTTCAAAACGAGTGAATCGTGAAACGGGTTGGTTAATTCAAGGAAGGCCGTGTTCGGGTTTCTTCAGCCCCCACTTTGTCATCCTTGAAAGTAAAGTCGTAGGTTTCAGGCCCAATAGTTCCGCTGCGCTATCGCGTCCGCTGATCTTCCAGTTGGCCGCTTCCAATGCCTCCACGAGGTTGTCGCGTTCGAAGCGTTGAACCTCGACATCAGTGAGGAACTTGGGTTGCGCCGAATTTCCAGCGGCTCTAGGAATCGGTAACGCTGGAGGCACCGCTTGGTTGCTGATGGGCAGGTCAAACTCCAAAGCCCCGCCGCGGGCCAGTATCACGGCGCGCTCGATCACATTGCGCAATTCCCGGACATTGCCCGGCCAATCGTGACTCTGGAGTTGCGTGACCGCGGCCCGCGTCAGCCGGGGCTTGGCGCACTTCATTTCCTTGGCCGAGATCTCGACAAAATGTTTGGCTAATAACGGGATGTCATCCATTCGCTCTCGCAGCGGCGGAACTTGAACCGGAAACACATTCAGCCGGTAGTAGAGATCCTCGCGGAAACGGCCGGCGGCGGCGGCTTTCTTCAAATCCCGGTTGGTCGCGGCCACAATGCGCACATCGGCGCGGCGTGTCCTGTCATCGCCGACCCGTTCATACCGCTTCTCCTGGAGCACGCGCAGCAGCTTGTTCTGGATGTCCAACGGAATTTCCCCCACCTCATCCAGGAAAATGGTTCCGCCCTCGGCGGTTTCAAAGCGTCCTGCGCGATCTTTCACGGCTCCTGTAAAAGAGCCTCGCACATGACCAAAAAACTCGCTTTCGAATAGCTCCCGGGGAATGGAGGCACAATTGACACGAACCGACGGGCCGTCTTTGCGCGCACTACGCCGGTGGATTTCGTGGGCCACTAGTTCTTTGCCAGTTCCGGTCTCGCCCAGAATGAGCACCGAAGCTTCCGTGGGGGCGACAATGTCAATCTGGTTGACAATTCGTCGCAAGGCCGCGCTTTGGCCGACCAAGCTGCCAAAGGTTTCGGCCTTGATCGCCGCCACATGCTGATCCGTATTCTGCAGTTCCTGCCGTGGCTCGACGTGCGGCTCAATTTCTGTGAAGTCCCGCACAAGCGTGTCGCGGAATTCGCCTGCTGGCGGAATGCAATCTTCGATCACGGCCCCCTGCCATGCGACCGACTGGTCTCCGGACCGCAGGCTGTTTACTTCAAGAACTGGAGAACATGTGTCCATTCATCCCGTAATGCGCCGGAACCTTCCAATGTTCGCCAAAGTTATGTTTCAAATGGACAACACCAGTCCATCCGGCTGTGTCATGATGCAAATCAAAAACCCAAAATTACCCATGAAGAAAAACAAAACGGCAAAGGCACGGCTCGGAGGCGCAAGACCGGTCTGCTTCGATGGCTGGTTCATCGGAGACACGGAAAAAACATGGCCACGCGGCGCCGCCGGCCATCTGTCAACCGAATAGAGATAAAATTAAAAAATGCCAAAAAGACCAAAATCCGTGCAATTCACCCGAATCACGAGCGACGCTTGGCCAGCGCGACTGTCTCGGTCGCACCCGTCGGCGTCTCGCCCGGAGGAATTATCTTGGAGTCCGGCCTTTTGCGGGTGTATAACGCAATAGTCATGGCTGAAACTGCTGAAATTACGCAGGTTCTGCATGCAATGGGCCGGAGTGAAGAAGGCGCGTCCGAAAAGCTGCTTCCGTTGGTCTATGCCGAATTGAGGCGGTTGGCGGCCGCGCGAATGGCGCATGAGATGTCTGGCCAAACGCTTCAACCGACAGCATTGGTGCATGAGGCCTGGTTGCGGCTGGTTGCCGACGGAGACCGAACGTGGCAAAACCGCGCCCATTTTTTTGGCGCCGCCGCCGAGGCAATGCGCCGCATCTTGATCGAGCGGGCACGCCACAAATCCCGGCTCAAACATGGGGGCGGTCAGGCGCGGCTGAACATCGAGGACTTGGAACTGGCTCAGACGACCCCTGACGACAAGGTTTTGCTGGTTGACGAAGCGCTGGTGCGCCTCAAGGAAGAAGATCCCGAACTGGAGCGCATTGTCGTGCTGAAATTCTTCGGGGGCTTGAGCAATGAGGAAATCGCTGAAACTCTGGGGCTTGCGCCCCGTACGCTGGACCGGGAGTGGGCGTACGCCAGGGCCTGGCTGTTTCGCTACATTAGCGACCACATATGAACGCCGAAAATTCTGCAACTTTTTGGCGAAAGTGGCCCGCGTTTGTCGCATAAGAGATAAATGGACATATGAGTACCCGAGTCCCACGCGAAAAGGCGGTGTTTTGCCAGGCGCTTGAATTCACGGACCCGCAGCAACGCAGCCAGTTCCTCGACCAGGCTTGCGGCGCCGACAAGGCATTGCGCGAACGAGTCGAGAGTTTGCTGGCGCTTTCCCAACCCGCAGTCGATTTCTTCACTGAGTGTTCCCCCGCTCTGGCAGCGGCAGCGGCTGAAACGGATCCGGCCCAAGTGCTTTCGGCGGCTGAATCGGCGGTGGAGGCTGAACCCCTCGAAAGCAGCCGCATTGGCCCTTACAAGTTACTCCAGAAGCTTGGGGAAGGAGGTTGCGGGGTGGTCTATATGGCGGAGCAGGAACAGCCGATTCGCCGCCGGGTGGCCCTGAAGATTATCAAGCTGGGGATGGATACCAAGAATGTGATTGCCCGGTTCGAGGCCGAGCGTCAGGCACTGGCCCTAATGGATCATCCCAATATTGCCCGGGTTTTGGATGCCGGAGCCACTGAAACCGGTCGGCCGTACTTTGTGATGGAGTTGGTGTATGGGGTCAAGATCACCGAGTACTGTGACGAGAACCGCGTAAGCATGGCAGAACGATTGGAGTTGTTCCTTCAGGTCTGCAACGCGGTTCAGCATGCGCACCAAAAGGGAATCATCCATCGAGACCTCAAGCCGTCGAATATCATGGTCACCATGCGTGACGGGGTCCCGATTCCCAAAGTGATCGACTTCGGTATTGCCAAAGCCACCGAGCAGAGGCTGACGGACAAGACGCTCTTCACCTCGTATGCGCAATTGATGGGCACTCCCGCGTACATGAGTCCGGAACAGATGGAGTTGAGCGAGTTGAGCCTGGACACCCGCAGCGACATTTACTCGCTCGGGGTATTGCTTTACGAACTTCTAACGGGTCGCACTCCTTTTGACACGACGGATTTGTTGAAATTGGGAGTGGACGAACTGAGACGCACGGTGCGTGAGCAGGAGCCGTTGAGTCCCTCAGCCAAACTCCAAACGCTGAACAACGAGGAATTGACCAAGACCGCCAGGAGACGGCACATCGAACCGCCCCGGCTGTTGTCTCAGCTTCGAGGTGATTTGGATTGGATTGTGCTCAAGTGCCTGGAGAAGGACCGCACCCGCCGCTATGCGACCGCCAACGGGCTGGCAATGGACATAGAGCGTTACTTGCATCAGGAAACCGTTTTCGCGCGTCCACCCAGCCAGTTGTATCGGCTGCAGAAGCTCGTGCGCAGAAACCGAGTTTTGTTCCTGTTTGGAGCAGCGGCCATCGCGGCTTTGCTCGTGGGCACGATTATTTCGACCCTGATGTTCTTTAAAGAGCGAGAGGCCCGAAATTCGGAGGCGCGGTTGAGGAGAGAGGCTGAAGTGCGAGAAAGGGCTTCTCATGTGGCGCTGCTGGTGACACAACGCCGTTTTGAAGAGGCCGACAAGCTCTCAGCAAGCCTTCCATTGAGCCAGCCTTCCATTGAGGTTGCTGCCGAGTTGCGCGCACTAGGTGACTGGCACGCCAGCAACGGCCAATGGCCCAAAGCCGCGGCGCGATTCGAATCACTAATGAAGGTGGACCAACTCGATGCTTCGGACCTCATTTCTGCGGATCAATTAAAACTGGCGGCTGCCTTGCTCAAATCAGGAAACCGGCAGGGCTATGAGCAATTCCGCCAAACCGAAGTAGCCAAGCTGGGCCTGACCAACATCGCCTCAGAGTACTGGACCTTCAAAGTCGGACTGCTGCTGCCACCCAATCCGAACACGCTCCAGTTGTTTGATCTCGGAGCCGAACTTGTCGAAAAGAAATTTCCCGCTGCGAAAGAGATGCGCCCAAACCCGCCTCATTGGGCAGAATGGTCGGAGGTGCTGGCCTTGCTGAAATATCGGCAGGGCAATTTTTCTACGGCGATTGGCTGGTGCGATCGTTGCCAAGTTCACCCCTGGTTTCAAAACGCACGGATCGCTACTACGTCCGCGATAAAGGCCATGTCGAACTGGCGTTTGGGCTATTACCAGGCAGCGGTGGTGGATTGGACTGAAACCTGTGAGTTGATCCAAGCCAAGTCGCAGCAAGGTCTCAATTTCGGGAGCACCCCTTCTATATTATTCCCTGGGACGCCGGAAGAACTAGAGGGTTCCTGGTACGATTGGATGATTGCGGATCTCCTGATGAACGAGTGCGATGAGCTCATGGCGCAGAGTGATCACACCCTGGATTCGATGTCCAAGTCCAACAATGCTTCCAAAGATACCGACGCATCTCTCTATCGCGCGCTGGGCGAGTGGCACGCCATACGCGGTGAATGGGAGCAGGCACGCAAGCGCTTCGAGCATGTTCATCGTCTTTCTCAGTTGCACGAGGGGGACCAAGCCGTTAATTACCTGCACACCGCTTTGGCTTCGCTGAAGCTCGGTGACGAATCGGACTTCGCTCGCGCGCGCAACCAGGCCATCAGCGGGCTCAAGAACACAACTGATGTAGGCAGCGCCGAGTATGTAATGAAGATAGCCCTGATTCGACCTGCCAGTGACGTTTCCGCGTCCGCCTTGGAGCCTTTTGTCCAAGTCCTGCAACGTGCCCTGGCGAGCGCCGGGCCAATTCAAGTGGGAGTCTATACGCCGGCCTCATGGGATGCAATGTTGCTCGGGCTGTTGGAATACAGGCGCGGGAATTACGCTAAAACTGTAGACTTGTGCCGGCGCAGCCTTGACTCATGCACCTATGTCAACATGCCCACGGCTACAGATCGAGTGATTCTTGCGATGTCGTTCCACAAGCTCGGAGACGATGCGACCGCACGCTCTGAGCTTGACACGGCAGGAAGCTTTGTCCAAAGGGGTCTCGACCGCAACTTTGACTCATGGAATTGGCGTGAGTGGGTCTTCGCCCGCCTTCTGCTCCAGGAGGCCGACGGCTTGATTCGGCAAGCGCCGCTTCCTGAACGACAATAATAAGCTTATGGAACCGACCAGCGACACACGTAGCGACAGACGATTTGATCCGCATCAGGCGGCGCAATTGCTAATGGAGATTGCCCAAGAGCGCTCGCTTGATCTGATCCTGAAGAGAATCGTCGAACAAGGGTCAGAGGGCACTGAATATGCCTTTGCTCAGGTCTGGTTGGTCGAAAAAGGGGACCTGTGCTTGACCTGTAAATATCGGTCTGAATGTGCTGACCAGTCCCGCTGCCTGCATTTGGCTGCGGGAAAGGGCAGATCGATTCTGCCTCACGGACAGGGGTTGCGGGAGTACGAGGATCTCAATGCCCGCGTACCATTAAATTTCGGCCCGCTGGGAGAGGCGGTGGCCAGCGGCCAGCAAGGACTGGTGACGAAGTCGGACCAGCATCCGATTTCCATTGCCGGCTTTGATTGGTTGCGCGAAGAGGGCGTCCGATGCTTCGCGATCAGCCCAATCCGGTTCAAAGGAGAGGTTTTGGGAGCCATTGTGGGTTTTACTCGCGAGTATGTGCCGGAGGTAAGCCGGCCTTGGATGGCGATCTTTGCGGATCACGTGGGGGCCGCTATTGCCAACGCGCGCGCCTTTCAGGAAATCTGCGTGGCAGGCAAACGCCTCGAGCAAGCCAACCAAACCCTCGAGCGGGAACTGGCTGAGCGCAAAGAAACGGAGAAGAAACTCAGGGAAAGCGAACAGCGTTACCGCCGGATTGTGGATACGGCGTCAGAGGGCGTTTGGGAAGTCGATGAACAGTTTAGGACCGTATTGGTGAACCGACGCATGGCAGAAATGCTTGGGTACGAACCACAAGAGATGACGGGCAGAAATATTGGTGAGTTTCTGTTTGAGGACGACGAAGCCGACCTGCAAGCGAAGATAGCAGCCCGACGCCAAGGGTTAACCGAGCGCTATGAACAGCGATACCGTCACAAGGATGGCAGCACCGTCTGGATGTATGTTTCGGCCACATCCGTCCGGGATGCTGAGCATCGATTCACCGGGTCCTTCGCCATGCTGATGGAGATCACCGAGCGCAAGAGCGCTGAAGAGGCACTGCGGAGAAGTGAGGCTTATCTGGCGGAAGGGCAGCGGCTGAGCCACACGGGAAGTTGGGCTTGGAGCCCCGTCACTCTCCAGGCCTTGTACTGGTCCGAGGAAATGTGCCGAATTTACGGCTTAAACCCGCAGGACGGTGTGCCAAACGCTGAAGCATTCTGGCAACGAATCCACCCTGAGGATCTCGAAGGCACGCGTGAAGTGCTGCTAAAGGCAGCGGCTGGAAATATGGATTACGAGCATGAACACCGGATTGTGCTGCCGGATGGGTCAGTCAAACACATCCATGCGATCGGCCATCCGCTTCTCGATGAAAATGGGCAGCTTGCTCAGTATGTTGGCACCGCGATAGATGTGACGGAACGCAAGCTGGCTGAGGACGAGTTGCGCAAACACCGCGAGCACCTCGAGGAACTGGTGGAGGAGCGAACGGAACAGTTGGCTGAAGCCAAGGCCCGGGCCGAAGCCGCCAATCGCGAGAAGAGCCGGTTTCTGGCCAACATGAGCCATGAGTTGCGGACCCCCCTCAACGCCGTGCTCGGCTTTTCCCGACTACTCAAAAGCGGTCCGGACGTGTCGCCGCGCCAGCAGGAGGCGCTGCACATCATTGTCCGCAGCGGCGAGCACCTGCTGAACTTAATTAACAATGTCCTGGACATGGCCAAGATCGAGTCTGGTCGAGTGGTACTGGAGGAGTCCAGAGTTGAGTTGCACCAGTTACTGCACGAAATGCAGTCGCTGATGGGGGTCGGGGCTGCGGAAAAGGGACTCCGTTTCACTTTAGAGCGTGCTCCGGATCTGCCCCGGTTTGTTGGCGTGGACGCAGGCAAGCTGCGCCAGGTGCTGCTGAACCTGGTCGGCAACGCCATCAAGTACACCGATTCAGGCGGGGTAAAGCTCCGTGCCGCGCTCACCAGCCGTGACGCACCTGAAAGAGCTCAGATAAGGTTTGAAGTTGAAGATTCTGGGCCAGGCATAAGCCAGCAGGATTGCCAGCGTATCTTCCTTCCCTTCGTGCAAGGCAGCCGGGCTTCCGCGCAGGCCGGGACCGGATTGGGTTTGGCCATCTGCAAGCAATACGTCGAGCTCATGGGCGGTCAGATTGGCATTGCCAGCGAGCCCGGCAAGGGATCGATGTTTTATTTCAGCATCCCAGTGAGCGTCCTTCCGTCGGTGGCGGAGCCGGAAGAATCGAAGCACGGACGCATTTTGGGATTGGCCGAGGGGCAGCCCCGTTGCCGGCTGCTGATTGTCGAAGACCAGGCCGAGAACCGCCTCCTGCTCCGAAGGCTCCTGGAACCGTTTGGCTTTGATCTGTGCGAGGCCATCAACGGAAAGGAAGCAGTGGCACTGTTTGACCAACTGCGTCCGGACCTGATCTGGATGGATGTCCGCATGCCGGTCATGGACGGCATGGAAGCCGTCCGGCGGATTCGGGCGGCCAAGGCCGGTGCTGATACCAAAATCATCGCGCTTACGGCTCACGCGCTGGAGGAAGAGAGAAGCGCAATCATGGCAGCCGGTTGCGACGATTTCGTGCGCAAGCCGTTTCGCGAACAAGAAATCTTCGACGCCTTGGCTCGGCACCTGCTCCTGAAGTTCATTTACGAAAAGGCGCCGGGACCGGAAAGCACGCCGGAGGCACCGGGGCTTGCCCTTCGCCAGGAACACTTGGAGGGGCTGCCTGCGGAACTGCTTCGAGATTTGCGTCAGGCCGTCGTCGAACTGGACACGGCTCGCACGCAGGCCCTCATCCAACAGATCACCGAGCGGGATGCTTCGCTTGGTCGGGCTCTGAACACGCTGGCCACACAGCTTGGCTACAAACGTCTTTTGAAATTGCTGAAAAAGGACCAGACCTTATGAGCGAAGACAAGAAACAGACTTCAGCGCGGGAAGAGATTCTGGTGGTGGATGATACCCCCGCCAGCCTGCGTCTGCTGACCGAATTGCTGACCCAGCACGGCTATCACGTCCGACCGGCAGAGGACGGTGCCCTGGCGCTGGAATCCGTAGACGCCAAGACTCCAGACTTGATCCTGCTCGACGTAAGCATGCCTGGCATGGATGGCTATGAGGTGTGCCGTCGCTTGAAGGCAGACGAAAAGAGCAGCCGCATCCCTGTTATTTTTATTAGCGCCTTTGGCGATACGCGCCAGAAAGTCACAGGGTTTGAGGCCGGCGGTATTGATTACGTCACCAAGCCATTTGAGGCAGAGGAAGTGCTGGCACGGGTCAGAACGCATTTGCGGCTGTGCCAGGCGGAAGAAGCTCTGCGCAACGCGCACAACACGCTGGAACTCCGAGTGCAAGAACGCACCGCTGAACTCCAGGAGAGCGAAGAAAAAGCTCGCCGGGCTTTCGAGGAAATCGAAGTGCTCAAGTCCCAGCTCGAATTGCACAACACCTACCTGCAGGAAGAGGTGGTGGAAGCCAAGGCCTTCGGCGATTTGGTCGGCCAGAGTTCTGGTCCACGGAATGTTGTCAGCCAGATTGATGTGGTGGCTCCCACGGAAGCCTCGGTGCTCGTTCTAGGCGAGACTGGAACGGGCAAAGAATTGGTCGCCCACGAAATCCACCACCGCAGCGCTCGCCAAGAGG
>Ga0181532_10002322_pt1 | contig 17798 bp, 8 predicted proteins | sample PEATcosm2014_Bin_33_FD_119768 | JGI IMG/M metagenome (GOLD analysis project Ga0181532, IMG submission 119768) | Peatland microbial communities from MTU Mesocosm Facility, Houghton, MI, USA - PEATcosm2014_Bin11_30_metaG | ecosystem: Environmental > Terrestrial > Soil > Wetlands > Peat | place...
AGCGTCAACGGCACCGTCTATGCCATTGCCGTGTATCCGACCAACACGATCCAAGGGGGCAAGATTATGATTGGCGGCAGTTTCACGGCTGTCAATGGCGTCCCGCGTCCCGGTGTGGCCCGGCTCTACTCGGATGGCACGCTGGATCTGGCTTTTGACCCGGGCACCGGTGCGACCAACGCTGTGCGGGCGCTGGCCATCCAGCTCGACGGTCGAGTGCTGGTGGGCGGCTCATTCACCAATTTCAACGGCTCCGCCCTGAACCACATCGCGCGATTGAACGTCAACGTCAACGGCCAGGTGGACGGCCAGGTGGATGCGTCCTTCAATGTCGGAGCCGGCGCCGACGATACGGTGGATGCAATTGTTGTGCAGCCGGACACGCGCATCCTCCTGGTCGGGCTGTTTACCCATGCTAACGGCGTTTCGCGCAACCGTATCACGCGGTTGCTGCCCGATGGAACGGTGGACCCGGCCATTAATTTCGGGCTGGGAGCCGATAGTTATATTGACTCCATTGCCCTGCAGCCGGACGGCATGCTGATGGTCATCGGCGGCGGATTCAGCACCTACGACGGCCAGCCACGCCCACACCTGGCGCGCGTTTACGGCGGGTCGCTGGCCGGCTCAGGTTTATTCACGTTCACTTCCGCGAACTTCCAGGCCGACGAGGATTCGGGCAACGCGGTCCTCAGCGTTCGCCGCACGGGTGGCACGGCGGGGAATATGACGGTAGGCTTCGCCACCGTCGGCCTCACTGCTCAGCCGGGCACCAACTTTGTCAATGTCCAGACCAATCTGGTTTTCCCGGTCGGGGAGACCTTCCTGTCGGTGCAGGTGCCGTTGATCCATGATTTTGTGATCACCCCGGACCTCATCGTCAGCAACTATCTCTTTAATCCTTCTCCACCGGCGGGCCTCGGCTCCCAGTATTACGCCTACCTGACGATCCTCAACGACGACAGCACCGTGAGCTTCTCTACGGACTCTTACTCCGTGTATCAGAACGCGGCCGGCACCTCGAACCTGTTCTACGTTGACGTGGTCCGGACGGGCAGCACTCGCAGCAACGCCTTCGTAAACTTCTTCACCACCACCAATGGCACCGCGGTGGCGGGAGTGGATTACGGGGCCATTACCAACGAACTCCTCACTATCCCGCCGGGCACTACGGATTTTAGTGTCCCGATCCTGGTCCTCAACAACCCGTTTTCGTCCAATGACACCACGGTGGTCATGCAGTTGTCCAACGCCATCAATTCGACCCTGACGGTTCCGTCGCAGGCGTCGCTGACCATCCTCACTACGAACCAGCAACCCGGCCAGTTCATGTTCTCGCAGCCCAGTTACACGGTGAGTGAAGGGGCTGGCTCCCTGACGGCTACGGTCCTGCGCGTCAACGGGCACCACGACACGGTCACGGTGGATTTCGGAACCACCAACGGCACCGCCCAGGCCGGCCTGATGTACGTTGCCACCAATGGAACATTGACGTTCCAGGACCTCGAAACCAGCAAGAGCTTCCCGGTGCAGATCCTCGAGACTCACCAGGTGACGGGGAACCTGACCTTCTCGCTGCTGCTGTCCAACCCCCAGCTCGGCGCCACACTGACCAGCGTGTCGAACGCGCAGGTGACGATTGTGGACGATAACGTGGGGGTGTACTTCGTGAACCCGAATCCTGTGGTGCCGGAGACCTCGGGTAATGTGTCCCTGACGGTGTATCGCCAGAACGGCACAAATGGCGTGACGACCGTCCATTACTCTACGACCAATATCACCGCACAGGCGGGCATTAACTATGTCGGTGTCGCCAATGGCATCGTCACCTTCCAGCCGGGTATCGTCTTTACGAATATCGTGATCGGAGTAATACACGATCCGCTCGTGACGGGGGACTTGAAGTTCGGCGTCAACCTGTTCAACCCCAGCGCGCCGGCTCAACTGGGGCCGGCCAGTTCCGCCACCGTGGTGCTGCTGGACGTCGAGTCAGGGATAAGCATCGCCTCGACCAACCTGATAGCCGTCACCAATGCCGACCTGTCGGTAACCACCAATGCCAGCTTCGGCGTATTCAAGAGCAGCGGCACAAACTTGCCCATCACCATCGTCGTCTCCAACGTCAATAATGGGTCGCTAGGCGTCAACTACGCCACGGCCGACGGCACGGCTCTGGCCGGCGTGGACTACGTTACTAATAGCGGGTCGCTGACCCTCGGCAATGGCATCGCTTCGCAGATTGTTGGTGTCCAGATCGTCAGCAACCAACTCATCGAGGGCGACCGTTCCTTCACGTTCTATTTGACCAACGCGACCCCCACGAACGTGGCCTCCCTGCTGATTCCTTATGCCGCGACCGTGACGATTACCGATGACACCGCCGGGCTCAGCTTCTCAAGCCCCACCTATATGGTGAATGAAAATAACAAGCAGGGGGTGGGCATCTCCGTCGTCCGGAACAATTACACCAACAACTCTGTCAGGGTGGACTTTTTCACCGCGGATGGCTCGGGCCAGGCCCTGGTCAATTACTATCCGACCAATGGCACTCTCTACTTTACCAATGGTGAGACCGTCAAAAGTTTCGTCGTGGTGCCCAAGGACAACCAGATCCTGGATGGCAACCACACGGTTCAGTTATACCTCAGCAACGCAGTAAACACTACCGCCGGCAGTGCCGTGCTGGTCAATCCGGCCAATGCGACGCTGCTGATCCTGGAGACCGACGGCAGTCTGATCATTCCGGCCGGGGTGGCCCTGATTTACGAGAGTGGGCCGGTGAACGACGTGATTGATCCCGGCGAGACGGTGACGCTGCTCTTTGGTCTGCGCAACGCCAATGGCACCAACACGGCCAACCTGGTGGCGACGCTGCTGGCCACCAACGGGGTTACTTATCCCAGCGGGCCCCAAACTTACGGCGTGCTGACAACAGGCGGCCCGTCGGTGTCGCGGCCCTTCACCTTCACGGCCAACGCCACCAACGGGCAAACGATCAACGCCATCCTGCAACTGACCGACGGCAGCACGGTCCTGAGCAACGCGGTCTTCAGTTTCAGCGTGGGCAAGACACCGGCCACTTACGCCAACAGCAACGCCATCGTCATCAACGACGACGCCCCTGCTACTCCCTATCCTTCCGTCATTACCCTCAGCAACCTGAACGGGCTGGTGACGCAGGTTACGGTGACGCTGACGAATTTGAGCCACCCGAATCCGCGGGATATTGACGCTCTGTTGGTTTCGCCGACAGGCCAGAAGGTGTTGTTGATGTCGCATTGCGGCGGCACCATGCTCATTAACAATGTCACCCTCACCTTTGACGACACGGCGACGAACTTTCTGCCCGAATTCACCCTGATTACCAACGGCACCTATCGTTGTACCCCGTATGACACAACACCGCCGTTCCCGCCGCCCTCGGCGCCGTTCCCGACCAACGCGACCGCGGCACCCTATGCAACCAACCTGTCCATCTTCAACGGCACCAGCCCCAATGGTTCGTGGGCGCTCTACGTCATAAGCGATGACGCCCTGTTCTCCGGCTCCATCGCCAACGGTTGGATGATCAACCTCAATCTTACGGGACCAATTCCAGGCTCTGCCGACCTCGCCCTGGGCATGTCGGCTTCCGCTCCCACCGTCATCGCCACGAGCAACCTGACTTACACGGTCTCGGTGACCAACGCCGGTCCCTCGACCGCCACCAACGTCGTGGTAACGGACACTTTGCCCGCGGGGGCGGTTCTCGCTGCCACAAACCCCACCCAAGGCAGTGTCAACAATGCCGCCGGGATGGTTACGTGGAACGTCGGTTCGCTTGCCTACGGCGCCACGGCTAGTCTCGGCTTGACGGTCCAGGCCGGCGCTGCAGGCACACTCACCAACTCGGCAATAGTGACTTCTGCTACGCCGGATCCCAACCCGGACGACAACAGTGCATCGGTGACGACGACGGTGATCCCACCCACGGCCGATCTGGCCTTGGCCATGGCGGATTCCCCGGACCCGGTGCTGCTCGGATACAACCTGACCTACACCCTCACGGTGAACAATCTCGGCCCGGCCACCGCTTCGGGTGTGACGCTGGTGGACACCCTGCCCCCCACGGTGAGCTTCGTCTCGGCCTCGCCGGGCAACGCCTTCGCCCGCGTGGGACAGGTCGTGACGTTCAACCTGGGTAATCTGGGAAGCAACGGGCAAACGACCGCGACCATTGTCGTTCAGCCCACGGCGCTCGGTACGCCGCTGAACAGCGCAGTTTGCAGTTCCACGGTTACGGACCCCTTCAAGGCTAATAACCATGCTAGCGTCAAGACGATTGTGCAACAGGTGCCTCTGACGCTCGCTAGCGTCAAGGGCGGGCTGGAGATTTCGTGGCCGGCCAGTTTCAATTACATTCTGCAGAGCACAACCAATTTGCATCCGCCGGCGGTCTGGATGCCGGTGACCGATATCATGCCTGTGCAGACAAATGGCCAGATGGTGGTCGTCGTGCCCATCGGCCCCGGGAATCAGTTCTTCCGCCTGGCCTATTCGCCTGTGCCGGCGCTGCCGCTCAGTGTATCCCGCGCAGGTTCCAATTTGAAACTGGCTTGGCCGACCAACTCGTGGAATGCGAGCCTGGAAAGCGCCGCGAGTCTGCGCATGCCGGTTGTCTGGAATCCGGTGACCAGTCCACTGCCCAGCGTGGTCGGAGGGCAAAACACCCTGACCCTGCCTATCGGCGGCGGTCCCCAGTACTTCCGGTTGCACGGAACGGCGCCCTAGGGCGAGACCGGGCGACAAGTTCCCGCTGTTTGCGCATGGCAAACCCGAAGCCCGAGACAGATTAAGACTGCGCTGAATCGCGCCGGTGGCCGAGAAGACTATTTAGACTATGAAGAATCCCATTGAACGACTTTTGTCAGGAAGCAACGGTTTGGCGCCTATGATGCTCTTCGGGGCCGCTTTGGCCCTGTGGACGGCACCCGCGACCGCCGCCAGCCAGACGTTCCGGGGTCATGTTCCCCCTGTCGTGGCAAGCCTGACGCCTACGGGCCGGCTGCCGGCCTCACAGAGTCTTAACCTCGCCCTCGGGCTGCCCCTGCGGAATCAAGGGGACCTGACCAACCTGCTTCACCAGCTCTATGACCCAGCGAGCACGAATTACCACCGCTACCTGACGCCACAACAGTTCGCGGAAATGTTCGGTCCAACGGCAGAAAGCTACCAGGCCGTCATCGGTTTCGCAAAAGCTCATGGCTTGGAGGTCGTCACCACCCATCATAATCGCGTGTTGCTGGATGTGCGCGGAAGGGTTTCAGATATCGAAAAGGCATTCCAGGTTACGTTGAAGACCTATCGGCACCCTTCCGAGGCGCGTGACTTTTACGCCCCCGACGTCGAACCCACGCCAGACACCAATGTGCCCATATTGGACATAAGCGGGCTCGACAACTATTCCATCCCAAGCCCGGCCTTGCACCGGATGCCCGCTTTGGCGAGCGCAACTCCAGCCTTAGGTTCGGGGCCAGGCGGGTCTTACCTGGGTTATGATTTCAGGAATGCTTACGTTCCGGGATCGGCTTTGGATGGCACCGGCCAGACAGTGGGGTTGCTCGAATTCGATGGCTACTACGCCAGCGACATTCTGACGTACGAGAATATTGCCGGGTTGCCCGATGTGCCTTTGCAAAACATCCTGTTGGACGGGTTCAATGGAGTGCCCGTCAACCCCAATGCCGTCGGCGAGGTCTCTCTGGACATTGAAATGGCGATCGCCATGGCCCCAGGTTTGGGCAGCGTGGTGGTATTTGAGGCTGGGCCGACCGGCTTTTTCAACGACATTCTTAGCAGTATGGTTGCCACCCCCCAAATCAAACAGTTTAGCTCTTCCTGGGGGGACGGAGGCGGCCCCGATGCGACCATGAACCAACTCTTCCAGCAAATGGCCGCGCAGGGGCAGTCCTTCTTTCAAGCGTCCGGGGACGGCGATGCGTATATAATACCCATATGGAGGCCGGGTGATAATCCGTACGTGACCAGTGTTGGGGGAACCACTCTGACAATGAATGGCAACGGAAGCTCTTACAGTTCAGAGAGGGTCTGGAACTGGGGCCTTCTTCCTCCCGGATGGTCCTACACCGACAACGGCTATTGGGGCAGCGGTGGCGGGATCAGCACCTATTACACCATTCCGAGCTGGCAGCAGGGCGTCAATATGTCCACTAACGGTGGATCCACCACCATGCGCAACATTCCCGATGTCGCATTGACTGCCGATAATATTTGGGTCGTTTTCGACCAGGGCCAAGAGGGCGCGTTTGGGGGAACAAGTTGCGCGGCCCCGCTTTGGGCCGGCTTCACAGCCCTCGTCAACCAGCAAGCCACAAACTCCGGCCGGGCCTCCGTGGGCTTCCTCAACCCGACGCTCTATGCGCTTGGCGAAGGGCCGGGATATGCGAGCTTCTTCCACGACGTGACGAAAGGTAACAACACTTGGTCCAACAGCCCGACCGAGTTCTTTGCCGTTCCGGGTTACGACCTCTGCACCGGCTGGGGCACGCCGGGAGGCACCAATCTGATTGATATCCTGGCTCCTCCGGCTCCCGCAGCTTTCCTGGTGCCCGTGGCGGAGGTAGTCTTCGGCGGCAATGGCAACGGCGTTGTTGATGTCAACGAATGCAACGAGTTCAATGTAACTCTGGCCAATTTTGGCGGTGGGACCGCTACGACCGTCCGAGCCACCCTTTCCACCACGACGCCAGGTGTATTCATCGCGCAGCCGTCGGCCGTTTATTCCAACCTGCCAGCCGCCGGGTATGGCACGAACCTGGCGCCCTTCACGATCAGCACGTCGCCTTCCTTTGTGTGCGGCACGCCCATTGACCTGACTATCCTGGCGAAATGCGACCAGAGCAGCACGACTAACCTGATTGTCCTTCCGTCGGGCGAAGTGGGAACCAACGTGCTTCGTTTCGACAACTCGACCCCCGCGTTCATTCCTGACGTGGGCGAAACCAACTCAATTGTCGTGGTGTCGAACATCACCTCGGCTCTGAGCAAGGTGACGGTTTCCCTGTTCATCACGCATACCTATGATTCCGATCTCCTACTGCAGCTCATTTCGCCGGACGGCACGACCAACATTCTGTCCGCCAATAATGGCGGCAGTGGCCAAAACTATGGCCAGTCCTGCAGCCCCGACTCCGCGCGAACGACGTTCGATGACGGCGCGTCGAACTCTATTAGCACGGGCTTCGCTCCTTTCGTGGGTGTGTTCCAACCGGAAACGCCGCTGTCGGTCTTCAACGGCAAGGCCGGCACCAACATCAACGGCGCCTGGGAGCTCCGCGTTGTGGACCAGGTTCCGCTGGACGTCGGCACGCTGCAGTGTTGGTCGCTTTTCCTGACGCCGGCAGCCTGCCTGGACGGCGGCGGCGAGTGCCCCGGCGCCGACATGGCTATTGGCATGACGGCCCAGCCGGAACCCGACATCGTGGGCAGCACGTTGACCTACAATATCTCGGTCACGAACAACGGCCCCAGCAACGTCAAGAATGCGCAGGTTGTCCATTTGCTTCCCAACGGCGTGGTTTTTGAAAGCGCGGTTGCTTCCCAGGGAACGTGCGGCCAGTCGGGTGGAGTGGTTACGTGTAACCTCGGCGCCATGCCCCCTGGCAGCCGGGCCACCATCACCGTCCAGGTCCTGCCCGTGAGCACAGGAACCGTTTCCTCGACCGCCATTGTCAGTTCCGAGCAGCCGGATCCCAATCCCTCGAACAACTCAGTGACCTTCATATCGCACATTAATCCTCCTTCAGCCGACCTGGCCGCAGGGCTTTCTGCTGCCCCCAACCCGGACGTCATCGGCAACACGCTTACCTACACGGTTTCGGTCACCAACAACGGCCCATCCACGGGCTCGGGGATTGTGCTCACCAACCGATTGCCTGCAACCGTCGCGGTCCTTTCTGCCACGGTATCGCAAGGCTCGATCACCAGCGACGGGAGCATCTGGACGGTGGGCAACCTGGCTGTCGGCGGCTGGGCGACGGCCACCATCGTCGTTGTTCCCTCGAGCGCCGGGACGATCACGGCGACAACGATCGTTTCCGGAAATCAGTTCGACCCGGTTCCCGCCAACAATGTCGCCACGGTCAGCACGGTCGTGGGCCCTTCCGCCGACCTGTCGGTCGCCATCTCGGAGTACCCGAGCCCGGCGGTCATATCCAGCAACGTGACTTACGTGTTCGCGGTCTCCAACGCCGGGCCCAGCGCTGCCACCAGCATTGCCCTGGTTGGCTCTCTGCCGGCCTCCGTGAATGTCCTCTCGACCAACACGGCCCAGGGCGTCGCGTCCATTTCCGGCACGTCCCTGACTTGGCTCCTGGGCACGCTCAACAGCGGCGCTCAGGCTACGCTGACGATCATCGCCCAGACCACAACCAACGCGACACTGGTAGCCTCTGCCAACGTCGCGGGCTCGGAGCCGGATCCCAACCTGGCCAACAACAGCGCGACTCTCACAACCCAGGTAGCCCCACCCGGAGTGGCTGTAGTCGCGGCCGGGGCAACGCTAACCGCGGAGAGCTTCGTTCCGCCCAATGGAGCAATTGACGTCGGCGAAACGGTGACCCTCATCCTGCGGCTGCGCAACGCGAGCAATTCGGCCACGCTGAACCTGGTGGGCACCTTGCTGGCCACCAACGGCGTTACCCCTGTCCCGCCGAACAACCCGCAGACCTACGGTGTGCTGGCCCCCAGCGGGTTCCCCGTGGGCCGCTCGTTCAGCTTCACGGCCAACGGCACGAATGGGCAGACGATCAGCGCCGTGCTCCAACTTCACGATGGCACCAACGTCTATCCGTCCGTCGGTTTCAACTTCACCCTGTCCAGCGCTCAGAGCTTCGCTAACACCAACACCATTCTCATCCCCGACCCCGCGGCGCCGAACCCGCCCTACCCCATCCAAGCCGGCCCCGGCAAGCCGTACCCGTCCAGTATCACCGTTGGCGGCCTCAGCGGGGTGCTCGGCAAGGTGACGGTTACTGTTTCCAACCTGACCCACAGCTTTCCGGGTGACATCAACTTGCTGCTGGTGTCGCCGAGCGGCGCCAGTGCGTTGTTGATGTCGCACGCCGGCGACGAGCCCAGCACGAATATTGACCTGACTTTTGATGACAATGCCTCCAGCCCATTGCCGTCCGATACCCCGCCGTTCGATGGCGCGCTTTATTCCGGTATCTGGCAGCCAAGCGTCTATAGCCCCGGCGTGCAACTGGGCGGATTCCCGGCACCCGCACCGCCGGGACCGTATCCGGCAGCTCTCTCGACCTTTAACGCCAGCAACCCCAACGGCACCTGGTCGCTCTATGTCTTCGATGACCACGACGGCGATGCGGGCGCCATTTCCAACGGCTGGGGCATGACGCTGAGCATGGTCACCCCCGTCAACCAATTGGCGGACCTGGGCCTGAGCGCCGCTGCGGCGCCTAATCCCGCGCTGGCCGGCGCGCCTTTGACCTACACCTTTACGGTCGCCAATGGCGGACCCAGCACGGCCACCTCGATCGCTTTCACCAATATCGTCCCGGCCGGCCTGACGTTGGTCTCGGCTACCGCCTCGCAGGGCGTTGCGCTTACGAATGGCAACACCGTCCTGGCCGACCTCGGGACCTTGACCACGGGCGCGGTCGCGACAGTGACCATCGTCACGATTCCCACCCCCTTGATCTTCCCGCCCGGAATCAACAGCATCCTCTTGACGAACACGGCGAGCGTATGGCCGGTTGAAACCGATCCCAGTCCTCCCAACAACACGGCATCCGCCCTCACCACGATCACGCGGCCCGTAACGGGCCTGAAGGTCAGCCAAAGCGGCACGCCCGAACCGGTTTTCGTTGGCAATGCCCTCACGAATACGATCGTAGTGACTAACGTAGGGTCGGCCACCGCCCTGGGGGTGGTATTAACCGATCCCCTGCCGGCGGGAACGACACTCGGACTCGCAAGCGCTACAGCCGGCACTTGCTCGAACTTCGGCGGGGTGGTTACCTGCGCGTTGGGCGACCTGGCGATGAACAAGAGCGCCACTGTCACCCTCGTGCTCACGAACTCCCTGGCCGGTTTCATGACCAACACGGCATCCGTTACCACGGGTTCGCAGAATACGAATTCAGCGAATAACACAGCCACTTACGTCGCCACTGTTCTCAGTCCGGCGCCAATGATCATCAGCGCCGGCGCGGTATTGACCCATGAAAGCGGGCCGGTCAACGCGCTGATTAACCCTGGCGAGACCGTTACCTTCTCGTTTTCCCTGGCCAATGTGGGTTCGCTCGACACCTACAATCTGAAGGCTACCCTGCTTGCTTCGGGAGAAGTCACCTCCCCGAGCGGCCCGCAGTATTACGGGGCGTTGGTCCATAACGGACCATCCATCGCGCAAAGCTTTACGTTCACGGCGGCCTCGGTGCTCAACGCCCCTGTCGTCGCTACCTTGCAGCTTCAGGATGAGCGCCCCGGCGTGACCAACAACCTGGGCAACGTCGCCTTCACTTTCAATCTCCCATCGGTTTCCGCCTGGGCGAATGGCAACACTATCCTCATCCCGGATCATGGCGCCGGCACGCCATACCCGTCCAGTATCGCCGTCTCCGGCGTCCTGGGGTCGGTGATCAAAGCCACCGTGACGCTGAACGGGTTCGCCCACCAGTTCCCACATGACGTCAGCGCGCTGCTCGTCAGCCCGGCTGGACGCAACGTCCTGCTGATGTCGCACACCGGCGGAGGCCACTCCGTGAGCAACCTGACACTCACGTTCGACGACGCGGCGGGCAGCACCCTGCCTAATAGCAACCCCGACATCAGCGGGACCTACAGGCCCAGTACATATCCGGGAGCGGTTGCGTTTCCCGTGCCGGCGCCAATCGGTCCCTACGGGTCCGTGCTGGTTGCCGTAGCCGGATGGAACCCCAACGGTACGTGGTCGTTGTATGTATTCGACGATACGGTGGGCGATTCCGGTTACATCACAGGCGGCTGGAGCTTGAACCTCACAACCGCCGCTCCGCTTGCCCCGCTGACGGATCTCGCAGTCTCGATGACCAGCGCGCCCAGTTCACTCTTTGTAGGCTACCCTATGACGAATACCATCTGGGTTACGAATCTTGGCCCTGCCACGGCGACAGATGTTATGGTGACCAACGCATTATCCAGCGGCCAGCAAGTCGTCACCAACATCGGCAGTGTCGCGGCAGGCGCCGTCGCGAAGGGGAGCATCGTTGTTGCTCCCGCGGCGGCGGGCACTATCACCACCACCGTCAGTGTCGGGGGGAATGAAGTGGACCTCAATCCATCGAACAATTCGGCGCAGGCAACTACGGCGGTGACCGTGCCCGCCCGGGGCGTCATGAGCGGGGTTATGGTGAGCGGTCAAATGCATCTCACCGTGTTGTCGGAGCCGGGGTATGTGTATGCGATTCAGGTATCCACGAATCTCACGTCCTGGGCGTCCCTGACGACGAACACAGTCTCCGCAAGCGGCACGATCAGGTACACCGACGCCAACTCGCCGAATTTCAATCAACGGTTTTACCGAAGCCTGCGTCTGTCGCCGTAATGGCGGGCACCCGGTCTGCCGTAGAGCCGGGCATCCTGCCCCGCGGGACGGCTTCGTGCGGCCCCGACGGTTGAATCGTGCAGCGCAAGCATATGAAAGTCCTCGGACTCACCGGAGGGGTCGGCATGGGCAAATCCACATCCGCCCAACTGCTGCGCGAGCGCGGCATAGCGGTGGTGGACACCGACGACCTGGCCCGGCAGGTGGTGGAACCCGGCCAGCCGGCGCTGGCCGAAGTCCAACAAGCCTTCGGTAAGGACATCGTCGCGCCCGATGGCCAATTGCGCCGTGAGGAGTTGGCCCGCCGCGTTTTTGCCGATCCTGCAGCGCGCAAGCGGCTGGAAGACCTCCTGCACCCCCGCATCCGCGCCCTTTGGCGCGCGCAGGTCGAAGCGTGGCGCGCCGAAGGCCGTCCGCTCGCCGTGGTGGTGATCCCCCTTCTCTTTGAGACGAGCGCTGAGACCGAGCTGGACCTTACGCTCTGTGTGGCTTGCACCGCGGCCACGCAGCACCGACGCCTGCTGGCCCGCGGCTGGTCGCCCAATGAAATCGAGCAGCGCCTCCGGGCCCAGTGGCCTATTGACGTGAAAATCGCCCGGTCGAGTTATGTGGTCTGGACGGAAGCCGGCCTGGATGTGCACGGGGACCAATTGGACCGAATTCTGCTTGCATTACAACCGACTTAGCGGAATGTAAGGACAGCGTGAAGTTTTGGACAGCATCAAGGCGCCAGCGTCGTGCCCGCACAGTTGCGGCCGTGTGGCTGATGCTTGCTCTCTGGCTTTGCACCTTCGCGCTCACCCTTTCCCCCGAGCTTCATCGCTGGCTGCACGAGGATGCCGACAGCCCCACCCATGCCTGCCTGGTAACCCAAATCCGGCAGCATTCCCTGTTGGTCGGCTTCGTTGCAGTGGTTGCGCCGACTCCCGTGCTGGCTCAGCCCGCCCCTCTCCCCCTTTCCGAGGTTCAGATTCCCCCCAGCGGCGATTACCGGCTGTCTCCCAGCCGCGCGCCGCCGCTCATTAGTTCCATCGCTGTCGCGTAATTCCTGCGCTGTTCCCAGCGCCGGAATCTCTCGCGTTTCCTTCAACTGATCCCGCCGGGGCAACCCGTTTGTGCGGAGCCTTTACCCGGCCCGTTGCGAGCAAATGAAACCTTTGGCCTTAACAGTAAGATGTACTAATGAATATATGAAAACGACCTTTCCTGCCCGTCGGCTCGAGCCGGCCCGGGGCGAAAGCCCCTCCCACAACCAACGCCTGTATCGAGCGGCCATTTGCCTGGCCTTGCTCGGCAGCAGTGGCGTGAGCGTGGCCCAGACGACCAACGCTCCGTCTGTGCCCTCCAGCGCCGGCTCGGGCAGCGCGACCAATGCTGTCCAATTGGAGGACATCACCGTGTTTGGCAAACTGGACACCGCCCGCGACCAGATAGTCCCTGATTTGGGAGCGACCAGTTACTCGATAAATAAGGCGCAAATCTCCGCCCTGCCCCAAGGCGAGAACGCCCCGTTCAATGAGGTGCTGCTGACGGCGCCGGGGATGGCGCAAGACTCAGCCGTCAACGGAGACCTGCACCTCCGAGGCGAGCACGCCAATATCCAATACCGCATTAATGACGTGCTGTTGCCGGAAGGCATCACCGGATTTGGCCAGGAACTTGACACCCGCTTTGTGGATAGTTTGCAGGTCCTCACCGGGACGTTGCCGGCCCAATACGGCTTCCGCACCGCCGGGGTCGTGGATATCCACACCAAAAGCGGCGCGTTCGACCAGGGTGGCGAAGCGGGGGTGTACGGCGGCAGCTACGACACCATCAAACCGAGCGTCGAGCTGGGCGGTGCGTCGGGCAACTTCAACTACTACTTCGACGCCACTTTCAATCACAACGGAATTGGCATCGAGAATCCGACCTCCAGCGCGACGCCGATTCACGACACCACCGAGCAGTACAAGGGATTCACCTATTTGTCTTACGTTTTGGACGACACGAGTCGGCTCAGCTTCATGGGCAGCGCGGGTTACGCGGATTTTCAAGTCCCCAACACACCGGGACTGCCGGCGGGCGCGCCCAGCGTTCCCGCCGGCGTCACCCCCGTGCCGTGGTACCAGTTCCTGCCGACTCCGTATTTCGACTCGTCGGCGCTGAACGAAAATCAGAACGAGCAGAACTATTACGCGGTGCTGGCTTACCAGAAATCGGTGGGGGACTTCAATCTGCAAGTGGCGGGTTTTGGCCGCGAGAGCTCCGTGCACTTCGTGCCCGATCCGTTGGGCGATCTCTATTTCAATGGAGTCGCCAGCGACGTGGACCGGACGCTCTACTCGGGGGGGCTGCAGGCGGATGCCAGTTACAAGCTGGGGGAGAGAAACACCTTGCGCGGGGGCTTGATGGTGCTGGATGAATCCCTCTCCGCGGACACAACCACCTCGGTGTTCCCTGTGGATGGGAATGGAAACCCAACCGGGCCGGCATACCCGATCGTGGACAACAGCGCCGCGCACGCTTTGTTTATCGGCGTCTATTTGCAGGACGAATGGATAATCGTGCCCAAACTGACTCTGAACGTTGGCGCTCGTTTTGACCTTTATTATGCTTCCTTTGATAAGGAGAACCAACCCAGCCCGCGCGTTAGCCTGATATACCAACCCACCGACGCAACGACGATGCATGCGGGATATGCGCGGTATTTCACGCCGCCGCCGCTGGAAAACGTGCCTTCGACGACCGTCACCAAGTTCGACGGCACCTCGAACGCGTCGGCCACGTCTCAGGACGATCCCGGCAAAGCCGAACGGGCCAACTATTTCGACGTGGGCATGAGCCAAAAGCTGGCTCCTGGACTGCAAGTCGGCCTGGACGGTTACTACAAGAATGCCGTGAACCAGCTCGACGACGGGCTTTTTGGCCAGACGCTCATCCTGGCGTCGTTCAACTATGCCGAGGGCAGGGTTTATGGCGTGGAGTTCACCAGCTCATACACCACCGGCGGCTTCTCCACTTATGCCAACGTCGCCTACTCGGTGGCGCAAGGCCAGAACTGGAGCTCGGCGCAATTCCTGTTCGACCCGGGCGACCTTGCCTATGTCCAAAACCACTGGATCTATCTCGATCATGATCAGCGGGTCACCGGGTCATTCGGCGCGTCCTACCTTTGGAAGCATGAAAGCGGCAGCTCGCTGTTCTCTATCACTGCGCTTTACGGCAGCGGCCTCAGGCAGGATGGCGGGGGGACAATAGACGGGCTGCCGGGCGGTGCGCCGATACCCAATGGCGCGAGCGTTCCGTCCTACTTCTCAGTTGGCCTGGGCTTCCAGGAGACGTTCAAAATTCGGGGCAAGGAGCGTCTGAAAGCCCGGCTGGACATCGTGAACGTGACCGACAACGTGTACCAACTCCGCAGCGGCACCGGTGTGGGCGTCAATGCGCCTCAGTACGGCATGCGCTTTGGCATTTTCGGCGGGATCTCCTATGTGTTTTGAGCGCGCCGCCTGAGATGAATACCATGGATGCAAATCGGGTTTTGCCCCGCTACGAGTTGACCTCGGAATTGGCCCGGCTTGGCCTGGCCGCCGCCCGGCCTCAGGACCGTGACCGGCGTTTGGCCTGGGTGAATTCGATTTGCATCCTCTTCCTGCTGATTGGGGTTTTTGGCTATAAAGGAGGTTCAGCCTGGAACCGGCCCTTGCCTCCGATGGAGGAGGTCGTGCCGGCGGTGGTCGAGCCTTTGCCGCCGCCGCCTCAGACGTCTGCCGCGGAGCAGACCCAGGACCAGACCGACCAGGAGAAGCCCGATGCGCCGCAGGTGGTCGTGGTCACGATGGACTCTCCGGCTATCAATTTCTCGGTGCCTACGATTGGCAACCTGCTGGTGCCCAACGCCGTGGCGCAGGCGCCTCCGGTCGCCCCGCTCCGGACGGTCGCGCCGTTGCGCCGCACCCCCCGTGTGATTCAAAGCACGGGCAGCAGCGGCGAGCGCCCGCAGCCGCCGTATCCGCAAATCGCCCTGCAACAGGGCGAACAGGGGTCCGTGACCCTTTCGTTGACGGTGGATGACGCCGGGGCCATCACTGCCATCGAGGTAAAGGAGTCCTCCGGGTTCCCGCTGCTGGACCACAGCGCGCTGGAATTTGTAAAGCGGCACTGGACGGTGCCGCCGGGAGAAGGCGCCCACAACTACTACGCGACGATCCATTACCGGCTGCAACAAAGCTAGCTAGCTAACGACTCGAACACACAAACACCATCTCACACTCAAGTACTCATTCCTATGTTTGCAAACATCGTATTCCAATTCTTTGAAAAAGGCGGCCCGGTCATGTGGCCGATTCTGCTCTGCGCGCTGACTGCCGTGGCCGTGGTAGGCGAGCGGGCCTTCTGGTGGTGGCGCGAAAGCCTTAGGCGGAACATGGCGGGGCGTGAACAAATCCTGGCGGCGCTGGAGAACGGCGACGTGGCTGGGGCGAAGCAACTGGCCGAAGGCTCGAAGGATCCAGTCATTCGCATGATCTACCACAGCCTGAGCCACGTCCACACCTCGATGTCCGTGGCTCTGCAGATGGCAGCGGGCATTGAGTTGCAGCGCGCCGGGCGCTTTCTGAACGTGATGGATACGCTGGTCACGCTGGCGCCGCTGCTGGGCCTGCTGGGCACCGTCACCGGCCTCATGCGGGCGTTCTTGCAGGTGGGGAGTTCCGAGTTGTCGGTCGTCGCGGTGACGGGCGGCATTGGGGAAGCCCTGATCGCGACGGCGTGCGGCTTATTGATCGCCATCGTGTCGCTGGTGCCCCTGAACTTCTTCTCCGGCAAATTGGCTCGCTTGCAGTTCGAGCTGGAGACCGCGGCGAGCAACGTGGAGGTGCTGGCTAATGCCGGCAAGCTCAACGGGGGCGCTCCGGCTGCCGCGGCTCGCGGAGCTCGGCCCGAGTTGGCCGCGGTAGCGAGCGAATGAGCAAACCGGTCCAGTTACACATCATGCACCTAAGAACGGCAGATACCCAACCACAAAGAATGCCAGCAATTCTCATTTTGGGGGTCCAGGCCCGTTTCATTAGCGCGGTGGAAGCCAGCAGGCACGTTGTTGGACTCACCAGCCCGCCACAGCCTCTGCCTATCCCCTCCCTAGCCCCTCCCGATACACACCGTAGGTTGAAACTGAACCTACGGTGTGTATCGGGAGGGGCTAGGGAGGGGATATGGTGCGGTGCCGGGGGGATAGAATGCGCAAGCGCAAGTGCCGATGGCTCAGGAGCTTCCGTATCCGAGTCTCAATCTTTGAGTGCTCTGCGTTCTGTGCGGTTAGACTTCCCCATTTAGGATGAAACTTGGCTGTCCAGTTCAACGCAAGCATTCGCGGATCGAGATCATTCCGCTGATTGACATCATGTTCTTCCTGCTCGCCTCGTTCATGATGGTCAGTTTGAGCCTGGATCGGACGCAGAACATTAAGGTGAACCTGCCCACGGCGACGCAGGCCGGCCACGACTTCAAGCCGGACATGCTTAACATCGCGGTGGACAAGGCCGGGGCTGTTTGGTTCGAGAAACGGCGGCTGACTCTGCCGGAACTCGGCCTGGTGCTCAGCAACCGTTTCCGGGCCAACACCAATCTGCCGGTCTATATCAGCGGGGACCGGGACACGCTGCACGGGGCGATGGTGGAGGTGTATGAAGCCGTCCGCAGCGCGGGGGTGCAGAAAGTGGGCTTCGCTGTGGCCGGTCTAGAATCCCAGGCTGCCAAATGAAACTTCGTTCTCCCCTTCGGCCTCGCCGCACTCGGCTGGAAATCATTCCGCTGATTGACATCATGTTCTTCCTGCTGGCCTCCTTCATGATGGTCAGCCTCCAGATGCAGAAGGTCCGCACGCTCAAGGCGAGTCTGCCCACCGCCACCTTGGCGACTTCCACCGCCAAGCCGGACATGGTCACGCTGACCGTGGATCGAAACGGACAGGTGGCCGTTGACAGCAAACCGGTGTCTTTTCCCGATTTGCTGACCCTGTTGGCCAAGCGTCATAGCCTCAACACGAACCTGCCCGTCTATATCACGGGCACGCGGGACGCCACGCACGGGTCGGTGATCTATGTCCTGGATTTTGTCAAGCGGGCGGGCATCCAGCGCGTGGCCATCGCCGTCAAGCCGGCCCCCAGTCATTCCTGAGGCCAATATGAAAAGCTTCCAGCAAAACCTGCTC
>Ga0181532_10002323_pt1 | contig 17796 bp, 11 predicted proteins | sample PEATcosm2014_Bin_33_FD_119768 | JGI IMG/M metagenome (GOLD analysis project Ga0181532, IMG submission 119768) | Peatland microbial communities from MTU Mesocosm Facility, Houghton, MI, USA - PEATcosm2014_Bin11_30_metaG | ecosystem: Environmental > Terrestrial > Soil > Wetlands > Peat | place...
ATGATGCAGTCCTTCTACAGCCGGCCGGCAACCTGCGATTATCTCGGCTCGATCGACGAGGGAATCACGTATTCGCTGCACTCGCTACTGCTGTGCAACGATTTGGCGGGGCTGCTGCGCAGTCTCTGGCAGGGCGTGGCCGTGGACGACGTGTCGCTCGCGCTCACGCAGGCGAAGGCGGTCGGGCCGCGCGGCAACTACCTGGCGCTGGATCACACCGCGAGTCACTGCCGGGAGCAGCTGTGGCAGACGCGCTATTTCGGCCCGCATCTGCCGACCCGAATGAGCGGGCTCGCTGACCGCGATCTGTACCGGCGCATCGACGAGGACCTGCGCCGGATCATCGACGCGCATACGGTGCCTGGATTGCCCGCTGCGGTGCTTGAGGAGATGGACGCGATCCGCGCGCGCTTTGCCGCAAGCTATCGGGCAGCGTGAGACGGCGCCCCCGCCGCTATGCCGGAGCGTTCGTGCCCGGACGGTCGGCCGCCGGCGTGAGGCAGGCGCGCAGAATCCGCGCTTCGAGCACGCGATGTGCGCTCACGTGATTGGTGCGCAACGCGAGGCCCGGCCCGAGTAGGCGAGACTGCTCCCGGACCGCATCGCGCAGCTTGGCGAAGCGTTCCCAGCCCTCGCGTTCCTCGCCGAATTGCGCGTACAGCTGCCGCCAGTCGCGGCCGAATCCGAGCAGCAGCGCGTGGTAGCGCGCGAGCCGCGCCCGCTGGTCGGGCGCATCGTTTTCGAGGACCAGCTCCGAGCGCATGTCCAGGACCAGCAGGTCCAGCTCCGTCGGCGGCATGACCGGCCGGGGCAGCGCACGCTCCAGCAGCGGTGTTGCGCAGCGGGCGGCATCGTACTCAACGCGCTGCACGCGCGCGCCAGCCCGCTCGCTCTGCGCCGCGAGTTCCCAGAACGCGGCGCTGCCCGAGGTGTCGCCGACGAGGTGAATGCGCTCCGAGTCGGTGGGGTTCTCGACCTGATGCAGGCGCCAGTTGTCGAAGATCCACGCCTCGCCCGCCGCCATGTGCACGCGTTCACCGTCGCAGGTGAATTGCACCGCGGCGCGCGTGACGATCGGCACGTGCATGCGTACGCGAAAAAACCAGTGATAATGAATGTCGGCGTGCACGGGCACGACCGCACCGGGCGCGAGGCGCAAGAGCCGCGATCGGCTCCAGACCACACCGAAGCTGGCGAGCACCTGACGCAGATAGGGCGAGCGCTCCAGATGCGGCGTCATGCGCATGATGCCGTTCACCTCGTCATTTTCTCCGCCGTCGACGCTGATCAGGCGAACCGCGGAATTGCCGGCATCGCCATTCGGATGCGGCACCCACGCCTGCGCGGGGAGCGCGGCGGCCTCGGCGCACAGCCGATCGACGTTGAAGCGAACCGGCAGCCGATAGAAGCGCTGAGGAAGCCGCATGCGGGCGTAAGGCTAGTCGAGGTCGCGGCACAACGCGTCGCGGACGGCCGTCGGCAGCGGGTTCAGCGAATGGCGGTAATGGTCGTGATCGACGCCTATGCAGAGAAACGCGCCGCTCTTCATCGCCCCGACCATCGAGGGCGAGAGCTCGAAGCGCAAAAAATGCACCGCGGAGGTCTTCTCTTCGTTCTCGCGCTTCATGTCCTCGTCGGCGACCGCAAAGACGCGCTCCATTTCGCTGACCCGCACCCAGCAGCGGCCCTCGACGCCGATCAATCTCTCGAGCGCCACCCGCCGTTCCGCCGAATCGGCAAATTCGATCAGCAGCGTGACCTTCCAGTTGCTGCCGTCGGGGATCAGCGGATTGTACGCATCCAGCTCGTCCTGTATGCCCGCGCTCTCGAAGATGCGTTCGGCGCGCAGCATCTCGAGGATCTGGTAGCGGATGGTGGTCCGATCCTCGAAGCACCAGGTCATGTTGGGCCCGACCTGTACGTTGCGAAGCCGCTTGTGGGCCATGACTTCGCCGCGCAGACGCGACCGCTCCAGAGCGTATTGTTCCAAGCTCATCAAATCTGCGCGCACCAGCTTTTGCATGTTGCCTCTACAATCCGTAGGCCATCCGCAGCAGCGTCAGCGGATGCGTCGGCGGCGGCGCGTCGTTCAGGCCGCTTTCGATCTGATGCCCCGCCATCGGGCAATCGCTCGCGTAGAAATCCGCGCCGCTCGCCTCGACTCGTTGGATGACCGGCCTGCCGATCTTCATGGAGGTGTCGCGAAACTCGCGCTTGACCCCGTAGGTGCCGTTGTGGCCCGAACACCGCTCGATCGGCTCGACGGTGGTTCCGGGAACGAGCTGCAGGACGTCGCGGGTCTTCAAGCCGATGTTCTGCACTCGCAGGTGACAGGCCACGTGGTAGGAGATCTTGCCGAGGGGGCGCGAGAAATCGGTGCGCAGCAGTCCCGCCTTGTGCCGCAGCATGAGATATTCGAACGGATCGAACATGTGCTCCTTGATGGCGGCGATGTCCGCATCGTTCGGGAACATCAGCGGCAGTTCCTGCTTGAACATCAGCACGCACGAGGGCACGGGTGCGACGAGGTCGTAGCCGCGCTCGATCATGGCGAGCAGCGGCGGCACGTTCCTGGCCTTCATTTCCGCGATCGCCTCAAGGTCGCCGAGCTCGAGCTTGGGCATTCCGCAGCAATTCTCCCGCTCCGGCAAGGCCACCTCGATGCCGTTGTGCTCGAACACACGTACGAGATCTAGACCGATGTCCGGCTCGTTGCGGTTGACGTAGCAGGTGGCGAACAGCGCGACTTTGCCGCTCTGCGCCGGGCCCGAGGCCGGGCGGGCTGCCGGTGCGGCGGCGGATGGCGCGGCGGACGGCGGCGCGCGCCACCCGCGGAGCTGCTTGCGCAGCGTGTCCGAGCGGTAGGGGGGCACGGGCGCGTCGGGATGCACGCCGAGCGCGGCATCGAGCACCTTGCGCCCCAAGGTGCTGCGATTAACGGCGTTCACGACCTCGACGATCACGGGAATGCCGGCGATGTTGCCGACCAGATCCGTCGAGCTCAGCACTTCGTCGCGCCAGCGCGTCTTGCCGCTGCGGTGCTTGACGGCCTTGGCGCGCAGCATCAGGTGAGGAAAATCGACGTTCCACGGATGCGGCGGCACATAGGGGCACTTGGTCATGTAGCACATGTCGCACAGGTAGCAGTGGTCGATGACCTTCCAATACGCCTTTTTGTCCACACCCTCGAGCTCGCCGCTCTTCGAATCATCGATCAGATCGAACAGCGTGGGGAAGGAGTTGCACAGATTGAAGCAGCGGCGGCAGCCGTGGCAGATGTCGAAGACGCGCTCGAGCTCCTTGTCGAGCGCATCGGCATCGTAGAACTGCGGGTCAGTCCAGGCGAGCGCATGGCGCGTGGGGGCCTCGAGACTGCCCTCGCGGCCTGATTTGCTCTGTCCCTCGGACACGGCATCTCCCCTCTTTAGTAGCGGGCTCCCCTCATCGGAGCCCGCTTGCGTTTAACCCCGGGCGGGGCGAAGGGTTAAAGGTTGTCCAATGCCTTTTGGAAGCGATTGGCGTGCGAGCGCTCCGCCTTGGCGAGCGTCTCGAACCAGTCGGCAATCTCGCCGAATCCTTCCTCGCGGGCGCTCTTCGCCATGCCAGGATACATGTCGGTGTACTCGTGCGTCTCGCCGGCAATGGCTGCCTTGAGATTCTGCGCGGTCGGACCGATCGGCAAGCCGGTGGCCGGGTCGCCGACAGCCTCCAGGTACTCCAAGTGGCCATGAGCGTGGCCGGTTTCACCCTCGGCAGTGGAGCGGAACACCGCCGACACGTCGTTGAAGCCTTCCACGTCCGCCTTGGCCGCGAAGTACAAATAGCGCCGATTCGCCTGCGATTCGCCTGCAAATGCGTCCTTCAAGTTCTTTTCCGTCTTGCTACCCTTTAAATTCACGGCTCTCACTCCTTCCGATTTGATAAATTCGGAACTAATTTCGATAATTCCGCCGCGACGGTAGACCCCCGGGCCGCGCCAGTCAAATTGGCTCTTTCTATCGGCCCGGTAGGTGTTTTCTATCGAGGAAGTGCACGGTGAGACGGATTCTGCTGGCGGCTCTTTTTGCGGCGCAGCTTGCAGCGGCGTCGCCGCCCGGGGCGGTACCGTCCCCCGCAGCGGCATCGCCCCCGGAATATTCGATTCAGGCCATCCGTCTCGCCGATTCGCCCGGCGATGCCGTCGCGGACATGGTCATCGGGGCGCCGAAGGACGAGAAGATCGACAGCATCTACGCCATCTGGTTGATCCGCGGCGGCGGACGCAACATTCTCTTCGACAGCGGCTTTCACCGTGAGCGCTGGTTCAAGGAATCGACGATCAAGGATTATCTCTCCCCGGATCAGGCGGTGCGCCTGGCCGGCGTGAAGCCCGAAGAAGTCACGGACGTCGTGATCAGCCACGCCCACTGGGACCACATGGGCGGAATCGATCTGTTTCCCCATGCCGTCATCTGGATTCAGCGAGAAGAGTTCCGCTACTACACCGGGCCGGCGTGGCAGCCCGGAGGGGATCACGATGGGATCGATCCGGAGGACGTGCTCGAGCTCGTCAAGCGCAATACCGAGGGGCGGTTGCGCTTGATCGACGGAGATGACGTGCAGATCATCCCGGGGATTCGGGCATATACCGGGGGGCGGCACACCTACGCTTCGCAGTATCTGCGCGTGGGTGGCGCCCCGCCGTTCGTGCTGGCCTCGGATAATGTCTACCTGTACCGCAACCTGACGGAGCGCAGGCCGAGTGCCACCTTCAGCGAGGCGGATTATCCGGCCAATCTCAAAAGCCAGGCGCGCATGATTGAGCTCGCAGGCTCCGCGCAGCGAATCATCCCCGGCCATGACGCTCTGCAATTCCAGAAATTCCCGAGCGTGGGGCGCGTCGCCACCATCAAGGCCGCCGACATCAAGTGAGAGCCGCGTGGCGCATGTGGCGCAGCGCTTGCGTATATCCAACCTCGCGGGGATAACCGTTTGATTTGGCAGGATTTGCCGGCTCGGGCGCATGGGAAAGCCGGCGCGCGCGAGCGGCTGCCGTATCCAGTGCTGATGCGGAATGGCCGCGATGACGCGTACTGTCGTGCCGGCGGTGCACCGCAAGTGGCGATGTCTTTGACCGTGCGTCTTTTGCGCAACAGCGGGCGCATTTGACAAAGCGCCAGAAGGCGTTTCTTATAAGCTCATAACTGATTGGGGATTGCACGGGATGTGCCGTTGAACAGTGTCTCAGAGCGGGTTGGGGCGATCGACGTCGCGCTCGCCCATGCGCAGCGACTGCTCGAAAAGGATGCTGAGCTCGCCACGCAACAGGCGCGTGAGATACTGAGTGTATTCCCTGGGTTGCCGCTGGCTCGGCTCATCCTAGGCGCGGCGCACCGGCGTGCCGGGCGGCCGCAATCGGCTCTCGACGTACTCGAGCCTCTCGCCCTGGAGCAGCCGCAGTCCGCGCCCGTGCATCTGGAGCTCGGCATCGCCCGGGCCGAGGCAGGCCGTCTTCGCGACGCGGTCGCGGCCCTGCGCCGTGCCGTGCAATTGCAGCCCGGTTCCGCCGACGGCTGGCGCCTGCTCGCCGATTACCTGGACGCAGACGGCGATGCCGGCGGGGCCGATCAAGCCCGGGCTCATTATTTAAAGGCCGCCACTCAGGACCCGAGGCTGAGGGAGGCTGGCGCGGCGCTGGTCGAGAACAATCTTCCCCTCGCCGACGCACGATTGCGGGCGCATCTCGCCGCCTTCCCGACGGATGTCGCGGCGTTGCGCATGCTCGCCGAAGTAGCGGGGCGGCTGCGCCGCTATGCGGACGCCCAGGAGCTGCTCGAGCGATGTCTCGAGCTCGCCCCAAGTTTCGACGCCGCGCGCCACAACTATGCCATCGTGCTCAATCGCCAGGCGAAGCCGGGGCTGGCGCTTCCCCAGGCGGAGCAGCTGCTCGCCAAGGAGCCGCGCAATCCCGGCTACTTGAACCTCAAGGCGGCGATCCTGGCGAACATGGGCGAATACTCGGGTTCCATCGAGGTCTACGAGAGCGTGTTGCGCGAGTACCCGCGCCAGCCGAAGATCTGGATGAGTTACGGACACGCGCTGAAGACCGCGCGGCGCCAGGAAGACTGCGTCAGCGCCTACCGGCGTGCGATAGCGATGCAGCCGACGCTGGGCGAAGCTTATTGGAGTCTCGCCAACTTGAAGACATTCCGCTTCTCCGAGGCCGACGAGCTCGCCATGCGCGCCGCCCTGAAGCGGGCGGATCTGTCGAGCGAGGATCGGCTGCATTTCGAGTTCTCGCTGGGCAAAGCGCTCGAGGACGACGGATCCTACGAACAATCCTTCATCCACTATGCCAAGGGCAATGCCGTCCACCGGCAGCTGCATCCCTACAGCGCCGAGGACGACGCGCGCTTCGTGAGCCGCTGCAAAAAGCAATACACGGCGGATTTCTTCGCGTCGCGCGCGGCGGCGGGCGCAGCCGACGCGGATCCGATATTCATCGTCGGCCTGCCGCGTGCGGGATCGACCCTGCTCGAACAGATTCTCGCGAGCCACTCGCTCGTCGAGGGCACCATTGAGCTGCCGGACATTCCGCAGATCGCGCGCGAGCTGGCGGGCAGGGATGCACACCACGAGGGCGGCTTTTTCGATGCGCTGGGCGCGCTCGAACGCGCGAAGCTGCGCGCGCTCGGCGAACGCTACCTCGAGTCCACCCGCGTGCATCGCAAGACCGGTGCTCCGTTTTTTGTCGACAAGATGCCGAACAACTGCCTGTACGTCGGCCTCATTCATCTCATCCTGCCGAACGCCAAGATCATCGACGCCAGGCGCCATCCTCTCGGCTGCTGCTTCTCCTCGTTCAAACAGCACTTTGCGCGCGGTCAGAACTTCACCTACGACTTGACGGATCTCGGCCGCTACTACCGCGCCTACGTCGATCTCATGGCGCACGTCGATGAGGTGCTGCCGGGCCGCGTCCATCGAGTCTTTTACGAATCCATGATCGAGGATACCGAGACCGAAGTGCGCCGCCTCCTCGATTATTGCGGGCTGCCGTTCGAAGAGCAGTGCCTGCGCTTCTACGAGAATGAGCGGCCGGTGCGCACCGCCAGTTCCGAGCAGGTGCGACAGCCCATATTCAGAGACGCCATGGAGCATTGGCGGCACTTCGAGCCCTGGCTCGGACCGCTGAAAAAGGCATTGGGTCCGGTGCTCGAGCACTATCCGGCGGTGCCGGACTTTGAGCTGTCGATTTGATTTTTTTTGGGATCGCGTCGATCAATAAAACTGAAGGGAGCAAGGGAATCATGACTCGTAGCCGATTCAACACTGGGCCTCAACGCCAAAAAGTCGCCGGTCGCCCGCGAGACCATCATCGTCACGCTCTGCGCCGGTTGCCGCTTGCTTCCGCCATCTCGGCGATTCTCGCCGGCGGCATGCCGGTAGCCATGGCGGCATCCGATACCGAGACCAATACCCTCGAAGAGGTCGTCGTTACCGCGCAGAAGGTGACCGAGAATCTGCAAAACGTACCGATCAGCATCGAGACGCTCGGTACTCAGAAGATCGAGCAGCTCAACATCACGGACATCGATACGTATGTGGAGTACTTGCCGGGCGTCACCACGGTCAAAGGACTGGGCCAGGGGGGCAATGGCATCGGCACGACGCACGTGTACATGCGCGGCGTGGTCAGCGGCCAGGACGGCAATCACTCCGCTTCGCAGCCGAGCGTGGGTACCTACTTTGACGAGCAGCCGGTGACCACGATCGACGGCACGGTCGATATGCATATCTACGACATTGCGCGCATCGAGGTGCTGGAGGGACCGCAGGGCACCCTGTACGGCGCGAGCTCCGAGGCGGGCACCATCCGTATCATCTCCAACAAGCCGGATCCCACGAAGTTCGAGGCCAGCTACGATGTCAGCGGCCAGGCGATCTACAACGGCGGAGTGGGCTCGGTGGTCGAGGGCTTCGTGAATGTTCCCATCTCGCCCTTCCTGGCCGTGCGCATCGTCGGATGGGACGAGCACGATCCCGGCTACATCAGCAACGTGGCGGGCACCGATGCCAATGCCGGCATCGTCAATGGGCAGCGCACCCTCGATCCCTGGTCGGCGACGACCGGCCAAACGCTGGGCAGCACGGTCAACAGCGACTACAACACGGTCCACACCAAGGGAGGCCGCCTCGCCGTGAAGCTCGATATCAACGACAACTGGACCGTCATGCCGACGTTCATGGGCCAGTCCCTGTCGTCGAGCGGCTTTTTCGCCTACGACCCGGCCGTGGGCGATCTGCAGCTCGTGCATTTCGGTCCGGAGAATCTGCAGGACTCGTTCACGCAGTCGGCGCTCACCGTCGATGGCAAGGTCAGCGACTTCGACATCACCTATTCCGGCGGCTGGTTCACGCGCAATACGCATTCGATTGCCGATTACGCTGACTACTCCTACTTCTATGAAAAGTATTACGGGTCGGGCTGCCTCTGGCTGACCCAGGCGGGCTACAACTACGCGCAAGCGAATCCGAAAGCCGTCAGCAATTGCTACGCGGGTCAGAATCAGCCGGCAGGTAGCTACACCGAACCGCAGGAGTTCGTGATCACCACCGGGCACTACACCAAGTGGAGCCAGGAGCTGCGCGTGACCACGCCGCAGGACTACACGGTGCACGGTACGGTGGGCGTGTTTGCGGAGCGCCAGGTGCACGACATCTGGGAGGACTACGTGATGCCGGGCCTCGGGGGCAACCCGTATACCTACAACCCGCAGGGTCTGGCGCAATCGCTGATCATGCCGGGGCTCAACAACAACACCATCTGGCTCACCGACGAGCAGCGGGTCGATCGCGACCAGGCGGCCTTCGCGCAGATGAACTGGGAAATCAACAAGTCCTGGGAGCTTACCGGCGGGTTCCGCCAATGGAAGTACACCAACTCCCTGCAGGGCTTTTATGGCTATTCGGAGGGCTACAACAATTTCAGTGGATATTTCCCCGGCCAGAACGCCTGCGGGCCGAACGGGCAGAACGCGTGGGCGGGCTTCCCGAACACCACGTACGCGCCGTTTCACTATGCGCCCTGCACGGACCTCAATGCCGAGGTTTCGGACACCGGCCACACGGAGCTGGGACGCCTGTCGTACAAGTTCGATGCCGACCACCTGGTCTACGCCACCTACTCGACCGGCTTCCGGCCGGGCGGCGTGAACCGCGTGTACGATACGCAGATCCATTCCATCTACCCGCCCTACCAGGCGGACTACCTCAAGAACTACGAGATCGGCTGGAAGACCCAGTGGCTGGGCGAGACGGTGCGATGGAACGGCGCGGTGTTCGTGGACGACTGGAACGATTTCCAGTTCACCTTCCTGGGGCCCAACAGCGTGACCGTGGTGCAGAATGCCCCGAGCGCGCAGATCAGGGGCGTGGAGACCAACGCCGAGTGGCGGATCGGAGGCGGCTGGCAGGTGAGCGGCAGCGCAACCTGGATCGATGCGAAGCTCACCTCGAACTTCTGCGGCGCTTACGTTCCGGGCACGTTGAATCTCACCACCAATTGCCCCACGCAGCAGAGCGGTGCGCCGGGCAGCCCGATTCCCTACGCCGACGGCACGGTCGTGACCGGCCCGTATGCCGCCGACGGCACGCGGCTGCCGGTGGTGCCGCATTGGAAGGCGAATGTGATCACCCGCTACGCGTTTGGTCTGGGAGATTGGGACGGATTCGGCCAGGTGGCCTACGTGTATCAGGATTCCTCGGTGCCGCTGCTGTTTCCCTCGTTCTACCAGACGGGACCCCAGGGCCAGCAGCATCTGGGCGAGCTGCCGCCGTACAGCCTGGTCAATGTCTCGACCGGCGCATCGCGCAACGGCATGCAGGTTCAGTTCCTGGTCAACAACTTGTTCAATTCGCTGGGTGAGATTGGCCGCTTCTCGGCTTGTACTCCGACCACGTGCAATCAGCCGTACGTGGTCCCGGTGCAGCCGAGAACATTCTGGCTCAAGGTGGGCCAGAAGTTCTGAGCATGAGCTCATAGGCACGGGCGGGCCTCAAGCGGCCCGCCCCTGTCTCGAGGTTCCCCCTCTCGAGGTTTCCATGTCCGCCAAGATGTCGTTGCGCGCTGTGCTGCTCGCCGGGCCGCTGTTTGCCGCCGCGGCGCACGCCGAGCGCGCGCCGGTCCTGCAGCAAATCGATCTGCCGCATCCTTACTATTACCGGGAGATGTATCTGCCGCAATTGACCAGCGGCCCGAGCAGTCTCGCCTGGTCGCCCGATTCGAAGGAATTGATTTACGCCATGGCCGGATCCCTGTGGCGCCAGAGAATCGACGAAGACTCGGCGCAGCAGCTCACCTCGCCCGCTGGCTACGACTACCAGCCGGATTGGTCGCCGGGCGGGCGGTGGGTCATCTACTGTTCCTATCGCGACGACGCGGTGGAGCTGTGGGCGCTCGACCTCAAGAGCGGCGCCGCGCAGCAGCTGACGCGCACCGGTGCCGTGAACACGGAGCCGCGGTTCTCGCCCGACGGCAAGCGTGTGGTGTTCACCTCGACGCAGTACCACAAGCGGTTCCATGTTTTCGTCGCCGACTTCAACGACGGCCGGCTCGACAACGTGCAGCGCCTGACCGGCGAGCACAAGAGCTCGCTGCCGCGCTACTACTACAGCGCATTCGATCATGAGATCAATCCGGTGTGGACGCGCGACGGCCGCGAGATCATCTACGTCTCCAATCGCAATCACATTTACGGCACCGGCGGTTTCTGGCGCACCGCCGCCACGCCCGCCGGCGCCGCGGAGCCCGATCGCGACGCGCGCGAATTCCATTACGAGGAGACGAACTGGAAGGCGCGGCCCGATCCCTCCCCCGACGGGACGCGGCTGGTGTACAGCTCCTACCTCGGGCGCTCGTGGCACAACCTGTGGCTCCTGCCGGCGGCGGGCGGCGATGCGTTCCCGATCGCCTACGGCGACTGGGATATGACCTATCCGCGCTGGTCGCCCGACGGGACGCGCGTCGCATTCATCTCGAACAAGAACGGCGGCACGGAGATCTGCTGGCTCAGGATTCCGGGCGGCCTCGTGCAAACGCTGCTTGCGCCCGCGCGCCGATACCTGCACCCGATGGCGCACCTGCGCCTCGATCTGCACGATGCGCAGGGGCATCCCGCCTCCGCGCGGATCAGCGTCACCGACCCGGCCGGCCGGTTCTATGCGCCGGCCAACACCTGGATTCGTGCGGACGACGGATTCGATCGCAGCCGGCGGCCCTTCGAGCAGCACTACTTCCACGCGCGGGGCGCGGCGTCGATCGATGTGCCGGCGGGCATGGCGAGCATTGCAATAGTGCACGGGATGGAGCGCAGGATCGAACGGCACGAGGTGAACGTGCCGGCGGACCAAACGGCGAGTATCTCCACGAATCTGGATGAGGGCGCGTGGACGGTCCCGGACACCGGACAGTGGGTGAGCGGGGATGTCCATGTGCACATGAATTATGGCGGCACCTACCGCGACACACCGGCACGTCTCGCGACCCAGGCGCTCGCAGAGAATCTTGGGATGGTGCATGCGCTGATCGTCAATAAGGAACAGCGCTTCCCCGATATCGCATACGCCGGCATGCGCCAGGACCCGGCCTCACGGCCGCACGCCATCGTGGTCCACGGTCAGGAGTACCACACGAGCTACTGGGGGCATCTGGGGCTGCTCGACATCGCGGACGGCATCGTCCTGCCGGGCTACGCCGGCTACCCCGACACCGCCGCGGCGAGCCTGTATCCGATGAATGCGGACGTGGCGGATATCGCCCATGCCCGCGGCGCCCTGGTGGGCTACGTGCATCCCTTTGACGAGTACCCGCAACCCCTGGCCAAGCCGCATGAGATCCTGACGAACGAGCTTCCCGTCGACGTCGCGTTGGGGAAGGTGGATTACATGGAGATCACCGGCTTCAGCGATCATCAATCGACTGCGCGGGTGTGGTATCAATTGCTGAACTTGGGATTTCGCATTCCGGCCGCCGGCGGCACCGATGCCATGGCGAATTTCGCGTCGCTGCGCGGGCCGGTGGGCATGAACCGGGTGTACGTGCGCGTCCCCGACGGCGAGGTGAAGACGCAGGAGTGGCTCGATGCGCTCAAGGCCGGCCGCAGTTTCGCCACGAATGGACCCCTGCTGGGCCTGCGTCTCGGGGGCGCGGGCGTGGGCGAGGAGCTCAAGTTCACCGCTGCCCAGGCGCGAGTCGCCTTCTCCGCGCATCTGAGATCGATCGTGGCCGTGGATCACCTCGACCTTGTGTGCAACGGCAGCGCCGTGCGGCCTCTGCTGCGCGCCCCGTCGGATCATGCGGACATCGAGGGCAGCATTGCGCTCAACCAGAGCGGCTGGTGCGTGCTGCGCGCATCCACCGATACCGCGCGCGATGAGGTATTGGACAATTATGTCTATGCGACCACCAGTCCGGTCTATGTGAGCATCGGCGGCACGGCGCCGCGCTCGCCCGAGGATGCGAAGTATTTCGCCGCGTGGATGGACCGGCTCACCGACTCCACCGCGGGCTATCCCGATTGGAACAGCGCGGCGGAGAAGAGCGGGGTGCTGGAGCGGATCGCGCAGGCCAAGGCGAAGTTCGTGAGCATGGAGTAGCGAAGCGGGCGCCGCAGCTGCGGCGCCCGACATTTCCCCGAGAGCGCGCCGAAAATTCAGGCGGCGAGCACGCCCTTCGCCTTGGCGGTGTGCGTCGCGATCAAATCCATCAGCGCCGGCGAGAGACAATCAAAGGGCTCGAGCTTGAGCTCCTTGAGACGCGCGCGAATGGCGGCCATCTGGTCGGGCTTGGTTCCCGACTCGATGACGGAGGAGACGAAGGCGGCGAAGCCGGGCGCCTCCCAGCCGCCGGCTTCGAGCAGTTCCGGATGCACGAAATCGAAGCCGTAGAACGGATGATTCTTGTTTTCGATGCGCCCGTACATGTGCACGCCGCAGCCGCTGCAGGCGAAGCGCTGGATCGGCGCCGACGAATCGACGACCTTGAGCTTGTTGCCGTTCGTCTTCACCTGCAGCTTGTCGCGGGGCACCACCGCGACCAGGGAAAACATCGCGCCGCTGGGTTTCCAGCATTTCGTGCAGCCGCATACGTGGTTGAACGCAACGTTGCTCGCGATGTGCACCGTCACCGGCGCCTGTGTGCATTTGCACTTGAGCGTGCCACCGGCAAACTTCGCCTCCCCGGGTTTGACGCCATGGTCGACGGCAGGGTGAATTTTAACGGTCATGTTGAGCTCCTTTTCGGTTAATAGACTGCGACGCTGCGGATCGACTCGCCCTTGTGCATCAGGTCGAACGCGTCGTTGATTTTCTCGAGCGGCATCTTATGCGTGATCAAGTCGTCGATATTGATTTTTCCATCCATGTACCAGTCCACGATCTTCGGCACGTCGGTGCGCCCGCGAGCGCCGCCGAAGGCCGTGCCTTTCCACACGCGGCCGGTCACGAGCTGAAAGGGCCGCGTCTGGATGACCTGGCCCGCGCCCGCGACGCCGATGATTACCGATACGCCCCAGCCGCGGTGGCAGCATTCGAGCGCCTGGCGCATGATCTCGACATTGCCGATGCATTCGAAGCTGTAATCCGCACCGCCATCCGTGATCTCGACGAGATGAGCGACAAGATCGCCGCCGACCTCCTTTGGATTGACGAAGTGCGTCATGCCGAATTTTTCGGCGAGCGCCTTGCGCCGCGGGTTCAAGTCGACGCCGACGATCTTGTTCGCACCCACGAGCCTTGCGCCTTGGATGACGTTGAGCCCGATGCCGCCGAGGCCGAATACCACCACATTGGCTCCGGCCTCCACCTTCGCCGTGTTGATCACCGCGCCGACTCCGGTGGTCACGCCGCAGCCGATGTAGCACACCTTGTCGAACGGCGCGTCCTCGCGGATCTTGGCGACGGCGATCTCCGGCAGCACGGTGAAATTGGAAAAGGTCGAGCAGCCCATGTAGTGATGGATCATCTGCTTGCCGATGGAAAACCGGCTGGTGCCATCGGGCATGACGCCTTTGCCCTGCGTGGCGCGGATCGCCGTGCACAGGTTCGTCTTGCGCGACGTGCATGATTTGCACTGGCGGCATTCGGGCGTGTAGAGCGGAATGACGTGGTCGCCTTTCTTCACCGAGGTGACGCCGGCGCCCACGTCCACCACGATGCCCGCGCCTTCGTGGCCGAAAATGACGGGGAACAGCCCCTCCGGATCCGCGCCTGAGCGTGTGAATTCGTCGGTGTGGCAGATCCCGGTCGCCTTGATCTCGACCAGCACCTCTCCGGCGTGCGGCCCGTCGAGATCCACCGTGGCGATCTCGAGCGGTTTGCCGGCCGCGTATCCTATGGCAGCTTTGGTTTTCATGGCGGTCTCTTGTCGAAAGTTGAATGCGGGTGCGGTCGGACGATGAGTTTATTGTATCCGCCGGTCCGCCCCGGCGCATTTGCTTGTGCGACAATGTGACGCCCGCGCCGCAGCGGACCGCTGCGTTTCAAGAGAGGAAACATGGTGAAAAGCGTTCCAGTCGTCCCCATCATCGCCCTGGGCGTGCTCCTTGTCGCCGCCGGCGCCGGCCGCCTGTCGGCGGACCAGCCGCCGTCCGATGCCGCGAAGCTCTCCCCGGTGGAACTGGCCAAGACCACCCCCAAGGGGAAGCTCGCCAATCCGTACCGGGACACTCAAGCGGATGTCGTCGCTCAAGGAGAGGCACTGTTTCAGCGCTACACCTGCAGCGGCTGCCACGGCCCCGCCGGCGGCGGAGCCCTGTGTCCGCCGGTGACCAACGAGATCTGGGTGTACGGCGGCGACGATGACACCCTGTTCCGGCTGGTCGCACTCGGCAGCGCCGAATTGCAAACTCAGGGCTATACCCGCATAGGGCATGAGAGCATCGTGGCGCCGATGCCGCCATTCGGCGCCGTGGTCCAAAGTTCCGACGACCTTTGGAAGATACTGGCCTTCATCCGCGCGCATTACTCGGGCGATCCTGCCCGCAAATTCGGGGCCTCCGCTGCGCAGCATTAGGCAGCCGCACAGCAACGGCAGAATTCATGAGCGTTCTTCAATCATTCCATCCGGCCGTTGCTGCATGGTTCGCGCGCACCTTCGATGCGCCGACCCCGGCACAGCTCAAGGCTTGGCCCGCGATCCGGTCGGGGCGGCATGTGCTGGTCGCGGCCCCCACGGGGTCGGGTAAGACCTTTGCGGCATTCCTGGCAGCGATCGATGATCTGGTCAAGGAAGGGGCTGCGGGAGCGCTGCCGGATGAGATGCGCGTCCTGTACGTCTCGCCGCTGAAGGCGCTGTCGAACGATATCCATCGCAATCTGGAGGCGCCGCTGCAGGGCATACGCGAAGAGCTCGCGGCGCTGAACCTGCCGGACGTGGCGATACGCACCATGGTGCGCACGGGCGACACGCCGCAGACCGAGCGTGCGCGCATGCGCCGCACAGCACCGCACATCCTCGTCACCACCCCGGAGTCGCTGTACATTCTGCTGACCTCGACATCGGGGCGGGACATGCTCTCGACCTGCCGCACGGTCATCGTCGATGAGATTCATGCCATCGCCGGCAACAAGCGGGGTGCGCATCTGGCGCTCTCCCTCGAGCGCCTGCGCTCGCTCGTCGGGCGGCCGCTGACGAGGATCGGATTGTCGGCGACGCAGAGGCCCATCGAGGAGGTGGCGCGCTACCTGATCGGCGGCGGACCCGACAGCGAGGGAGCCTGCGATATCGTCGATGCGGGCCACACACGGCGCCGCGATCTGGCCTTGGAGCTTCCACCCGCGCCGCTGGAGGCGGTGATGTCGGGCGAGGTCTGGACGCAGGTTTATGACCGGCTCGCCGAATTGATTCGCGAGCATCGCACCACGATCGTATTCGTGAACACCCGGCGGTTGGCCGAGCGGCTGGCGCGGCACATCTCGGAGCGGGTCGGCGAGGTCAATGTGGCCGCGCATCACGGCAGCCTCGCCAGAGACCGGCGGCTCGAGGCCGAACAGCGCCTGAAGCGCGGAGAGTTGAAGGCGTTGGTGGCGACCGCCTCCCTCGAGCTCGGCATCGATATCGGCGATGTCGATCTGGTGTGCCAGATCGGGTCCACCCGCTCGATAAACGCCTTCCTGCAGCGCGTGGGGCGCGCAGGGCACTCGGTCGGCGGGATCTCCAAAGGCCGGCTGTTTCCGCTGTCGCGCGACGAGCTGGTGGAATGCGCCGCGCTGCTCGATGCCGTGCGGCGCGGCGAGCTGGACCGGCTGGTCGTGCCGCAAAATGCGCTCGACGTGCTCACTCAACAGATCGCCGCCGAGGTCTCCGCGCGGGAGTGGCAGGAGGCAGAGCTGTTCGAGCTGGTGCGCGGGGCGCATGGCTATCGAGATTTGAGCCGAGAGGAGTTCGACGAGTGCGTCGCGATGCTGGCGCACGGCTTCAGCACGCGCCGCGGCCGCCACGGCGCGCTCATCCATCGCGACGCGGTCCACCAGATGCTGCGGCCTCGCAAAGGGGGGCGCCTCACGGCGATCACTTCCGGAGGCGCCATTCCAGACAATGCGGATTACCGGGTGATGCTCGAACCGGACGCGCACCTCGTCGGTACGGTGAACGAGGATTTCGCCGTCGAAAGTCTGCAGGGCGACGTGTTCCAATTGGGCAACACGTCGTACCGGATACTGCGCGTCGAGCGCGGGACCGTGCGGGTCGAGGATGCGCATGGAGCTCCCCCCAGCATCCCATTTTGGCTCGGCGAGGCGCCGGGGCGCAGCCATGAGCTGTCGATCGCCGTTTCGCGCTTAAGGTCGGAAGTCGAGCTTCGGCTCGCGCAGAGCGCCGGATCGGCGCGGCAATGGCTCCAGGGCGGCGTTGGACTCGATGCAGAGGCGGCGCTGCAATTGGTTCAATATCTCGGCGCAGGACTCGCCGCATTGGGGGCGCTGCCGACGCTCGAATCCATCCTCATCGAGCGATTTTTCGACGAATCCGGCGGCATGCAGCTCGTGATCCACTCCACGTATGGCAGCCGGGTGAACAGGGCGTGGGGACTCGCGCTGCGCAAGCGCTTCTGCCGCACCTTCAATTTCGAGCTGCAAGCGGCCGCGACGGAGGACCACATCGTGCTGTCGCTCACCCAGGCGCACAGCTTCGAGCTCAATGAGGTCGCGCGCTACCTGCACTCGAACACGGCGCGCCATGTGCTGGTGCAGGCGCTGTGCGCCGCGCCGATGTTCGAGGTTCGCTGGCGCTGGGACGCGGGCATCGCGCTCGCCCTGCCGCGCTTTCGCGGCGGCAAGAAAGTCCCGCCGCAGATCGCACGCATGAACGCGCAGGACCTGTTGGCATCCGTCTTCCCCGATCAGGTCGCGTGCGCCGAGAATCTGCCGGGCGAAATCGAGGTACCGGACCATCCGCTGGTGCGCCAAACGGTCCGCGACTGCCTGGAAGATGCGATGGATGTGGACGCATTCGAGAATCTATTGCGCGGACTGGAAAACGGCTCGGTGCGAATGATCGCGCGCGACCTGACCGAGCCCTCGCCGCTGGCGCTCGAAGCGCTCACCGCGCGCCCCTATGCGTATCTCGACGATGCACCGCTCGAAGAGCGCCGCACCCAGGCCGTGATGAGCCGCCGCTGGATCGATGCGGCCTCCGCCGCCGACTTGGGTCACCTCGACCGCGACGCGATTGCCAGGGTTCGCGACGAGGCCTGGCCGGATGCCGCAACGCCCGACGAATTGCACGATGCGCTGTCGTGGCTCGCGTTCTTGACCGAG
>Ga0181532_10002324_pt1 | contig 17790 bp, 15 predicted proteins | sample PEATcosm2014_Bin_33_FD_119768 | JGI IMG/M metagenome (GOLD analysis project Ga0181532, IMG submission 119768) | Peatland microbial communities from MTU Mesocosm Facility, Houghton, MI, USA - PEATcosm2014_Bin11_30_metaG | ecosystem: Environmental > Terrestrial > Soil > Wetlands > Peat | place...
AACCGGCCACACCTCGGGGCTTTAGCCCCTGAAGCCGCGTTGCTTCAGGGCCTAAAGGCCCCTTCAACCGCGCTCTGCGTACCGGCGGGGCTAAAGCCCCGCCCTTCCAGGACACAGAATAATTGCGCTTATTAACACAACGAAGCACTAGGGGCGAGCTTCTTCGCGGCGCGCGAGGAAAAGCAGATCCTTCGCTTCGCTCAGGATGACAAGTCTTATCGCTCAGGATGACATGTCATTCTGAGCGAAGCGAAGAATCTGCATTTGGCTGCGGCTTTGCCGCGCTGTACCACTACTGGGTGATCCGGATCACGCGCGCCTACATCTAAGAACTGTGGGGAAGGGGCCGCTTCGCTTTGCGCATGAAGTATGACGCGATAATTGTGGGCTCAGGACCAAACGGGCTGGCCGCCGCGATCACCCTGGCGCGGGCGGGGTGTTCGGTTGTGGTGTTCGAGGCGGCAGAGAGCGCGGGCGGTGGAACGCGTTCAGCGGCGCTGACCTTGCCGGGGTTTACCCACGATGTCTGCTCCGCGGTTCACCCGCTCGCCCTTGCGTCACCCTTCTTCGCCGCGCTTCCTCTTGCCGATCATGGTCTCAGCTGGGCGCAACCGCCGGCGCCGCTCGCCCATCCTCTCGATGGCGGCCAGGTCGTAATGGTCGAGCGCTCAGTGCCGCAGACGGCGGACGGATTGGGCCATGACGCCCGCGCCTATCGCGCCTTAATGGAACCGCTGGTTGCCAATTGGAATGACCTAAGTAAATCACTGCTGGGCCCTCTAAGGTTTCCATCCCATCCGCTGAAACTCGCTCGCTTTGGCCTTCACGCTTTCCGTTCCGCGCGCGGACTGGCGCGCTCCCTTTTTGAGCACGCACCCGCGCGAGCCCTTTTCGCGGGAATGGCAGCCCATTCGGTGCTGCCGCTCGACAGTCCGGCGAGTGCGGCCTTCGGACTTGTTCTCGGTATCACCGCTCATGCGGTAGGCTGGCCCGTCCCGCGAGGCGGGTCGCAGAGGATCGCCGATAGCCTCGTCGCCTGCTTGCGTTCGGCGGGCGGCGAAGTGGTGACTGACTTCCGCGTGACGGCGCTCGATAGGCTTCCCGCCAGCCGCGTGGTTTTGTGCGACCTCACGCCCCGCCAGTTTCTTCGCCTGGCGGGGAGTAAGCTTACTCCAGCCTATCGTGGTAGGCTCTCGCGCTACCAGTATGGTCCGGGTGTTTTCAAGCTTGACTGGGCATTAAGCGGCCCGATTCCCTGGCAAGCGGCAGAGTGCCGCCGCGCGGCCACACTTCACCTGGGAGACACGCTGGAAGAAATCGCCGCCTCGGAGCGCGCCCCATGGGAAGGGCGCTCGGTGGAGCGGCCCTTCGTCCTGGTGGTGCAGCCAAGCTTGTTTGATACCACGCGGGCTCCCGAGGGAAAGCATACGGCCTGGGCATACTGCCACGTCGCGAACGGTTCCAAAGAGGATATGACGGCGCGAATCGAAGCTCAGGTGGAACGGTTCGCGCCGGGCTTCAAGGAACTCGTGCTCGCCCGCAGCGTCCTGAGCCCCGCCGGTCTGGAGCGCCATAATCCCAACCTGGTGGGCGGGGATATCAGCGGCGGCGCAAATAACCTGGCACAATTGTTCACGAGACCCACTCTCCGGCTTTATCGCACTTCATCGCCGGAGCTGTATCTGTGTTCCGCGTCCACACCGCCCGGCGGAGGAGTCCACGGCATGTGCGGCTACTTCGCTGCCCAGGCAGCATTGAAGGACCACTTTGGTCAGTAGGCAGTCGGCCGTGGGCAGTCGGCAGTCAGGAATGGCTGTCATTCTGAGCGCAGCGAAGAATCCCGCCCTGGCACACTGCGTTGATTCCGCATCCCCTTTTGGGGTAAGTTGGAGTGAGGTAGGGTGGTAGCCACTCACCGGCAGCAATGAAGTGTGGGGAGCGAGATGAGAGCCCTCAGAGCCTTTGCGCTCGCAGTCCTAAGCGTCACCATAGCTTTGCTCCTGACGCTGGTTATCCCTCCCATACGGGAGCAGTTCAGGTTTCTGCTCTTCATTCTGGCCGTCTTCGTCAGCGCCTCAGGGGGATTCTGGCCTGGGATTTTCGCTACGATGTTGAGCGTGCTCCTGACCTATTACTTCCTGATGGACCGTGCCTTCGACAGTTCCAACCCCGCAATCTTCATCCCCATGTTGGCATTCTGCGGCGTGGGCTTTGTGATCACCTGGGTAACGCATCGCTCATTCCGGTCAGAAGAGGAGGCTCGCGCCGAGGCCGCGGTCATTGAATCTTCAGCCGACAGCATCATTCGAGCCAGTCTGGACGAAACCATCTTGAGCTGGAACAAAGCGGCGGAGCGTGCTTATGGGTATACCGTCAAAGAAGCGATAGGCCAGCCGATCTCACTGATTGTCCCTCCCGATCGCAGAGAGGAACGGCAGCGCCTGACGCAGCGCGTACTGCAAGGGGGCGCCGTCCAGGACTTTGAAACGGTACGTGTTAGAAAGGACGGCACGCGCCTTGACGTCTCCCTGACGATTTCACCGGTTCAGGATCGTTCCGGAAAAATCGTCGCCATGTCCACCATCTCCAGAGACATCACTCAACGCAAGCAGGCCGATGAAGCCTTGCGCGAGTCGCACGACAAGCTGGAGCGCCGGACTCATCAACTTCGGCTGCTCACGGAGATGGGCCACCTCCTGCAGGCCAGTTCGACTCCCGCGGATGCTTATGCAGTCACCGCCCGATTTACCCAGACTCTCATTCCCGCCACCGCCGGCGCGCTGTACGTGTACTCCCCTCAGACCAAGGATTTGGAAATTGTCAGCCGCTGGGGAGAATCGCAGCCGGACGATCCCGAGTTCTTGACCCCCGATCAGTGCTGGGGACTTCGCACCGGGCGGGTGCATCTGGTGGAAGATTCTCAGACTAATCTGCTCTGCCGCCACTTGCCGAATCCTCCGCCGGTTTGTTACCTCTGCGTCCCCATGATTGCTCACGGTGAAACCTATGGGCTTCTTCATCTGCGGCTGGCTCAGGCGCCACAAGGCTCCGCCGGAGAACCGTCCGCGGAGTCCGTGGAACTGCCCTGGCCCGCTACATCCATCGCGGAGCAGTTGGCATTGGCTGTGGCCAACATGAACTTGCGCGAGGCCCTGCGCGCGCAGTCCATTCGTGACCCGCTCACGGGCTGGTTCAATCGCCGTTACATGGAAGAGACCCTGGAGCGGGAGATTTCCCGCGCGGCTCGAAACCGCAGGCCCCTGGCAGTCATCATGCTCGACGTGGATAATTTCAAGCAGTTCAATGACGCCTATGGGCACGAGGCCGGCGACCTGGCCCTGCAGAATTTGTGCGAGACGCTGAGGAGCCACATCCGAAGCGAAGACGTTGCCTGCCGTTTGGGGGGAGACGAATTTGTGCTGGTGCTTCCTGATACTACGGCGGAGCTCGCCACGCAGCGGGCGGAGGAATTAAGTAAGGCCGTTGCACAGACGGACGTGCAGTACCAGGGACGCCTCCTGGAACCCATGGTTCTGTCGTACGGCGTCGCCACCTTTCCCGAAAACGGAAGAACTCTGAAAGACCTTCTGCGGGCCTCCGATAACGCCCTCTTCCGCGCCAAGGACGAGGGGCGCGATGCGCTGCGGTCTCACGAGTAGCTCCGCGGCCTTCCCCGAAATATCTTGCAGGGGGACGGCTTGCCGTCCCCCTGGGCGGGTTGCTAGGCCGACGAGGGTAGGGCAAGCCCTACCCCTACACCGCGCGGGTCCAGACGCGCCACCCGTTTGCGCTTAGCGGTGCCCTTCGTGTTTCTCCTCGTGCTTGGCCTCACGGTGTTCTTCCTTGACCGCCCGTCCGGCCTTGGCATCGGCCCGTTCCTGCTGCGAGCGGTGTTCCAGTGCATGGTTTTCCGCCGGGCGCGGAGCCGAGCGCGCAAAGCGCTGGACGGCATACGGGTGGACGTAGGTTGCGCGATTCGCCCAAGTCCTGCCCCACGGATGGTTGTTGACGATCATGGCGTGATGGCCCCAATCGAAGTGGGTCCAGCCGAAGCCCCATCCCCAGGGACGAAACGCCAGGCCAATGCCTACGCCAAAGCCAAAGCGGATCGCGGCGCCCACGAAGAAGCCGGCGCGCGGAGCCGCAAACACGATCCCCGGGCTGTACGCGGGGATCACAATGAAACCCGGGTTCACGGGCATGATGGTGATATACGGCCCAGGCTCCACCACGACTGCCTGATTGCTCCCGAGGTAGCCGTAGTTGTAGGCTCGCTGGCGCATCACCTGCACCGCATCCATCACGTCCGGCCGCTGCGCCAGGACGGCGTCGCCCAGTTCCTGCGTCCATTGCATGGCAGAGGCCATCATATCGAGAACCGAGGGAAAGGGCAGCAGCGCCTGCACGCTGGGATCCCAGGGTAGCTGGTCGGCGGTGATGGCCTGCGCCAGCGCGTCGCCGGTCAGGTAGTGGTGCTCGTCGGCCCACTGCGCGGCGGCGGGGATGTCGTTAGAAAAAGTGGCAGCGGTGAGGACCTGCGCCAGCAGAGGGTCCGGATACAGAGCAATGGGAGACACGATTCTCTGCAACTCTTCAGGCGGGAAGGACGGCGGCGGTCCCGGCGGCGGCCCTTGTTCCGGCGGCGGCCCCTGATCAGGCGGAGGCTGCGGGAGCGGCGCCTGCGCAAACAACACGCCGGTGAACAGTTGCGCTGCAAACACAAGCCCCAACAACGTGGCCATTAATCGCGTGACGACTCTGGCTTCTTCAATTCTTAGTTTCGGCATTTTAGATCTCCTTTTCTGAGCTTCTCGGCCCAGGGGTTACCACTTCTCAGCTCGCCCTCGCGCCTGCGTAGCCTACTCATTGCTGCGGGCGCCCTCAGGTGGGCTCGCGATAAAGTCTTGCGTGATGTAAAGACTGCCGTCCGGCCCTTGCACAACTCCGATTCCCACGTCGGTATAACTCGCGTTCAAGATGTTGCCTCGGTGATTGTCTTGGAAGCGCGGCTCGTTCATGAAGGCGGATTCCGCCCGCTGCACCGTATCGTAGATGGCGATGTTCTCTCCTGAAGCCTCCCAGGGAATCCCCGCCCGCTTGATACGCACCGAGAACGTCGTGCCGTCGGGGTCGGTATGCGAGAAGGAGTGCTGCTTGAGCATGCTGAGCGAATGCGCTCGCGCCACCGCGGCCAGACGCTCGTTCCACTTCAGCGGATGCGCTTGCCCGCCCGTTTCAGCCCGTGCTTCAGGTCTCAACCGGTCCTGGTTGACGAGCACCCACATCTGCCTCTCCAAGCCCCCCGTACGCCCTGCACCAGAGCTCACGGATGTTGCCCCGGGATTCGCCTTCAGCACGGTACGGTCCGCCCCGGTCGAGTACGCACCGCCGGTTTGACCACCCCGCGCTGCGGTGGCGTTGCCCTTCTCGCCGAAATGATGCCACACCCCCCCGGTCGGGAATTCGCGCTTCGGCGCGCTCGGCGTTCCGTGGGTCGGGTTCTGCGGCTTCGCCTCCTCAGGCGTGGTGTGCGTCTGCGCCTGAGGAACGGCAAAAGCAAAAGCTGCGGCTCCTAAGATTCCAACCAAACAAGCCGCCCATCGGCAGTGAACGGCGGATTTCAATTGGCGTCGTCTCTTCATGGTTCGCGAGCACCGGATCGAGCGCCTCGAAAGACTCGCCAATGTCTAGGGCAAGTCAGTTGCCAATCAGGACTCTCGTGCGGAAATCTATCACCTGTATTTTGTGCGGGTTAGGACGATCGACGGGCGGATGAAGGAGAACGCGAGTGGTTCATGGCCGATCTCAGCCATCGAATGGCCGAATTCAGGCACGGATACGTAGGCTGCAATCGGGACCAGCTCGCTGGGTTAGAAGCCGATCGCTACGCAAAGCGCCGCGACGTCGCCGATGCGTTCGTCGAGCGCCGCGGGCACCACCTCGCAGTGTGCCACCGCGGGAGCCAGCGCTTCCCGCTGCATGACCGAGCGCGCCGGATCAAGCAGCAAATCGCCCAGCCGCATGGCCAATCCCCCGATCACGATTCGTTCCGGGTTCAGCAAGTCCACGAGAATGGCGAGCACCGCGCCCAGCCGCCGGCCTGTCGATTCCAGAATCCGGATAGCCACGGCGTCGCCATTTCTGGCCGCCAAGCCAACGTCTTTGGCGGTTAATGTCTTGCCGGATTGCAGGATTTTACGGAGGACTGTCTTCTGTTTGTTCTTGCCGGCCCTCAAGACGGATTGGACCGCCACCTGGGCCATACCGCCGCCGCTCGCCCAACCCTCCGCCGAGCCCGCCTTGTTATGGCCCACCGGTCCGATCGGCGTCAGGCGGATGTGTCCCACCTCGCCCGCCAGATCGTTCGTGCCGTGATAAAGGCGGCCATCCGTGATGATGCCCGCGCCGAGCCCTGTCCCCATGGTCAGGAAGACCATGTTTTGCGTCCCCTGGCCAGCGCCAAATCGGTGCTCCGCCACCGCTCCGGCGTTGGCGTCATTCTCCACCTGGCACTCCACGCCGAATTCCTTCTCCAGGATTGCCTTGATGGGAACGTTATCCCAGGTGGGAAGGTTGGGCGGCGACTGGATGATCCCCGCGATTCGGTCCAAGGGGCCGCCGCAACTGACGCCAATCCGCTTGATGGCGCTGGCAAGGAGCCCCTGCTGCGCCAGCAGCTCACGAATCCCTTGCTTGGCAAGCTCGAGCGCGCGGTCCGCGCCCTTCGCCGGAAGCGTGGCGAATTCCGTTCGTCCCAGAACTGCCGGCGGCTCCGCGGATATCACGATCGCTGTCTTAGTTCCGCCAACGTCCAATCCCACCCAGACATTCTCAGCCATGGCCAGCACCTGTCCTACGCTAGGATTGTGAGTCAGACTCTCTTTGACATCAAGTCAGGCTGGCGCGGAGCGAAGCTCTGCGTTTCGGCAGCCTTCCCATCAGCGAAAACCGCAGAGCTTCGCTCTGCGCCAGCCGATTTCGTTAAATCAACGCCCCGGTGACGCACTAGATCAGCAAATCGTCCAAGCTCACAAAAGCGAGACCGGCTTTCGCGGCCCCGTCAAGAATCGCGGGCAACGCCTGCACGGTTGCCGAACGGTCGACCCGTTCCGGCGCATAGGCCCTGCCGCCGTCGTGAAGCAGAACGATGGAGCCAGGACCCAAGGACTTGAGGGTCTCGCGCACCACACCGTCCCTGTCGAGCTTCCAATCATATCCCGTGTCCGACCAGTTCACCAATCTCAGGCCGCGCGCCTCGAGCACGGGCCGAAGCCCCAGCCATCGTGCCCCGAAGGGAGGTCGAAAGAAAGTCGCACGCTTCCCCGTCACTTTCTCGATTGCCTCCTGCGTGCGGTCGACCTCGCGGGCAAAGAACTTCCGCCGGTGAAAGAAAGGAAAGGGGTGCGAATAACCGTGATTCCCGATGGTGTGCCCGTCAGCGTGAATGCGCCGCAGAAGCTCCGGACTGCGCTCGACGTTCCGCCCGCAAACGAAGAAGGTGGCCTTCACTCCCCGCTCGCGCAAGATGTCGAGAATCGGCTCCGTGTAGCCGGCGCAGGGACCGTCATCGAAGGTCAGGGCGATACGCTTGCCGTCGGCAGGGCCGCGCAAAATGGCCGGCGTGAACAATTGCAGGGTGGGAATGCTCCACGCGTAGACATACAGGCCAAAGAGGCCGACCAGCAGAACCGCGACGATTGTGACGATCCAGTTTCCCGCCATTTGTCATCCCGATACTTCCGTCATCCAGGATGGGGTTCGACCGCCCCGCGGCCCCCAGGCTGGTCGAACGAAGTTACCACAGGCGCGTGATGCCCGGGAACCCGTCAAAACCAGAGTCAAAACTCAAGATTCGATTGATTCCGTGCTGCTCCATGACGGCAAGATGGATGGCATCACGCGCCGAGAGGCGTCGATGCCCAAGCACGATTTCCTTGGCACGCTCGGCCGCGCTTCGCGTCACGTCAAGCACCTGATCGACCACGCCGAGTATAGCGTCGAACGCGGGTTGGATGGCGTCGCGCCGGTTGATGGCGACGTAGCGATGCAGGATCTCCTGCAACACCTCAGCGTCGGTCACCAGGCGCTGGCGTTCGTTGACCGCTTGTTCGAGCAGTCTCTGTGCGTCGCTCTTATGGGGATGAGGCGAGCCCACCAGGTACATAGGGATGTTGGAATCAAGGAGAATCACGTAGGCCTGCCCGACCCGTATCCCTTTTCGATCTCCGCCAACACTTGGCCGATGTCACCCGCGGGGTAGTCCAATCGCGCTGCGGCGCGGATGGCCGCGAGCTTCTTGCCGGCACTGCCCACCGGCTCACGGCGGTGCGCCTGATTCAGCGCCTCTCGGACCCATCCGGCGATCGACATTTTGCGGGAGTGCGCCGCGCGCTGGATGTCGCGGTATTCCGGGTCATCGAGGATCACTTGCAGTCGCTTAGCCATACGATGAGTATATTTGACTCATCACGATGAGTCAACGAGACGCATCCACCAAGGCCACGAACGAGAAATGCTTTCTGCTTTCTGCCTTCAGACCAGCACCAGATGCGGATGATAAACGCTGCCCTCCACATGGCGGGCCACAGCGATCAGCCGCCGCTCGGGATTCAGGATCTTCAACAAAGCGGCGACCGGCGAAAGGCCCCCGCCCCGTCCGGTCCGCATGGATTGTGCCAGTTCGAAAGCGTGTCCATGGCGCACGCCCACCTCCTGGCGTCCGCGTACGACCAGCTCCGGGAATTCCGGAAGCAGCGCTTCCAGCGGCACCAGGCAGCTTTCTACCTTCTTCTGCCCGGCCGCCTCTGCCAGGCGCTCCAGTGTGACAGCTTGGCTCTCCTTGAACTCCGCCACGCCCGCGCGCCGCAAATCGGCGAGATAAGCTCCCGAGCGAAGCCGCTGGCCGAAGTCGTGTGCGAGCGACCGCACGTACGTCCCGCCGGAACACTCGACCGCGAACCGCACGTCCGGCCCCGCGACTCCCAGCAACTCGAGCGCGTAGATTTCCACTTCCACGGGCTCGAGTGACACGGGCTTTTGCTGCCGGGCCAGTTCATAAGCTCGCACGCCGCCCACGTGTTTCGCGGAAAAAGGCGGCGGCGTTTGCATTAATCGGCCGGTAAACTCCTGGAAGAGCTTGTCGAGAATTGCCCGCTCGGGCGCCACAGGCTGATCTTCCGAGGTCGCTCGGCCGGTCGAGTCGTAGGTATCGGTTGAATGGCCGAAGCGGATGGTGCCCGAATAGGACTTTCGCGACTTCAGGTAGAATTGCGCAAAGCGCGTCGCCTTGCCCACGGAAACAGGCAGCACGCCCGTAGCGAAGGGGTCCAGTGTACCGAAGTGCCCAACTTGGCGAATGCCCAGGATGCGGCGCACCTGCGCCACGACATCATGTGAGGTGATCCCCGCCGGTTTGTCGATTACGAGGACTCCGGAGATTTCAGGCGCGGCGTCAGGCATGGGGAAATCGTTGTCAGCTCAACAAGTCAAGAAGTCAAGGAGTTGAGAAGTTGAGAAGTCAATTCGAGACGCTTGAACTGTTCGACTTCTTAACTTCTCGACTCCTCGACTGTCAGAAAAACTCCACAAAATAATTCGCCACGTCGTCGCCCAGGACTTTTTCGGCCTCGGCCAAGACCTGCCGGAACACGGATTCCAGCAACGGCTGGCTATCGGAGACCGAAGCCACTCCCAGCGTGGCGTGCTGCCAGACGTCCTCGTGACTCAACTCGGCGACCGCGACGTTGAAGCGCGAACGCAGCCGATCGCGCATCTTGCGCAGCACAGCCCGCTTTTCCTTGAGGGAGTGAGCGTAGGGTAGTTGGATCTCCAGGGTAAGTAAACCAACGGGCATTGCGTTCGCACCGGGTAAATCACGTCATTCCCGCGAAAGCGGGAATCCATTGCGTTCAGGCCCAACAATGGGCCCCCGCTTTCGCGGGGGCGACGAAGCGCCTTGTCATTCTGAGCGCAGCGAAGAATCTCTGCAGTTGCCTCGCTGGGCACCACCGAGTATCTTCGCTGACTTTGCTCTGAGCCTACTGCCGGGATTCTTCGCTTCGCTCCGAATGACAGCTGAAGGGCTCAGAATGAGCAGGCTGAGGGTGTCACGCCATTGCAGGCTCGGGAACTCTCTCCTTCACAAAAGCCTCGATAACGTCGCCGACTTTGACGTCGCTGAAATTCTCCAGCGCGATGCCGCATTCCATCCCGGTCCTTACTTCGGTGACGTCCTCCTTAAATCGCCGCAAGGACTTGAGTTTGCCCTGGTGGACGACCACGCTATCACGCAACAGGCGAATGAGCGCGTCCCGGGTGATCTTGCCGTCCTGAAGGTAACAGCCCGCCACCATTCCGACGTTGGAGATCCGGAAGACCTCCCGCACCTCCGCGCGGCCCAGGATCGTTTCCTTGAAAACCACGGCGAGGAGTCCCGTCATCGCCTTCTTGATTTCGTCGGTGACGTTGTAAATGATGGTGTGCATCCGGATGTCGACCTGCTCCAACTGGGCAAGATCTGTAGCCTTGCGCTCCGGCCGCACGTTGAAGCCGATCACCACCGCATTGGACGCCGAAGCCAGCAGCACGTCGGTCTCGGTGATGGCGCCTACGCCGGCGTGAATCACCTTCACCTTAACCCGATCGGTGCTCAATTTGTTCAGCGTGTCGGCGAGGACTTCCACCGACCCCTGCACATCCGCCTTGATGATGAGCGGCAATTCCTTGACGTCGCCGGCCGCAAGCTGTGCGTGCAACTGCTCGAGGGTCAGCCGCGCGCTCTTGGCCAAAGCGGCTTCACGCACCTTGGCCTGGCGATGCAGGGCAATTTGCCGGGCCTTCAAGGTATCGTCGATCACCTGCAGCCTGTCGCCGGCTTGCGGCACGTCTTCCAAGCCCAGCACTTCCACCGGCGAGGAGGGCAGCGCTTCGATCACCGGCTGGCCGCGGTAGTCAAACATGGCTCGCACTTTGCCGTAAATCGGGCCGATGATGAAAGAATCGCCGACTCGCAGCGTTCCATTCTGCACCAGCAGCGTCGCCACCGGGCCGCGGCCCCGGTCCAGTTTCGCCTCGAGAACCGTTCCGGTCGCCAGCCGCTTGGGATTGGCTTTCAGTTGCGCGAGATCCGACACCAGGAGAGTCATCTCCAGAAGCAGATCGAGATTCTTCTTCTGCTTGGCGGAGACCTCCACGGTCACGGTTTGTCCGCCCCACTCTTCCGGCATCAAGCCATGCTCCGTCAGTTGCCGCTTGACGCGTTCCGGTTGGGCATCCGCTTTATCAATCTTATTGATCGCCACCACGATGGGAACGTTGGCGGCGCGGGCGTGGTTAATCGCTTCCATCGTCTGAGGCATCACGCCGTCGTCCGCCGCCACCACCAGCACCACCACATCGGTCACTCGTGCCCCGCGCGCCCGCATCATCGTGAAGGCTTCGTGGCCGGGCGTGTCGATGAAAGTCAATTTGCGCCCTTGGGCTTCCACTTGGTAGGCGCCGATGCTCTGGGTGATGCCGCCCGCTTCGTGCGCGGCGACATTCGTCCGCCGAATGGCATCCAGCAGCGAAGTCTTGCCGTGATCGACGTGTCCCATGACCGTCACCACCGGCGCGCGCGTCTCCAGGTCTTCGCGGCGATCCGTCACCTTTTCTTCCTCGAGGATTTCCTCTTCGTAGCTCACCACGTTGGCTTCCGCTCCAAATCCCCGCGCCACTTCGGTCGCCGTCTGGCCATCCAGGGTCTGGTTGATAGTTGCGAAAATGCCTTTATCCAGCAGCCGCTTGATGACGTCTTTAGCGCGTACCTGCAGCTTCTCGGAAAGCTCTTTGATGGCGATGCCTTCGGTAATCGTGATCTTGCGCGTAAGCGGAACTTCTTCCGGCACCACCGGCTTGGGCGGCGGCGGTGCGGGATAACTCATAGGACGCGGCGGGGCCGAGATGGGGCGCCCCATCGGAGGCCGCGTTGCGGGAACGCCACCCGTGGCCACGCCCCCGGCCGCGGCATTCGGCATCGAGCGCGCCGAAGTTGGATGCATGGGCCGCGGCTCGCCGGGACGGCGAGGCATCAGCGGGCGCTGTGGAGCGACTTTGGGCTTGGCCGCATGGGGATAAATCGGTTGGCTGGACGAGGGGTCACGCCGCACCACGCGCGTGGCGCGCGCGCCCTTGCCTTCCGCGATCGCGCGGGCCACCAGGTTCGGTATGTCGGGTACCTTGGGCGGCGGTGGCGGAGCTTCCATCACGCTACTCGCGCGCGCCACCGGCGCAGGTGAGGCTTCGATCCTCGCCGCGGGCGGTGCGGGCGGAGGAGTTGCCGGGGTGACCACCGGCCGCACAGAAGGCTCTGGCGGCGGGGTGGGCGCGATCTGTCCGCCGATGGCTGCAGCCGCTGGCGCAACCGGGATTGCCGGGCGTACAGGCGGGGGCGGAGCGGGCGCAGGCTTCTGCACCGCGGCCGGCGGCTTTAAGACCGCTGCCGGCGTTTCCGGAACGTGCACCACCCTCGGAGGTGGCGGCGGCGCCATCGCTCTGCGCGCGGCATTTTTGATCTCTTCCAAGGTCCGCGTCAGCGGAGTTTGCAATTCGGCCTTGATGATATCCGGCAGCCGCTTGGGCTCGGGAACCACATGTGGCGGTTCCTTCACCGCAACCGGTGCAGGTGCAGGCGGAGGCGCTACGGGTGCTGCCTCAAAAGTTTCCTCCGCACCGCCCACAGCACGGAAATGTTCTCGAACTTTGTCGGCGATGTCGTCATCAAGCGCACTGGAGTGAGACTTCTTCTCCACCCCGAGTACGTTCAGATAATCCAGGATCAGGTGACTTTTGACTTCCAGCTCGCGCGCCAAAACGTTTATTCGTATGTTGCCCATTCGGTCTTCTATTCTTGCTCTCCCTCAGTTCCCGCCCCCCGCAAGAGGATTGGGTGAAATCTGAACGCGTAGCACCTTCGAGGCCGGCGGCAGAACTTGCTAAGCCGAAGCCTTCTGGAAGGGCAGCGCCCAAACAGTTTTATTTCATACTTGCTTTTCTCCTTCCTCGCCAGCGGGGGTTTTGTCTTCGCTGGAGTCAGCTTTCTCGGCAGGCGTCTCGGCAGCTTCCTCCGCAGGCGCCTCGGCAGCTTCCGCTGTAGGCGTCTCGGCAGCTTCCGCTGTAGCCGTCTCGGCGGCTTCCGGCTGGGTGGAAACCTCGGCGGTCGCCCCCTCTTCTCCGGGCTCTGCCACATCGCCGGCCGGCTCCGCCGGCGGCTGTTCAACCTGCACACCTTCCGCTTCTGCAGGGGCAACTTCCTCGGCTGGGGGCTCGCCCCGGTCCTGTTCAAAGTAGTCCGTTACCACGCGCCGAATCTTCTCGACCGTCTTTTCCCCGATGCCGGGGATCTGCGTCAGGTCATCGGGAGTCATCTGGGCTAGTTGCTCGACGGTCTCGATACCTTTCTCCCGCAATCGCTCCAATGTCTTTTCGCCCAGGCCTTGCAACTCCGAAATCGAGGCGCCGCGCAATGCCATCGCTGCCATCTGCGATTCGATCTCCTGACGCTTCTCTTCCTCGCTCTTAATATCGATATGCCAGTCGAGAAGCTTCGCGGCCAGACGCACGTTCTGCCCTTTCTTCCCGATCGCCAGGGACAATTGCGTGTCGTCCACGATCACTTCCAGGTGCTTCTGTTCCAGTTCCAGAATCGAGACGTGGTTGATCTTGGCGGGGCTCAGCGCGTTGGCCGCGAAAGTCAGCGGGTCGTCATTGTATTCGATGATGTCGATCTTCTCCCCGCGCAACTCCCGGATGATCGACTGCACGCGCATGCCCTTCATACCCACGCAGGCGCCCACGCAATCCACGTCCGGGTCTTTCGAGAAAACAGCTACTTTCGTCCTGTCGCCGGCCTCGCGCGCAATGGCCTTGATCACCACCGTGCCGTCGTAAATCTCCGGAACTTCCATCTCGAAGAGCTTCTGTACCAGCATGGAGTCGGCGCGCGACACCACCACCTGCGGCCCTCGCGCCGCGCGGTCCACTTGCGTGATGACCGCACGGATGCGGTCGCCGATCTGGTAGGTCTCCAGGCGCGACTGCTCCTTGCGCGGCATGCGCGCTTCCGTTCGGCCCAGATCCACGATGACGTCAGGGCCCTCCACCCGCTTGACCGTGCAATTCACCAACTCGCCCACGCGCTGGTTGTACTCCGCGTAAACTGTGTCGCGCTCCGCTTCCCGCACTTTCTGGAAAATCACCTGCTTCGCGGCCTGCGCGGCAATCCTGCCCAGAACATCCGTGGCCTTCGGAATTCGCACCTCGCCATCCACGGCGACCTGGGGATCCAGCTTCTGCGCCTGTTCCAGGCCGATCTCGTGGTCTGCGTCCTGGACCTCCGCCACAACTTTCTTAACTGCGTACACTTCGACCTGACCGGTCACCTTGTTAAAATGCGACTGAAGATCTTCTGTCGACTTGTAATACTTGCGCGTCGCCACCAGGACGGCATCTTCCACAGCCGCCACGATAATCTGCGAGTCGATGCCTTTCTCGCGGCTTAACTCGTCAATAGTTTGGAACAAAAGACTTGTCGCCACCGGAGTCCTTTCAGAGTCGAGAGTCAAGAGTCAAGAGTCGAAAGTTAAGTACGTTCTTCTTTCGAGTTTCAACTTTCGACTCTTGACTGCCGTTTCAGAGTCGAGAGTTAGAAGTCGAAAGGAAATTGCCTTCTTCTTTCGACTCTCAACTTTCGACTCTCGACTCTTGACTGCCCTTCAGATTTCTACCACGAGCCGAGCTTTTTGAATGTTGGAGAGTTCGAGTTCCTTGAGGCCCGCGTCTCCCAAGTCCAGCCGAACACGACCTGCTTCAATACCCGCCAGGCGCCCCTCCAGGACCTTCTGATCGTCCACGGGGTCGCGCACCACCACCCGCGCCTTCCGCCCCGTGAAATGCTCAAAGTCGCTTGGCTTGACCAAATGCCGGTCAAGACCCGGGGATGACACCTCCAAGGTGTAGCGGCCCGGAAACGGGTCCTCAACGTCCAGCATGGCGCTCAACTGTTCGCTCACCAGTTCGCAGTCAGCGTGAGAGACTCCTTCCGGCTTGTCGATGTACACTCTCAGCAGGCGCGTTCCCCCACCGCCTTTGAGCTCCACATCAACGAGAGCCAGCCCTTCAGAGACTGCGACCCGCCGGGCCATCTCCGTGATTCTCTCCAGGTCTACCTGCATCGCCGAACCCTTTGCAGTCCTCTCCTCTTGCGAATCCGTCGAGGGAGTACCCCGACAAAACTCACGACTAACAAAAAAAGTGGGCTTTCGCCCACTTAGTGCGTTCGCCAAGATAAGTATAGCCTTGTCGCCGGGCAAAATGCAAGGCGGTGTCGGAATTCCGGCATTGTCCTGAATGTGGGTTGGCTATTGCCTGTGACCTCTCAGCCCCGAAGGGGCGACCTAGCACAGCCCAGGCCAACGGCCTGGGTCAAGATTCCACCCCCGCCGAACTGTAAGCCCTGAAGGGGCGTGATAAGACCCAGGACCGCGCGGTGCCATGCGTCGGTGCCGAGGTGAAATCCTATTTCGCCCCTTCAGGGCTTGCCGTCCGAGCTTTTTCCGGGTCCCAGGCCGTTGGCCTGGGCTGTGCTAGTCCGCCCCTTCGGGGCTCAGCGCGGGGGCGGTGGGCGCAAACCTGCGCGCAATTTGAGGTACAATCACACCCGTGATTCGCCCAAAGCTTGGACAGCATTTCCTCCACGACCGGCGGTTCCAAGAGCGCATCGTCGCGGCCCTGGCGATCCGGAAAGACGACCTGGTCTGCGAGATTGGCGGCGGACGGGGCGCGATGACCGGACTGCTGGCGGAACGAGCCCGGCAGGTAGTCGCCCTTGAAATCGACGCTGACCTCGTTTCAAGGGCACGACAAGAGTGCGCCAAGAGACCCAATATCGAACTCCTGCAAGCCGACATTTTAGAGACCGGCCTAGCCGGCCTGTGCCGGCGTTTCCGGCAAGACGGGTGCTACGTTTTTGGGAATCTGCCTTACTACATCACTTCCCCGATCCTCCACCATCTCCTCGATGAAGCCGCGTGGATCAAAGGCATGGGCTTCGTGGTGCAGCGCGAAGTGGCGGATCGCCTCGCTGCCCTGCCCGGATCGCGCGCTTATGGTTACCTCACCGTCCTGGCGCAACTCGCGACGAATCCGCGCTTTGAGTTCGGTATTCCCCCCGGCGCCTTTTCACCTGCCCCCAAGGTGGATTCTGCCCTGGTCACGTTCGAGATGAGGAGCGACCGCCTTCCGGCCCAGGAACGGACAAAATTACTGGAATTCGTGAAACGGTGCTTTGCGCACAAGCGGAAAAATCTGCTCAACAACCTCCAGTCAGTTTATGCGCGGCGGCGAGTGGAAGCCGAACTGGCTGCTCTCCAACTGCCATTCTCGATTCGCGCCGAACAACTGCCGTATCAGCAGTTTGCAGAACTCCACGTGCGCCTGCGCGAGGGCCGGCGGGTCTAGCGCCAAAATGCCCGCAAACTACGCTAGGCCCCTCTCCGGGCCCGCAAAGGGCAAATCTCAAGGGTCTCCTCGCGAAACCCGCTGAAAATGCGCCTTTCTCAATTCGAAGGCACTCCGGTACCAACTCAGCCCCGAGGACGCCTTATTTTGGCTTCTAGAGGGCCTGGAGGCCCATTCTACGTGGCCACCCCGTTCCAAATCAGGGCTTCCCTGCCGGTAAGCCTGCGAGGAATTGTCTCACTGCGGCTTCGTATTGATCCGTGTCCAGATTAAACGCCTCCCCGTGGCGCTGCCCGGGCAGAACGATGACGGCCTTTCGTGGGCTGATCGCGTGCGAGTAAAGGTCGCGAGCAATCGAAGGCGGCATCCGGCGGTCGTTCTCGAGTGCCACGAAAAGTATGGGACGGTCGCCGGTGCGGGCCACAGCCTTGACGAGGTCAAAATCGGACGGCCAGAAACCTCCGCGCCAGGCGAGCAGGAACAGGACTTCATCGGCGATCGGAAAGCTGGGAATATGAAAGAACAGCCGCCAGTGGTGCCTCACAGTGTCGCTTAAAGACAAAAATGAACTGTCGGAGATCACGGCGGCAATGTCCGGTGACTCCGCCGCGGCCATCAGCGCCGCCGCCGCGCCCATCGAGACACCCCACACGATCACGGGGCGCGCCGCATGCTGTTGCTCCAGAGCATAATGAACGGCCCCGATCACATCGAACCGCTCCTTGTATCCCAAAGTCGTCACACTGCCCCCGCTCGAACCCTGATGTCGTAGATCAAACAGCAGCCCGTCGTAACCGAGTTGGTGTCCGAAAGTTGCCATGGGTAGCATCTCAATGCGGGTGCGGTTCAGTCCGTGGCAGTAAACAATCGTGCCGCGCGCTTCGCCCTGCGCCGGAACATACCAACCTTTAAGGGGAATGCCATCGCTGGAGCGAAACTCCACCCAGTCGAACTTCATGCCATACGATATGGGCGTCTTCCCGTCGTTGGGGTCGGGATAATGATAACGGCCTCTGGTCCCAAGGCTTGAAAAGAACCAAGGAACGAAGAGAAAAAAGAAACCGGCGACCAGCGCAGCAAGAATGAGAATCACGTTTCTAATGATGTGCCAGATTCTTCGTCTCGTCACCAGCGAACCTCCTCGTAGTGCAAGTAGGCAGAAGGCAGGTCGGCAGTAGGCAGTAGGCAGTCCCTTGTCATCCTGAGCGGCGCGAAGGATCTCGGCAGTTCGTTATAAATCTGACGACCGAGAAACAACTGCAGAGATCCTTCGCTCCGCTCAGGATGACACGGTTG
>Ga0181532_10002326_pt1 | contig 17788 bp, 22 predicted proteins | sample PEATcosm2014_Bin_33_FD_119768 | JGI IMG/M metagenome (GOLD analysis project Ga0181532, IMG submission 119768) | Peatland microbial communities from MTU Mesocosm Facility, Houghton, MI, USA - PEATcosm2014_Bin11_30_metaG | ecosystem: Environmental > Terrestrial > Soil > Wetlands > Peat | place...
GCGGCGAGCCAGCGCCGCTGTTCCAGTTTTTCGAAGTCTCGTCGAACACCTTTTGGATTTCCCATGCTTTGAAGATAGCACAAGAATTCGGTAATGTCACTATATTATTCAATGTTCAGTAGTTGCGTGGCGGCTTGGCCCAGTAGCGCCTGGTAGGTATACGCGCCGACTTTGCGAACGTTGGCCGCTCCATAAATGAAACCAGCAGAAAAACCACCATCGGGTGTCTTATCGGTGTCGCCCAGGATCAACGAAATCGATTCCGGTTGTACCCGTAATTCTTCGGCTAAGACTTGGGCATAATATGCACTCATGCCAGTGCCGGTCTCGGTGCGGCCCGTGCGCAGGAGAATCGCATTGTCGCTTCGGATTTCGAGCCACGAAGCGAGCAGCGTAGGGTCGAGCGAAGTGCCGCTTTCAGAAGCACTGACCGAAACTCCGGTCGGTACGGAGAGAGAGACAAAGAGAGCGCCGCCCATTTTGATGAAGCCGCGCCGCGTGAGTTGGGGTGTGATTGTGGATTCGTGGGCCACTTCTGCATTCACAGTCATGGTGTTTATTCCCTTCAAGCTTTCATGGCCTTGGCGGCGCGTTGTACGGCGTCTATGATGGCGGTGTAGGTCCCGCATCGGCAAAGATGCGGTGATGGCGGTTTATTCGTGAAAGCATCCTTGATCTGCGCGACAGTTGGATCCGGGTACTTGGCAAGTAATTCGGCGGCGGCAATCATCATGCCGCTCTGGCAGTAGCCGCATTGAGGCACTTGTTCGTCAATCCATGCCTGCTGGACCGGGTGCAGTGTCTTTGCTGCTTCGACATCGCTTAAGCCTTTCTGCGCGGCCCACACGGCTGGCAACCCTTCGATTGTAGTCACCTGCTTGCCCGCGGCGTATGAGACCGGTGTAATGCACGCGCGGACTTCTTCGCCGTCGAGCAACACGGAGCATGCGCCGCACTGAGCCATCCCACAGCCGAGGCGGGGGCCGGTTAATCTCAGTTCATTGCGCAACACGAAGAGCAAGGGAGTTTCTGGTGCCGCGGAAACGACCTGCTTTTTGCCGTTCACGGTTAAGGAAAGTTCTGCCGTCATCCCGTTACCTCCCGAAGCTCCCGAGTTGTTGAGCATGCCTCGACCGGAAAGTCTATCAGCCAAGCCCCCATTGAACGGAGGGTCCCAAAACGGCCGGAGTTTCGAACGCCATAAGATCTTGGCGCGATGGACGTCAGGCCCCGTGTTTCGTAAGCATACCTAATTGCATGTTCAGTCAGGAACTCTAAACGTTTGAAATTCAATTCCTGCCAGACTCTCAACTCCTAATACGTCGAAAGATCGGAAAACTTCGTAGTAGTGTCTTGTCTCGCAAATAACTGGCATATTTGTTCGCCTCGAAGCTATTGCGGAACGCGGGTTGGGGTTCCCAGAATGTGCTATGAAATTACGGACACCACACTAGCCCCTGGATGCCCGGATTCCGCCTTCTCCTCTAACTGTTCTGAGACTCGGCTCTCTAGGTCAAAGTTTTTGGTAGAAGGCTCTCGGCGGTGTCGATTGACAGACACTGCTTTCGCCTTTGCAAGTTGCCATCAACCGGTACTCAATCTCCGGATGATTACCCCGCGAGCCGAAAGTTCTCCAAGTAATTGCGCCACTCCGAGAGAAGTACCAAGGTCGCCCGAGACAATGACCGCCCATTCCAGGTTCTCTCGAAACTCTTTCGACTTGATCTGCCATTGCCCAAAGGACGACGACTTTGCCTCGCCGATTTGGACGATCGACCAGTGTCGCACCAAGGCCAATGCGTCTGCCTCGTCAGGCAATGGCCCGGACAGAATGAAATGGTTGTTTCCATGTACCAGGATTCCGACCATATGCTTTCAAGCCTCCAGGCGCGGATCAGCAACCGGGTAACCGATTGCGAAATGGTAGACAACCTGTCCCAGGGCAGGGGCAATGCTCAGATATCGGTTCACTTCGTCATCAAAAAACGCTCCGATGCCCGTTGCTCCCAGGCCAAGAGCTGCAGCGGCGAGATACATTCTTTGGCCCATCGCTCCCGCCTCGAAATGCACGTATCGATAGCCGCGCTCCCCATATATGTAGGCAGCATTCTCAAAATCGGCGATCATGGAGAACGCCAGGCAAGCGTTGCCCGCCAGGTCCTGTCCCAAACTAAGAGCTGCCGCTATCAAACGTTGGTCCCCTTCCTTGATTTTCTCCAACTCTGCGCGCTCCGGCCAGTAGCGGTAAACACCCGGAGTCAACCCTTCAACGCGGTGGACGTAAAGATACAGATGGACGAAACGAGCTGTAGCGAAATCGGCAAACAGAGGCTCTTTTGTGCTTGAGAGGAGAGTCGCGAGTTGAGAGAGGGAGATCGACCCGTTCCCACCCCTGAAGTTAAGAGCGGAACGCCGCGTTCTAACGACATCGCCGAAGCTGCGGCTTGCGGAGACATGAGGTGGGAGGCTGACTTCACCGCGACCGGATTCCTTCGACTGGCCTAGAAAGGGGATGGTGGCTTTCGCGCACAGCTTCGTAGCGGCGTGAATTCTCTCAATCAGAGGATAGGGTGCTTGCTTTTCCGACAGCCGGTTGGGCTGTCCACCAAACAATATCGTCTTGACCGGATCCAGCGCCCTCAGAGGAATACCTGGGCCATGAAGTCCGACGATTAACATCGGCCACTCATCCGCACTGAGCAGACAGGATTCCGCGACTCTGTCATCTGAGAAATGGCCAAGCGAGAAGCTTTCGCATCCGATAGCTCGAGCAGCAAGCGTTAGAGATTGCCAGGCATGTCCGATGTCGTGCAGACAATATCGATATGCCCGGTCCCTGTATTTCCAGGCTTCGCGCCAAGCAATCGTGGTCAGAACGAAAATAAGCGGGGTAGAGTTGCTAATAAGTTTCACTCCAAAATCTCCTATGGCGCGCTGTTCTGCCATATGTGAGGAGGGGCGGTAGTGATAGAGGCCATCGGGCCAACTGACCAATCCATTCGTGCAAAAGTGAAATTCGGTCGGATGGAGATTGCCGGAAGAAGGATTAACTCGCAGAGAGTAGACGTCTCCAGTGGACGGGACTCGCTTCGACGCGCTAATCGAGGCGGAATAGAACATCAACTGCGAAAGGAATGCGGCACCGTCCCTCACCGGGGTATTTCCCATTTTGCCGTCGAGCGCTTCGAGAGCTGAAATCTGCGGAGACGGCGGGTCGGCCGGCAAATCTAGAACCGGGACGCCTTCGTAATGCCGAAATGGATTGGGCATATTGGCCCAATCCAGATAGTGCTGACTTCGCCGCAGCGACTCGGCACTGTGCTTCGTCAATTCATGGTACTCGAGCCAGGTCATGTAGCTTGAATCCTGAGGTCACCGTACTCGCAAAACATGTGTTGCAGCAATCCTTATCACAAGATAGTAGCCACCCAGGCTTTATTCTCCGAGTTTTCCTCAGGGAAATTTCACACCAGAAATCCGTTCCTTCGCTGGCAATGTATTGATCGACTTTTTCGTTTCCTTCTTTCATCCCCAGCAGAACGGCTGCCTTGTGCTCCAAGCACAAGTCCTTCATCAGAACAGCAGTCCGAACCAATGCTCCATGTCTCTGACTGGATTATCACGCTTTTGACTTCCACGTAGAACACCTCATCTAGATCTCAAGGTGAATATGCGCTCAGTGCGCATTAATTGGTGATTCATTGCAGCGACGGATTAAGTCCTGATTGCGTCGGAAAACCGGTCTGGTACCCCCATGGACAGTTTCGCTGACCAGAGGAACTTTTTGTCCCTGCATCACGTACCTCCTTGTGTTCTAGACACCAACCGAAAAGGGAGTCTCATGAAGAAGCCTTTTACTTCTACAAGGATGCTGCTTTTGTCCGGAATGTTCGTTTTGTGCTGCGCCCAGGCCGACTCTCAGGCGGTCCCCGCGTTGGAAAACATTAATTCCCGGGCGGAACTCGAAAAAGCTATCGCCACGCTGGATACTGCCTTGTTAACGCCTACAACCAGTGCGATTTGAAAAAATTCGCATCATTCATTGCCGACGATGTGGAGTTTTATCACGATGAGGCGGGTGTGACCCTCGGCAAAGAAGCTTTAACCGAGGCCGTAAAGAAGAATATCTGCGGCAAAGTGACACGGGAACTCGTTCTGGGTACGTTGCAGGTCTACCCCATGAAAGGCTATGGCGCAGTCGAGATAGGTGTTCATCGCTTTCACCACCCGGGACAAGAGACTACAGAGACCGTTGGCGAAGCGCAGTTCATTCATCTGTGGCAATACAAAAATGGCGCATGGAAGATTACGCGAGTTATAAGCTACGACCACCACGAGGCCGCCAAGTAACGTCACCTCTCACTCCCGGCTGTTCGGACCGGAACCCACTTGATGTACGGTAACTATGTTTGTCCGCAGTTTATCGCGCAATACTGTCATTCTCGTGAAGCCCGTTCCTGGCGGAGGCGGTCGAGGAAGCAAATCCGTCTTCGATCGACTGCAATACTGCCCGCTATGCGCGGTTCACCAAGGGCGACGCTGACACCCTAGCGATAGACGCGCAGATGCTTGGCAATTTCTATGTGCACGAGGTCTTCGACGCATTGCACCTGGGCGCGTTCGAGGAGCAGGGCTTCAAAGGCACCTTATTAGGACCGCTTTGAAGATCGGTGGAATGGAGTAATGCTGCTTGGATTTGATGAAATGAATTTACAGTCCAGCGGCGGTTTGCTTGGATTTTGTAACGCCAATCTTCCTTCCCTTCATTGAGTAAAGCGCCGAATCAGCGTGGCTCAAGAGTTGTTCAATCGTTTCACCATCTTGCGGATAGACAGCACTACCCACGCTGACAGAGATTTTTGGTCCTTTGTCCTCATTGTCAACGCTTTTGCAGACACGTTGAGCCACCAATCTGGCGGCCTCTACGTTAGTTTCCGGTAGGACAAGAGCGAACTCGTCTCCGCCGAAACGCGACGGAGTATCGATGTCCCGGCAGCAGGAGCACAAAACGTCCGCAAACCGGCAAAGCGCCTGGCTTCCTACAATATGTCCATGGCAGTCGTTGATTCTCTTCAACCCGTCCAAATCAAAAAACAGGATGGCGAATTCACGGTTCGTGCGCTTGCTACGTCTGATCTCTGAATCGAGTACATCCACGAGGTGGCGATAGTTGGGGAGACCTGTGAGGGGATCACTGGCTGCTTGCCGACGGAGATGATCCTCCAGCAGTCGCTGCCTGGTGACATCTTCAGCGATGATTTCGTAGGCTTCCAACTCTCCCTGTTCATTGTGTACTTCTCGTCCGCTAAGCCGGACCTTCATGATCGCATCGTCTTTCCGCTTCCATTCAACTTCGAAAGGATCTAGGAGAGCCGCTTCACCTGCTTGACCGAGCAATTGCACTCGTCTGCCCGGGTCATGAATGACGTCTCGCGCAAGGTCTAGAGCACAGAATTCCTCTCTCGACTCATAGCCGAGCATCCTCATCATGGCATCGTTCACTTCCAAGAATCTTCCGTCAGCGTTACAGCGACAAATTCCGTAGCTCAGATTCCCCGACAATGCGCGGTAACGTGCTTCAGATCGTCGCAAATCCCTTTCGGCGCGGTCGCGCTGATCGCGCAACGATTTCTCCTGAAGAGCCCTGTGAACGGCCACAGGTAGATGGCCAATGCTATCCAATTCGACGCAATCGGCAGCACCTTTCAAAATGAACTCAGCGGCGGTCTCGCGTCTCAGGCCCTGGACCAAAAAGATGAGTGGGACGTCCTTCTTCATCTGACCCAACAGGTCCAGCACCTGAGTTTCTTGCCAGTTCGTGCTTGGGTGCTCCGCTACAATGAGGTCAAAAAGCCCCAAACGGAGTCGTTCAACAAATTGCTCCGGGGTGACAACTACTTCCGAACTGACGTTGAATTTCACCCTCCTTAGTTCATGCAGGCAGCGCTCGACATCTGCAATCGAACGATGAACAAAGAGAATGCGCACGAGATTGTTGCGGCTCGCGGGTGTGCCGATGGCGGAAACTCTCTTCACGTGCCTGAGTTCGGGCTCAGATGTCGGGGGCATATCCACGCCTTATAAAACCTCGGCGGACCGCCCTGCATCCGCGTCAGCTGCTCCCCGTGCTTTTCCGGGTGAACGCATTCAACGTTATCGAGGAGCTGTTCTCTCCGTCTGTTCAATATCAGACACCAAGTACTAGTGGAGTACTAGAAACTAGTAACTGATTCAGCAAAAAGCGGTACCAACTGCAAACTGATTGGGCAGAAGATTCAAAGCCCTACTCCAGGAGGGCACCTTTTTATTGCGTCGGTTTGGGATGTGCATTTGCACAGTAACTCTGATCACTTTTGTCCGGTGGCTGGGAAGTCCGATCGTCAATCTCTGGAAGAACTCGTGGGCGGGTTTTCCCGCGTTTTCGAGGACCCTAGTCGAAGGCCGAGTTCCTTGTAAGGAAGGAATAGGCAAAACGGCCTGCCATAAAAGTGAAAAGTTCGACACGACTGGTTGGTTCTCGATCTAGCGTGGAAGGTCATGAGTCTGGCCCCACAATGTAGGGAGATTCGAGCGGATGCAGCGACGGGCGAAAGCCTTGCCCACCGAGAGACCCGGCTTTGCAACTCTCAAAAGGGTATCACTTCAATTGGGACCCTCGGCATGCTTGGTTAAGGTACAACGTCCGGGGTCTGATGCTAGATCTTCCACTCAACCAACTCCCGATAAAAAGCGGTTGTCGGACAAGTTAAGTCTTGTGGGCAGGATGTCCGAAAGTCCGACTTTTGAGGGGTTACCTTGCCTCTTCTAGATACCATCTGTTGCTGAGAAGCTGATTGATTGACAGCTATTTACATCCAAGGGCTGGGAACGAGAACCCACAGATTTGATCATTGGAATGTGGCGAGCGCGAAAGGGGCCGAGTATTTGGGAGTGTCCGCGATGCTAGCTGAGGAGGGCCTGGAACCGGGGATCAGAGCGTAGAGAGTCGAGATCCGAATCCTTGGCGGCCCAGTTTTTTAAGAAGTCGCCGTGCTCCATGATCCTCTGGAGGCAAGCGATAGCGTCTTCCGTGCGGCCGACAAGGGCGTAGGCGCAAGCGACGTTATAGACGATGGACGGTTCATCGGGATCGATCGTCAGAGCACGGCGAGCCCAGTCCACACTTTTTTCATGATGTCCCACGCGCGCGAGAATGCTGGCGCCCAGATAAAGGGCGCGGGCATCGTCGGGATGAGTTTCAATGTGTTTCTCGGTCAAGCGTACGGCGCGCTGTTCCGTGGCGGCCGCTTCGGCAGGGCGGCCCAAGGCGTGGTAAACGGCAACTAACAGGCTGACGGCTTGGTAGTCATCCGGGTTCAGCCGGGAGGCCTGCTCGTACAGCTCCGCTGCTTTCGTCAAGTCACCTCGCTGGAAGGACGTGCGCGCATAAAAATAGTAGGCCTCGTAGAGTTTAGGGTCGAGGCGGATGGCGGCTTCGAATTCCTTAGCCGCCTGATCGAAATTTTTCTTAAGGGCGAATGCCAGACCGCCGGCGGTATGAGCTTCGGCTAGCTCGGGATCGAGTTCGAGCGCCTTGCGACTGGCGGCCTCAGCCTCGTTGAGATTGTCCTCGCTGCTGTCCCAGTACATGTAAATACAGGAGCAACAATCGGCGACGCCGGCATAGGCGCGGGCGTATTGCGGATCAATCACAATGGCGCGTGCGAACATCTGGCGGGCATAGTCAAAACTCTTGCGGCGAAACTGGTGGAAGTACTGCCGTCCGCGCAAGTAGTAGTCGTAAGCTTGGGGGTTTTCGGTTTGCTTCCGTGCGATCGCTTTTTCTTCCTGCGGAGAAAGCTTGATCCGCAAAGCCTGACTGATGCTACGCGCTATTTCGTCTTGTACCTCGAAGACATCCTTAAGCTCTCGATCGTACCGTTCTGCCCAAATGGAATGGCCCGTTTGCGCCCGAATGAGCTGTGCGGTAATGCGCAAGCGGTTGCCGGCTCTGCGCAAACTTCCGCTAAGCACACAAGCGGCATTGATTTCCCGGCCGACTTGAGGTCCAGTCACCGGTTTGTCACGATATGCTAAAACGGCTGCTCGCGGGAAAATCTGTAACTCCTTGATTTTTGAAAGCTCGGTAATAATGTCTTCGGTCATGCCATCACGAAAATATTCGTCGTCCTTGCTGTTGCTGAGATTCTCGAAGTAAAGAACCGCGACTGACTTCTCTGAGACAGGAGCCGCGACTGCCGATTGCTCGCCGTTGGCCGTTTGCCTCTTCATTTCACTCACGCGGCCAGAAGAGTCGCGATCGCGCTTCAAGCGCTTCAGGTCGGTCTTGATCTCTGAAGCGGTCTGGTAACGAAGTTCGCTGTCCTTCTCTAGAGCCTTGCTGATAATTCGCTCCAGTTCTCCCGGCAAGCCAGGGTTCAGTGTGGTAACCGGTTTTGGCGTTCCATGGAGGATGGAGTCAAAAATGGCTGCCGAACTGTCGCCGCCGAATGCAAGCTTGCTCGTCGCCATCTCGTACAGGACACTTCCAAAAGAAAACAGATCGGTCCGTGCGTCAAGTTCCTTGCCCAAGGCCTGTTCCGGCGACATATAAGCCATTGTCCCAAGAGCCGTGCCCGGGCTAGTCAGAAACTCCACATCCACAGCCACGGTCATCTGAGCGGAAACTTCTGACGCCCCCGTTTGTACCGGTCTCGGTGCCATTTTCGCGAGGCCAAAATCCAGTATCTTGGTCTGCCCCCGCTGCGTGACGAAAATATTTGCAGGCTTAATATCTCGATGGACGATACCCCTTAGATGTGCGGCCGCCAACGCATCGGCAATTTCGATGCCGATGTCAAGGATTAAATCGATTTCCAGTTGCTTTCCGCTGATCCGGTGTTTTAGTGTCTGGCCTTCCAGTAACTCCATCACGATGAAAGGCCGGCCATCAAACTCGCCAACATCGTGAATAGTGCAAATATTTGGATGGTTCAACGCTGACGCTGCACGCGCCTCACGCTGGAATCTTTCAAGCGTCTGCGAGTCAGTTGCTGTGTCCTCGGGTAGGAATTTCAAGGCCACGCTTCGGTCAAGGCGAGTGTCCTCGGCGCGGTACACGACGCCCATGCCGCCACCACCGAGTTTCTCCTGGATACGATAATGAGAGATTGTTTTTCCGCTTAGCGGCCGAGGCTCCATCATAGTGCGGTCATTCTAAGGGTGCTTCCCATCTCAAGTCAATTTATGCAGACTCTTACTAATCAGGGATGGCAGTCGCTATTTGCAACGTCGAAGCCTATCTAGAAAATAGAGCCGACACCTCACCACGGATCAGTTGCAAAAACGGTCCGAAAACCAGAGTTAAGGTTTAACTCCTTATTAAGCGGTAAAGACAAGTACCGGGAACTGCGTCGCCAGTAGGCCGACTCAGTCGAAAGGTTAATCCGGTACTTCCTCGCGTTGTGAGAGCGTGGCGTCCCGTAATGTTTTGAGCAAGGATAGAGTTCAAGGCGCAAATTGTGATCATAGTCGTTCTGCATAATTGAGGCGTTACGTCCTAACGTCCCGCGGGGTAAACATATACTATCCCCTCCGTGCAGCGGAGCATGAAGATGCAGCCCTCGTCACGTTGGCGCAAGGTTCGCGAGCATCTGCGATGGCGTGGGCCGTTTATCGTTGTGCTGCTCATCCTCCGCGAGCTTTTGCGTCCGCTTGTTTACTGGGATATGTGGCACATCTACGAGACAGGCATTTCGAAACAAGCGCCTCAGCCTTACGCGAGGGAAGAATGGACGACGAGAATCTGCGGGATAGAAGAAAATGCTAATTCGCTGACGACGATGATAGTTTCGATGGGCGAATTGGCGCCTGGGGAAGTAGCCAGTCGCCTAGCAAGGGGACACCTTGCTGCCGTTGCCTTCTCCGGTGAACAACCGGTGGGGTATATGTGGTTGGCGATTTCCTGCCTGCCGGAGGTGATTTTTGATACCAGTTGGGTTATTCGGCCTGGTGAGGCGGTTCGGTATAATTCCTTTGTGATCCCGCCCTTTAGAGGTCGCGGTGTGCATAGCGTCCTGAACGCAACCGCGAATCGCTACGCACGGGAGCTCGGCGTTGCCAAGACGCTTGCCGCGGTGAGCGTGTTGAATCCGCAGTCTATGAGCCTCCCCAAGCATTACCGCAGGGCGATCAAGATGACGGTCTTGTTCGCAAGAGTTCGCGGCACAAAGTGGACGATCAGAAAATCCTTTGGCGCTCCGCTCGACTCCCGTTTTATCTGGCCAATTCAAAAGAAAATTGACTAATTGTCGGTACATAACACCGGCTTAGTGCCCGATACACGCGGAATCTGGGTCCTGGTGTTGTGTCCCGGAAATAGGTTTGATAAGTTCTGCGCGCTAAGTTGTGCAACATCAATGTAATCGCATCTGCTGCACCTGTCGGTTTTTTTTGATCGACAGCACACTAGGTTGGCCGTGTCCGGTTTGCCGACTCACCTGAACATGGCCTCTCAATTGGAGGCCGGGAGCGCTCCCGATGCGTATCGATTATCAGTATTCGAACAATGCAAATGGGTGTAGTGTGGGCCCGGGTTTGCCGAAGAGGTCGGAGAAAAACCGGATGCGTCGGGATCATCAGGTTCACTCACTTGAATGTTGAGTTTTTCAGCGAGAAGAAGGTGAGAAAGAAGAGCGTGACAACATTAGCGACCTTAGCGCTTTTTCTTTCGGCTTGCATGGTGAGCCAAACCGAAACGCAACCTCAGAGGGCGCCGAGACAGATCTCTGCCCGCCAGCCGCGGGGCATCTATGCCGTTGTGCTGGCCTTCGACCATCATCCCTACACGGCTGCGATTGAGAATCCGGCGGTCTCTGGAGTGTTCGTTTACTTCGACTGGGCAACCTTGGAGCCCAAGGAAGGCCAATTCGATTTCAGTTTGCTGGAAGAGGCGTTCAAGATCGCAGACTCGAATCACAAAACCATTCAACTCGCGCTGCTTCCCGGCTTTTTGACGCCCCACTGGCTCCTGGATGAGCTCCCGTCCTGCGATGGCTGGTTGGCTTCGGGTGGGAGGACGGGCCCCGCACCGCCGCAATGCGGAAAAGCTACGTTCGGGCTTCCTGAGGGCGAAGCGCGCAAGGGCGAAATGCGTGAACTCCCGTTGCCATGGAATCCGGTATACAAGAGGGACTGGCACGCGTTTCTTGTCGAGTTTGCGAGAAGGTTTGGGCAACGCGAGGCTTTTGTCTCGATCGCGGTCGCGGGTCCCACGTCGCAATCCGAAGAAATCATTATGCCGCACAAGGGACCTGGCGAGACAGAGAAGTGAGCGCGACTGTTGGAAGCGTTTTACAGCGATCCTTCCTACCATCGGACGAATAAGGCGTTTGTCGAAGAGTGGAAGGCGGCGATCGACGATTACGGAAGAATCTTCAGTAATGTGACACTAGCGTTGACGCGTGCAGCGGGATTCCCCTTCAATCCAACATGGCCTGGGGGGCACGAGGCTTCAACATTGGAGATCGCAGCGTATTTTGCGCAGCAATCCGTGGGATCAAACGTGAAGGCGACGCAGAATAACGGGATAACGGCGGCTCATCCGCTGACGATGAGGCCGGTGAAAGAGATGTCGGCGGATACGACGCTCCATCCCCGAGTTCTCGGTGGAGGAGAGTTTGCCACCGGGTTTGCACGGAACCCGGCTCGGGAAGGATGCAAAATTGATGACCCTTCTTCGCCGACTTGCCAGAGCACCGCTCCGGAGCAGGCGCTCGCCAATGTGTTGGCCGTCTTTTTTGCTGGCACGCCCTACGGTCATTTCTATGGGTCAGGGGACGGGAGGGCTACCGTCGATTACCTGCAAATCTACCAGGACGACATTGTGTACGCCAACGACCACCCGCGAATTCAAGCTATGCTCCTCGAGGCCAGCAAGCGAATCTTGTCTATGCACTGAGAATTAGACGTCGCAATCCGATAAGCGCGGTATACGGTAGGTGCTGGTGCCCAGGGTCGAAAGCAGATATTCTTCTTTATGGCCTCGGTTAAAGCTTCTTTGCCGAGGGTCACCCCCCTTATCGTGATAAAACTCCACGCCGTCGGCAATGAATGATGCGAATTTTTGCAAATCGTACTGGTTGTAGGCAACGAAAAAGTAGTATCCAGCGTGACGATAGCTTTTTCTAGTTCCGCCTGAGAATTAATGTTTTCCAACGCAGGGACCGCCTCAGCGTCGGCCCGGACGCAGCACAAAACGAACGCCCCGAACAAAAGCAGCATATTTGCAGAAGTGGAAGGCTTCTTCATGAGACGCACTTATCGGTTGCTAGAACACAAGGAGGTACGTGATGCAGGGACAGAAAGTTCCTCTGGCCGGTGAAACCGTCCGTGGGGGTACCAGGCCGGTTTCCCGACGCGATCGGGAGTTGACTCTTTTCGTCGCCTCAAAAACCCTTTCCTTAGCCGCCAATTCTGTCGCAATAACCACCGGCCATCATCTGAAAATCAAAGAAGCGCATCTTGCTCCGTTCAAACGAGACAACCACGGCCTCGCTCAGTCAAATCCATCAGGGACATCGTCAGGATGCGTTGATAGCTATCTAAGGAACTCGGCCAACGATAGAATCACGCCAACCCCGATCAAGAATGCGGCAAACCCGGCTCATGCAAGCCAACTCTTTTTATTTACAGGAGCCATTGCGGCCTGCCTGCGGAAAGCAGGTTGCTCACAGCAATCGTAGCAGAAGAATCAAATTTCTGATCAACGCGGCAAGGATACATTTGCGCGGTGGAACGGCAGATGTCCGGTTTCTCAGCCTACCTCCGCTGGCTGGTAACCAACTCGAGACAGTGTGCAAAATTGAACAGTCTTGCCTTTTTTGTGTCTCCACCATATCAAGATGGAAAAGAAAAACTTGACCAAAGAGCAAGTATATTCCGTCTGTTGCCCAACCTGCGGTGCGGGCGTTGGCGAACCATGCATCTGGAATTCCGGCGGACTGAACTTAGGGCCGCACTTGAACCGTGAGATGTCGGCTTTAAAGTTAATCGAGCGCGGGAAGTCAAACGATGACCTCATCACGACGGGGTCATCGAATGCCCCTGTTCTATCGGCTCCACGACGCACGATTCTTATGCGAAAGGCTGACACCTAACTAACGCGGTACCGTACATGCGGGCACTTGAGCTATGAGTGCTCGGAGGCTACCGTCGATCATGACGTGTTGCGCTCCATGCTCGACCGGTTCGTGAGAAACGGAAAGCTGTCGATTTTTCTGCGCACTATACCCATTTCCGTCGAGAAGGAAGGCAGTCAACTTCGCGCAGTGGCAATCTACAACTTCGAAAGTCGTCGCTTCTTACGTTTAACCGCCAGCGTGTTCGTTGATGCGACGGAATTGGGCGAGTTCCTGCCGTTGTCCGGGGCAGAATACGTGACCGGCGCGGAATCGCGCGCGGAAACGGGCGAACCGGATGCGCCGCCGCAGGCCGACCCCAGTGCCGCGCAAAGCTTCACGTATGCGTTTGTCCTCGAGCAGGGCAAAGCACAGGGAGGCGCCGCGAAACCGACCGGCTACGAGCGTTATGCTCCACACTTTTCATTTCAATCAACCAATGCGGAAGGCAAGACTCTGACTTACGGGATGTACGCCCAACTGCCGAATACCCCGGGATCGACTGGTTGCGAAGGAGCAATTCAAGCCGGGCGCCTTTCCCTCTGACCTCAGCATGATCAACTGGGACAGCAACGATGTCTGCGATCAGGATCTATTGTCCCCGGATCCGGAAAAGCAAGCGAAGGCCCTGCAGCATGGGAAGCAGGTATCTGTTGCATTCGCCTGGTGGCTACAGCATGGCGTGCCTCGCGATGACGGGAAGGGGACAGGCTACCCCGACCTGCAAATCGTGGCCTCCGCATTGGGGAGCGCCGATGGCCTGTCGCAATTTCCATACGTGCGAGAGGCACGCCGCCTGAAGGCGCTCCGCACAATTCTCGAGCGGGACGTTGCTACAGGCAGCAGCCGAGCCGTGCCTTTCGATGATTCCATTGGGATAGGACACTATCCAATTGATATTCATGCGTGCGGGAGCGCCCCGCATCTCCGGGCATCGAAGCCCTACCAGATTCCGCTGGGGGCGCTGCTTTCTGCGAGCATTCCGAACCTACTTGCCGGCTCGAAGAACATTGGGACAACGCACATTACAAATGGCGCGTATCGTATTCACCCAACGGAGTGGGCAATTGGGTTTGCGGCAGGCTTTGTTGCGGCGACCGCGGTGAGCCTGCGGGTCCCGCTGCGGGAGATCGCTCTCACCCCTTCCCGCCTGCGGAAGCTTCAGCGGGACCTGCTCGTGCAGGGGCAGCCGCTGGTGTGGTTCGACGACGTGCCCGTCAACTCGCCTTATTTTGAGGGCACGCAGTTCGCCGCAATTCTTGGGCTGATCGAGTTGCGTTCCGACTCCTTGAGCCTTCAGCCGGAGGGAGTCGTGAGCGGAAGGGAAGCGGCCTTCGCGCTGGGCAAGATGGTGGCCCTCAAACCGTCGAAAGTGCTACGCAACGCAGGAGATTTGGCTTCGCTTGGGGAGCTGGAGTGGTCCTCGCTGGCTAGGTTCGGCCATGGAGCCGAACGGAAGCACGGCGCTGTCAAAAGGGGCGAGTTCGCGAAATGGTTAGTCTCTCTTTACCGGTTGGAGCGAACTGCAAACTAGGCGCCAGAGCAGGTGGGCCATGCGCAATGACATGGCATGTAGAAATATCCTCAGCCTGGCAGAGAATCGTTCTGAACTTTTCCCGGAATTACCGTTAGAATCCGGCTGACGAGTTTTCCTGTCCAATGAGAACCTGGCGCATTGCTGTTGGCAGCACGCGGCGTCCGAAGTTGAATGCCGTGAAGGAAGTAGCCTTGTCCATAGCCCCGCTGTTGGAGGAAGGGGCGGAGCTGGACGTGGCCGGCTATGAGGTAGGGAGCGGTGTGCGCCACACACCGAGTTCCCGCGAGGAGTTGATGCAGGGAGCGCGGCAGCGTGTCGAAGCCCTGCAAAATTTCCTGCGCGGGCAAGGTCCGGCCTCCGATTTTTTCATTGGTTTGGAAGGCGGCCTGGACGTTGCCATCGAAGACGGTGTGAAAAGGGTATTCCTGGAAAGCTGGGCTTACGTGAGCGACGGCCAGCGGGGCCATTTTGGTTGCTCCGGCAGTATCGAGTTGCCGGAAGCGCTGGCGGAAGAAGTGCTGACCCGCGGGACAGAACTCTCTGTTGCCATAGACCAGTTTGCCGGCGCGGTGGGAATTCGCGACGGTCAAGGTGCCTGGGGCGTGCTCTCCCACAATCTGATTTCTCGGCAGGAATCGTTTCGGTTGGCCTTGGTAGCGGCGTTCGCGCCGTTTTACAACGCGAAAATGTATCGAGCGGCCGCGACCGCAGGGGAGTGATGGGAAACTCGCCGGGGAAAGTGTATTCTGTCAATAAAGTAAGCTGGCTCCGCACTGGTTTGCCAGGGGAACTCACAGGAGAAGACACGTGGACATTGTGAAGGGCAACATGGGTTGGATCGAGGTCGTGGTCGGCCCGATGTTTTCGGGTAAGAGCGAAGAGTTGATCCGCAGACTGCGCCGCGCGGAGATTGCCCGTCAGCGGGTGCAAATTTTCAAACCAGCCATCGATTCGAGGTTTGCCGCCAACGAGATCGTGTCGCATTCAGGGTTGGGCATTCCCTCCGACAATGTGACCAAGGCATCGGAAATTCTGGAGAAACTGCAGCCGCGCACTGAAGTTGTGGGCATCGACGAAGCGCAATTTTTGGGCGATGAAGTGGTGGACGTCTGCACCAAGCTTGCCAACCTCGGCAAGCGCGTGATCGTTGCCGGGCTAGACACCGATTATCGCGGGCGGCCTTTCGAGCCTATGCCGCGGCTGCTAGCGGTGGCGGAAGAAATCACCAAATTGCTAGCCATCTGCGTGCGCTGCGGCAACCCCGCTGTGCACACGCAACGGATGGTGGAAAGCGAAGAACTGATCGTCGTCGGCGCCAGCGATTCCTACGAAGCGCGCTGCCGGCGGTGCTTTGAACCCAATCCTGCGCAAGCGCGCCGCGAAAATGGACCTCAGGTTCTGCCTCGCAGTCGTGCGTCGGCCGTGGGCTCGTAGTAGAATTCGCTCCAGAACCTGTTCTGACTTTTCAGTTCCCAGGATAACCATGCGCATCGAATCAAAAGCACCAACACGGGTGGATCTGGCGGGTGGCACGCTGGATATTTGGCCGCTTTATCTGTTTCATCCCGGCGCTGTGACGCTTAACGCCGCGATTTCCCGCTACGCTTCGTGCGTGGTGGAAACGCACCCGACCGGCGACGAACGGATAAGGCTGGTCTCGCTCGACACCAATCGCTCCGAAAGCTTTTCCTCGTTCGAGCATCTGGTGCGGGCGAAACATTATCGTCTGCCGTTGCTGGCGGAAATCGTGAAATTCTTTCACCCTGGGGGCGGGTTTTCGCTGACTACCAATTCCGAAGCGCCCGCCGGTGCGGGAATCGGTGGATCCAGCGCTATGGCGGTGGCCATCTGCGCTTCGCTAGACCGCTTGACGGGTGCAGGTCGGAGCAAAGTGGATTGGGTGCACATCAGTCGGGATGCGGAAGCCATCGTCATCCACATTCCGACCGGCATGCAGGATCACTACCCACCGGCATTTGGTGGAGCTGCAGCCATCGAATTGATTCCCGGAGGCGAGCGGCGAATCGAGATCAACGTCAATCTGGATGAGTTGGAGCGACGCCTGGTGGTCTGCTATACCGGAAAGCCGCGGCAATCCGCCATCAACAATTGGGGTGTGTTCAAGGCACACATCGATAACAAGCGGTCGGTTGTGAGCAACCTGGAGCGCATATCACAAATCGCACAGAGAATGCGGGCGGCGCTGGAAGCGGGGAATTGGTCGGATGTCGGTAGGCTGATGCACTCAGAATGGCAATTCCGACGCAAGAACTTGCCTACGATTTCGACGAAGACGATCGATAAGATCATTGAATCGACTCGGCGCAAGGGCGCACTGGCCGGCAAGGTATGCGGCGCCGGCGGCGGAGGCTGCGTGGTGCTACTCATCGAGCCGGACGCCCGGGAACGCGTAGAGAAAGCGGTTGTGCAAGCCGGAGGGCAGCTACTTCCCATGCATATCGACCGGCAGGGCGTTCAGGTCGTCACGCAGTAGAATTTGAGAAATTCAGAGCTACTCAAGCGCCTCGACGCATCATAAAATAGGGAGGGCCCCGGGGAAAGGGTGCCCAAGACTATGTTTTTTCGATTCGCCATTCCGCTAAGTCTGGTCTTTTATGTTTGTGCGGACCTGCCGCATCTACTGCCTCCGCAAACTGCCGAGCGGCCGAAGGCGGATAGTTTTACTCCTGACGACCGAATCCCGCTTTATCCAACCCTAGTGACGGATGACGCGCAGGACCAGGGCAAGCCCGCGCAAGGGACCTCGAAGAAAAGCGATACCCTCCAGGAAAGTTCAAAGCTGTCACTGATCCGCTATGTTTCAGGAGAATTTGCGAAAGCACGCAAACCGCTGCCGGGCGGAAAAGAAGGCTTCACGCTTCTTGCGGACAAGCCACTGGATGACGAGAGCTTGAATCGCGCCGTCGGCCTACATGGCGCGGCTGTGAACCCAGGTGAAAACGTTCAGATCACCAAGCTGGAATTTCACGAGCATACGATCATCGTCGATGTGAATGGCGGCGGCCGCCCCAGGAAGAATTGGCGCGATCATGTCCAGTTTGGGATGGGCGGAACGATACCGACCAGCAGCACC
>Ga0181532_10002327_pt1 | contig 17788 bp, 11 predicted proteins | sample PEATcosm2014_Bin_33_FD_119768 | JGI IMG/M metagenome (GOLD analysis project Ga0181532, IMG submission 119768) | Peatland microbial communities from MTU Mesocosm Facility, Houghton, MI, USA - PEATcosm2014_Bin11_30_metaG | ecosystem: Environmental > Terrestrial > Soil > Wetlands > Peat | place...
ATGCCCGGCCTATGTACGTGGAGAAGCCTATCTGATGGTGGGCGATGGGCAAGCGGCAGCGAGGGAGTTCCACAAATTTATCGAGCATTACGGCACGGTGGGCTCCTTTACTTGGGGCGCGCTGGCGAGGCTGGGGCTGGCTCGCGCCTACGCACTCGAAGCTCAGACCGATCCTTCCGCCCGCGACAAAGCCCGCACCGCCTACCAGAATTTCCTCACCCTCTGGAAAGACGCCGATCCCGACATCCCGATCTACAAACAAGCCAAAGCCGAGTACGCCAAGCTGCAATAGCCCGAATCCCGCGAGTGCTCGTGTCACATGATTGCGCTTCCCGTGCGCTTGACGGGTAATGGGGAAATGATGGACTCCGGCGCGAACGAATCCGCGTTACCGTAGTCGATGCTGCAATCGATTCCAGCAGATCGGCGCTCTGAAATCGGGCGTTCCGAGGATGGTCTTTAGCATCGCCGCCCGGTGCCCGGACCATCGCCAAAAGTGCACCCTTTTGCAGCAAAGCCCGGCTTTTCCGACCATAATCTCGCAATTTAGGGGTCCGATCGGCGCGTACGATGCCTCACGTTTGCGCACACAGGCGATTACAGGCCTTCCGAGGCTGGGTATGGCCATACCCACGCAAGTGGCTGGTTTTGCACTACTTGTGGTGCTTGTTTTGGCCTAGTTCCGGTCCCGCCGTCGAAGTTTGGGAAAACCGGCGTTGTCTCATCACATCACTGCGGCAAGGTTTTGGGCCTGCTCCCTCTCGACGCGTGCCACCTCGCCGCGACTCACTCTGACCGCTTGCTGATGGCCCGTGAGAAACCCCGATGCGAGTGTTCGAGTGCGCTGCGAATCTTCCGCCGCTCGCTCGGGACGAAGGAACTTGTGAAGGGCTCCTCCGATGCCCGGTGAATTTTCGTCGTCTAAACGGACTCGATTCAGCTTGTTGCTACTGGTAGGAAGGTCTCAAGATTTGCTTGATGCCGGTTCGTGGATTGGCGATAAAATGTCGACCCTTCACGTCCTCTGGGCGAGTTCCTGTTCCGGAGTTGCGGTATTTCAATCTGTTCAGGGTGGCGAATGTACCAGTCGACTGTTGTCTGGTACGGCTGCGCGTGCATCGAAAGATGCATTGATCTCCGGTGCCAACGTCCTCTTCTTGCGATGTTCGAAGTTTTGTCGACGTGCGCTGGCCGCCAAAATTGCGAAGTTTTCGCTCACTCTGCGCCGACCTTTCGTCCGGCAGCTGGGATTGGACACAAGTCAAGTGCTATTTGAGGAGTCCTTCCGCTAGGTTGTAAGAAAGCGCTGGTGCCCAGTGCGTTTTGCATTCACCGCTACAAGCTACCGGGCGGCTGGTTGGGATTCTCTTGGTCGTGCAGGTGCCTCAGAGGCGCATAAACACTAGGTGTAACGCAAGTTTTGAAGATTTTCAGTCGGTGCTAACTAGCACCGATCAGGCACCTTGTTTTAAGCATGCTCAGGGGGTGATGGCAGCCCCAGTAATGCTCCTGCTGCCGAGGACTGTGATCCGATGTTCCTTCCAAATCACGCTGCCTGCGGCAACCAATTCCTAACCCGTGTCGTCAAGCTCCGAAGCGCAGATCGGGTCGCTGGAAATGGGTGGTGGGGTTGAGCGGACTCGCGGATTTCCTGGATACGCGAGGTGATAATCGGCGTCCGATACTGCGGATGAGAAAACTCCAGGTGCATTCCCCGTCCTACGAAGCCGCACTTGAGCATTGAGCCGCCCCAGGTGGAACCGTTGATGGCCACCAGAACAGGTCTTGGGCAGTACTTGGGATGGCCGGAGATCAGCACCGAGCGGCCAGATGTAGTTATCGCGGTATAGCTGTGGTGCTGGGTCTGAATCTGCAGCACGGTGGCAGGCGGAAGACCTTTGAGGAACACCCCTCCTTCAATTTCCGATTGCACGATGTGGCGATTCACTTCATCGCTGAAATTGGGATGGGGTGCGAATAATGATGCAACGTGTGTCACACAAACTCTTCGCTTTTCAATCAAAGGACGGAATTTAAATCATACAACACTGTGCAAGGCGTTTTGCTATTGCACCCTGGCGTACTTACTCGCCTCCATCATTTGTCTTTTGGTTGCGCGGGGGTTGCGGATTTTGCCGGACTTTGCCGGACTCTTCCGATGTAAGCTGCGGAAATTGTTGATTTTTGGCGAGTCCTTTAGGACTCATAATCCGTAGGTCGCTGGTTCGAGTCCAGCCGCCGCCACCAACTTCTTCTTGCAGAGTGTTGCTTTCGAGGTCCCTCGCTGGCGGTCGGGATTTCGCCAGCGGTCTTCCGTCGCTTGCGCTCCTCGCTCCCGCTCAACGGCTCAAGTTCGAGTCCAGCCGCCACCAATCGCAAGCAAGGCAGGAGAAATACTTCATTCTGGCGCGGCGGACGACGCTATGTGAAGAGGGCCCAGACTCGAAAGTCCGGGCCCTCTTTTGGTTCAGTGACCGACAAAGGCCGATGTTTCTACTTTTCTCCGACAAGGGCGTTGATCAGCCCTTGGCCGTTGGGGCTACCCCATCCCGTCACCAGATCGTAGCCGACAACCGCTGAGTAGCTGCCGGACTTGCCGCTGGTGATGTCGTGGAAGTCCGTACCGTAGCTCGAACTCACGCCAAACGCGTAGAGATCAGGGTTAATGAAACCAATGGTCGAATACCCGTCGGCCACCAGTTGCTGGTTGACCAGGGCGATGTAGCCGGCCCACATCGGGGTTGCGAAGCTGGTTCCACCATACTCGTTGGCCGTGCAAGTGGTCTGGTCGGCGCAGACGTAGAAGGTGAAGTTCGCATTGGCCGAGACATCCGGACCGTTGCGGTAGGTTTTGGAGCCCTTGTTGCTGGAGTTGATCACGCCGGCAAGTTGCTGCCATGAGGGAATTGCGATCTTGTCCGGCGAGATGCCGCCGCCGCTATCCGACCACGCCGTCTCCGATTTCCAGGCGCCGCCGGCGCCGGTCGTCGTCAAGTCCGTGCCGCCCACGGAGACGATGTTGGCATCGTCTGCAGGCCAAGCCTCGTTTCTCGACGACCAGGTAGAACTGTCGCCCGAAGCTGCGAAGAAATTCTGGCCCTGAGCAGCCATTTTCTCGAAGTACGGATCCAGGGTGCTGGGATCGGCCGGTGTCCAGCCCCACGAGCAACCGATCGTCTTCGGCAGCGGATTGTGGGTGGTCATGGCGCTAATGATGGCCGTGTCGGTCGAGCCGATGTACATCACCAAGCTAGCGAGCCCGGGAGCCATTCCGATGGCCTGGGTCATGTCCAGCGTCTGCTCGGTGTCGTCGCAATAGCCACCCTTCCTGGTATAGACGCAGCTGGTGCTGGTGCCATCGGTGGACAACAGGGTGATCGGCACGTTGTTGGTCTGGTGCACGTTCGTGAAGTAGGTGTTCAGGTCGGCCAGGTCGGTGCCCAGGTACTCAAACAAACCGAGGTTCTGGCCTGCGCCGGTCAGGGCCGAGCCACCGTAATAGGCTGCGCGCATATCGCTGCCCAGGAACGAGTTTGAGGGACCAGATCCTGTAGTGGCGTAATTGATGAGTTGATCGGGATCGATGCCATGTGCCTGAGCGTAATCGCTCTTCTTCACGAACATCGGATGAGGGATGGAATAGTTGTCCAGCCCCGAGATATGCCAGAGCTGGAACGGCAAGCCGGTGGTGGGCTCGCGGTCCGGCGCGTAGAACACACGATTCTCCTCGGGGTGCTGGTACGTCAGCATGTTCACGTGAAAGGCTGACTCGATAGCCAGGACGGATCCCTTGATCTGTACTTCCATGCCGTCCCGCGAGCCGCCGACGACCGCGAAGCCATAGTTCTTCACGTACTGCACCACCGCGTCATAGTCCTGCTGGGTGGGACCGAACCTCGCGGTGAACTCGGTCGGGGTCAAGAAGTGTCTGTACGAGGAACTGTTGGGATTTTGCACCTCGGCCAGGAAGGCATCCAGGCCAGCCTGATCGCGCAACGGGAGAACGACATCCAACTGCAGGGTTTGCGTGGCGGGCAGGCGTCCGAGCACCTTCGCCTCGCCATTGAGTGTTACCTCGCGCACTTGGCGCGTCATGAGCGTTTGAGCGCGGCCTTCCATAACTCCGGCTGAGACAAACGCAGTGATCGAGAGCAGTAATACCCCGAGTCTCTGATTCACGAATCCCCCTCAGTATTTTGGTTTGTTGGGTACGAGATTCAACCGCCGTCTTAGCGAAGGCTCTCTTACCCGGTAACGCAAACTCCCGGCAAGTATAAGGAAGGATCGGACGCTGTCAACCGCAAAAAAGAGGCGGCGGAACTCGCCCATCAACTAGTACCTTGTAGAAGCGTTCGATTGGCCGCCCTCGGCCAACGTGTTTCGCAAGGCGGCCATCCACCTTGAGACGACTCCAGCCGCCGCCACCAAGTTGGAAGAATCCTGAGTTTCCGTGGCTCACGCGACCGGTTCGTCTCCTTTGCGAGGCGGAAGCCATAGATTTTTCGCTCAAGATTCGATAGGATACCCCCCTACCCTACATGCAAGACAAATTTCCTCCCAGTTCGCGCGAGAAGCAGAAACTGCTCTACCGCATCAAGCGGCTCCGTGGCCAGTTTGCGGCAGTGGAAAGGGCTCTAACCTCCGAGGATGAATGTGCCGATATCCTCATGCTGCTGGCTGCCATCCGCGGCGGCGTGAATGGGCTGATGGCAGAAATCCTGGAAGACCACATCCGCCTGCACATGATGAATCCGGACCAGAAGATGGACTCGCCGGAGGAGTTGGGCGAGGACCTGATCGGCCTGGTGCGCGCTTATCTGAAGTAGCCGGCGGCAAGCTAGCGGAATCCCTATCTCTCAGCCTCTTATACCCTACCCCAGTATGATATAAGGAGGCCGGCCCGTGCGGCCAGCACCCTGTAACGTTCCCGTAACTCTGGCGTGGGAGACTGCCTGTTCCCGCACGGTTGGCGCGAGTCGCATCCGGCAAACGACAGGCGGCGGACTCGTGGAAGGTGTGACGGTGCGGCGGACGGCGGAGAACGCTATGCCGCTGTCGTCACGACGGGCTGTGACTGCGGTCACGGCTGCGCCGGCCGGGCGAGGGTCTAATTGAAATTGAATTTCAATTTCAAAACATTCAATTTCAAGATGAATGCCACACTACACAAGGCATGGTTCCCCAAGCGGCTGCTTCGCCTGCTTTTCCTCTTGCTGCTAATGGCCGGCGTCCCGCTGGTCAGCCGAGCCCAGGTCAATTCGAGCACCACAGTCTCTTCCGGCAGCGGAACCGATTCGTCCAGCGCAGTCGGTCTGCCCAGCGGCCAGGCCACGGAGGCGCCTGAAGCGCAGATGCAAACCTGGAACTTCCACATGCAGATGACCACCACGCTGCAAGGCTATCCCTCGTTCTATGCCAGGTATTCCGGCCCGAACAGCCTGTCCACCACGGCTGAAGCCCACGAAACGGTGTCGATGGATCTGTATTCCGGCTTTCGGCTATGGTCGGGCGCGGAACTGTATGCCGATATCCTGACCTTCCAGGGCTTCGGGCTTAACAACACCCTGGGCATCGATGACTTTCCTAACGGAGAAGCGTACAAGATCGGCACGCATGCTCCTCGTGCGGGCATTGCGCGCCTGTTTATTCGCCAGACCATTGGCCTGGGGGGCGATACCGAGGACGTGATTGAAGATCCGCTGACCCTGGCCGGCAAGCAGGACATTTCGCGCCTCACCTTCACCATTGGCCGCTTCAGTTGCAAGGATGTTTTCGACAACAATGCCTACGCCAATGATCAGCGCACGCAATTCATGAATTGGGCATTCACGGCCAACGCTACCTGGGATTACCCGGCCGACGCCTTGGGGTACACGACTGGCGTGGCCGTCGAATTAAACAAGCCGAGATGGGCTCTGCGCTATGGATTTTTTCAGATCACAAGCATGAGGAATGGGTTTACCGCGGAAGACCAATACCTCTTGTGGCCGCCCGAACCCTCGGGGGGCGATGGCCGCTTCTGGCACGCCTGGGACATGGTGGTGGAGAATGAGCAGCGGTACAGCATCCACAGTCACCATGGCACGGCTCGCATCCTGGGCTACGTTAACGCAGGGGAGTTCGGCAGCTATTCAGCGGCACTTTACGCCCCGGATACAAATATCGATCTGACCCACGCCCAACGCCATGAATTTGGCTTTGGGCTCAACCTGGAACAGGAAATAACCAAGGACATCGGCGTATTTTCACGGCTGGGTTGGAATGACGGAATCAACGAAGCCTGGATGTTTACCGACATCAATCACATGGGCTCGGTGGGCGTCGCTGTCAAGGGCGAGCCCTGGCATCGCCCCGACGATACGATCGGCGTGGCCGCGGTGGTCAGCGGCATCTCTCACGACAATCAGCTCTACCTGGCGGCCGGCGGCCTGGGTATCCTGGACGGCGACGGCGCCTTGAATTACGCCAAAGAGAAAGTTGTGGAAGCGTATTACCAGGCCAAGATCACCAAGCGCCTGCTGGGTGCACTGGACTACCAGTTTGTTGCCGACCCCGCTTTCAATACTGCTCGTGGCCCAGTCTCGGTCTTCGGAGTGCGATTTCACTTCGAATTCTAGCGCCGGAAAACCGTAAGTCAGAATGTTCCGCGGTTGGGGTTCAAACTGTACGTCTGCGTTTAGCGTGCGACTGACATACTCTGATCACGAATCCGTGCGGCATAGTCCGTGAAAAGGTGTAGTATCAGCGGCAATTCTGTTTATGGCCACGGTTCAGACCATCCGCCAGAAACCGGCTGCGAAAAAGAAGTTCAACTTCGCAGAGCACAAGTTTTTTCTGCTCTTCGTTTATCTGATAGCGGTCCTCCTCTACTACCCCTATGTGAAGGAAGACAGCTTCAGCTACACCGTCTTCCGCATCGTGGGCAGTGCCGGCATTTTTCTGGCGGTGTACGCCGTCAAAGTGCGACGCACGTTATTGATCTGCGCCGTGCTACTGGCCATTCCTGCTGGACTGCAACGGATCCTGCTCTTCCGTGCCGACGCCGGCCTGTTTTCGCTGCTTGGCATTCTTTTCAGCTTTGCTTTCGACGTTTTTATCGTCGTGCTGGTGTTTCGCCGGGTCTTCACCGAACAGCAGGTAAAGTCCGAAACCGTGTTTGGCGCGATCTGCATCTATCTGCTGATCGGCTACAGCTTCGCGAGCATTTACGCGATGATTGACACGCTTCAGCCGCGGGCGTTTTATGTCGACCCGATTATGAACCTGCATAGCGTCCCCAACCGCTTCGACTTCATCTACTACAGTTTCGCGACGATGACCTCGATGGGAGCAGCGGGTATCGCTCCGGTTACAGGACAGGCGCGGTCCTTCACCGTCATCGAAACCACCTTGGGCGTGCTCTACCTTGCCGTGTTGATTGCCCGGCTCATGGCCGGTTATCGGCACTCGTCAGCCGAACGCGATTAGCTTCGCGCTTCTTGCAGGCTGGTAAACTGAAAGAGCGATGATCCTACCGTTCGTCCGTGAATTCTTCGCGGACGTGGAGAAGGTACCCGTATTTGCGCGTGCAGTTACCGAGGTCAAGGGCGGCACGGGGCGGATACGTGTATCTGGACTCACTCCCACCGGCAAAGCGCTTTTCGACTCACTGTTGCAGCGGGCAGCTTCAAGGCCGCTGGTCGTGGTGGTCAGCGACAATCGAGCGGTCGACGAGTTGCTGCCGCTGGTTCGCTCGCTGGTCGACTTAACGGGCGCCGGCTCTCCCGACGGCGTGGTCGGCTTACCGGCTTATGACGTCCTGCCGTTTCAGAACCTGTCGCCGCACATGGAGATCCAGGAAGCCCGGGCGTCAGCGCTGTGGAAGATCGCGACCGGCGCGGCCGAGATCATCATTACCCCGCTGGCGGCTACTGCCATGCGGTTGCGCGAGGCGAACTTTTACGCTGATTTGGCGAAGGTGGTGCGGCGCGGCGAGATGATCGAGTCCGAACGATTACTGGAGCACCTGCGCATCGTTGGCTACAGCCAGGTCGATGTGGTCGACATGCCGGGTGAGTTCGCGCATCGCGGCGGATTGATCGATGTGTATCCTCCGGAAGCGGACCGACCGGTGCGCATCGAACTCTTCGGCGATGAGGTTGAGTCGATCCGCAAGTTCGATCCCGAGACACAGCGGTCGGCAGCTTCAACTGACGAAGTCGTTCTGCTGCCGCTGACCGAGACACCGGTGGAAGAGGAAACGCTCGCCGCGATCAACGCGCGACTCGCCGGCGAGCGACTGGCCGGCAGCGAAGAGCTGATCGAGAGGACGGTTCGTGCGACAGGCGTTGCGGTTTTTCCGGGATGGGAGTTGTACGCTCCTGTAGCCGGCGCGCGCGAAAACTTCTTCGACCTGTTGCCCAATGCGGCTGTGATTCTGGATGAGCCGGACGCGCTGGAGGAGGTTCACGATGCCTGGTGGACGAAGGTGACCGAAGCGCACGAACGAAGCCTGATCGGCAATCTGGTGCGGCCGGAAGAGCTTTATCTTTCGCCCGAGCAGTGGCACGCGCGTTTGAAGCAGGCCACATTCGTTGCGGTTGAGCAGCTGGGCATCGAGGACAGTAATGATGCTGAACATCTGGTGCTGCAAACCCAGCCGACCACTCGCTTCCACGGATCCGTCGCGGCGATGACAGAGGAAGTCGCACGCCTGACCCGCGAAGGCAAGCGCGTGATGTTCGCCGTCTCCAGTACAGGCGAGGTCGAACGGCTGGCTGACGTCTTCAACGAATACAACGTGTCGTTTCGTATCGGCAGCCGCACGCCCAAGCCCGGCAATGAGGTCTTCGTCGACGAGTCAACGTATTTTGCCGAGGATGTAACCGCGACCATCATCGTGAAGGCTTATGTTCCGGAGGGCGTGGTGCTGCCGGAAGCGAATCTCGTTCTCTTCGGCGCGCGCGACCTGTTCGACGAATCGGAAGTCTCGCTGGGCCGGCCGCAACGTCAGAAGTCGAAGGTCTCGGCGTTTCTCTCCGACTTCCGCGATCTCGCCATTGGCGACTACGTCGTGCACGTGGAGCATGGCATCGGCCAATACCAGGGCTTGAGGGAGATTCCGCAGGAGGATGGCGGCACGGTCGAGTTCATGATCCTGGAGTACGCCGAGGGCGCCAGACTGTATGTGCCCCTGACGCGACTCGACCTGGTGCAGAAGTATCGCTCGTCCGAAGGCGTGAAGCCGGTACTGAACCGCTTAGGCACGCAGCAGTGGCAGAAGACCAAGGCGCGGGTGAAGAAGGCCATGAAGGACATGGCCGAGGAGCTGTTGAAGCTCTACGCGGCACGTCGCACGGCCGAGGGTCATGCCTTTGCCTCGGACACCGAGTGGCAGGGCGAGTTCGAAAACAGCTTCGAGTTCAGCGAGACGGAAGATCAGATGAATGCCATCATCGACGTGAAGCGCGATATGGAGTCGCCCACGCCGATGGATCGCCTGCTGTGCGGCGACGTGGGATACGGCAAGACGGAAGTCGCCATGCGCGCGGCGTTCAAGGCAGTCAGCGACAATCGCCAGGTTGCGGTACTGGCGCCGACGACGGTGCTCGCCTTCCAGCACTACAACACCTTCCGCCAGCGCTTCGCCGCTTTCCCCATCAAGGTAGAAATGCTGAGCCGCTTCCGCACGGCGAAACAACAGAAAGAGACGATTGCCAAGATCGAGGCCGGCGCGGTGGATGTAGTGATCGGCACACATCGGCTGCTTTCCAAGGATGTGAAGTTCGGCGACCTCGGACTGATGATCGTTGACGAGGAGCAGCGCTTCGGTGTGCGCCACAAGGAGCGACTGAAGCAGCTGCGCAAAGAAGTCGACGTGCTGACGATGTCGGCGACACCAATTCCGCGCACGCTGCACATGTCGCTGCTCGGGCTGCGTGACATGAGCGTGATTGAGACGCCGCCAAAGGATCGCATGGCGATCCAGACGGTCGTCGCGGCGTGGGATGAAAAGCTGCTGCGCTCGGCAATCGAAAAAGAACTGGAGCGCGGCGGGCAGGTGTACTTCGTGCACAACCGCGTAGAAAGCATCTACGACATCAGCGAGAAGCTGCGCGAGATGGCGCCGAAGGCACGTATTCTGGTTGGACATGGACAGCTGCCGGAGAGCGAACTGGAGCGCATCATGCTGGCGTTCATGCGGCACGAGGCCGACATCCTGGTAGCGACGACGATTATCGAGAACGGGCTCGACATTCCGCTTTGCAACACCATCATCATCAATCGCGCTGACCGTCATGGATTGTCGGAGCTGTATCAGCTGCGGGGACGCGTTGGCCGTTCGGATCGCCGCGCGTATGCGTACTTGTTGATCCCGCCTGATCGCGAGCTGACGGAGCTGGCTCGCCGGCGGTTGGCGGCGCTAAAGGAGTTCAGCGACCTGGGTGCGGGTTTTAAGATCGCAGCGCTGGATCTGGAATTGCGCGGCGCGGGCAATCTGCTCGGCGGTGAGCAGAGCGGCCACATCGAAGCCGTGGGATTCGAGCTGTACACCACGATGCTGGAGCGCACTGTCCGCGAGCTGAAGGGCGAGATGCCGGAAGATGTTCCGGAGGCCCAGTTGAATCTCGGACTGAATATTCGCATTCCGTCGGACTACATTGCGGAAGAGAATCAGCGGCTGAGAATGTACAAGCGGGTGGCGGGCGTGGAGTCGGAATCGCAACTTGAAGATGTCGCAGGCGAACTCGGCGATCGTTACGGCACGCCGCCGCCGGCAGTACGGAATTTGCTGGAGTATGCCACGTTGAAGCTGCTGTCGCAGAGGATCGGCGTATCGCAGATCGAGCGCAAGCGCGACGCGGTCAGCATTCGCTTCACCGAAAAAGCTAATGTCGATCCGGAGCGGCTGGCGCAATTCGTGGCCAAGGAAAGCGGTAGCCAGTTCACTCCCGCTGGAATACTGAAGTTCTCGCTGCACGAGAAGCAGCCGGAACAGGTGCTGGGTCGGCTGAAGTCGCTGCTGGAAGAATTGGCGGGAGAGGCAGTGGCTCAGTAGGCGGTTGTCAGTTGTCAGTTTTCGGTTGTCAGTTGTCGGTGGTCGGTTGTCAGCAAACCGGCTCGAACGGTTAAGCGTATTTTGCTGCGTGACGCTTGCGAGATAGCCTGCATCCAAGTGCAGACCGATGAGGACGCGAGTCGTTGCGCAGTCGAATTCTTTCAAGGAAGAATGTGATGGGGATTCTCTCAGCGGCTGAAGCCGCAGCTGAAAAAGTCGGGAAAGCAGATCCCTCGCGGACTAAAGTCCGCTCGGGATGACAAAAAATGAGTGGCTTATCGGCACGACTGAAGTCGTGCCCTGTTACAAAGCGCGCGCGGAACGAGTTTTTCAGCAACTTGTGAAGCCGCAGTGATTGCAGGACTACGGACGGCTTGAAGGCCGTCCCCTTCAAAACCCGGACTTCATCGGAGCTTCATTAGGGGCACTCATGACAAGGAAGAAAGTTTGTAAGGCGGTGTTTCCCGCCGCCGGGCTGGGCACGCGCTTCCTGCCCGCGACCAAGGCGCAGCCGAAAGAGATGATGCCGCTGGTCGACAAGCCCATCATCCAGTATGGCGTGGAAGAGGCGCTGGCGGCGGGCTGCGACCAGATCATCATTATTACCGGCCGCGGAAAGAGCTCTATCGAAGATCACTTCGACGTCAGCTACGAGTTGGAGAAGATGCTGGAGGAGCGCGGCAAGACCGATCTGCTGGCCGTCGTGCGGCAGATCTCCAACATGATTCACGTTGCCTACACGCGGCAGAAAGAAGCCATGGGCCTGGGACACGCGGTGTTGATGTCGCGCGAACTGGTGGGCGATGAGCCCTTCGCGGTCATCCTCGCCGACGACATCATCGACGCCAAGGTGCCCTGCCTGAAGCAGATGATCGAGGTGTACAACGAAACCGGGTGCTCGGTGCTGGCGACGCAGGTGGTGGAAGGCAAGGCGATCTCGTCGTACGGCGTGCTCGATGCAAAACCGGTTGCGAGCAAGTGGGGTGATCGGCTGTTCGAGGTGAGCAACCTGGTGGAGAAGCCAAAGATGGAAGACGCGCCGTCGAATCTGGCGATCATCGGGCGCTACGTGTTGACGCCGGCGGTCTTCGAGATGCTGGCCTCGACACCGCTGGGAACTGGCGGCGAATTGCAGTTAACCGATGGGCTGAAGCAATTGCTGAAGAAAGAGAAGATCTACGGCTACACCTTCGAAGGCAAGCGTCACGATACCGGCGACAAGCTGGGATTTTTGAAGGCGACGGTAGAGTTTGCGCTCAAGCGCGAGGACCTGGGCGCAGAGTTTCGGGAGTATCTGAAGACGCTGAAGCTCTGATAGGAGATGGCTTGTACCCCGACACTCCCCAACTACATTGGAAGTAAGCTGCTGAGTAAAGTTCTAACTCCATGAGGCCGCCCGGCATCTTGGACGGGTTTCCGGCACAAGTCCTGACCCTGGCTGTCCTGGGCAACCGCAAACGCAAATGTGTCGGGACTAAACTTGATCGTCTTGGCTTCAGGTATCTCTTGCGAAGAGCCTATCCCTTCTATCTCAACGGTCAAGGCAGGCACTAAGGCCGCGGCATCCATAACTGTGCTGCCATGCAAGAGGCCCTTGTCGCATCTGATCGTGGTCCTGTCTGTGACTCTGAAGCTGTAGGCCGAGCCGTCCTTGCCGTCCCGGAGCTGCACCACGTCGCCGTCGTGCACGACAATTGGACCTGTGATCTTCACCTTGTGAACCTTTGCGGGTGACCTGGTCGCTGCTATCGAGGACACTGGGACTGCGGTCATGAAATAAACACAAGCTGCAGCTAAGAGCACGAAGCGAAAGTTTCTACGGGATTCCATGAGGCCTCTTTGCCTATACGAATAGAGGTTCGACCAAGCAGACAGGATTCAGGTCTGCTTGCGTGTCAATTAACCTCTGGCTGTGTATAGAGCAACTCGTCAGCCAAAGCCGGAGCGCGTCTTTGTGAGCGCGTCTCAACAGAAAACGTGGAACTTATGGGGTTTTGACGAACTAGCAGGTTGGCATGAGTTGGGTGCCAAGTGACGAAGTGTCGGCACTGTCGACGTTTTCGACATCTGCCCAATCGACAGCGCGGCTTCGCAGTGGCACATCTGCCTTCAAAGGATCTATGGCTACACCTTCGAGGGCGAGCGTCACGACAACGGCGACAAGCTGGGATTTCTGAAGGCGACGGTGGAGTTTGCACTCAAGCGCGAGGAGCTGGGCAGCGAGTTTCCGGGAGTATCTGAAGACGCTGAAGCTGTAAAGAGATTTTAGAGATCTGTTGGGTTGAGGGTGGAGGATGCCTTTCGCAGGCTGTAAGAAACTCTGATGCGCCGGTTTTGTGCCGCCGGCTGAAGCCGGCTCGGACGAGAAATAAACGGCTGGCCGGCACGACTGAAGTCGTGCCCTGTTACAAAGCGCTCGCGGGACGACTTTTTCGGCAGCCTCTTAAGTCGTGCCCTGATACAAGGCGTTTGAAACCCGAATTATTGAGCAGCCTGTTTCAGGTGTGTATTAACAGAGCGCAACAGACTACCGCGAATTAGCGCCTGAGGTCAGGTGGCCTAACCTCAGCGGCTAAACAGGCCGCTGAAAAACTCTGACGCGCCGGTTTTGTGCCGCCGGCTGAAGCCGGCTCGGGCGAGAAATAAACGGCTTATCGGCACGACTGAAGTCGTGCCCTGTTACAAAGCGCTCGCGGAACGAGTTTTCGGCAACCTGTGAAGTCGTGCCCTGACACAAAGCCTGCTTCTCGGGAGTTATCCTTCGGCCAGATGACGCCTGTTCATGGCGAGCCACGGGACGCCGCGATAGGAATCCGCGACCATCCAGGCACCAGCCGTCAGCGCTGCAGAGATGACAGTCTCGCTCCATTGGAAAGCGTCTTTGGAGCCTGCCGCCACGATGGGCACCCACACCAGCAGCGTGAACATTCCGATCTGCACCGCCGAGAGCGCGGCCGCCAGCCGTGCATACACGCCGATGAGCACCGCAACGCCCGCCACGATGAAGGCACCGCCGGTGAGATACACCCAGGCCACATGCCATGGCAGCCAGCCAGGCACCAGCGCAGCGGTCGGTTGAAGATAGAGGAAATGGGCCACGCCGAAGGGGATCAAGGCCAGGCCGTAGAGCATTCTCGCGATGCGCAGCCCGCGATCGCCAATGGCGAAGGTGAGCCGCTGCTTGTCCCAGTCCGTGGCGAACCAGACATACAGTACCCACGTGGCAGCCGCCATGACCGCGGTTTTGCAGGCTGACCACCAATAGTCCACCGTGGGCGAGACGAACATGCCGGGCACTCGCAACAGCAGCAGCCAAAGTAGAAGATAGGCGAGCAGCAGGCGGGCAGCGGCTGCGGCGGTGCGCTGCCAGAGCAAACCTATGCCGGATGCGAGGGCGATGATGGCGCAGAGATAGGCGAGAGCGGGCGCACTCCGCGGTATCGGCTGCCACAGCGAGACGTAATCGCCTTTGATCAGGCCCAGGATTCCGAGGGCGATCATGGTCGCCGCAAAGACCGCATGACCCACGCTTGCGATGCGCATCGTCGCCCCTCCAATGATTCATTAGACGATGCGTATCGAGCGGTTGTAATCAAAGCTTCGGGCACTATTCCAGCCCGAAGGGCGGGCTGTGGTCCTGGCGATGCGGAGCGGAATACGTCAGACGTGGAAGTTGTTAACGCGATTACTCTGGCGTGTACTCGAAAACCGTGCCGCCGTTGTTGTGACTGCCACCTGTCGGTGTGGTGCTGTAAAGGTTGCCGGATTTGTCGAAGATCAGGCCGGCGGAGGGCGAAGTCCCATCCAGACCATCGCCGAAGTTCCATAACACCCTCTCGTCATAACCACCATCGTCATTGGGCAACATCTCAAAAATAGTTCCGCAACCGACGCCGCCCCTGCAGCTGACTGTGCCGCCCCCCTCGGTGGTGCCGTAGAGATTGCCGCTGGCATCGAAGATCAGGCCGGCGTAGGGGTTGGCACCATCGTTGGGTCTACCGAAGCTATGCAACACCTTCTCCGTGAAGTCGCCATCTCCTCTGGGCGATACCTCGTACGCTGTTCCGGCTGCATGTATGCCGCCGCCATACGTCGTGCCGTAGAAATTGCCGGCAGAATCCATGATGAAGCCGGAAATGGGAGACTGTCCGTCATCCCCGTGCCCGAAGTTGTGAATCACTTTCTCGGCGTAGCCACCACTCCCATCGGGTGACAGTTCAAACGCCGTGCCCTCGTTCAGGTTGCCGCCATAAACGGTGGCGCCGTAAAGATTGCCGTGGGTATCGAAGATCAGGCCTTGGGGATCAATCCCGTCCAAGTCGCCGCGGAAGTTGTGCAGCACTTTCTCCGTCCAGCCACCGCTTCCATTGGGCGACATCTCAAACACCGTACCTTTGTCTTTAGTGCCGCCACCCGAGGTCGTACTGTAGAGATTGCCGTCGGAATCGAAGATCAAGTTGGCTAAGGGATATTGCCCGTCCACGCCAGAGCCGAAATTGTGCAGCACTTTCTCTGTCCAGCCGCCGCTGCCGTTGGGAGATATCTCAAACACCGCTCCAAAGCCGTGAGTCCCGCCATATTCGGCTGTGCCGTAGAGATTGCCAGCGGAGTCGAAGATCAGGGTATTGGGATATTGCGCGTCCAAACCGGTGCCAAAGTTGTGTATTACCTTCTCGAAGTAGCCACCGGTCCCGTTGGGCGTCATCTCGAAGGCCACACCTTCATTGTGAGAGCCGCCCTGGTAGGTGGTGCCGAAAATATTGCCGTGGGTATCGAAGATCACACCGCTATAAGGAGTGTGTCCATCGCTGGCGGAGCCGAGGTTATGCAGCACCCGTTCGCCGGTGGCCGCCCAGGCGCTCGTCACAACGAGGGCCAGAGTAAGCATTGCTAGAGTTGTTCTCAGTACGAGGGTTTGAATTTCCCGTATCACTGGGTTGGCCATGAGGATTCTCCTTCAAGTTGTGACGCATGACGAGCAAGCAGGCGGCAGCGCGCTCCAGCCAGAGCCCGTTATCGTAACTTAGCCGCTATTTTAGCCCTTCTGGCTCTCTTTCAGCTTGGGCGACCTGGTTTCCGCGCCTTTGGCCAGCTTTTCTTTGTGGGCATCGAGCTCCTGCGCGACTGTTAAATCAGAGCCAAATCCAATTGCTCTCTTTACAGCCCGATGTGCCGCATCGAACCATGTCGTTCACATGAACGCTGCCGACCGACGCGCAAGGGCTCACGATTAGTGGTCCTTGGTTCTCATCGCTGGATCCCATGATGGTGATTACGTCCCGCATCGATTCAGCCTGTCCAGATTGGTAATCGACGAGCACACTGACAACGGTTGTTTCGTTGGGCTGCCTTTTCAGGTCGTGCAGTTGCAGGTAACACTCGCTGCTGTTATTTGAGGCGCTGCCCAGCCATCGGTACTGGAAGTCGCGATTGTTGGTTGCAGCCCACGACGACCAATCCTGAGCGTTTAGCTGGAATGTCCCGAATAACAGCATCCCGGCGACCATGAGCCGTATGTTCATGTCCCGTCCTCCCTGTCTGCGATGATTCGCTTGAATCTGCGGCCTTATTCTACGCGTCGCCCCTTGTTCATGGGTCGCTGGTGTTAACAGGTAGCACTCATTGGCCCTGCGTCGGATCGGAGTCCCTCAGTTGCCAGCGTGACATCGTACCCGCAACCACCCGACGAGGCAAATGCGGAGCTCATCGGGCTCCCGGTTCGTCCTGGGCTAAGCTGAATCGTCCCGCCGGTCGGGACGCCAGTCTCGTGAAACGCCTTAGTTACGATATGGGGATTTAACGTCAGCCATCCGCATTTCCTGATTTCCGTTGGTTTTGTGCTAGCATCCGTGGCACCTCGCAGAGGAGCATCGAAATGAGTGGCCCCCAAAGGTTGGTCTCATTTGTGTTGGCATGCGCTTCGAGCGTAATCGTGGCGGGCGCTCAGTCTCAGACAACGCCCAGCCCGGAAGTGAAGAAGCTGGCCGTCATGGTCGGCAAGTTCGCCGTCGAAGACGAACTGAAAGCCGGGGCAATGGGGCCGAACTCGCCGGCGATGAAATTCAGCGGCACTGAGGATTGCAGATGGACGGCAAACGGCTTCGCCGTAGTCTGCGAGGCGGCACTCTCTGGACCCGGAAGGAAATACTCGGAGACTTCCTTCGTCTACTACGATCCGACTTCCAAGACATATCAATACCACGCAGTGGACAGTTCAGGAGCAGTAGAAGACAAGACGGGTACGGTGAACGGCGACGTATGGAGCTGGCTTGGGGAGAGCACTTTTGGCGGGAAGCTGTATCACACCCGGTACATCATGAAGTTTGTTTCAGCGGATTCCTTCGAATACACCGACGAGTCGGGCGAAAGCGAGAGCACCATGAAGGTATTCGTGAGCGGAAAAGAAACTCGCGTCACGGACACCAAGCCCGCGACATCGCAGTGACGGCGTTTCACCCATGATCCCCGGCTGACGGGCTGCTCGGCCGTTTAAGATTTGTGCCCGGATAGGGTCCCTGCCGGGACCAAATTTCTCAATGGACTACCCCACCCAGGACTTCGTCCTGGGCTAAGCTGAGTCGTCCCGCACGGCGGGACGGCAGTCTCGTGAAACGCCTTAGTTGCGATATGGGGATTAATGAGATGGTCCGCCGCTGAGTAACATCGTTGCTCGGCAGCATAATAAGGAGGATCATCGCATGCACATCACATCTATCGGTATCGATCTTGGCAAAACCACGTTTCATCTGG
>Ga0181532_10002334_pt1 | contig 17733 bp, 15 predicted proteins | sample PEATcosm2014_Bin_33_FD_119768 | JGI IMG/M metagenome (GOLD analysis project Ga0181532, IMG submission 119768) | Peatland microbial communities from MTU Mesocosm Facility, Houghton, MI, USA - PEATcosm2014_Bin11_30_metaG | ecosystem: Environmental > Terrestrial > Soil > Wetlands > Peat | place...
ACCTGCTCACAATAAGGCTGGAGGTGGTTGTGTATTCAGAGACCACGTTCTCCGACAAGCATTGTGGACACCGCCCATTTTCAAGTTCAACAAAACCACAGGTTCCGCAGAACCACAAATCAGCCATGGAATGCCCTCCTTTCCGCCGTCGGCATTTGCTGGCGGCGTGGCGGCATCACTGTGACCAGCCCAACCAACCACATGCGTAAAGTGGAAGTAAGGGTAGTGTTGGCAAAGCACCAATAGCACTGCAATGCTGCGCAATAAGTGGAGTTGAGGGATGCGTTTCATCTTCAGGTTCTAGAGGCTTCGGTTAAAGACGAGGCCTCATCTCGCCAAGAAACAGAAAGCCGAGTCACCACTGGCGATTTAACGCAACCACCTGCGGCAACTCGGCTGTCTCTACGTCCGATTAGGGTTCCGTCGAACTGACTAGAGACCCTTAGCTTTCTGTCCCCCGCTCACGCAGGGTTTAGCATTTCACAAAGAAACTTTAATACTCTAACAAAGTGTTGTCAATGACCAAACGCACCAAGCAATGTGATACTGCACTTCCGTACGGGGTTGTTTAAGATTTTCTACCTTTACGCTGCAGCCGCAATGCTCCCGCCTTCAGTTCCTCTGCTCCAGCAGCAACGGGTTTCTTCCCAACTATTTCGGCCTCTGCTTGCAGCCAATCATCGAGCTCGTGACCGTCTTCACAGCCCCGTTCCTCATAAAGCTGATAGGCACGTGCCCTAACTAACTCCTCGGTTGAGTCGAGCGAGCCTTTGTCGGGCTTCGCGGTTGAATCACTCGCTGTTTTGTGTCGCATGGTAGACCTCCTGCATGCAATGCAAGGTTGAAAAATTGGAGGCCAACTCTGGAGAGGTGCGCGATGCACGGACTCACGTCCGTACAGCTACAAGTAAATTATTGCACCGAGCACTCACGCTGCAGCCAAAAAACAGTCTAGCTGCGGTTGTTTTCCCTTTTTGGGAATAGTGGCGGAACAGCATCGCACTAGAATGCGGCCGCTGAACAGAACCCCGAGAAGCCGAGCCGCTGGGGAGAACTGGCGAGGGAAGGGCATCAGGTGGTGCAGTTCAAGGACTCGGAAACTAACAAATTTGTGGCGGTCGCGGTGGATGGGGAAGTGACGATTTATGGTGGCCGCAGTTGATGTGGACTATTGTCCCTCGAAGGAGTGACTACCACTGAAACTCCCACCAATCGAACTAAACAAGACCAAAAAAGACCCCTATAGGCATCACAGATGCCAAACCAACATCTTCAATAGAATCAACCGCTTCAATCACTTACAGGTAACTTGTATCCGACTCAAAATCCGCCGGGCTTCGGCCCTTGGGGGTTCGATTCCCCCTCCCGGCACCAACAGTAAATCTCATTGAATGTGGATCTTGCCTGCCTCAGCGGAAATTGGCTGCTCGGGATACCGCCAGGCAATGTTTGTTTTGGTGTGACTCCCAGGCCCAATCTCTGGACTTGGAAATTTCGACTCTATGGTGGAAAATCGTAGCCACATGCGCAGCTTCAGCACCTGCATAACTCTCTCGATTCTGTTTGCGCTGACAGTTCTAATGTCCCCGGCATCGCAGGCGCAAACCTTCAACGTGCTTTACAACTTCACCGGCGGGCAGGATGGGGCACAGCCGTATGCCGGCGTGACGCCGGATAAGGCCGGCAATCTATACGGAACGGCGTACGCCGGGGGCGACCTCACCTGCAACGCCCCGCATGGTTGCGGCACGGTTTACGAACTGAAGCACAAGGGATCCGGCTTTGTCTTTAACCCCCTCTACAGCTTTAGCGTGGGCGTTGGAGGGGGCATTCCAACAGCCCCGGTTGTCTTCGGCCCGGACGGCGCCTTCTACAGCACGACATCTTACGGGGGTGTCAATGGCAGGGGTGTGGTTTTCAAGCTGCAGCCGTCGCCCACATCTTGCAAAACCGCACTCTGCCCGTGGTCGGAAAACGCGCTTTATGCCCTTCAAAGGAGGCGCTAACGGTGACGGAAGCAATCCTATCGGCCTCCTTTTCGACCAGGCGGGTAACATCTACGGCACTACTTCTGGAGGCGGTGCCTACGGCTATGGTACTGCTTACGAGCTGACATCTTCAGGGAGCGGCTGGACGGAGAGCATTCTTCACGTCTTCGGCGGAGCTGGTGACGGGAGTCTTCCGTATAGAAGCGTGATGATCTTCGACAACGCGGGCAATCTCTACGGAACTACCTCTCTCGGCGGCTCAAGTGGTTACGGTACGGTGTTCGAGTTGACACCCTCAGGATCGGGCTTGGACAGAGAATGTTCTCTACAGCTTCCAAGACGGAAACGACGGAGGATATCCCTACGCCGGTCTGATCTTTGACCAGTCGGGCAACCTCTACGGCGCCACGACCGACGGCGGCACTGGCGGGGGCGGTACCGTTTTCGAGCTTTCACCCTCGGGCGGCGGCTGGACATATTCCGTGCTTTACAGCATTACCGGACCCTTAGGCGACCAATGCGGCCCGGCCTGGGCCCTATTTATGGACGTAGGGGGCAGTCTCTACGACACCACGCAGTGCGATGGGGCAAATAACCTGGGCAGCGTTTTCAAATTGACCAATTCAGGCGGCAGTTGGACATACTCTTCGCTGCACGACTTTACCCTCGGCGACGACGGCGGATCTCCGGCCAGCAGCGTGATACTTGACACGAGCGGTAATCTCTACGGCACCACGAGCTACGGCGGCACCAAGGGGCAAGGTGTCATCTGGGAGATCACGCCATAGGCGGCGATCGTGGATTTGGCATTTTAGTTTGGGACGCAGTGTAGTATGGTTTCAGCGGAGCCTCAGCTTTTGCGGTGCTTCGGAGATGCCGGAAGCCAATCGCCGCTTTCGCAGATTCTTAATAGAGCCGTCACCGTAGTCGCGTTCCTGCCTCAATCTGTTTACGAGATGTGCCGGAACGCCCAGAACAGCGTTGCCGACAGCACAATCGCCGCGGGCAGCGTTAGCACCCAGGCCATAATCAGGCTGCGCACCGTTCTCCACTGCAGGCCAGTTCCGTTAGCGGCCATCGTTCCCGCCACACCTGACGACAGCACGTGCGTGGTACTTACAGGTAATCCGTACATATCAGCAGCGCCGATGGTCACCATGGCGGTAATCTCCGCCGCGGCACCCTGCCCGTAAGTCAGATGGTCTTTGCCAATCTTTTCTCCGACCGTCACAACGATTCGCTTCCAGCCGACCATTGTGCCAAGCCCGAGTGCGAGGGCCACCGCAACCTTCACCCACGTTGGAATGAACTTGGTTGTATGGTCAATGTGCTTTTTGTAGTTGGCCAGCACCGCTGCATCAGCCGCGGAGACCTCCGCGTGACCAGACTTCTGCATGATCCGCAGGGCTTCACTGACTAGATACATATCGTTGCGGAAGTTGCGAACCTGATCCTGCGGGATGTAACGCAGCTCTTTGTAGCCCACGACTTCATTGCTGATGTCGTTGATCAGGCTGCGCAGCGCCAGCATGGTGTTGGGAGTGAAGTCTTTGGTGCGCACGTACGCCGCGACATCATCGCGCGGGTCACCCACGACCGCACTGGGCGACACGTACTTATCGATCACGTTGGCTGCCTGTTGCGAAACCGCGACGAAGTCAGCCGACTCAGCCGGCGTGATCGCATGGTTCAAAGCATAGGCCGTGGGAACTGTGCCGATGAGGATGAGCATGATCAGTCCCATGCCCTTCTGCCCATCGTTGGAGCCGTGAGCAAAACTTACTCCGGTGCAGGTGAGGATTAACAGGGCGCGAATCCAGAACGGAGGAGGAGCGTCGCCTTCGGGGGCAGTGTAGAGCCGCTTGTCCCTGATGAACACTTTCGAGAGGCCGAGCAGTGTCGCCGCCAAGGCAAAGCCGATGATGGGTGAAAACAGCAGAGACTTGCCAACGTTGAGGGCCTGTCCCCAATCGACACCGCTGGTCGCGGTTCTCGCCTGCATCAACTGATTGGCGATGCCGACGCCGATGATCGAGCCGATCAGGGTGTGCGAGCTGGAATTCGGAATCCCGAAGTACCAGGTGCCCAGGTTCCAGATGATGGCCGCAGTCAACAACGCGAAGACCATCGCAAAACCTGCACCGCTTCCGACTTGCAGAATGAGTTCCACCGGCAGCAGCGAGATGATGCCGAACGCAACCGCACCTGTTGACAACACGACGCCAACAAAGTTCCACATGCCTGACCACGCGACCGCGATATGCGGGTCTAGGGAGTGAGTGTAGATCACAGTTGCAACCGCGTTCGCCGTATCGTGGAAGCCGTTGACAAACTCGAAGCCGAGCGCTACCAGCAATGCGATTCCGAGCAATATATACGGGAATATGGAGGGCGAGTGTACGGTCGAGAGATCGGAAATGAGGTGATAACCCGCATAAACAAAGCCGATGCCTAAAGCCCCGATGAAAATCCCCACGCCAATCTTGCTGGGGGACTTGGAGAGTTTTGCGTGGACCGCTGGGGCTGCGAGCGGCGCAGACGGAACAGCGGGAACCGGCGAAGAGGCTGTCGCCATGATTTTCCTTTTCTTCCTAGAATTGCGGGTTGACTGCTCCGAGGAGCAGAACCTCGTGCGCGAAAGGTACTACGCGCAGGCCGGACCCAGCATTAACATCCGTTGAATGCTGTGTGAATATCTCGTGAGAGCCTGAAGACGTGGGTCATTTCCCCGCACGCATTAATTTTCAGTGAATGGTTGTGTCCAGCCATTGACCGCCCAATGGCGCTGCTCTAGTATCCGACAGCTATGGATGACTTGAAGCTCGATGAACTACAGCAAGCCTACAAGCAGGCGGTCGATCAGTGGGTAATCGCCATTCGCGACGAGGAAGCTCTGGCTACGCCTGACCACTCCGAGGTTGCTATGGAACGCTGGGACCAGGCTGGCTTCGCGGAGCAGGACGCGCAGGACAAAGCCAAGCATGCGAGAGACGCGTATAAGGACGCGCTCCGACATCTACATTATGGAATTTGAGTCTCGAGTTACGAAACTACGCAGGTCCTCACCATTCCCGCTTCGTAAACAAAGGGCCTCGGGACGAACATCAAGAGATACCTGCCAGTGTCATAGCTTGCGGAGAAACACTCTCTCCGTCTCAGGCCGCCCTCCCGCCGCTTATTGCTTGTTCGTATTCCCGTTCTGATTGGGTGGACAACAAAACCCACAGGCTATAAATCCCAAGCGCGGTTCCCAACGGAAAGTGGAATAATGCCAGGAACGAAAGAACGATGGTCAACATGCGCGCCCAAGGTTCGCGCCGCAGCAGTCCCCAGCCGGCAAAGAACCCCAAAACTGCCTTGGCCAAAATGAGTATCCCGATCGTAGTAAACAGCGAACGCAGGAAACCGGCAGGCACGTCCGGCGGTACCCCTCCCATCTCGTGGAGATGCGCGAACAACGCGTTGGCAATGATGAACAGCACAAAGCCGACAACTGCATTGAGCGCGGAAAGCGCCAGCCACAGGATGCCCAACAGACGAATGTGTTCCTGCACGCGGTTCGGCATCGGACGAACAGTGGCAACGGCCTCGGAGAACTCTTTGCCACACCGCCCGCAAAAGCGCTGGTCCGGCTGTACACTGGCGCCGCATCGATCGCAGAACATAGGTCCTCCTTCGCGTTGCACCGTGATACCAACTACTGGAAGGTACGAACTCTCGCGCTTGCTTGTTCCAAATTAAATGCTGGCGGTCTCTCTCGGGTAAGCAGCAGGGCACGAAAAACCGAGCTGCCGCGCACCTCATTCCCGCGAGCGCGCAATCAATCCACGTTCATCTTTTTCAGAAACACAGCAAATCGGGGATCGGCATGCAGGCTTTTTATTAATGGGTCATTTTGAAAGCCAGGCAGCCCCATATCGCGCTGTGACCAGGCGCGCTCAAGCCAATGGAAGGCAAGATCGGTTTGACCTCGAAAAGCGTACACCTCAGCAATCTGGTAGGCCGCCTCCTGGGCGGAAGTGGCAATGATCTTCGCCAGAATTCTATCCGAATCCTGTCTCCGGCCGAGTGCGTCGTAAGCCAGGGACTCGCCGACCCAGCGCTCCAACTCACGGTTTTCCTTTGCCAGTTCTGCCAATGCCTGCGCCGGTTCTGAGCGTTGCAGATCAACCAAACTCAATAGATAGTGAGCATCAGGATCGTCTGGATTGATCTCGAGCGCTTTGCGGTAGGCTTCGACAGAAAGGTCCATCTGCCCCGCGCAATAGGCATGCAGCCCAAGGTAGATGTGCGCGGTTACGCTGAGAGGATCCAGCTCCACGGCCCGGCGATTGAGCGCGAGCGCCTCCTGCAGGCGCCCCAAGCTAGCCGCGAGGCGGGAAGCGCCCAGCAGCACGATGGTGTTACGCGGCTCCAATGCGAGCGCCTTCTGGAATGAGGCATTGGCCGCGGACCAGTCCCAGTCATGACTGCGCTGAATCCAGCCGAGGGCAGCATAGGGTTCGGCCAGTCCCGGGTTGAGCTTAAGCGCCTTCTCGGCCGCCTCGCGTGCAAGCCGCGAGCCCTTCTCGAAATTGGCCTCATAGCCGGCATTGGCTTGGCGCAAACGCACCCATGCCAGCCCCGACCAAGCGGGCGCGTAATTTGGATCGAGCCTGATCGCCTGTTCGTAATAGTTGGAGGCCCGCTCCAAGTCCGTTCTTGTACGACGTTCGGAAAAATAGCGCCCTTGCAGGTAGTCGTTATAGGCGTCGGTGCTCGTGCTCTGCGGAGTTGCTGCCGACGGACTGTGGCTCAGCAACTTCACCTTCAATTCCGCCGAAACCGCGCGCGCAATTTCTTCCTGCACGGCGAATACGTCGCCCAAGTCGCGCTCGTAGCTGCTGGACCAGAGTTGGAACCCGTTGTGCACATTGATGAGCTCAGCACTGATACGAATGCGGTTGCCAGCCTTCCGCACTGTGCCTTCCAGCACCGTTGCAACATTCAACTTCTCTCCGACCGCATGCAGGTCGGCGCTCCCGGGCTTGAACTGAAATGATGAAGTCCGCGCCGCTACGCGCAGCTCCGGTGTCTTGGCCAGTTCATTGAGTAGTTCTTCGGCCAAGCCGTCAGAGAAATATTGCTGATTCTTTTCAGGACTATCATCCACAAACGGCAGCACCGCAATCGAAGGTGTACTCGGAGCGGAGGAACGGCGCAAGAGGTCGTGGCTGCGCCAGAGAATGCCGATCGCGAGCGCCACCAGCAGGGCCAACGCCGGTACGATCGCCTTCCAGGAATTCCACGTCCATCGCGGGGATATGAGCCGCGGCACTCCCAATGCCCCGGAGTCGGGAGCATACCTTGATCCAAAGGAGCCCGAAACTGGTTCCTGGAGGTGGAACCAGGATGGAGCTGTGGGGTCTATGTCGGGGGCAGTTGCCCCGTAATGATATGGCGTTTCTACCGGTCCCACAAAGCGATACCCATGGCGAGGATCAGTTTGGATGTAAACCGGATTCTGCGCCTCGTCGCACAGGGCCTGCCGAAGGCGCCTCACCGCAACGTTCAGGCTGGAGTCGAACTCTACAAAGGTGTTTCCCGGCCAGAGCTGGGCTTTCAGCTCCTCGCGTGTGACCAGCTCGCCGGGACGCCCCAACAGCGATCGCAGCACGAGAAATGATTTCGGCTGCAGCAGGACTCGGCAGCCGAGTTTGCGCAGATCTCCAGACTCTAGATTCACCTCGTACGGTCCGAAGCGAACCAAGGTACCGACTTGCAAGCTCCGGGTCATGGGACGCCAGCCACGAAATTGACCGGAATCTTAACACGGACGGGAGCTGCTCGGAAACATTATTTGCCACAGACACAACAGTTTAGACCGTAATGTGGAATTCAGTTGACATTGTGACTTCAACAGAGCAATAAAGGAGGCACATCGGGGTACGACAGTTGCCACTTCGCCGAGGCGAATCGAAAACATCCAGGTGGAGGTCTGCGCTCGCGAGGTAGTGCGCTCAAGGCGCATTCGCGAAAGCGAAGTCCGATTCCATATAGCCCGGGAACCCTCGCTTGGAAAAGGAGAGCGGTTATGGCACTCCCAAAGCCAGATCGTAGGTGGCTATTCAGCGTCGATCTGTGGATGACGATTGCAGCAATGGCGCTCGCGCTCCTGATGATCGTCCTCGCCACGCAGTTGCACGCCCAGACGCTCACCGTATTGCACAATTTCACAGGTGGGAGTGATGGCGACCAACCTCAGACCGGGATGAGCCGGGACGAGCACGGCGTCTTCTACGGAACCACCCAGTACGGAGGCTATCAGAATTGCGACAACGGGGGAGTGCAGGGTTGCGGCGTGCTTTTCAAGTTCAAGAACACGGGGTCGGGCTGGTTGCTTACCCTGCTCCACGACTTTCGCGAGGGAGATTTTCCGGTGTCGCCTGGTGTACCTGCCGTTGCGCCTAACGGCACTCTGTACGGCGTAACCTTCCAGGGCGGAGCGGCCGGGCTGATTTACAATGCCAGTCCTTTGGCGACGGTGCCGCCCGCCGGGGTTTCTTCCTGGAATTACAACCCAATTTATGAGTTCAGCGGCGGCAACGACGGGGGCAGTCCTGCGCGGCACTCTCCCGTCCGTTTCGACGCGGCTGGGAACTTCTACGGCACTGCTGGCGGCGGCTTCTATAGCTCGGGTGTGATTTATGAAATGACGCCTTCGGGCAACGGCTGGACCGAAACCGTTCTTTACGCTTTTACCGGTGGCGGCGATGGCGGAGAGCCTGAAAACACCGTTTTCGACGGCGAAGGCAATATGTATGGCACGGCGCATGATGGTGGCAACCAGCAATGCAATAACGACGGGTGCGGGACCATTTTCAAGCTGACGCCTTCAGCATCGGGATGGACGGAGACCACTCTGCACACCTTTCAGCAAGGTGTTGACGGAGGCTGGCCCGGTCCCTTGATCCGCGATCAGGCCGGCAATCTCTACGGCCTGACCTATTATTATGGTCCGGACACCGGTGGCACTGTTTGGGAGTTGTCTCCTTCGAACGGCGGTTGGGCGTTCACCGTGCTGCACTCGTTTCCTACTTATACGGTGGGCGACTACGGCCCCTACGCTCCCGTCATAGACCCCGCCGGTAACCTTTACGGCATAACCAATTGGGGCGGGGCCAACAATACAGGCTTTCATTTCAAGCTCACGCCAGCCAATGGCGGTTGGACATATACCGACCTGTACGACTTCGCGGTTCGCGGGGGCCAAGGCGGGGGCTGATATCCACAAGGAACGCCTCTGCTGGATGCGGAAGGAAATATCTACGACAATGCGGAGGAGTGCGGGCTTTATGGCGCCGGTACGATCTGGATGTTCACGCCATGAAGCCGTTATCAAGTGGCGAGTAGCCAGTTGCCAGGCCATTTGCTCCTCCTACAATGTGGAATTCAAATGGAGATGGCGGAGGAAAAGATACTATCTCCACGGAGACGAGTTATGGGCCTTCCAAAACAAGACCCTGGCTGGACGTTCGGGAATGATCTGTGGACGACGATTGCAGCAGTGGCACTCGCGCTCCTCATGATCGTTCTCGCAACACAACTACACGCGCAGACCTACAACGTAATTTACAACTTTACGGGTGGGCCGGATAGCGGCTCTGACGCCGGTTTGACGATCGACAAAGCGGGAAATCTCAATGGCACGACGTGCGCGGGCGGCGCCTCTAGTCAGGGCAGCGTATTCAGGCTGTCCCGCAAAGGCTCCAGTTGGGTTTTCAACACACTCTACAGCTTTTCCGGTGGCAAGGACGGGGCGCGACTTCTGTCGGGAGTCGTTTTTGGCCCGGACGGGAGTCTTTATGGCACCACAGAACTTGGAGATCCCGATTGTGTTAGCGGCTGCGGCACGATCTTCAACCTCAAGCCTCCAGCAACAGCCTGCAAAACCGCACTCTGCGGCTGGACGGAGACCTTGCCCCATTCGTTCACCGGAAGCCCAGATGGAGCTAACCCTGGATTCGGGGACCTCGTTTTCGACCAGAGCGGTAACCTTTACGGCACTACAATCTATGGCGGTACCAGTGGATGTGGGACGGTTTTCCAATTGGCGCACTCGGGCTCCGGCCGGATCGAGAAAGTCCTCTACTCTTTCCAATGCGGGACAAGTGACGGAGCCAATCCTTATGCCGGCCTGGTCTTTGACAACTCCGGCAACCTCTACGGTACGACCCGCAACGGGGGTGCCTACGGCTATGGCACGGTTTTCCAGCTGACGCCCTCCGGATCCGGGTGGGCGAAGAGCACTCTGTACTCCTTTCAAGGAGACATCGACGGCGCGAGCCCGTTTGGCGGCCTCGTGTTTGACAATTCCGGTAATCTCTACGGGACTACCTCGGGCCGGGGGGCCGGTGGCGGCGGCACAGTTTTTGAACTCACCCCCTCCAACGGAAGCTGGACCTATACCGTGCTTTACAGCTTCAGCGGATGTTTCGGCTGTGGCCCCTACGCCAACCTGGTTACGGATGCCGGCGGCAGCCTCTATGGCACGACGTACAAAGAGGGTGCTTACGGATTCGGTTCAATTTTCAAGCTAACCCCTGCCAATGGCAGTTGGACCTACACGGCGCTACACGACTTCGCCGGCGGCAGCGATGGAGCGTATTTGTATGGCAATGCGGCGTTTGACGCGAACGGCGATCTTTATGGCACGGTGTACGAAGGCGGTGCAAACGGCAACGGTCTCGTCTGGGAGATCACACCGTAATGCCATTGTCGCGGGGTGTGCGATGACATCCCACAAGGTGGCATATCACAGTGTGAGATCAAGTGGAGCAGGACTGCAAACGCAATCTTTCTGAGGAGTAAATCATGGCAAGTCCAACGCAACAGCAGCGGCAAAATTTCAGCGCAGGGTTGGGAGCGTTCGCAACTTTCGCGATCGGGTTTTTCTTGACCGTTGTCACCGCGCAGCCTGTGCAGGCCCAGACGTACAACGTACTTTACAACTTCAGTGGCGGAATGGATGGGGCAAATCCTCATGTCGGCGTGACGCTGGATAAGGCCGGCAACCTATACGGAACGGCGTACGCCGGCGGAAAAGGGTACGGCACCGTTTTCAAATTGGCGCATAAGGGGTCGGGCTGGGTGCTGGCGCCGCTGTACAGTTTTGAGGGAAAGGGGGCCAATGATGGTGCCGGTCCCGACTCCAAAATCGTCATCGGCCCGGATGGCAGTCTCTATGGCACCACGATCGCAGGAGGCGGTAATGAGGATCCTTACTGCCAAGTTTTCGGAGGCTACTATGGTTGCGGCACGATCTACAACCTGAAGCCTCCGCCGACACGACCCGCGACGCCATTGAGCCCGTGGGTCGAGACCCTGCTGTATCTCTTCACCTTCGATCCGGATGGAGCTTATCCGCGAAACAACTTCGTCTTCGACAGCGGCGGAAATCTGTATGGGACCGGCGCCAACGGTGGCTATATTGGGGGGGTGGTTTGGGAACTGTCGCCCTCAAACGGCGGCTGGACGGAGCAAGCTATCTTTGACTTCACCGGCGGACAGGGGCCCGACGGAGGAGCGCCTGAGGGCGGCGTAGTCTTCGGTCCGGACGGCAACCTCTATGGCACGACGTCGGAGGACGGGTACTCTGAATTTGGTTGCTGCGGAGCAGTCTTCCAGTTGGTCCCGTCAGGGTCAGGATGGACAGAGAACACCCTTTACGATTTCCTGGGCGAAAACGACGGGAGTTATCCTTACGCAGGCGTGATCGCGGATGCCTCAGGCAACCTCTATGGTTCTACCACCACCGGCGGCGTGAATGGCGGCGGCACCGTCTTTGAGCTTTCTCCCTCCAACGGCGCCTGGACATTTACCACACTGTACAGCTTTACCGGTAGTGCAGGCTACGCGGATGGTCCGTACGACGATCTCGTCATGGACAACGCTGGGAACCTGTACGGCACAACCTACCTGGATGGCCGCTACGGTTGGGGCAACGTCTTTAAGCTGACACCCTCCGGCGGCGGATGGACCTATACCTCGCTGTACGATTTCACCGGCGGCCTCGATGGCTCATCTCCGCGTTGCAGCCTGGTGTTCGACAGCAGCGGCAACCTTTATGGTACAACCAGCATCGGCGGCGCAAACGGCCAAGGCGTCGTATTCGAGATCACGCCGTAAAGTAAGGGGCCGGTTGTCAATTGGTATGACCGAATCGCGGCCTCCCACAATGTGGGATTCGATAAAACGGAATAGCAAGGGCTATGTTCGCGCGGAAAAGGAGGATCATCATGACGAGTCCAGAGCAACCTCGAATTTTGACTTGGGGAACCAGCCTGCGAGCGTCAGCCTTCGCGCTGGCGTTGGCACTCGTGTTTGCGCACTGCGTAGTGGTAATGCCATCAGCGCAGGCGCAGACCTACACTGTACTTTACAGCTTCACCGGCGCGCGCGACGGCGCAACTCCCGCCGCTGGCTTGACGGCGGATCGAGCAGGGAATCTTTACGGTACGACCAACGAGGGAGGGGCCGGCTATGGCACGGTCTACAAGCTAGGCCACGCGAAATCGGGCTGGACTCTTACCCCTTTGTACATCTTTGGATCGAACTCCGACGGGGCGAATCCGGTCGCCAGAGTGATTTTTGGGCCAGACGGGAGCCTCTACGGCACCACTGAGTACGGTGGCGCGGAAGGATACTGCGATAACGGCTGCGGCACAGTTTTCAACTTGAAACCGCAGCCTAGCGCTTGTAAAACTGCACTCTGCCCTTGGATCGAAACCATAGTTCACCGCTTCACGAATCTCGCCTTCCCCGAGAGCGAGGTCCTCTTCGATGGCTCGGGCAATCTCTACGGGACGGCCTATACAGGCGGCACTCTCTTCGGGGGCGGTAACGGCTGCTACCCGAGTTGCGGCGGAGTTTATGAAATGTCGCCCTCAAACGGCAGTTGGACGGAGAGCGTGATTTATAACTTCACCGGATACCAGTACGGCGATGACGGGGCCAATCCCATCGGAGGACTGATTTTCGACAAAGCGGGAAATCTTTATGGCACCACCTCGACCTACGGCGATTGCGGCTTCGGGATTATCTTCGAGTTAGCGCCCTCCGCTGGCAGTTGGAAAGAGCATCTCCTGCACGATATTTGCGGCGGGACCGACGGAGCAGCTCCCTCCTCCAGTCTGATCATGGATGAGGCGGGCAATATGTACGGCGCCACTCCGGGGGACTATCCCGGCTACGGGAGTCAACGTGGCTCGGCCTTCATGCTGATGCCTTCAAACGGAGGCTGGGAATACTCGCTGTTATACACCTTCCCGGAGTACGGTGGAGGCCCGGCGGGATCCTTGGTGATGGATGGGGCGGGCAATCTCTACGGCACGACCATCACTGGCGGTCAGGTGGGTTGCGGTTCCTATGGATGCGGAACGATTTTCAAGCTGTCACCTTCGAACGGGGGCTGGACCTACACCGAACTTTACGATTTTACCGGCGGCAGTGATGGTGCAAGTCCTCACAGCAATCTGGTAATCGACTCCAGCGGCAATCTCTACGGTACCGCATCCGCCGGCGGGCAATATGGCTACGGTGTCATCTTCGAGATCACGCCCTAGAGCAGTTGGTCAGCGGCCGGTTACCAGAGGCCAAGTGCTGCAATTCGAGTTTGTCCGACAAGGTGAGACTCAGGTGGCCTAAGGTTCGTTACCAGCTTTTCGATTGCACAGGAGAATTATCATGACGGGCCAAGCGCAGTATCGACTTTGGACTTTCAGCCCGCGCGCGTCAGCTTCCGTGCTGGCATTGGCAATCCTGTTTGCACTGACCATCGTCGCAGCCCCAGCGGCGCGGGCGCAAACCTTCCAAGTCCTGCACGCCTTCACGGGCTATGGGGACCACGGTAGTCCCGATGCCGGCCTGACTATGGATCGCGCAGGAAGATTCTACGGCCCCACCAGTGACTATCTTTCCGGCGGCTACGGTTCGCTCTTCAAGTTGGCGCTCTCCGGGTCCGGCTGGTTGCTTAGTCCGATGCACGACTTCGGTGAGCCGGTTCGCAACGGGGTTGATCCTTACAAGCTAACTTTCGGACCAGACGGCAGTCTGTACGGAACAACTTACACGGGAGGACAAGGAAATTGTAATGAAGGCGGTGGCTGCGGGCTGGTTTTCAAGCTGCAACCGCCCGCCACCGCCTGCGTCTCCTTTCTTTGTCCATGGACGGAGACGGTGCTCTATCGCTTCACCGGGGAGGGCGATGGAGGCAATCCCAGCAGTGAAGTCGTCTTTGACGCTGCCGGCGATCTTTACGGTGTAACTCAGTACGGTGGCACCGGAACTTGCGAGAGCTTGACCTGCGGAGTGGTGTACGAACTCACGCCGTCCGGCGGCGGATGGGCGGAAACCGTTATTCACAATTTCGCCCCCAGCAATGACGGATATTGGCCGGCGTCCGGGCTCACCTTCGATGCGGCAGGAAACCTTTACGGAGTAGCCTTGGAAGGCGGCAGCGCCGGGACCGGAGTCCTGTACGAGTTAACTCCGTCAGGCGGTGGCTGGACGGAAACCATCCTGCATAGTTTTCAGAAAAGCGACGGAAGTTACCCTTCAGGCACTCTGATTGTTGACAAGTCCGGGAACCTTTATGGTCTCACTCTTGGCGGCGGCTCCTATAACGGTGGGACGGCATTCGAGTTGTCAGGACCGGGAAACTGGACGTACACAGTCCTATATAACTTCACGGCAGAAAGTGAGCCCGAGGGCAGCCTGGTTTTCGATAACGCTGGAAACCTCTACGGCACAACCTACCAGGGCGGCATCTATCACTACGCTACGGCATTCAAACTGACGCCTTCGAACGGAAGCTGGGTTGAGACCGACCTCCACGACTTTCGCGATACGGACGGAGAATATCAAAACGGCAGCCTGGTGATCGATGCCAACGGCAACCTTTATGGCACCTCGCAGGAAGGCGGAGACCTCTCCGGCTCTTGCTATATTTTCGGCTGCGGCACCGTGTGGGAGATTACGCCATAAGGCAGTTGTAAACAGCCGGTTGTCAGTTGAACACAAAGTGCCACACTGTGGGATTACGGAAACGGCTTCAGGAGAAACTCTTACTCAGTGAGGTGGAATCACGATGACGGGACTGAGACAACATCGGATCTGGATCTCCAGCGCAAACCCACGAGCGTCAGCCTTCCTGCTGGCGTTGGCAATCGTGTTTACGCTGACCATGGTCGCGGCCCCGACGGTGCAGGCGCAGACGTTCAAAGTCATCTATAACTTCACCGGCCAGCACGACGGAGGACATCCCGGCGGCAGCCTGGCGATCGACAGGGCAGGAAATCTCTACGGAGCGGCGTACGCGTTCGGCGAGTACGATGTAGGTACCGTTTTCAGGCTACAGCCGAAAAACTCGAGTTGGGTCTTCAACCCTATTTACACCTTCACTGCCGGCGCTGACGGAGCATACCCGGTGGGAGCCACCCTCGGCCCAGATGGCAGTATCTATGGGGCGACGTATTTCGGAGGTGACGGAGCAGGATGCGGTGTCGTATTCAATGTGAAACCTCCGCCGACACGCCCCGCCAGCCCCTTGGCTCCCTGGAACGAAACCGTTCTCCACACCTTCAAGGGAGGTGATGGTTGCGGGCCGAACTCCGGGGTCACATTCGACAAGTCTGGCAACTTGTACGGCACAACTCCCAATAACGGTCCCTATAACGGGGGCACGATTTATCAGTTGACGCGCTCGGGTTCGGGCTGGACAGAGAACACTATCCACGGCTTTGGCGCCGGGGACGAAGGTGACTATCCTATCGGTCCCGTAGTCTTCGACAGCGCAGGCAATCTATACGGCGCGGCGGCGTTTGGAGGTCCCAGCGACAGTGGCACAATCTTCCAGATGACTCCCACTGGATCCGGTTGGACGCTGAACGTGCTTACTGATTTTCCGCAAAGCAGTGACGGTTTTCGGCCTTACGGCAGCGTGATCGTTGACCAGTCGGGCAACGTCTATGGCACCACCTCGGGTGGCGGAGCGGGTAAAGGCGGGACCGTTTTCATACTCACTTCCGGCGCCTGGACCTTCACCCTGCTTTACAGCTTCACAGGCGACTACGGCGGACCGGGCGCGCCGCTGACCATGGATGCAGCCGGCAACCTTTACGGCACCACCGGGTCTGACGGCGCCTACCAGCAAGGCAACGTTTTCAAGCTCACACCGTCGAATGGCGGCTGGACCTATACCGACCTCTACGACTTCACTGGCGGGACGGACGGCGGGGGGCCGTCCAGCAATCTGGTATTCGACGAGAACGGCAATCTGTATGGCCTTACGGACGGTGGCGGCACAGGTGTCAATTGCGACTTTGGCTGCGGTGTCGTGTTTGAAATCACGCCGTAAGCCCGCCTACCAGATATTCGTCGTCAGTCGTTTGTGGAGCTAGTAACACATTGTGGTACCAAGAAGATTCGGCGGTTCTCTTGGCAGGGATTGAGAGTCGATCGGCTCGATTCGCGTGCCCTCTCCGGCACGGCTCATCACTCCTTGCTCTCGCTCGCCGGCGTATCGAAGCCGCAACGTCCGCGCATGCCTTGGCGGAATTTTTCGCGCTCCTCGGGCGTCGTGTGTTCCCAGCGCTCGGCCATGCGACGGCCAGAGTAGGAGCGGCGCATCCCGCGGCCACTAACGCCGCCGAAGAGGATCCGGCACAGCGCCAGCATGCCAACCGCCTGCCAGAAGGTGATCAGGCGCCAGCCGAACAGCGGGGGCAGCAGCCAATTCCAAAGGTGCAGCACCAGCTCCCCGCCGATGAAGATAAAGAGCGCAATCCCCACGATTGCCGCCGGAATTATGAAAATCATTTTCTTCCATCTCGGTTTCATGTTCAGTCCCTCACGTTTTCGTAAATTCGTCGTAAATGCTTTGCAATCGCTCGCGCAGATGCAGCACCGCATAGCGTTTGCGCGAGAGCAGAGTGTTCACGCTCACACCGGTTTCGGCGGCCAGCTCCTTGAAGCTGCGCCCCTCGATCTCGTGCCCAACAAACACCTGGCGCTGCTCCTCGGGTAGTTCGTCGAGCGCAAACTCGAGTTCATCGAGGAGGACGCTGCGGGCGTAAAGAGCGTCCGGGCCGGCATCGGGCGAAGGCAGCAAGTCTTCCAACCGCATCAACTCTTCGTCGTCCCCGGGCGCGGCGGCATCGCTGAAGCTCTCCGGCTTCTTCTTGCGGAAGAGATCGGTGATGCGATTGCGCGCAACCCGGAACAGCCAGCCGGTAACGTGCTCGATCGGCATCAGCAGGCGGTTCGCCTCCACCAGCTCGTAGAAGACCTCCTGCAGGATGTCTTCGACATCGCGCGGGTCAGGCACCCGCCGGCGAATGAAGTTGCCCAGCCGGGACTGCTCCCGCTTGACCACTTCGGAGATCCGCCGGTCTTGTTCGAGAATCATTAGCTCCAGGCTCGCCGTGTCCTTCATCTACCGATGTAGACGAATCGGGGGGTGCGAATATTGTAGGGGCTGGAAAGAAGGAGGAAGCGAATCGTAGACGTGAAAGGAATTATGGGAAATATTGGGCCCCTTCAGCGGCTGTTGGTCTTCGACAGATGTGGTTTATAAAAGACAGCCACTAGATTATCGTTCTCTAAATAGCTAGACATTGTATAGCCGGGATGTTTTAATGGGGCATGCCCGATGGCCGGAAGCGTTCGCGTCTCCTACTGTCTGCCGAAGATCGTGCCCGCCTCGAAA
>Ga0181532_10002335_pt1 | contig 17732 bp, 10 predicted proteins | sample PEATcosm2014_Bin_33_FD_119768 | JGI IMG/M metagenome (GOLD analysis project Ga0181532, IMG submission 119768) | Peatland microbial communities from MTU Mesocosm Facility, Houghton, MI, USA - PEATcosm2014_Bin11_30_metaG | ecosystem: Environmental > Terrestrial > Soil > Wetlands > Peat | place...
CACCGTCTGATCGAAATAGCTGGTGCCACCGTTCTCGGCCGAAGTGATGGACACTTCAGCCGACGTCAGGGTGTCGCCCGAAAATAACCATGCCCCGAAACTCATGCCGGTGACGACGGAGCCGTTGTTCGCAACGTTGAAGCTGTCGCTCACAACGAATCCGAAGTTGATCGTCCAGGCATCGGTGTTGCCGTTGATGGGGCCGTTGTCGTAAATGTCGTTGCTGTCCAGCGGCCCACGATGATGTCGTGCGGGCGCCAACGGCGGCGCCTTGCGCGATGCTTGTGGCTTGACGGGATGGGCCAGCCGTGACGCGAACTCCGGCATCTTCGCCGCCTGCACCGCCGTCGGGGGAACGGAACTCTGTGCCCAGGCGGGAACGATGGCAACCGCCATCAGCAGCGTAGCGATTACCGCCAGGGAGATTGTGTGGAACAGCGAACTGCGCGATTGTCCTTTGCTGTGCATCGGCTTGTCCTCCTGCAAGATCAAGAAGAAGGTGGAACCTATCTGCAGTGGTAGGAACAGGCCGGCACCCAATCTGTTGATGCCGGCCCTCTGCATACTCGAAAGGGGTCAGCTATGGCGTAATCTCCCAGACCACACCATAGCCGTAAGCTCCGCCGCTAGAGGTCGTGCCGTAAATGTTGCCCTGCGCATCGATCACGGGAGCAGAGTCAGGCCCCGCGCCGTCGGAGCCACTGAAATCATGCAGCGGAGAATAGTTCCAGCAGCAAGTCATCTTGAAGACCTCGCCGTCTCCGCCGGCGTTAACCGTGCCGTAAACATTCCCCGAAGCATCCGGAGTTACCCAGGCACTCATAGGGGCGGCGAGGTTCTCCCAGCTACTCAAGGTCACGGGCGTCCAATCGGGGTAGGTCAGCTCAAAGATGTTGCCGTACCAGATCCAATAGCAACCGTCTATCAGATCACCATACGTGGCACTGACATACAGATTCCCGGCCTGATCTGCGGCCATGTACAACGGCCAGCCCGATCCCAAGTTGAAGTTGTAGATGACGTGGTAGCCTCCGGCCAGCGAGTACACGGTACCCGTGCCAGAGGCGCCGCCGAACTCGGTTATACCGTATAGACCGCCTGCGCCACTGACCACGCCCTGTGGACCGGTGCCGTCGCCAGGGAAGGCGGGAAAGGCATGCAGGACCTGCGCGCTCCCCTTCGTGAACTCATAGAGCGTGCCGCCGTTATTCACACCACCCGCGGCCGTGCCATAAATATCTCCCGAAGAGTCGAGCACAAGACTGCCTCCGGGCCGCGATCCATCATTGCCTCCCGTGAAGCTGTACCGCAGCCGCTCCGTCCAGTTGCTGAGAACGTTAGGCGAGGCATGTGCGGCGGGCGATAACCCGAAGAGCACCCCACCGCTATAACCCCCTCCCACCTCCGTCGTGCCGTACACGATGCCGTTGGAAGCCACCACGGGCGGGCTGTCGGGGCCGTTGCCGTCCGTGCCAGAGAACGAATACAGGATTGTGAACCGCCAGTTGGAACCTTCGGGAGTCAGTTTGAATACCATGCCGTCCCCCGAAGCGCCGCCCCCGGCTACACCGTCGAGATTGCCGTGCGTGTCCATGGTCAAACCGGCGGGATTCTGTCCGCCCACTCCGCCGGTAAAGTTGTAAATAACTTTGAAAGTCTGAGTTGGCGAGGGCGGAACGGTCGCAGCCTTGGCCTCCGCCACCGGCCTTTCATCCGATGCCGGAAGATTGGCGCACGTGATGGTGCCACCCAGCATGGTGAATGCTTCCGAAGGAATCGTTCCCACGTCATTCTGCGAAGCCGAAGATGGGCAGCCTGGGCCCGTGCAGCCGACACCGCTGTTCTCATCCCAATACACGGGGTCACCGCTGGGAACGCTCGCGTTCTGCAGGTTCACCCAGTAGGTACCGGCATTCAGGGTCGGACCATTAAAGCTGGTCGTCACGGTGCAGACGTTGTAGCCATATTCGTTGCCGGTGCAGGTTCCCATGGTGAAGTTCACCGTCTGATCGAAATAGCTGGTGCCACCGTTTTCGGCCGAAGTGATGGAGACTTCAGCCGACGTCAGGGTGTCGCCCGAAAACAACCATGCCCCGAAACTCATGCCGGCGACGGTGGAGTTGTTGCTCGCAACGTTGAAGCTGTCGCTAGTGATAAGGCCGAAATTGATCGTCCAGGCATCGGTGTTGCCGTTGATGGGGCCGTTGTCATACATATCGTTGCTATCCAGCGGCCCACGATGATTTCGTGCGGGCGCCAACGGTGGCATCTTGCGTGATGCTTGCGGCTTGACGGGATGGGCCAGCCGCGACGCGAACTCCGGCATCTTCGCCGCCTGCACCGCCGTCGGTGGAACGGAACTTTGTGCCCAAGCGGGAACCATCGCCACGGCCATCATCAGCGCAGCGATTACCGCCAGGGAGATTGTGCGGAACAGCGAACTGCTCGATTGTCCTTTGCTGTGCATCGGCTTGTCCTCCATTCAGCTCAACAGAAGCCAGACTCAGGGGTACGAACAGGCGCGCCTGAGCCTTGGGAAGAAGGAACGTTGCGGGTCTATCTCTCGCCGCGCGGCATTGCTCGGAAGGGGTGGGAAAAAGGCCGGGGAATCCTTCTACCCGATCGTCAGGGATAATTGCACTCTCACCGCAAATGGTTTGTCAGTGATCTATGGAGCATAGCGACGTGACGAAGGATCGTGTCGTGCCCACCGGCGCTGTTAATCATTCGTTAATCGTCAATCCTCATGCTGTCAGGTTCGCGACTTTTTCCTCCAGGCGTCTTTGTTCTTTACGAACTCAGTCGGCACGATGCGAAGGAAGGGCTGCATGCGAGCTACAAAGCTTCTTCACTGGGCAACCATACTTGTCTCCGCTTCCACGATGTCGCTTGTCGATGCTGGAGCCCAGGATATCGTTCCCCTCTGCACGCCGAAGATTATCGACAATCGGGTGGTGGCTACGGCGGCGCAGCGTAAAGCTGCCGGAGACATCGCGCAGCCGCCAATCAACGACCTGGCGAACGGCTTTGCCTGGCCGGATACACCGTTGGGCGTCGCCAAGATGGGCGGACGTTACGTATTTTTCGCCAGCGACGGAGCCCTGCATTTACGGCAACTGTGGCATGGACATTCCTATGGCAACGACAAGTATGGCTCCATCACTCGAACCATTGGCACGCTTGACGACCCGCTCGGCGTGGCGCCTCCAGTCGATGTCACCATCGATCGCAACCCAGATGCGACCATTAGCGCTTTCTATAGGAGTTATGACTACATGGGGGGTGGGCCGGTCTACAAAGTTCCCGCCGACAAGCCCGGGCACGACAACCTGCTGCTGCTCTATCATGCGGAGATTCCAACCCTCACGAGTTTTTATTCTGTACTGGGCCTGGCGGCGTCAACCAATGAAGGCGCAAGCTGGACCGACTTGGGCGAGATTGTTCGCGTCAATCAAGGTTACCGGACGGACATGGATGGCTTTGATGTGGGCGATCCATCGCTCGTGGTTTCTCCTGATGGAAAGTATTTCTACGTCTATTTTCCCGACTGGCGCGCCAATGGCACCGTTCATTGGGGAGACACGGTGACCTTTGCCTCCGTGGCCCGCGCACCGCTTGACGATGTGCTGCAGGCCGCATTCGGCAAGAAGCCTCATGCCATCGCGTTCCAGAAATACTATGACGGCTGGCGTCTGGACCAGGGATTGGGCGGTTATTCCCAGGACCTGAATCAGCAGACGCCCTACAGCGGCAACCTCCAGGTCGCCTATAACTCCTACCTGCAGCGCTATCAGATGATCGTAAATGCCGGAGTGGTCCTTTACTATTCCGAATCCAAGAACGGTTTGACCTGGTCGGCCCTCAGCTTGCTCTACGATTTCCGGAGTGTCGCGCTTGCGCCCAGTGTCTACGTCGCTCCCGTTGGAATGGGCGATGACCCTAACATTCTGGGCCAGCAATACTACATCTTCTACACCAGCTATCCCTCGAACGGGACCGGCTGGCAAGGCGCCACCGTGAACCGATTCACGGTGTCGTGCCCCTGAGAACTTTGCAGCCGACGTGGAGAAAGCATCCTGGCGAAGCCCGCACCCTCCCCAGGTCACCCGATCTGGAACGCCGGCCGCGGGGGAGCCGCAGAATTTCAATTACGGCGTGATCTCCCAGACAACCCCGCAGCCAGGGCCTGAGCAGCTGAGTGCAATTCCGCCGGCGCTGGCGGTGCCGTAGAGATTACCGTTCGCGTCAAGTATCACGGTACTAAACGGGTATGCCCCGTCGCTGCCGCCTGTGAAGTCGTGGAGATCGGTATACGTCCAACCACCGCTGGACGGTGTCAGCTTGAAAACCGAACCGTACAGATAGGCGCCGTCTGTGTTTAGCGTGCCGTAGAGATTGCCCGCCGCGTCCATGACCAAGTCACTCACCGGGCCGGTACCATTTCCTTGAAAACTGTAAAGCACGGTTAACACCCAATTTCCTCCCGAGGGCTGCATTTCGAAAACAGAGCCACCTACGCGCGAACCTCCTACGCTGGCGGCGCCATAGAGGTTGCCCGCGGAGTCAAAGATCACTCCCGCCGAGGGACAGCACCCGACCGGGCCTTCGCCTTGAAAATTGTAGAGAATATTCTCCGTCCAGGCTGACCCCGAGGGCGTCAACTGGAAAACCGTACCGTAGATGCCTGAGCCGCCATAGTAAGTAGTGCCATAGAGGTTGCCGGCGTTGTCGAAGGTCACCCCGGCCTCGGGATCGCTTCCGTCGTTTCCTCCCGTGAAGTTGTGGAGCACGCTCTCCGTCCAGTTGCCACCCGATGGCACAAGTTTGTAAACGGTACCGCTATTGTTGGAACCTCCTACATAGGTTGTGCCGTAGAGGTTTCCCGCCTGGTCGAAAACAACCGGACTGAATGGTACGCCTCCGTCACTGCCTCCGCTAAAGCCATACAGCACGGTCTCTGTCCAGGGGCAAAGAGCGGTCTTGCAAGCGGCCGGTGAGGGTTTCACGTTGAAAACGATGCCGTTTCCCGGTCCTCCATTCGCGGTCGTACCGTAGAGACTGCCGTTCGGGCCGATGGTTACGCTGGCTGTGGGAAAAGCGCCGTCGTTGCCCCCGGCAAAGCTGTACAGCGTGTTCAATAACCAACCAGATCCTTTATGCGCCAATTTGAAGACTGTACCGTTACCCCCCGTTCCGCCTCCGCTGGCGGTTCCGTAGAGATTTCCTGCTCTATCCATGATCAAGCCGGCCTCTGGACCTGCCCCGTCGCCTCCGCCGGTGAAATCGTGAATCACATTGAAGGTTTGAGCCTGCACATCCTGGCCTGCGCCGATCGTCAGCACGAACACCATCGCCAATACGGGCGCGGTTATCGCCGCTCGCAGACCGACGCCAAAGATTGAACTTGCATGTTGTTGCGGGCTCGCCATGACAATTTTCATTTCCAGGGCGAAAAGCGCTCGGGTGGCCGCCCCATCCTGTCCAAACTGGCAGACTGATCGCAGATCTGCTTTGCGTCCGAGGAGCTCAATCTTGCGCCCGTTCGCCGCCTAATGCAACGACATTGTTGCCCTCGGCGCTGCAGGTGACTCTACGAGTTGGCGTACATGGACGAGGGTTCTTTCGCAATCGATTAGCCGCACCACTTGAGGGTGCATCTGGGTTAGGGGCAACGCGGAACTCGGCTTCCTCGAGTTGACCCAGCCCGTGCCGGATGCCGCAATTACCACCTGCGCTATCATGTAGAGGTAGTTTCAGGGACCACGTCATGATCAATGGCAAACGGGTCGCGGTCGTCATGCCGGCCTACAATGCGGAGCTGACGCTGGAGAAGACGGTGCGGGAGATCCCCGACCTCGTCGACATCCGCATCCTGGTAGACGACTACAGCAAAGACAAAACCGTGGAGGTGGCCCGCAAGCTGGGGCTGCTGGTGTTCGTCCACGACAAGAACTACGGCTATGGCCGCAACCAGCAGACCTGCTATCGCGAGGCGCTGGCCGCCGGCGCCGATGTGGTCATCATGGTCCATCCCGATTACCAGTACACGCCGCTGCTGATTACGGCGATGGCTAGCATGGTGGCCTATGACGTTTACGATGTGGTGCTGGGTTCGCGCATCATCGGCGGGCAGGCCTTGCGCGGCGGCATGCCGTTGTACAAATACATTTCCAACCGCTTTCTCACCGCGTTCGAGAACATGTTTCTGGGCGTCAAGCTCTCCGAGTACCACACCGGCTATCGCGCTTTCAGCCGCCAGGTTCTGACCAAGCTGCCGCTGATGGAAAATTCGCCTGACTTCGTCTTCGACAATCAGATGCTGGCGCAATGCGTGCAATTCGGCTTCCGCATTGGCGAGGTGTCGTGTCCGACAAAGTATTTCGAGGAAGCGTCTTCCATCAACTTCCGGCGCAGCGTGAAGTATGGCTTCGGCGTGCTGGGGACATCCGTCCAGTTCAAGCTGCACAATTGGGGTGTGACGCGTCTGCCCCGGTTCAGCCCCGAGGGACGCAAGCTCGAACTGGATCCCACCATGAACGTGAAGGCGTCGCCGATGGTCAGCGGTAGTTAAGCAACCGCGCCTCTACATCTTCAACTGGCAGCAGGTAGTGTTGAGCCCAGGTCCCGGCCCGGCACATCAGGGCTTGAACGCGTTTGCGGAGTTCCGTTCTGCTCTTTTCTGCTGAAGAGCAACTCCGCGCCAACTCTTGCGATCGTGTATTCCTGCGAACACTCAGGGCACAGCCAGTAGCAATAATCCGCGAGGCGGTCTACCTTCCATACCGAGTCCGCTAACTCGGCTGACGGTGGGAGCAGGAAGAGTCGTCCTTTGCTTAAGTGCCGGAACTGACGATTACATTGTGGATTCGAGCACTTTGCTACCATCTCGACCTCCTACTCCATTAGCTTGCATCAGACCGCTTCATGGTCCTGATGGCTTGGGATACAGCCGGAGCCTGCGGACGGCGTCGACTCCGTAAGCTGGTGGTTAGACGGATAATTTCGTCCAACATCACTTTGGGGCCTTGTGCGTTGTCGTTGGAGGATGGCGTGACGCGTGTAAAGAATTGCCACGTCATCATCGACGGACAGGATGTGGCTGGCACAGTCTTTCGGAATGTGGGTAGAAACCCTCGATGCAGAGAGCTCATGCTGGTACCCCACTCAGTGGCTTGATCGTACTAAGAAAAACTGCAGTTGTCTGTCCGCTATTAGACCCAACACAAAGAAAATGTTGACTTGTCCCGATTTGGTCCAGAGTTTCACGACAAGAATTCTCGGATTCCGGCAGCGTTGTCGTCAGTCGGGAGTTGTCGTGTAAGCCCAAGCTGAGCAGGCGGCTATCTCACCAACACGCTCATCCTTGACCTGAAGTGTTACATTCTGTGCTTGATGCAATAGCCAAAGGGGACACCGTCTTGCCCAGCCTTTCGTCGTTGTTGCTCAAAATTCCCGACGAATTCAAGCCCATGGCTGCGATTGGCATCGGGTCGTTGCTATTGGTGATACTCGTGCTCTTTCACGGCCTCGGCCTGCATCGCATCCTGGTGCGATTCAAGCGGTTCCAAGTGCGCATGCAAATGGGCCGCCCTCATCTGGGCAGGGCTGGGTTTCTGTTCAGCTGGTCCGTCTTTCTGATGCTTTCCCTGCACATCTTGCAGATTACGGCATGGGCCTTTGGGCTCATGTGGCTTGGCCTCATCCTGCGTCCCGCTGACGCCATTTACTTCTGCGCCAATGCCTACACCACGGTCGGCTACGGCACGGTGGATCTGGAGCAGCACTGGCGGAACATCACCCCGATCATCGCTATTTGCGGATTGTTTAGCTTCGCCTGGACCACCAGTTCGCTGGTCAGCATTTTGAGCAGCTACCTCCATCTGGTGGAACAGCTGGAGCAGGAGCGGCTGCAAGAGTTGAAAATGCGCGCCGCCGCGCGCCAAGCCGCGTGGGACGTCCTTCACCGCGAAAAGGCGCTGGAGCAGGCCGCGAAGCTGGAGGCCCGCAAACGCGCCGCCGGTGCCTCGTTCTTCGCGCGATGGCGAATTCGGAAGGAAGAGAAACGGCATGAAAAGGATCTGCGGGAAGCAGCCGTAGCCGAGATGAAAAGCATTCTGCAGAAAGAACACCGTGACGAGGACGGGCTGGGACACACCGACGCGCCCGACACACCCGAGGGCCGGAAGTGAGCGATCCCGCAGAGAATCGCCGCCCATGGGATCTGTTCCAGAGCGCGCGTCCGCTGACCGGCACCCGCGCCATCCGCGATGCCCTGGCCGGCTTCCAACTGGCGGCGATGAACATCCCGCAAGCCCTGGGCTACACCAAGATTGCCGGCACGCCCGTGGTCACGGGATTCTATACGCTGCTGCTGCCGCCGTTGGCCTTCGCCGCGTTCGGCTCGTCGCGTTACCTGGTAGTCGCGGCCGACTCCGCCACCGCTGCCATTCTTTCCGGCGGACTCATCGGCATGGCGCCGCTGGGCAGCGCTCACTATGTGGAACTGGCCAGCCTGGTCGCGCTGCTGACAGCATTGTTTCTGCTGGCGGCACGGCTGCTCAAGCTGGGCTTTCTGGCGGACTTCCTCTCGCAAACGGTCCTGATCGGGTTTCTTACCGGCGTGGGATTTCAGGTCGGCATCGCCGTGCTCGGCGAAATGCTGGGATTGGAAATCGCCTCGCACCGAACGATTCTTCAGCTTAGAGACGTGTTCCGCAGTCTGCCGCAGGCGCATTTGCCAACGGTTGCTTTATCGGCCGTCATAGTGTTCGGCGTCCTGTCTCTTATAAGGCTATTTCCCAAATTCCCGGGACCCCTGGTCGCAGTCGTAGCCGCCGTAGCAGCCAGCAAGATCTGGAACTTCGCCGGTCACGGTATCACCATCATCGGCCCAGTGACCGGCGGCTTGCCGCATATCGGATTGCCTCACGCCAGCGGCAAAGAGCTCGAGTTACTGATTGGCATCGCGGCATCATGCTTTGTCATGATCCTCGCGCAAAGCGCTGCCACGGCCCGCTTCTACGCTGAACGCCATCACCAGTCGCTGGACGAGAACTCCGACCTGGTGGGATTGTCCGCAGCCAATGCCGCCGCAGCTATCAGCGGAACCTTCGTCGTCAACGGAAGTCCCACCCAGACCGCGATGGTGGAACGCTCCGGCGGACGCAGCCAGATGGCGCAGATCTCCACCGCCATCGTGGTGGCGATGGTAGTGCTGTTCCTCACCAAGCCGATGCAGTATTTGCCACGCTGCGTGCTGGGCTCCATCGTCTTCATCATCGCTATCAAGCTGATCGACGTGCGCAAACTCGGCAGCATTCGCCGCGAGAGCCCCGGGGAATTCTGGCTGGCCGTAACTACGGCGGTCGTCGTCGTGGGCGTGGGCGTCGAGCAGGGCATCATTCTGGCGATGGTGCTGTCGCTGCTGCGTATCGTTGCCCACTCGTATCATCCGCACACCGGAGTGTTGGTCGCCGACGGCGATGCGGCATGGCACCTCAGTCCTCCCGTTGCCGGCGCGATGACCACGCCCGGCCTGGCCATCTACCGCTTTGGGGCTCCGTTGTTCTATGCCAATGCCGGGCGATTCACGGAAGAGATTCGCGCCGTGGTCGGGGCCGCGCCCTCGCCGGTGCGCTGGCTGGTGGTCGATGCCGAGGCCATCACCAATATCGATTACACCGCGGCGCGCATGCTGCTCGACCTTCATCAGGGCCTGTCCCAGGCGGATGTGACGCTGGCCTTCGCGCGAGTGTCAGCTTATCTGCAAGCCGACTTCGACAGGCACCATATCACCGAGGCGGTTGGCGCGGAAATGATCTTCGCCCATTTGCATGACGCGCTGAACGCCTTCGCGATGTTCGACAAACAGTCCGGAACTGCGCCGGCAACCATCGGGCCGGGACAACTGCCGCATTGAGAGAGCACGATCGCGCGCTCTGGCAGCAGATCCCACATTGTGGGATATCACCTCCGAAGCTGACTTGAAGGGGCGCAGCTTTAGCTGCGCCGTCATAAGCTCTCTATTTATTTCTTGTCATCACGAGCCGACTTCAGTCGGCGAGGGATCTGCTTTTGTCCTTTAGCGCTTCAAAAAATGAGGTACTCGCCCCGGGTGGAGCACGCCTTCAGGCGTGCATGACAGCTGATCGATTGCTGCCGGCTTTAGCCGCTGAGGTAACGCTTGCTAACTTACCTCCTCAGCGGCTGAAGCCGACTTTCTTGTTTGCCGAGTCTTTCTGCACGCCTTGAAGGCGTGCTCCACCCATCGCTATGCACCGGCATCCGGGCGACTCAGTGTCCGTATTCCAACACATCAATATTGGCAAACTTCTGCACCACGGGCGCTCCGTAAACCGACTGCAACTTCTCTTCAACCGGGCCCCCACAAAAATTCGCGCCGTCACCCGCGACCAAAATCCACACATGACGAAAACCACGCGGACCGCCAGCCAGCGCCTTGAGCAGGTCGCGAACATCTTCGCCGCCATCGTAGTATCCCGGAGCAAAAACATGCAGAGGCGGAGCGCTCGCGCCATAGCGATCGCGGTAATAATCCAGCATCACGCGGCTGTAGAAAGGAAAGAAAACCACGGCATCGCCGGGCGCGGCGGAGGCAAGCACTGCATTGCTGGCTCCGCGCCAGTCGTCGCGAGGCTTCTGGTATCCCTTGGTGATCGCCGTCTGCGACATCCCACAAAGTAGGGCCGTCAACACCAGGCCGATTCCCCACTTGCGCAAGGTATCCACGCCCAGCGCCGCCAGCAGGATCGTCGCCGGCAGCGAGAAGATCAGATAGCGCTGCAGGAACATCGGCTGGCGCAGCGAGATCAGCGCCAGGATCACGGCTGGCAGTACCGCCCAAACTAGGACCAGCATTCCCCGCCAGAAAGCGTCGGCATCGGCCCGTCGGCTCCGCCAGACCGCAATCGCGCCTGCAATCCACAACGCTCCGGCGACGACCACCTTCACGCCAGCGCCGCCGAAGAACATCGCCAGATGCCAGAACTCTTTCACGCTGGCTCGCGGCATCCACAGGAAATGCAAATTCTCCGGCGAGGCGCGAAAGACATACGTCAGACCGGGAATCGCGAGCAGAAAAATTACCGCGCCGCACGCGATCAGCCGCCGCCACGGCAGCGGCGGCGCTTTGAAGAACACCGACGCCGCTTGCGCCACCAGCACCAGAGCGGCGAAATCGTGGCTGTAGAACGCGAGCACCCCGAAGAGCGTCCACAGCAGCCAATCCCGAGGCTGATTCTGTTCCACCGCGCGTACGAAGTAACACGTTGACAGCAGCACCAGCAGAACCGCCAGCGTGTAGCCGCGGGCTTCCTGCGAGTAGTACACATCGCTCGGGCTGAAGGCCAGCAGCGCAGCTGCCGCCAACGCCGGCGCGGCTCCCATGAACTTCCGCGCCAGCGCGTACAGCACCGGGATCGACGCAATTCCAAACAGCGCCGACGGCAAACGCAGCCACGCCTCGCTATCGCCCAGATGGATCCAGGCGCGCATCAGCAGGAAATAAATGGTCTGAAGATTCGCTTCGCCGTGCCACCATACCCACGCGAAGTGCTGCCGCGACGCGCGGGCCAGCGCAACGGTTGCGCCTTCATCCAGCCACAGGCTCTTGCTGCCCAGGTGCGACAGCCGCAGCCATGCGCCCGCGACGGTGAGCAGTGCAAGAATGGCAACCTGTTCGCGCGAGATTCGGGCGGAAGTCGTCGGCGGATCGGCGAGGGAAGGCTCGCGGGCTGCGCGCATAGGAGTAAATGTAGCAGCTAGGCCGGGAATCAAACTCCCGAAGTCTTCCCTGCCCCGGACTGTTGCGGCCGCACCTCCGGGAGGAAGGCGGGGAATTTCTCGGCGGCTGCGAGCAGAACGCACAACGCGACACCCTCGGCGGCCAGCGCCACCTCGGACAGCGCGGGAAATGTAGGAGCAATGCGCAGCGTGCGATCGTTGGGATCTTTTCCGTAGGGATACGTCGCGCCCGCAGGCGTGAGCTCGACGCCGGCTTCTTTGGCCAGGGCCACTACGCGCCTGGCGCAGCCCTGGGGAACATCGAGCGTGATGAAGTAACCGCCTTTCGGCCGGTTCCAGGTTACACCGGGAACGCGGCTCAGCTTCTCATCGAAAACGTCCAGCACCTTGTGGAACTTGGGCGCGAGCAGGGCGCGATGCTTGTCCATCAGCTGGTGGATGCCTGCGTCATCTTTCAGAAAGCGCACATGACGCAACTGGTTCACTTTGTCCGGGCCAACCGTCCGCGGAACGATTCGCGCCAACATCCACTTCACGTTTTCCGGCGAAGAGGCAAACAGCGCCAGGCCTGCGCCCGCCAGCGTGATCTTCGACGTCGACGCAAAAACGAAAGCACGGTTGGGATGTCCGTGACGCGCGCTCAGCTGCAGGACGTTGGCGATCTCGATGCGTTCGCTGGTCAGGTGATGTACGCAATAGGCATTGTCCCAGTAGAGGCGGAAATCGGGGGCTGCGGCGGGCATCGCCGCCAGGCGCTCGATGACCTCATCCGAATAAACCGTTCCCGTCGGATTGCTGTACTTGGGAACGCACCAAATCGCTTTGATCGACGGATCTTGCGCTACCAGCCGCTCGACCTCGTCCATGTCCGGCCCATCATGGTTGAGCCTCACCGGAATCATGCGGATGCCGTACTCTTCGCAGATCCTGAAATGCCGGTCGTAGCCGGGAACAGGACACAGAAACGCAGTCTCGCCCTGCTGCGACCAGGGAGCGGGGCTGTCGCACGTTCCCTTCAGCAGCGAGAACACGACAGCATCATGCATCATTGACAGGCTGGAATTGTTCCCCACGATCACTTGTTGCGGCGGCGCTCCCAACATTCCGGAGAAAAGGCGGCGCACTTCCGGAATTCCCTGCAGCCCTTGATAGTTCCGGCAATCGGTTCCGTCTTCGGCAACATAGTCGGTCACGCCCGGAAGCGCCAGCAGATCCAAACTCAAATCCAGTTGCGCCCGCGCCGGCTTGCCTCGCGTTAGGTTGAGCTGCAGCCCTTTGGTTTTGAAGGCATCGTAGCTTTCCTGGATTTGCCGGGTCGAGGGCAGGATGTTCGGCGAGGGAACCTGTGCGACGTCAGTCATTTTGGAATGTCGGTGTCCTTGGTCAGGTGTGCACGCGCCCACAGCGTATCACGATTACCGGTTATTTCATCCGTCGAAGGGGACGGTTCGCACGACGATCAGCCTGGCGCTCAGGAATCGCGGTTCATATTGGGTGGAGCACGCCTTTCAGGCGTGCATGGAAAGCCCACGAGAATAGGTTCGGCTTTAGCCGCTGCGGTAATTCTTAACGGCACTTACCTCAGCGGCTGAAGCCGACCTTCTAAAACAACCCTTTTCTGCACGCCTGAAGGCGTGCTCCACCCAATTCAGCAGCGCGCAACACCCGAGCCTATCGCGCCCGCGCCAGCACCAGCGTCACATCGTCGGGCTGTTCGCTGCCGGCGATCCAGTCGGCGACCGCGGTAGTCACGATGTCGCTGATTCGCGCCAGCGACTGGTCGCGATGCTGCAGGATCAACTCGATCAGCCGCTCCTCGCCAAACTCGCCAAACTCGTTTTCCGGCTCGGTGATGCCATCGCTATAGGCGACAAAGATATCGCCAGGCTGCATGCTGACCTCGCTTTGGTCATACGCCACATCGTCGAACAGGCCGACCACCGTACCCGAAGTCTCCAGTCGCCGCACGGTGCCGTCGCCGCCCAGTACCAGCGGAGGCAGATGTCCCGCGTTGCAATAAGTCAGCAGGCGCGATCCCGCGTCGTAGCAGCCCAGAAACATGGTCGCGTATTTTGCTGCCGGCGTGCTGCGAAAGAGTTGGTAGTTCAAGGTGGACATCAGCAAGGCCGGCGAAAGTTCGGTGTGGCAATTTCCGTTGCCGCCGGTCGCGGTCACGACCGCGCTGTCGGAAACTCCCGCGCCCAGCGCCACCGAGGCCAGCGTCCGCTCCGGCTCCAGCGAATAAGCGCGCACGAAGGCGTGCACCGTCGCCATCAGCAGCGCGGCGGAGATTCCTTTGCCGCTGATATCGCCCACCGCAATCACCAGGCGGTCTTCGCTCAGCGGAATGAAATCGTAGTAGTCGCCGCTTACGGTGCGCGCCGGGCGGCACACGCCATGCACTTCCAGGCCAGGCAGTCCGCTCAGGTCGTCCGGGTAAAGCAGCTCCTGCACCTCATGCGCGATGGCCAGCTCGCCCTCCATCCGCTGCTTTTCCTTCTGCTCGGCGATCAGGTTAGACAGCGACTGCGTCATGGAGTTGAACGACTGCTCCAGAGCCGCCATCTGATCGCTGGTGCGGAGCTGAATGCGGTGCTGAAGCTCGCCGCGATTGACGTGCTCGGTCGCCGTATATAGCTCGGCCACCGACTTTGTCATGCTGCGCGTCAGGCGCACGCCGATAAACAGCGCGATCAGTTCAATGACGCCGAAGATGATCGCGATCACCCACAGCAAGTCGCGGAAGATGCCCGCGTTTTCTCCCAGGGTGCTGAACAGCGTGGCATAGATCCGGGACGGACGCGTGTCGACCACCAGCAGACCGTTGAACGATTTGCCGCTCTCCCAATCGGTAACATTAAGCCTTGTGGCAAAGGGAAACTCCACATCCAGACTGTTGGTGGGCGGCGGAACGCTGCCGGCCTGAACAGGCTTCGGTCCGCTCGCGCTGTTCCGCGAAAGATCGATCGTCAAGGTCTTACCACCGGCCTTGGTGGTCATGGACATACGGTTCTTGTAGGCAGTAGCAGGTTGGCCGCCGGCTATAGGACTCGCTTTGGCACTCGTTTCCTCATCGGGAGGATCCAGGGTTATGGCTCCCAGCTCGGAAGCTGAGTGCCGCAACAACTCCGCCGTGATGGGAAGATTGGAGATCACCGTCAGATGAAGCTGGCCATCGTCCACGCGCCTGACCACGCGCAGATACAGCCGGTCGTTCTCCAGCACGAAACCGGCAAAATCTCCCGGTAACGCGAGTGCGGCTTTGATTGGCGGCATCGTGGCTTGTGCCGGCTCAGCCAGCACGAAGCCTTTATCGCCCGCCCAAATACTCACCGAGCGGTGACGAAAATTTTCGTCCGAGGCGCTGGCAATCTCACCCGCCAACTGCTGATTCAACTTGCCACCGCGGGCGAGGTTGCGAAACTGCGTCGCCAGCGAACGGTTGGTGGCTTCCAGGTGCTGCAATTCCGATTGCAGGTCGGACATGGCCACGTAGGTTGCGAACTGTCCGGCGAAAAGATATGCGGCTACCAGCACCCCGGCCACCAGCAGAATCAGAGGAATCACGCCGATGAAAACGTAGGTGACGATGAGCCGGTTGCGCAGCCGCCACAACAGCTTTCGCCGCACCCAGCGCAAGCTCATCAGAAGCGCAAAGCCGACAAACAGCAAGCTGATGAAGCTGGCCCAGCCGCTCAGAATGCTTCCCGGAGCAGGGCGAAAGATCGCCTGCAGGATCTCCAGGGTAATGGCCAGATAGCCGAACCAGAGCGTGGTCTTCCCTAGCTTCGACCTGGGGCGCAAGACGCGCCGCAGGAAGGCTCGCACATCGACGGATGTGGGAAGTTGCATTGCCATAAAAAAGAAGCTGTCAGCTGTCAGCCGTCAGCCCGTCAGCATCTACGCATCTAGACTTTGGCCTGGAACACTGTACGATTGCTGAGCGGATCGCTGCCCTACGCGCTTGTCACGTATCCTCTCGACTCTTAACTTTAAGCACAGAAGCGTCCCGGGGCCAGTTATGGACATGATACCTCTCAAACCAGAACGCAAGGCGCAACTCGAGGAGTATGCCCAGCGCCATGGACAGGACCCCGCTACTGCCTTGGACTACGCTCTAGCGGCTTATCTGGAATGGGAGCGGCAAGACTTCGACAGTGCGGTTGAAGGCATACGCCGAGGCCATGAGGACGTGAACAAGGGACGCGCTCGTCCCGCCGCTGATTTTCTTTCCGCAATGCGCCGGAAACATGGCCTTCCGCGTTGAAATCTCGGCCCAGGCCAGGGTGGAGCACGCCTTCAGGCGTGCATGACGGCCTATCAAATGACACCGGCTTTAGCCAATGCTTCCTATGCACGCCTGAAGGCGTGCTCCACCCACGCCAAGGGAGTTCGCTGACAGCTGATGGCTGATGGCTGATAGCTGACAGCTCTTTGCTAGAATCCCACTGGGCGCACCCCGCTGCATCTTTCATCGCGCCGCAGAATCAAACGAATCCCTATGCCCGACAATATTCGCAACGTCATCATCCTCGGCTCCGGCTGCTCCGGGCTGACGGCGGCCATCTATGCAGCGCGCGCCAATCTCGCGCCGCTGGTCATCGACGGCCACGAGCCCGGCGGCCAGCTCGCCATCACCACGCTGGTGGAAAATTTCCCCGGCTTTCCCGACGGCATCCAGGGGCCCGAGCTCATCGACAACATGCGGATGCAGGCCACGCGCTTCGGCACAGAGTTCCTCGCCGGCCACGTGGTCAGCGTCGATCTCAGCCGCAAAGCTGCGGACGGCAGCAAAAAGCCTCTCGAAGTCAACGTCGGCCGCGACAAGCTGCTGACCCGCACCCTCATCATCGCCAGTGGCGCGTCGGCGCGCTGGCTCGGTCTGCCCAATGAGCATGCGCTGATCGGCCACGGCGTCTCGTCGTGCGCCACCTGCGACGGCTTTTTCTTCTCCGGCAGGGAGATCGCCGTCATCGGCGGCGGCGATTCCGCGATGGAAGAGGCGTTGTTCCTCACCCGCTTCGCCTCCAAGGTCACGCTGATTCACCGGCGCAGCGAATTTCGAGCCTCCAAGATCATGCTCGACCGCGCCCGCAAGCACGACAAAATCGAGTTCCTCACGGACACTGTCGTCGACGACGTGATGGACGTCAGCAAGAAAGAAGTGACCGGGCTGCGCCTGCGCAATCTGAAGACCGGCGAGCAGTGGGACCTGCCCACCAGCGCGATGTTCCTCGGCATCGGGCACACTCCCAACGCGCAGTTCGTCGGCGACCAGCTCGCCCGCGACGGCGATGGCTACCTGATTCCCGAGGGCTACGTCTGCTCGCGCGCGCCCGGAGTTTTCATCAGCGGCGACGTCGCCGACCGGCATTATCGCCAGGCCGTAACCGCTGCCGGCACCGGTTGCATGGCCGCGCTGGAAGCCGAGAAGTATCTGGAAGAAATTGGGAAATGAACGGTGAGTGAGTACACCGCCTCCTAAGCGTAGGTCTTGCCCTTACTGGCAACTGGCCACTGACCACTGTAGTGTCATCCTGAGCGGAGCATTCGCGCTGTTTGCGAATGCGGAGTCGAAGGACCCCTATGATCGGCAACGCCGCTGACGACTTCACCCGCGCCGAAGAAGCCGCGCAGTTTGTTCTCGCACGCACCTTCCTGCGGCCGCGGATCGGCGTGGTTCTGGGCTCGGGTCTAGGCGGCTTCGCCGATGAACTCCGCGAGACCTCGGTCACCGGCTTCGAAGAAATCCCGCACTTCCCCAGAAGCACGACGATCGGACACGCCGGCCGGCTCGTTGTCGGCAGCCTCGACGGACTGCCGCTGGCGGTGATGCAGGGCCGCGTGCATCTCTACGAAGGGCACTCGGCGCAGCAGGTCGCCTTCCCGATACGCGTTCTGGCGCGCCTGGGCGTGCGCGCAGTTGTGTTGACCAACGCCGCCGGCGGCATCAATCTCAACTATCTCCG
>Ga0181532_10002336_pt1 | contig 17722 bp, 14 predicted proteins | sample PEATcosm2014_Bin_33_FD_119768 | JGI IMG/M metagenome (GOLD analysis project Ga0181532, IMG submission 119768) | Peatland microbial communities from MTU Mesocosm Facility, Houghton, MI, USA - PEATcosm2014_Bin11_30_metaG | ecosystem: Environmental > Terrestrial > Soil > Wetlands > Peat | place...
GGTCGAGAAATACCGCCGCGCGGTACAACGGGATACCAGCGACTATTTGCTTGGTTGCATTCTCCTTCAGGCACCGTTCTTCTTCGACCGACCAGACTGGATACCGCTTCCTTCGTGGGCACGGAGCATCGTTCGTGGCAAAGGCTACAGCACCGATGAACAAGAAGGCGCAAGATTATGGGAGGAGGTTCAGCTTCGGCTCACCGGCACTCAACTGGAATCACCAGACCTTGCATCGCCGATCCCTGATCAACGGTTTGGTCAGCCGCTCACAGTATTGCCCCGGTTGGGACAGGGCGCATTCCGCGTGATTGTCACGGACGGCTACCACCGCCAGTGTGCCTTAACAGGTTCCCATGTCCTCCACGTGCTGGATGCAGCTCACATCAAACCCTATTCACTGGGCGGCACGCACGACCCGACGAACGGAATCCTCCTCAGGCAGGATGTACACACGCTATTCGACCGTGGTTATCTGACTGTCACGAGGGATTACCGCGTCGAGATTAGCAATCGAATCAAGGAGGAGTTCGACAACGGGAAAGAGTATTACGCACTCCACGGCGCGCACATTCACCTGCCGGAACCGCAGCAACTCAGGCCATCGCGAGACCACCTTGCCTGGCACAACGAGCATATCTTCCGACAGTAGCAGGCATGATCGCACCGCGCGGGCTTGGCGGCAGTAACGCTGGACATGCAGGTGTCGTCAATCGGGAAAGCTCGACGCTCAGACACGCAATCCGGCCAACGCCAGCAGGTAGGTGATCGCCGCCGCGAAAAACGCCGCTGCCGACCATTCCACGGCATTCTTCCAGCGCCTTAGCTTAGTCGAGATCACTTCGACATATATCTCTTGGCTCTTCGTGACCTTGTACGTCAGCATGTGCGAGCCGGGAACCTTCTCGGTCACCGTTAGGTCTGCAGGGCGAAGTGTTGCAAGTTCATATTGGTCGCCGATCATCGCCGAGAAGCTGATGGACTTCGGAGGTCGAAGCGCTCCTTGAGACTCATCCATGTTGATGGGCAGGAGAATACTGAACTTGTCAAAGGACGTGCGCGTCATCGGGGCTAGGAACGTTACGTAGCCACTCGGCACTGGCATTCGATCCGGATGCAGGGCGATAACACTCCCGTGAACGTCGTCGTAACTCAAGCTGAAGTCCTGATCTGTGAGTGGCTGTCGTCCATGTGGTACAACGCTTAGGACATCGCTGCCCACGGTCGGCACTCTAATCTGAATGTCAGAGCACGCTACCGGCCCAACCAGACCGGCGTCAAACTCCACTTCCGAAGGGTCGGACTGTCGAACCACGAAACCCAGGAAACCTTCGTCGTTGGTACAGTTGCTCTGGATTGAAACGGATTTCAGGAGCGGCGTTATGTTTCGCTCCGAATAGAACTCCACCCAGAGGAACGCGCCCGCCGACACGATCATCACAGCAACGGCCAACATAAGGATCCTCCAGCGCAATCGTGCCGAAGCTTTCGGCCCGCCAACAGGTGAGGTTGCAGCCGGAGGAGTCCCTTGTTTCTGTTTTGTCCTGTCCTTCTTGTGTCGAGGCATTTTGGGCTTGTTTGCGTTTTGTCGCGAGTCTCGCCGCCGCCGCTTTCAGCGCAGCCACCGATAGCAAGTACCACATAGCTGATCGGACCAGAACAGCTTAATAGAGGTTCTGCTGCGCGTCATTCCAGAATTTCGGAAACGTCGATCCGTCAAAATGTTTGGGTCGGGATTCAGTGCATTACATCTAATAACCAAGCGTTAGCTTTCTATGAGTCCAAAGAATCGGAAAATCAGAGATGCCGCCAGCGCCATGGGCAAACGTAGCGCTGAGGTGCGGCGCACGAAGTGGGGCAAGCAGGAATTTCTGCGCCGAATGCGGGCTTACGGAAAGCTGGGCGGACGACCGAAAGGCAGCGGAAAGAAAGGCGGTAAGGCGTGATCTACAAACGTAACGGTTGGTACTGGACGGACTTTACTGAGAATGGTAGACGGTATCGGCGTCCTCTGAAGACAAAGGACTGGCAGAAAGCTCGAACTGAGGAGCGGAAGGTCATCGAACTGGCGCGCGTTGGCAAGCTGGCCGACGCCCTGGCTCCGAAGCGACTGTTCGAAGCGGTGGAGCGCTATCTCAGCGACAAACAGGTTCGCTGCTCGCCTAGAACACACGAACTGGAGACGGAGCGGCTGAACATCGTCAAGAAATTCTTTGGAGACGCGAGAATCTCTGCCATCACACCGGATGCGATTCAGCGGTATCAGCAGGAGCGCAAGCAGAGTGGCACGGCCAACCGCACGATCAACATGGATGTCGGAGCCTTGAGCCGAGTGCTCAAGCACTTCGGGCTATGGCGAGCCATCGAAGAGAGGGTCAAACAGCTACCTGAGACAGCATCCGCCATCGGAAAGGCGCTCTCCTACGAAGAACAGTACCGATTGCTGACAGTGGCTAGCAGCAACCCCGACTGGGAGGCTGTTTACCAGGCAGCCGTACTCGCAGCGAACACGTCGCTCCGCCCCGTGGAAGTGAAGCACCTGCAATGGCAGAATGTAGACCTGATGGACGGCGTAATCCGGATCACTCGCAGCAAGAACGAAAGCAGCCACCGGGTTATACCGCTAAACGCACCCGCGAGGAAGGCGCTAGCGACCATGCGGTCACGTGCCGAGGCGATAAATGCCGCTAATCCGGATCACTACGTCTGGTTTTCAACGCGGTGGGGGCGGATCGACCCAGCTCGCCCTGCGAAGAAATGGGATACAGCGTGGCGAAATCTGAGAGCCAAGGCTGGGCTGCCTAAGTTGCGGTTCCACGATCTGCGCCATACAATCATCACTGACCTAGCAGAGGCGGGCGTTCCTGATCACGTGCTGGAATCTATCAGTGGTCACATGTCTCGACGGATGATTGAGCACTACTCGCATGTCCGAATCGAGGCGAAACGGGAAGCGCTTGACGCCCTGGATGCTCGCAGGAGTGCGAAATTCGAGGAAATCGCCAGAAGATTGAAGACTCAGTGATGGGCTACGTCACAAAATACGACACAAAGCCAGCAGTGGCACAGCCCAACTTCCGCTAAGTCACTGATTTTCCCCAGCGGAGAGATGGCCGAGTGGCTGAAGGCGCACGCTTGGAAAGCGTGTGTACTCGAAAGGGTACCCAGGGTTCGAATCCCTGTCTCTCCGCCATATTTTCAACGACTTACAGCTGGCGGCACACTGTCAGCACTCCATTACTGGAGGATCATGCTGACAACCTTGCTGTTTGCCTCCCGCATATCGTCCGCCATCGCAGCCCCGTAGACGTTCATTGTGGTCTTGATGTCGGCGTGACGCATGAGGTCCTTCTGTACCGTGAGCGGAGTTTGGCTCTGCCCCATCCAGGCGCGGTAGGTGTGCCGGAAATCGTGCCAGCCTAATTTTCCGAGCCCAGCAAGTTTCGCTGCCGGGATGATGTAATCACGTTGCACGGCGTTGCTGTAGTACGGCATCTGGCCGGCAACGAACGGTGATGCCCACACCCAGTCCGATTCAGCCTTGAACTCGGTAATCGCACGCCACTCCCGAAGCAGCGCGATTAGCGCGGGATCAAGCGGGAGACGCGACTTGCTCCGTTTGGTCTTTACTGCATCTATCCGGTTAGCAATGACGCTGCGCTGGATCATCACCTCCTGTTTGCCCCAGTCGAAATCTGACCACCTCAGTCCGGCCAGTTCGGATCGCCTGAGTCCAAGACAGAAAGCCACGATCACCATCGTTCGCATCGGTTCTTTGACGATGTGCTGGAGCAGTCGGCGCCACTCAGCGTGCGTCAAGATTCGTGGCTCGTGCTCTCGTAACGTCGCATCCTCCACGCGGACCAGATCCATCGGATTGCGCTGCAATTCGATAAGTTCGCAGAGCTGGGCATATTCAAACACCTGGCGCATGACACTCTTGACGTGAGTCTTTGTCTTGGGAGCCAGAGGCAGCGTCCGAAACCAGCGATCTACGGCCAGAGGTCTTACCGCGCTGAGATCGAGGCTTCCCCATTTCGGGATAACGTACTTTTCAAGGTTGTTCCGATAACCTCCTTCGGTTGTGTGACGCTTCGGCATTCTCTCCGTCATGTACTTTCGGGCGGCGGCTTCAAGTGTCGTGATTGGTTTGTAAGCGGCTTCCGCATTGGCCGTCAGTCTGTACCCTTCCGCCATGCGAAGAGCCTTTGCCTTGGTGGGGAGTTCGGTTGTCGTTCCGAGGCGCGCTGTTCTTCGAGTGGCGCCGTCATACCACTTGAAGTACCAGATATTGCGTCGGCCGTCTAGAAACACGCTTCCTTGCTGATAACGCGATCGCCTTGTTTTCATTTCTTCTCCGTAGGCGATTGCGAGTGGCGCTCCCACTGTAGTTGAGAGTCAACCCAGGCATCAAGGGAAGAAACGCGGAACCGCCAGACGCGGCCGATCCGCAAGCACGGTATATCGCCGCGGTGAGCCATCTCCCGTACAGTAACGGGGTGCAATTTCAGGATGCGAGCTGCACTCTGCGCGTCGATCAAGGGTTCAATGTTACCGATGCGAGTCTGTGTACTCATTGAATCCTCCGCGTTCCGATCCACGGGACACTAGATCGGCCCCTACTGATCCTTGCGCTAAGGGGCCAGTCCGCGGCAACGCAGAGTCCCTGCCAGCCTTCTGCATCGCGGTGAAACGACTCGCTAAGGATGGTGCAGAACAGTTCCCGAGAGCCGGGTATTTGCCAATGCTGGTGGCACCATGCGACATGATCGCGGTAGAGAAATTTTTCGGCACCCCACGCCCGATGCGAGAGAGTGCACCGAGTGTCGAGCCAACGGGACATCTGCATCTTTGCGGTTTCCCCGTCTATCTGGCCGCCCGCTTCTGCGTTGCAGGCTTCACGATTTTCCTTGGGAACAGTGGGAACGGTGGGAACAGCCTCATAAATATTGGGTTTTTCTTCTCCGAGTACTTGGGAACAGACTGGGAACAACAGGGAACAGGTCCCGGCGCCAGCAGTATAGACGGGCATTTTGTTCCCACTGTTCCCAAATGCCGGAACAACGCCGGGAACGCTCAAATCAGCATGAATACCGCTTGTTCCCACTGTTCCCACTTGTTCCCAGTGCTTTTGCGTAGGTTGCGAGAGAACATCGAGAAAATCTAGATTCATTCCGCACCCCCGTCATCCCACATTTTCCCTGTGAGCACATACACCCAAGGCGATTTCATCCCAGGCGCCTTCTTCACCCTTTGCGTACTGCGGTCGCTGTGGCCGGGCGCTAACCAGCCGTGATTCTGAAGCACCTTGATGGCATACCTGTAGTCAATCCCGACGCATACCTCGGACCTGAAGGCCTCAGGAAGGACCAGATACTCTGTCGTCCCATCGTTGGCGTCGCGGATAAAACCGGCCCTGTCTCGAACTTGCTGGGTGTCGTTATCCAGCCGCTGGAACCGGCTGGACCCATTCTTCTCGATAAATGCTCGGACTTGATTCAACAGCGCCCGATCTTCGCGGTTGCCTGCGCCGCCGAACAAAGAGAGCCATGATTGGAAACATTTGCCCACCGCTGTAGTCGGTTCGCCCTTCGACCAGCCGGTCAAACCGTATCGGGTGGCGATCTCCCCCGCCATAGCGGCTAATCCGAAGCGCCGCGCGACTCTCTCTATCTGGCCGCCGCAATTGACGGGGGCAAACTCTTCCGTGAATCGCCGGACGCCGTCCGCAAGTACTTCGGCGAGCTTGCCTTTGTCGTTTACCAGCGTTCGCAACCATTGCGTGCCCACAGCGCCGTGATATTTGCTCGCCGTGTCTTTGAGAGCCACAGCCAGTGCCGCAGGACTTTCGTACCCGTGTAGGACTTCTAGGGCACCCATGCCTGCGCCGGCATCAGCGTCGATTTCCGCTAAACGGATTTCTTGCCCGGCTGTTGGCTTCCGTCCCGCACGCGCCATCAGTGCCGAGAGCGATTCTTCGCCAGCGGACAGGAACAACAACCGCCAGGCTGCCGATGAGCGCGCTGTGCCGTTTCGTGTGGCGCGGGCCTTGCCCCTTCCATTGGCGAGTAGGTAGGCTGCTTCCCCAGCTTCTTTCGGATCTATCTGGCCCAATTCATCAAGGATAAGTAACCCATCGTTGTGCAGCGCCGCCAATCCTTCAAGGCCGTTCGATGTGGCACGCCATGTACGGCAATAAGAGGCCGGGTTGCCGCAGACGGAAGCACCAACCTTCAGCCCCGTTGACTTGCCGGTGGAGGAACCGCCTCGCAGATGGAAGCCTCCGGAGTCTTCGCCGGCTGGTTCAAGAAGCGGGCCAGCTAGGGCAACGCAAACGGCAAACACCATCCGGGAGTTGCCCTGGGCGAGAGCGGCAACACTATCGCGCCACTCATCGACTGTGCCAGCGATTGAAAAGGCCGGTTCGATGGCATGGACGTTTTGAAAGACGACATGCTCGCCCGCATCGCCGATCGCTTCGCCCGGCAGCACGTACACCGGGCCGTGCCAACCCGGACGTTCTACGCAACGTGCTCGGGCGTCAATCGGCCACGCTTGAAGATACGTCGCAAGGAACTCCCGAGCGCTCCGTCCCGGAGCGATCGCCAACCCCTGCCGCGCCAATTCGCAGCGCACCTCTACTCCGCCGTCGCGCTGCAGCAGTTCTAATGGCATGGCCCACCGATGCAAGCAGCGATCCGCATCCCGCCATTCCAGCAGACGGCCCCATTCACCGCTGTTACTGTCGCGGGTCATGGCGACCACGTGCAGGGGCGCGCATATCCACAGTGGGGGTTTGGGGTTTCCATCTTTGTCTTCTGGGCCGATGTAGCTCACTCCCTTGTCGGTCAGCTCGAAGCGCCCGCCGCCGTAATCGCACTTTGCAATCGCAGCGCGGGCATCGGTAAAGACCTTGGCCATCGCTTCGTCACCGCAAACTGCAATGTAGTCGTCCGGCCCATTGACGCCATCGAGCGTGGGAAGGTTACATAGCAGGACTTCTGAATTACGCTTCTTCAGCTCGCGAGTTAACGCAGCACGTGCCTGTTGCACCTTGTGGTTGGTGGCGACATTCGCGTCGAGCAGCAGATATACCTTGCGTCCATCGCAGCAGGACAGATCAGAGATGGGACCCTTTTCGTCTACCCGCTCACCATAAGCGTTTTCCACCTTGCCGATGCGTCCGCGCCATCCCCAGCAGCCTCCCGTGGCGACGGCCAGGAGTTTCCATCCGGTCCGTTCAGTCCAGGCGGTGAGGGCCAAGGCCGATTTCTCCGCCTCCACCAGCACGATGGGCGTGCCAGGGTCTTGTAGCTTGTCTGCGGCGTCAGGTGGAAAGAACAAGTGTTTGTGATCTCCATACGCAGACACATACTTGTTCTTTTCTTTGCCGTCCTCGATTTCGGGATTGTCGCGGCGCAAACGTGCCGTCACACGGGCGCCCGTAGCGACGCTGAAGTATGGAAACACAATGCCGGACATGTCACTGGTCGCCGGCCCGGTGATGCCATACTTTTCACGTGCCTCCCCGTCCGTAACACGCTGCACGTGCGCCCTGGCGAGAAGCTCCGCTCCGATTCCTAGCCGCCCAAATTCGGCCAAGTCGGACGGCGAGAGTTCAGTCGCTCCCCTGCTTTCAGCGCGGGGGTCTGGACCGTATTGGTCAGCAGGGGGGCAGCGGTTTTCCAGTGCTGCTCTAAGTTTGGGAGGTTGCTTCGGTGTGTGAGGAGTTCTTGCGCTTTGCGGTTCTTTCTTTCCTAGCGCGACTTCGTGGGCTACCGCTTTGGAAACATCTACTTTTGGGGTAATGGGCGGTGAAGCTCCACTATCTTCGTACGCATTGTCTATCATGATGTTCCTTTTAGCTCCGGCGCAGTTGCCGGCCTTCGTAGTTGTCATGCTCCAAGTTCTATTCGATAATCTAAACATGGTCAATAGACATGATCGTGTCTACAATCCTGGGTTGGCCGTGTCCACGGGCTTGAGCCTCAAGAAAACTCCGCGCCAGATTGAAAAACAGAACGTGGAACGGGCTGCTGCGCTAGGTGGTGCATACCGAGCAGCGCTGGGCGTCAAGGACCGAAAGGCAATAGCTGAACTGGCCGTTGCCTACTTCAACAATGAGGAGCTGTCAGAGGGTTCGATTCTCATAGTCGGGGAGGCAGCCGGGTCCTTGTTTACCCAGTTCAAGGGGCTAGAAAGCATCATTGTGGCTTTGGGAGGGTTGCGGCGCTCGCTGCCCAGAGGATTTGAAGAACTGTCCGATAAGGAGATGCAGGTTGTCAACCGCGAGACTAAGAGACTGCGGAGAGCGCACCGTAAGTTCCACGCGGCGGTTACATGGTTATGTTCCGCTAAGAACCCAGACCAAGTGGTCTTCTCCCGAGACATTACTAAGCGTTGGGTCCGTCGTCCTGAGGTTGACCGCGAGACTGAAGGCTTTGTCAGATATTTCGAGGATCACGGGTTGAATCATTTTCGGTTTCAAATCTCGCTACAGTATGGTTGCCTTCTACTGTTTCCCTCTTGCCGCGATTCTATTGACCCTTTCTGCGCGTTCCTGCTCCAAGAATGCGAAGGCAAACGAGCGGAAGAGATGCCGGTCAAGTTGTGCCCGCGATGCAAAAGGTTATTTTTCGCACAGGGAGCCAAGAAATTTTGTTCTTCAACCTGTCATGATAAGGCGTATTGGACTCGGGAAAGAGGGGCCGATTACGCGTACGTTGGCCGGTTCGAGAATTACTCGCCGTCAGAACTTCAAAAGAGGTTGAAGGAGGAGAAGGTTCAAAATCGTTTGCATGAGATTCAAGCTCGCTGGCCGGCCTGGCAAACAATTAACGACAAGATCCAAGCGTTAAGGAGAGTCTTGACTCGGGAAGATAGGGCTTGCGAGGGCAGATGCGGCTCTTGAGAGGTGTAATGTTCAGTCTAGTTACCATACCGCGAAGCTTGCTGGGGCCTTTCCGGGCGGAGCTGCAACGCGGTAATGGCTGCAACGATTGCTTCTTGAGCGGCGGGCTCCTTCGTTCAGTCTAGTAACTAGACCCGGGACCTTCTGCCTGAGTTTTTGCCCGGAGCAGAGTCGAGACTTGCGCTAACCAAGGCTGGCAACAGAAGGCCTAGTGGCTAGTCCGATTCCGGGCGCGGCTGTAGCAAGTAATGATGCCCTTCTGGCTATATCGCTCTGAACAGTGGAAAATGTACCAAACATCATCCTTCCTCGAACTTCTACGGCAATCGGAATGGATCCCCAATACTAGTGGAGGCTTCTCTCGGCCAAGAGCTGTGTTCGTTCGCAGTCCCAGGAATCTTCTGCTGCTGGACGACGACGTCGAGTATACCGATCTCGAGGGCAACGAGATATTTCTAAAGGACCTGGGCGTCCGCGTGGAGCCGGAAATCGAGGAAGTTCTCACCCACCTAAAATCCTATAAGGAAAAGAATCCGCTGCCCGACGGCAATAAGATCACGAAGACCGCAGCCATCTATCGCTTTTTCGACCAGAAGGTTAACGCGAAGGGACTGGACGAAAACGCAAGACATACCCAACTTCAGCAGCTCATGGAGGACTTCCACAGCCATGCACTGCTGTATCTCCCACGCGAAGACAGAGCATGGTGGAGGCCGCGGGAAGTGTTCTGGGAGGACATGGCCGGCACCTTTGATGTCCTGCGAGGGTACGTTAAGCATCATTCCCGTCCTGTTTATGGTGACGGTCTAGAGTCATTCCTGGCATCGCTAGGGGTGGCTCGTGAGGCATCCATCGGAGACTGTCTCGATGTACTCGAGCTATTGAAGGCGAAGGGGGATGTAGAGCACAGCCACAGATTTCTCAATCGGCTTTACTCGCTAATTGACAATCTTGTGAACCAGAACGGCAGTGCAGCAGTGGACTGGAACAGGCCCGTGTTTCTTTCAGAAGGCGACCAATGGCTACCGCCATCGGGACTGTACTACTGCGATGTAGAGGAGTACCGGAGACTCTTCGGCGCGACCGTTGAACTCCTATGGCTGCCGTTTCATTGGGACAACGTTGCCTGCATGCTTCGGGAGGGCCATTTTCGGAGGCTTGGGGACTACGTTTCTATAGCCAAGCGTTTCGCCACATTGAACGAGGTGGAAGGCGACCGGGTGAAACAACTCATTGCGCTTTTGGGTTATGCCAAGCAGTATCTCAAGCGGAAGAAGTTTGCGCTGTACCAAGATCTCGACAGAGAAGGGGTGTTTGGCAGGATCAACACACTAAAGGTATACGACACTCCCCAAGTTGTCCTGGACTATGCACTCAGCGTGGACGGCAGCGAGGCGGCGGCCGTCCGTGGCCTGGAAAGGGAGGCTTATTACAGTCTTGATGAGAGTAGGCTCTACAAGTCCAGTCGGGTTTCTTTGCTCTCTACAGCGGTCGCGAGTGAAGTCGCAAAGTTGTTCGGCGGAGGAGAAGATGAGGCCTTCTCCGTTCTCGATTCTCTTTTCGGCGCAGCGGATGATGAGGAGGAGCTCCACAGAAAACTAAGCTATTTTGGCGTTCAGCAAGCCAGTGAACGCGAAGAGGAATTCCCCCACGAGGTAAGAATGGTTGCCGAAGCAGGCCCGGAGGAGGGGGATACTAAGCAAAAAGACAGCTCACGGCAAGAGCGTCCGAACAGACAAAAGCCGAGACTTCCTGAAGAGCCTGAGACGGAGCACAAGAGGTCCGATCTCATTGACCCGGATGAGCTAATTTTTAACGCCGGCGAGGAGCACACGCCTTACATAAAGTCAGAGGGCACTAAGGAAATCGCCCCGAGACCCATCAGCCTGAGACGTGAGCAAAAGGGCGAAGGTAGAGAGCGAAAGCAAACGACGCTGAAGAAAAGGGCAGGCAGGGCGGATGCTGAGTCGGTCGCACTGGAAATGGTGTCGAGGTATGAGGAAGACATTGAAGGAAGGCAAGTTGAAGACAGGCATAGCCAGCTTGGCATAGGCTATGACATTTATTCTTCAGGCGGGGACGACGATGAGCGGTTCATCGAGGTCAAACATTTTAGGGGAGACGCAGGGACATGGGTACTGACGCCGCACCAGTGGAAGAAAGCGGAGCAGGAACTGGATAGATATTACGTGTTCATTGTAAGCCGACTGCAAGCGGAGTCGACGCCAATAATCGAAATAATCCAAAATCCTGTCAAGTATCTTACGCCTGATCCACCTTCCGAGAAAAAGTTCAGCGATTGGAAAAACGGCATCGCGATAGTGATTACCAGCCAAAAGGTGTAGCCGGGACTTCGGGGAATGCCGTTGCTCTCTTCTTGAGCGCACTGTAATTGTGCCTGGTAACGATTGCGGCCGTCGTCATCTGTGGCCTGAATCTTGCATTCTATGTCCCGCAAGTTTGGACGGACTCCTGATTGGTCGGGCACCCCAAGTTTGTCGGGTTTATCAGAGGACTTTGGCGTTCAGAAGCTGGCGCGTTACTTCATAAACGACCTTTGCCTTCCCGTAAACATTACCTGCGGCAAGCTGTGGACCTATCGCATTGGTCAACTCGGTACGATAACTCCCTAATGTACCGGGGAGTTCACCAGCAATCTGCCGACCCTCGGTCAGCCACCCTATGAGTTCATCGCGACCGCCCTCGTTCCAGGCGGACCATTGCGAGAGCAGACGCTCGCCGTTGCTGACGAGCCGAGAGATGCGCTCTTCGAGTGCCTTTGCCTTCTGCTGATCGAAGTGCGCGTTCTGATGCAGCGAGGCCCTTACCCTGTTCGCATCGGTGACCACATCCTCGCTTAGCAGCTTTACTCTTTGTATCCAGTCTTCGACATAAGCGCGGGTTGCATCAGTAACCCGGCGACTGGATTGTAGTTCGTGAGACAACGCCCTCATCAAACACGGATCGTCCTCGTCTTCCTTCTCTTTATGGTTCCTACGAATCTCATCGAGAAAGCGATGCACAGAACTTTCCAACTGTGGCAGTCCGCTATTCTGTTGCAGTAGGAACCGAAGTTGCTGAAGTGCCCCAAGAACTTCTCGTCGATGTGGTCCTGATAGTGCGAAGGCGGTTATGGATTCGGTCAACTTAGTCACCTCAGCCGGGTCGAGCCCCTTAGTCAGGTCAGCCTGCAAGACGGGCCTATATGCACGCCACAGTTCTTCATAGAGTGCGGCAACGTGCTTTTCAACCGTGCTAATGGAATGACCTACAGGATCGCTCGATATGTCCCTACCAAGGGCTGAAGGATTGAAAATGAGCCCCTCTTCTATGCGATCTTTCACCCACACATACGCATCATTTCGGCGCTCTGGCTTCACAATTTCCGTGTGAGAGCCGTGTACTGATTTTTGCTGGCCCGAGTTCATTCCGAGGCGTGCGCTGAATGTTCCAACCCAGAGGTCCTCTGCAGCGAGCACGACCCACGTCGGAATCAAGACTCGATCAGGTCTGAAATCGCTTTCCCTTGACACCACGTGTTCATTAAACACACTATCAACTCTCGTCAGTAACTCGTTATGATTAGCCAAAACTTGAGTATCCTTTGTGAGCCAAGTGAGAAACCAAGGAATCCAAGACGAGCCCGCCTGAGGCGTCGCCAGCATTATTAGACCTCTAATTTTTGTCAGAGCCGTGCGGGCAGTAGGATCATTTCGACCAATCAAATTAGCGATGGCATCCTTGGCAAGGATTCCGCCCATACTATGAACGATAAGTATGATTTTTTGATATTCCGTTAAATCTCTCAGGATATCGGCGAGAACCCCAGCTTCTTTCTCCAGAGTGATGGACCTAGTAAAACGTAGGCGACGAAATGCTGTCCGATATTCGTAAAACCCTAAGTCCAGTTCAGGTCGACTTCCTTTTGTAAAGTCATCAAACAGAAACTGTGGAAAATTGCCCCAAGTTGTATAACGGCTGCCGCCGAAGCCGTGGACAAAAATAATGATGGCTCGATCCGCTGGTTCTCGCGTGCGTCGATGAATTGTCAGAGGGTCGTTCTTGGATGGCGGAGAGGCTGGGATCTTAAAATCATCCTGATAGATGACGTTATCGCGTTGTGGCAACGGCATATCGCACCCTTTACCGCTAGAACGAGTACTCCTCCTTCTGTCTGCGCTTTCGGTAGCGGGTTGAAGCGGCATCTGCGCCGGAGCAAGTGTAGACCGACACGTTCCGCAAATTCAAGTGACTTGCAACTACGCTAACTCCGCGTCGGAGGCGCCCCCGGGTTATCAGACGATTGGAGCTGCTTTTCTGAGGGTCAGTTCAGCCTCGGCTACAGCGCCGAGGGGGACTTCCCGGCCCCCTGTCCGCAGCCTGTACCACCCTTTTTCTCTAGCTTTCCATGGCTGCTCGTAACGCGATACTGACGAGAGGATACGCAAGTGCCCCTAACGGGGCGGCTACACTTCAAGTCCTATGAGACGACGCACAGCCACCGAAGTGGCAGCCGTCCGGATCGACTTGCCTATCCGCAAACCACCTTTGCGACTAAAGGAAAAAGCTCCCTCAATCTGAGTTCGGGAGAGCGTTCCAAATGTTACAGGTTTTGGAATGCTCATTTGCTCGAAGAATGCTCACGCAGGATCAGCAGTTTACAGCCGCTGCTTCGAACAGACTTTTGGAATGGCCGAAATTTAGCCCTTGACAAACCCAGCTGCTGGGTATAGATACCTAACTGGTAGGTTATGAAACATCAATGCCCAGTTCACCACATTCCGCTGATCTGCCCGGCTTGCATCGGTGCTAAGACTTCAACCGCAAAGGCCAAGGCTTCGAGAGCTAACGGCAGGCTAGGCGGCAGACCGAGGAAGAAAGTAGGTTCGAAATGAAAGCCGCTATCTACACCCGTGTCTCCACGGCTGATCAAAACGTTCACATGCAGCTGGACGAGATTCGGGCCTACTGCCTACGCCGCGGGTTCGAAGTGGCGGAAGAGTACATTGACCAGGGCGTGAGCGGCAGTCGAGAGTCGCGCCCGGCTCTGAACCGGCTCCTGGCCGACGCTCGCCGGCGGAGATTCGACGCTGTGTTGGTCTACCGCTATGACCGCTTCGCCCGTTCGCTGCGGCAACTGGTTAGCGCTCTAGCGGAATTCGATTCTCTAGGAATACACTTCATTTCTTTGCACGAATCGGTGGACACGAGCACACCCAGCGGCCGGCTGGTGTTCGCTATCTTCGCCAGTATCGCCGAATTCGAGCGCAGCTTGATCACCGAACGTGTGAAATCAGGGCAGGCCGCCGCAAAACGGAGGGGCGTAAGGTTTGGCCGTCCCCGAGCCGATGTCGATACGGAGAAGCTGGCAGAGCTTCGCCGCCAAGGGATTTCGTACGCGAACATTGCAAAGGAAACTGGCCTGAGCGTCGGCACGGTTTTTCGAGCGGTAGACTCCTAGCGCTGCGGCTTTCGCGATTTAGCACACAACCGATCACTACAACCCAACTCTTCCTATATGTCGCAGATGAAGGATCGCGCCTCGCGCCGGCTGCTGAACGCTGTCTCCGTTCTTTTCACGAATAACGGCCGCAGAGGCGAACAAAGGGCGCAAGCTTGCGATATGCCTGTTATCGTCATCTATCACAAAGCCCGGCTGACATCTCAATAATACGCAGGGGTTTAGATGCCACGCACGGGCATTCTTTGCGTCGTCGCGTCAAACGGGCGTAAGCTTTCAGCACACACTTCGTTATCCCTCGGAATTCTCACGCTCTAATCGGTAAGGAGGGCAACCATGATCAGCAAGAAAACAGCAAATCACTGCTGCGTGGCTGTGGCCATCCTGGCGCTCATTCTGATGTGGGCGGCGGCAGGCGACGCGCAGACTCTCAAGGTGATACACAACTTCGGCGGAACTGGGGATGGGAATAATCCGGAATCTCCACTATTGATCGACGGCCATGGAAATCTCTATGGGGCAGACTGGGCAGGCCCAACCGCTGGCGGTTTTTGTCAACCTGATTTCGGGTGTGGCGTCGTGTTCCAACTGACGCCCAACGTCGATGGCAGTTGGACGGAAAACATTCTGTACAACTTCAACTTAACTGGCTTCGACGGCAATCCCGAGGGTCCGCTTGCCTTTGACAGCCACGGAAATCTCTACGGCACAGCCAACGTCGGAGGCGAGGCAGCGGGAACAGTCTTTGAGCTAACGAACTCCAACGGCACATGGAACCAAACCATACTCCACAATTTCACCGGAGGATCAGATGGTGGCGGTCCCATAGGGCTGGCTTACAACCACGGCCAGCTTTATGGCGCCACGCAGGATGGGGGGACCTATCACTCGGGCGTTGTGTTTGATCTGATGTCCGTGTCAGTCCGCGGATGGTATGAACTGGTTGCCCATGCCTTCGGACAAAATAATGGCGACAGCCCAAATGGCTGGCTGATGCTGGACTCCCAGCGCAGCATTTACGGCAACACGCTAACCGGGGGTCGCAATGGACTAGGATCGATCTTCCGATTGGCTCCGAACCCGTTGACTTTCGGCTGGACCTACACCGACCTTTACGATTTTGCGGATGGAGTTGGAGGCCGCCCCGTCTCGCCCAATGGCTTTCTGACCTTTGACGCGTCAGGCAATTTGTATGGTACGACATACGGCGGAGGCATGAATTCCTGCACCGCAGGATGCGGGACCGTATTCAAGCTGACTCCGAACCCGAACGGAAGCTGGAGTGAAAGTGTGATTTACGCCTTCTCTGGACCTCCCGACGGTGACCACGCAGTTGGTGGGGTGACTTTTGATGCGGCAGGGAATCTCTATGGTGCGACCGGAAGCGGCGGAACGAATGATGATGGCATGTTGTTCAGGCTGACGTTTTCCCAAGGCCAGTGGAGGGAAACGTGGACCTACTCCTTCGATTTTTCCGACGGTGCAGGTCCGATTGGTGGTTTGATCTCGGATGGAGCAGGCAACCTGTATGGAGTAACTGGTGGAGGAGGACCGAATGGAGGATTCGGCGACCTCGGCGGAGTAGCTTTTGAGATTACGCCCTAGTGAAGTACTTATATCCGGGGACATGCATCGGAGCTGCTGAACGAATCAGAACCGTGGGATAACTGTCGTAATATCGCCTTATCGTAAGTGATCGATCGGACCGACCCGGATAGGTTACGATAAGGCCTGTTTTCGCCAACCATCTGACGTAGCCCGAGCTAAGCCTCTTCCTATCAGTTTCTTAAGCCGTAATCCAAAATTAAGTTGACTGCCTGCTGGGTGCGACACAATACTCACTTCACTCAGGAGAATCCCATGCTGCCAATCGTTCGCCCTTTCGGTATCGACCTGAAAACCGCGATAGTCTCGCTCGTTCTCGCAACGCTACTGATCGTTTCCGCTCCGGCAGCCGACGCCCAGACCTTCCAGGTACTGCACAGCTTCACCGGCGGATCGGACGGCAAGACTCCGTATACAGGTCTAACGATCGATCCCTCCGGTAATCTTTACGGAACAACCGCCTTTGGCGGTTTCACGGGAGACGATTGCGAAGCCGGTGGCCCGGGAGGATGCGGTGTCATCTTCAAGCTGGCTCGCGGGGGTTCGGGCTGGGTGTTCCATCCGCTTTATCAGTTCCGGGGATGGCCCTCAGGTGATGGAGCTATGCCTTTCGGCCGGGTGATTATCGGACCCGGGGGCGTCGTGTACGGCACCGCAGCGTACGGAGGACTATTGGCAGGCTGCGGCGAGCACTACAATGAGCCGGGTTGTGGCACGGTTTTTAAGCTGACGCCTCCGCCAAACATCTGCACCAGTTTCTCCTGCCCCTGGAACGAAACTCAAGTTTATGCATTCTCCGGTCCCGACGGTGCTTTTCCGATGGGCGAACTTACATTCGACGGGAACGGCAACCTTTACGGTGCCACTGTATCAGGTGGGCCGCCTGATGCTGGTGGGGGCACGGCCTATAAATTGACGCCGGCGGGCGAGTTGACCACGTTGTACAGCTTCTGCTCGGAACCGATCTGCGCCGATGGAGCGAACCCCACCAATGGCGTGCAACTCGATCCATCGGGCAACGTTTACGGCACAACCGAGGATGGTGGCGAAAGCGAGGACGGCACCGCTTTTCAGCTGGCCCCTTCAGGTTCAGGTTGGACGCTGAATACTATTTACAACTTCTCCGGGCTTGGCGCTGGACAATATGCCCTTACCGGGCTGATCGTCGATCATATGGGCAACTTGTATGGGGGCACCAGTGACGGAAGTCCGAACCCGTTCGTGTTTGAGTTCAGCCCGTCCAATGGCAGTTGGATCTACAACACGCTCTATACCTTCACTTACCAATCTTGCTGCGGCGTAGGAGCTGACCTCGTGATGGATTCCGCCGGAAACCTCTACGGCACAACTAAAGGCGATAGCGAGGAACAGGTCTACGGCACCGTCTTCAAGCTGACGCCCTCCAACGGCGGGTGGGTTTATAGCGATTTGCACGATTTCAGCGGCGGGAGCGACGGGGCCTATCCGTACAGCAGCATTGTGCTTGACTCCAGTGGCAATCTCTACGGCACGGCGTCAGAAGGCGGAGCTTACGGGCATGGCGTCGTCTGGGAAATCACGCCGTAGCTCTCAATTGGTGATAAATCGCCATATCACTCATTGAGGGTCAATGAGCGCTATTTCCTGTGGCTGTTGAAAAAGTCCCTTGAAGTGCCGCAACTGCCGAAATTGGGTGACCAGAAATGTATCCCGAGGTGGAGAAAATCGTTTATAAGGCATCCTAGCGCGTCGAGTTTCCAGGGCGA
>Ga0181532_10002339_pt1 | contig 17713 bp, 16 predicted proteins | sample PEATcosm2014_Bin_33_FD_119768 | JGI IMG/M metagenome (GOLD analysis project Ga0181532, IMG submission 119768) | Peatland microbial communities from MTU Mesocosm Facility, Houghton, MI, USA - PEATcosm2014_Bin11_30_metaG | ecosystem: Environmental > Terrestrial > Soil > Wetlands > Peat | place...
CCCATGGCGTGGCCGCCATATTTGATGACGATGGTCTCCTCGTCATAGCGCTGCATGTAGGGCAGCGCCTCGGACAGCACGCGGGCAATGTCGTGATGTGAAATAGCCATGGAGCCGCTCAGGCAGGATGGAACGCCGGGTCGAAGACGCTGCCTTGTAGCGGTCTCCGCAATGCGGCGAAAGGTCTGAAATTGCGGCAGTCCCAATAAGGCCCTGCCGGCGGTCGCATGGAACCCGACGGGCGGAAAGCGCGTCGATGCGCTGGGAGGAATTGCAACGATCGTCTTGGCCATCGTCGCCCTGTCCGGCGTCACCTCGCGGTCGGTGGCGAGCCGGTTCCAGGCGCGAGGCTTGATGTTGAGCGCGGTGGCCTCCGACGTCGCCGCCGGCTCTTCAGGCGTTCAGGGCATGGCGGGTATAGCCGTGATCGTGCTCGGCATCCTGGCGGCGTCCGGCACTTACAGCCTGATTCTCACCCTGGTTGCCTTGCTGGTCGCCGGCGCGGCCATCGTCATGGCCGGCAGCACGCTGAGCGGCACCATGATCGGCTTTATGCGCTCGACACCGCATGAACGCATGACCATCACGCAGCGGATCGGCTAAAGCTGAATATCGGGTCAGGCCAATCAAGCGAGCGCCTCGGTGGAGACTGCAGTCGGCACCGGGGCGTCGCATTGTTGCGCAACATCTGGGCGTCGCTTGTCACGTGCGTTCGCGAACCAGGCGCGCGATCGCGGCGCGCAGGGCGGGGATGCCGGCGCCGGTGCGGGCGGAGGTGGCAATGAGGTCGGGAAACGCTGCCGGCCGGTTGCGCATCGCGGCCTTCACAAATTCGCTGCGTTCGGCCAGCTCGGCTTCGCTCACCTGATCGCATTTCGTCAGCACGACCTCGTGGCTGACCGCGGCCTGGCCGAGGGTGTCGAGAATGGCCTCGTCGACGGTCTTCAGGCCGTGGCGCGCGTCGACCAAGAGATAGACGCGGGCAAGGGCGGAACGCCCATGCAGATAATCGTGGATGAGCCTGGTCCACGCCGTCACTTTGCTCTTTGCCGCGGCCGCGTAGCCGTAGCCAGGCAGATCGACCAGCACCAGCCGATCTGGGCCGCGGAAAAAGATCAGCTCTTGGGTGCGGCCCGGCGTATTCGAGGTCCGTGCCAGCGCCCGGCGGCCGGTGAGTGCATTGATCAGGCTCGATTTTCCGACATTGGAGCGACCGGCGAACGCGACCTCCAACCCGCCCTGGCGCGGCAGCGAGGCGACGGAGCCGGCAGCCGAGAGAAATGTCCACTCGCTGCCGAACAACCGGCGTCCGCCGTCGATTTCGGCGTGGGAAAAATCGGCTAGGGTGCTCATGTACCGACCGGTGTCATAGGCCCGTTGCCTCGCACAATTCTTTGTCCGCGTGCAAAACAGCGCCGGGCGTGCAACCCCCAGACCCTCCCGCGGTTTCTCGAACGCCGACTGAAAATAAAGAAGGGGGACTTTTGTCCCCCTCCAGCAGCCGAGCCCGCACGTGCCGGCCGAAAGCCACGTGCCGGCCGAAAGCGAAGGCGTTCAGGCAGCCGTCGCGCCGCGATCGTCCGCTTTCATCGCGGCCGGGGCGTAAGCCGGATTCTTGGCATCCCCCTGGTGGCGGAGGGCAGCGGCAACTGCCGAAATTCCGATTTGGCCGTAGCAGAGGTGAAGCGCCAAATTGTCGTCGGAAGCCTTACGAGCCGCGCGTTGATTGGCAATATTCTTGGCCGTATCGGCCGTAACGTCGTTCATTCTCGAACCCCATTCCCGTTCTCGCGAGCGATGACGCGGTCGTAAACGAGTGCGGCGGAAATGGGCGACAAATCGTCCGCCAGCGTGACATTTCCCACCGTGATCGCGGCGGCCAGCACCTGAAAACAAGCGTGGTAAACCCTTGGGTAATTTGTGCAAAGCATACTGGCCGCTTCGTGGCAGAAACCTGAAAATTGGCGTAAAGAGTGCGACATTCCTGCAACACTTACCGCCGACTTCACTCCCGCGTGCTTGGAGTGCTGGCATGATCGAGGCGATTTCGGTATGGGGTTTCAGGGAATCCCGGGGGTTCAAGTTACGGCTGGGACGGCGGAGAGTAGGCAAGTTATGACAATGCGTGCGCTAGCATTTGTAATTGTCGCTGTGACGCTCGGCGGCTGCATGCAGGGGACGATTGAGCCCGCAACCCAGGCCGGGTGGAAGCCGCGCGACAAAGAGTTGATGTCCAATCTGCCGTACAACCAGGCGGCCATTCCTGACACCTACCAGCGGCACATCGTCGAGTATCACCGCAAGGAAGCTCCCGGCACCATCGTCATCGATACCGACAACAAGTTTCTCTACTACGTGATGGCGAACGGCAAAGCCATCCGCTACGGCATCGCCGTCGGCGAAGAAGCGATGGCGTGGAGCGGAATTGCCAAGATCGGCCGCATGGAAGAATGGCCGGGGTGGGTGCCTACCCCCAGCGAGCAGACGCGGCTTGGGCCGTTGCCGGCCTTCGTCACCGGCGGTCCGCATAATCCGCTGGGCGCGCGCGGCATGTATCTTTATTCCGGGAACAAGGACACCCTGTACCGCATCCATGGCACCAACCAGCCGGAATATATCGGCACCGCGATTTCGTCCGGCTGCATCCGGATGACCAACGAAGACTCGATCGACCTCTACAATCGCGTCAAACTCGGCACGGTGGTCGTGGTCCTCGGGCCGCATCAAGGTGACTCGCCGTTCAGCACGCACATGGCGCTCGGCACCGGGTCCAGCGCGAACTGAGTTTCCGCATAGTGACGCGGCGGAGAATTGTCAGGGCGCCGACCTGGTCGGCGCCTTTTTCGTTGCTCTTAGGCCCCGTGACCTGCAGGATTTCGGGCGGCACCCCGAGCCGCGCCGCACGGCTTGCCTCGCAATAATGACGCCGATCACGCCTGCGCAAGACGCTCGCGCGTGACCCAATCGAGCGTCTTGTCGAGCGCTCGCGTGAGCCGATCGAACAGCTCGTCGATTTCCGCCGCGCTGATGACCAGCGGCGGCGACAGTGTCAGCACGTCGCCCAGCACCGAGCGGACGATCAAGCCTTCTTGCTCGGCGAAGCGCACGGCGCCGGCGCCGACCCCCTGTGGCGGAAGGAACGAACGCTTGCTGGTCTTGTCGGCGACCAGTTCGACGCCGCCGATCAGGCCAACCCCGCGCGTTTCGCCGACCAGCGGATGCTGGCCGAACGCTTTCAGCCGCGCCTGGAATTTCGGCGCGCGTTCGGCGGCTTTTTCGAAAATGCGCTCGCGCGCGTAGATCTCGAGCGTCTTCACGGCGACCGCCGCGGAAACCGGATGGCCGCCATAGGTGAAGCCGTGCCCGAATACGCCGATCTTTTTGCTCTCGACGAGCAGCGCCTGATACATGTTTTCCGGAATCATGACCGCGGCGATGGGAAGGTAAGCCGACGACAGCGCCTTGGCGACCGAGATCGCGTGCGGCTTGAAGCCGAGCTTCTGGCAGCCGAACGTGGTGCCGAGCCGGCCGAAACCGCAGATCACCTCGTCGCTGATCATGAACACGTCGTGCTTGGCGCAGACCGGCATGATCTTCTCAAAGTAAGTGCGCGGCGGCACGATGACGCCGCCCGCCCCCATCACCGGCTCGGCGATGAACGCCGCGACCGTTTCGGGGCCTTCCTTGACGATCAGCGCGGCGAGCTCGGCGGCAAGCCGGGTGGCGAAGTCCTCCTCGCTCTCGCCGTCCTGGGCGAAGCGATAGTGATGCGGGCAACCGGTGTGCAGGAAGCCCGGCAGCGGCAGATCGAAATCGCGGTGGTTGGTGGGGATGCCGGTAAGCGAAGCCGCGGCGATGGTGACGCCGTGATAAGCCTTCACGCGGCTGACGATCTTCTTTTTTTGCGGGCGGCCCAGCGCGTTGTTGAGATACCAGACGAACTTGACCTGGCTGTCGTTCGCCTCCGATCCGGAATTGCAGAAAAAGACTTTCGAGATCGGCACCGGCGCGACCTCTTTGAGCTTTTCCGCAAGCTCGATCGCCGGATCGTGACTCTTGCCGGTGAACAGATGCGCGAAGGAGAGCTTGCGCATTTGCGCGGCGGCCGCTTCGACAAGTTCCTCGTTGCCGTAGCCGAGCGCGGTACACCACAGCCCCGCCATGCCCTCGATGTAAGGCTTGCCGTCGGCGTCGTAGACATAGACGCCTTCGCCGCGCTCGAACACGATCGGTCCGCTGTCGCGGAAGCTCGCGAGATTGGTATACGGATGCACCAAAGTTTCGACATCGCGGACGGCGAGATTGCTGAGCGGGGGCATAGGGGTCCTTTAGCGGTGCTTGAGGCCGCTATTGTGGGCGCGCCGGACGCCTGCCGTCAAAGGCCGTCTCACGCGCAAACCGCCGCATTTGCCCTTGAAGGTGGGGATGGCAGCCCGTAATCAGAGGCCAGGATTCAGCCGAGCGGACGGTGCCTTCGGTCATCCCAAACGCAGAGCGAACGTCGATGATCGGTCGAAAACGCATTAATCGGAACGAGGAGCACGGTTTGTCGGACGCCACAACACTAGACCAGCTTGTTGCCAGCAAGGCCGCAGCAGACGATTTCGTGCGCACGCGCTGGTGGTGGATTCGCCATGCCCCGGTCCGCGTCGACGAGGGCAGAATTTACGGCCAAACCGATTTGCCCTGCGATTGCAGCGATCAACGCGTCTTTTCCGGCCTTGCCGCGCTTTTGCCGCGAAAGGCGATCTGGGTCACCAGCCATCTGGCGCGGACGCATCAGACCGCGAAAGCGATTTTGGCGGCAGGAGATTTCGAGGCGCCGCAGGAACTTCAGCAGAACAAAGACCTCGCCGAGCAGCATCTCGGGGATTGGCAAGGGCTCGATCGCCGGAGTTTTCTCATGAACCGCAAGCAAGAGCCGGCCTCCTTCTGGTATGCGGCCGCCGACGAACGCGCGCCCAACGGCGAAAGCTTCGTCGACCTCATGGCGCGGGTCGGCGCCGCGATCACCCGCGTAACGAAGTCCCACCAAGGCAGCGACATTGTCGCTGTTGCGCATGGCGGAACGATCCGCGCGGCAATCGCCGTTGCTCTCGGCCTGCCACCACGCGGCGGATTCTCCTTCATGATCGACAATTGCTCGCTAACCCGTCTCGACCACTATCGAGGCCGGCAGGGCTCCGGGTGGCGGGTCACGATGATCAACCACCGGCCGTGATCGGCCGGCAGCCTCGCCGACGCCATTCTGCGAAAAATCACCACCTGAGTTGCGAGCGCACTTTTTTGGGCGGCGGCGGCGCGCCGTCGGCTGCGCTCGCCACCGGTCGCGGACGCGGCAGCGGCACCGGCTGCTCAAGCGGGGCTGCCTTCTCCTCGGCGTTCAGCGCCGTCTCCGCCGTCTGCTTGACCGGCTCCCGCACCTCCCACTCGCACATTTTATACCCGCCCCGACGCTCGGCGAGATCGACGTGGATATGCTCCTCGTGATTGCCGTCCGAGCCCGGACCTAGCACGGTGCTGAAGCGCGCGCAGGCGCCTCCGCGTAACGCCTCGCGCCAATCCTTGCCGACGTTCACGTCGGTAAGGCCGACCACCTCGCCGTTGGCGAGCCGCAAGGCCCGCACATCGAGCGCATTGGCGCGGCCGTGCTCGCTCAGCGTGGCGCCGTGGACCCGATTTCGGCCGCGGCATTCATAGGAATCGAAGTTGTCGAGCCCGCGCAGCGGCGCGCCGAGCTTGAGCGCCGCCGGCGCGACATCTTCGCGGAGCCAGAGCGCAACTTCTTCCGCCATCGCGCAGCGCAGCGTCGCCGGGGGAGCAATGGCTACTTTTGCCTGATCGGGCAGGATCACCCGTTCCAGCAGAACCGCGTCCACGGCCCCGCATTCGCCCGGCCCGGCGAGCGCAGCAATTGGCTTGAACACCGCGACCTTCGCCAACCGCAGCTGGCAGGCCGACGGCACCAGCGGCGCCGATGGTGCAGCCGCAGCCTCGGCCGATTCCGGGAACGAGGCGTAGACTTCCTGCGGCGGCGAAAACTGCTGAGGCACGGCGATCGGCAATTGTGGCCGCTGCGGCAGCGGGCGACCGGGCAAAGCATGCTCGGCCTTAGTGGCCTTGGCCGCTTTCGCCGCCGGAGCGACGGCATCCTGGGCCGCCGCAAGCTCGATTGCGCACAGCAGCAGGGCGATCACGACAAGACCCTTCACGCGGCAGGTTTCCGGCGCAATGGCGGTCCTTGTAGGAAAGAAGGCAGCGAACTGCCTATGCTTTAAGCGGACGGCTCGCCCGCATTCAAGTGCGCCTCGCCGTGCGACTTTCAGCCTGCAAAACGGCATTTTCATTGCCGCCGCGCGAGGCTACATTGAGGGGGCCGGCGGTCGTTCCGGCCGCAGCGGATAAAGCAAGAACAAGGCAAGGCAGCACTTCCAGGAGGAATATCATGCTGGGGCTCATGCAGGATTGGCCGCTACTGTTGCATCGCATCATCGATCATGCCGCGCTCAATCATGGCGAGCGGCCGGTCATTACCCGGTCGATTGAAGGGCCGATGCACCGCACCAACTACGCGGAAATCCGGGCGCGGGCGTTGCGCGTGGCGCAGCGGCTCGACCGCGACGGCATCAAGCTCGGCGACCGCGTGGCGACGCTGGCCTGGAACACCTGGCGGCATCTGGAAAGCTGGTACGGCATTCTCGGCATCGGCGCCATCTATCACACGGTCAATCCGCGGCTGTTCCCCGAGCAGATCATCTGGATCATCAATCATGCGGAAGACCGCATGATCATGACGGATCTGACTTTTCTGCCGCTCTTGGAAAAAATCGCCGATAAGCTGCCGACACTTGAGCGCATCATCGTATTCACGGACGCCGCGCACATGCCGGCGACGACATTGCGCAACGCCGTTGCCTACGAGGAGTGGCTGGCCGAAGCCGACGGCGATTTCGCCTGGAAGTCGTTCGACGAGAATACCGCCGCCGGCATGTGCTACACCTCCGGCACCACCGGCAATCCCAAGGGCGTGCTCTATTCGCACCGCTCGAATGTTCTGCACACGTTCATCGCGCTGCAGGCGGACATGATGGGGCTGACCTCGCGTGATATCACCCTGCCGATCGTGCCGATGTTTCACGCCAATAGCTGGGGGCTCGCCTTCTCCGCCCCCATGGTCGGCAGCGCGCTGGTGATGCCGGGGGCAAAGCTCGACGGCCCCTCGGTCTATGAGCTGCTCAACGACTACAAGGTCACCTGCTCCGGCGCCGTGCCGACGGTGTGGCTGCTGCTGCTGCAATATCTGGAAAAGACCGGCGCCAAGCTTCCCTATCTGCGCCGGGTCATCATCGGCGGCTCCGCCTGTCCGCGCGCCATGATCAAGGCCTTCGAGGAGAATTACGACGTCGAGGTCGCGCATGCCTGGGGCATGACCGAAATGAGCCCGCTCGGTACCATGGTTTCGCTCAAGCCCGAATATGCCGACCTCAAAGGCGAGGCGCGCCTCGACATCAAGCAGAAGCAAGGCCAAACACCGTTCGGTGTCGAGATGAAGATCACCGACGACGCGGAGCATCCCTTGCCATGGGACGGCAAGACCTTCGGCCGCCTCAAAGTGCGCGGGCCCGCCGTGGCCAAGGGGTATTACCGGGAAGACACCGAGATCCTCGATGACGACGGTTTCTTCGATACCGGCGACGTCGCCACCATCGACCGTTACGGCTACATGCAAATCACCGACCGCTCCAAGGACGTGATCAAATCGGGCGGCGAGTGGATTTCCTCGATCGATCTGGAAAACCTCGCGGTCGGCCATCCCAAAGTGGCGGAGGCGGCGGTGATTGGCGTGCGGCATCCCAAGTGGGACGAACGGCCGCTGCTCGCCGTCGTGCTCAAAGAGGGGCAATCGGCCACCAAAGAGGAAATACTCGGCTTCATCGAGGGCAAGATCGCTAAGTGGTGGATGCCCGACGACGTCGTGTTCATCAGCGCCATTCCGCACACTGCGACCGGCAAGATCCAAAAGACGACCCTGCGCGAGCAGTTCAAGGATTACGTGCTGCCGACGGCCATCGCCGCCGAGTAGTCCCGGGCGATTACGATTTTCGCCGCTCAGGCGGAGCGGGCGCATAGGGCGTGGGGTGGCTTGGCCTTCCCACCCAAGGCCCTTTGCCAGACAACCAACGCCGCGGCCGCGGGGGCAGACGCCTGGCGCGAGCCCCAACATCAGCGTTGGTAAACGCCTGTATTTTCTAGCGGTATTACAATGTATTACAGGCAATAGTTCCCCTAATACATCTTTACGTGAACGTATTATGCTATTGTGCGCCGCACAATTTCCACAATTTTTAATCATTGAAGCGACCGGCTCCAGTTCAGCGAGCCGCTTAACCCTTCCCTTCAACAACGAATAAAGGAAGATCATGGCTGGTAATAGCCTGACTAATCTTATGCCGGCCTCAATTCTTGTTATTTTCACTATCGCAATGCCGGTCGCCGCATCGGCGCAAAGCGGAATAGCATCGATCTATTCCGGCGGTCTGACCGCCAACGGCGAACACGCGCGGGCGTCGGGCTTGACGGCGGCGCATCGCACCCTGCCGTTCGGGACCATGGTGCGGGTCACCAATCAACGCTCCGGCCGCTCGGTGGTGGTGCGCATCAACGATCGCGGGCCGTTCATCCGCGGCCGCGTCATCGACGTCATGCCGGCGGCGGCCCATGTGCTGGGCTTCTCCGGCCTCGCGCCCGTGACGCTGGCGGTGGTCGGCAGGACCTGAGGCTAGTCCGCAGAAGGATCTTCCCGTCCCTCACGGTTTTCGGAATCCCTCGCCGAAGCTTCCGGCAAACGGCGACGCGAGACTCGGGGGCGTACTAGAACAGCGGGAGGCTTCGGCCTCCCGTTTTTTTATTTGCACGGCGGCGAAGCCGATCGGTAACCATATCGTTCACACTCAAGCAACCATTGTCGGCCAACATGCCCGGCACCACGAGGCTATCGTTTGCAGCCATGGCGTCGATCGATTCAGTTCCGGCATTTCGAGCTCGCCTCGCGCTCTACCGGATCGACGACCAAACCCGTTCCCTTCTCGCGCAAACATGGCCGGCGATCGCGCCGCATCTCAATCGGGTGATCGACGAAGTCGTCATGGCGGTCATGGAGTTGCCCAACATAGGCAAGGCCGTCGCGCAGAACCAAGACTTGGTCAAAAAGCTCGAAGTGGCTCACTTCGAGGCGCTGCTGGGCGGCCAACTCGACCAACGTTATGCCGAAACCTGCCGGCAAACGGTGCAGCAGGAGGCGGCGATCGGCCTGGACGCGCGCATACGCAGCACCGCCGGGAGTTTCATGCTCAAGGCGGCGCTCGACGCACTGGCGCGCAAGCACCGCTTGTCCTCCGCCAAGCTGGCCGAGCGCGGCAAGACCGTAGCGCAAGTCATCAGCTTCGATGTCGCCAACGCCATGACCCTGCACCGGCAGGCAGCGGAACAAGCGGCGCACGCCCGGCGCAACACCATCGATGCGGCCATTACCGACTTCGCCGGCGCCATCGGCGAGGTGATCGAGGCGATCAAGGAAGCCTCCGCGTCGCTGACGACGACCGGCTCGACGTTGAAACGGGCCGCCCATGACTCACTCAGTCGCATGGCCTTGGCTTCATCGGCGTCGGCCGAGACCGCGCAGCGCATGGATGTGACCGTGACGGCGACCGAAGAACTGTCCGGATCGATCCAGGAGATCGGCCAGCAGGCGAGCAAAGGCCTGGGAATGGCGCAAGCTGCCGTCGCCGACTCCGAGCGGACTCAGGACGTCATCGGTTCGCTGGATAACGCCGCGGAGCGCATCGGTTCGGTCATCGGCACGATTTCCGCGATCGCGGCGCAAACCAATCTTTTGGCGCTCAACGCGACGATCGAGGCGGCGCGCGCCGGCGAAGCCGGCAAAGGCTTTGCCGTGGTTGCCGCGGAAGTGAAGACACTGGCCAATCAGACTTCACGGGCCACCGGGGATATCACGCAGCAGGTTGCCGCCATCCAGGAGGCAACCAAGCGGTCGGTGGGGGAAATCTCCTCGATCGCGCGCATCATCGGCAAATTGACCACGGTGTCGACCAGCATCGCAGCGGCCGTGCAACAGCAGAGCATGACGACCCGCGGGATCGCGGAAAGCGTTCAGACCGCCGCCGGCCATACCGCGCGGGCGTCGGTGGAAATCAATTCGGTTGAACAAACCGTGTCACGCGGCGTCGCAGCGGTCGACGAGATCACGACGTGGACCGAGCGACTGTCGTCGCGGGCGAACGACCTGGAAACTAAGGTGGCGACCTTCTTCACCCGCGTTCGCGCCGCCTAGCCTGCCCTCTCCCGTTGCGGGAGAGCGAAAAGAACAACCACCATTTTATCTGGCGCCCGCTGCGCTAGAGTAGCGCGTCGACTCGTCAGGAGAGAAACATGAGTGATCCCGTCGTCAGACAGATCGTGCTGGCGTCTCGGCCGAACGGGCCGCCGAAGGCCGATAACTTCCGTTTGGAGGAGGTTCCCATGCCGAAGCTGCCGCCCGGCGGTCTGCTGCTGCGGGTGCACTATTTGTCGCTCGATCCCTACATGCGGGGCCGCATGGACGACGTGAAATCGTATGCGAAATCGGTCGTCGTTGGCGAGGTGATGACCGGCGAGAGCGTGTGCGAAGTGCTCGCGTCCGACCGCTCGGGCTTTTCCCGCGGCGATATCGTGCTGGCGCACACGGGCTGGCGCACGCATGCGGCATGGGATGGACCGGCAACACGAAAACTCGACCCGAAGCTGGCGCCGATCACCACCGGGTTGGGCGTCCATGATCGGCAAGCCGAATACGGGTGAGACCGTGGTCGTGGCCGCCACCAGCGGCCCAGTCGGTTCACTGGTCGGGCAGCTTGCCAAGATGGCCGGCGCCCGCGCCGTGGGCATTGCTGGTGGTGCTGAAAAGTGCCGCTATGTCATCGAAGACCTGCGTTTTGACGCCGCCATCGATCATCGCGCCGCCGACTTTCCGGCCCAGCTCGCGGCGGCCTGTACCAAAGGCATCGACGTCTATTTCGAGAACGTCGGCGGCGCGGTGTGGCAAGCGGTGCTGCCTTTGCTCAACACCTACGCGCGTGTGCCGGTCTGCGGTCTGATCGCGCAATATAGCGCCGCCCGCCCGGCGGCCGGAACGAACCTCCTGCCGGCAACCATGCGCGCGGTGCTGACCAAGAGCCTCGCGCTGCGCGGCTTCATCAACACCGAATTCGCCGCGGAGCATTACCCGGATTTTCTGCGAACGGTTTCCGCAGGAATCGCAGATGGACGCATCCGCTACCGCGAGGATGTGAGCGAAGGGCTGGAAAACGCCCCCGCCGCCTTCATGGGCCTGCTCGAAGGGAAGAATTTCGGCAAGGCGCTGGTGCGGGTGACCCACTGAGCCACGGCTGACTTTCATCCTCGCCCACGAAGCGGCGGAGGATGACCCTGCGCACACTCTACTCCGCCGGCTGTTTCGGTTTCGGCTTGTTGAAGGTGCGCTTGAGGTTGTCCCACAGCTCGATCTTGGCGCCGTTCCGGTGCATGATCACGCTCTGCTGCGCGACCGAGAGCGAGTTGTTCCACGCCCAATAGATCACCAGCCCGGCCGGAAAACTCGCCAGCATGAAGGTGAAGATAATCGGCATCCAATTGAAGATCATCTGCTGGGTCGGATCGGGTGGCGCCGGATTGAGCTTCATCTGCACCCACATGGTGACGCCCATGATCGCCGGCCAAATGCCGAGGTGAAGGAAGCTGCCAATCAGCGGCAGCACCGTCGGGTCGAACGGGATCAGCCCAAACAGCGTGAAGATGTTGGTCGGATCGGGCGCCGAAAGGTCGCGGATCCAGCCGTAGAACGGCGCGTGCCGCATCTCGATGGTGATGAACAGCACCTTGTACAGCGAGAAGAACACCGGAATCTGGATCGCGATCGGTAGGCAGCCGGCCACCGGATTGATCTTCTCTTTCTTGTACAGCTCCATCATCGCCTGCTGCTGCTTCATCTTGTCGTCGCCGTAGCGCTGCCGGATCATCGTGAGCTCCGGCTGCACCGCTTTCATCTTCGCCATCGAGGCATAGGACTTGTTGGCCAGCGGGAAGAACAACAGCTTGACCAGCACCGTGACGATGAGGATGGCGATGCCGAAATTGCCGACGAGGTGGAAGAAGAAATCGATGGCGAGGAACATCGGCTTGGTGATGAAGTAGAAATAGCCCCAATCGATTAAGAGATCGAAATGGTTGAGGTGAAGGGCCTGGTTGTAGCCGCCGGCGGGCGCGAACCAGAAATTGACGCCGACCACCGAGACTTCCTTGGCGCCGGCGAACAGCCGCGCATCGGCGGTTCCGGTCGCGCCCGGCGCGATGGTCTGCGGATCGAGCAGGTAGTCGGTCTGGTAGGTCTTCTCGCCGCCGGCTTCGCCCGCAGAAAAGCGCGCATGCACCTTGGCGTTCGTATCGGGCAATAACGCCGCCGCCCAGTATTTGTCGGTGAAGCCGAGCCAGGCATCGGTCGCTTCCCAGCTCTCGCTCTTCTTGTCCTCGATCTTCTTGTAGGTCTCTTCCTGCAACCCCTGACTGCCCATCTCCCCGATCAGGCCTTCATGCAAGATGTAATAGCCGAGCGTCTTCGGCGTGCCATGGCGCGAGATCAGCGCGTAGGGAAACAGCGTGATCGGCTTCGCGCCCTTGTTCTCCACCGTGTCCTTGATCGTGAACAGATAATGGTCATCGACCGCGATGGTGCGGTGGAAGATCAATCGCTCGCCGTTGTCGTAGGTGAGAGCAACCGGATGGTCGACGCCGAGCGCGCCGCCGCCGTCCTGCTTCCATGCCGTATCCGGTCCCGGCACCTTCTCGGTCGTGCCGGAAGCCGGCACCCAGCCGAACTCGGCGTAATAGGCGTCCGGCGCGCCCGACGGCGAGAACAGCACGATCGGCGGCGAATGAGGATCGACGGTTTCGCGGTATTGCTCAAGCGACAGATTGTCGATGCGCGCGCCTTTGAGGTCGATGCTGCCGTTGAGCCGGGGCGTGTCGATGGCGACATGCGGCGAAGCGGCGACCACCGCCTCGCGGGTCAGCGTCGCCGCCTGCTGCGCGACGGCGGTCGGCGCGCCCGGGACCGGAGGACCGCCGGCTTGCGGCGCCGGCGTGGCGGGCTGGGCCGCGCTCGGCTGCGCCGCGCTGGGCTGTGCCGCACCGGGCTGCGCGTGCGACTGCTCCTGCTGCTTAAGCAGCGCCTCTTGGCGCTGCTTTTCCATCTGCGGATAGCCGACGAAATATTGCCAGCCGACCACGACGAGCAACGACAGCACGATGGCGAGGATGGTGTTCTTGTGCTCGATCATTCAAAGCTCGTGCGGCGGCTATCCGGGTGGTTCTTGGGGCGGCTTAGGGGACGGTTCTCGCGGCTGCTTTCGGTTGCGGCGGAGCTCTTGCGACCCAGACGGCGAACCCGCTTCATGTAGGGGGTCGCGGCGGGCGCCACCAGTTCCCCCGCGCTGGAGGGCGTGAATTCGCCTGAGCGCCGCATCGAGTTCCCGCATCATCTCGCCAAACGGAGCTGCCAGCGCCGCCCGCCGCCCGATTAGCACGTAGTCGTGGCCGGGGCATAACCCGCCGGTGCCAGCGGCCGCCGACATTCTCACAATCTCCCGCAATCGGCGCCGCACGCGGTTGCGCTCCACGGCGTCGCCCACCTGTTTCGAGACGGTAAACCCGATCCGGACCGCCCCACCGTCTACGCGGCGACGGGCCTGCACCACGAACGCCCCGCCGGACGCTCGCAGACCGGTCGCCGCCGCCAGAAAATCGCCGCGGCGTTTCAGCCGCTCAACCGGAAACGGGGGAGCCGGTGTCCCGATCACGCACTCAGCCGCTTACGGCCCTGCGCCCGCCGCGCCGCAACGACCTTGCGGCCACCCTTGGTCGCCATTCGCGCGCGAAACCCATGCCGGCGCTTGCGCACCAATTTGCTCGGCTGGTAGGTTCGTTTCACGGGATTTGTCTCCACTGCACGCCCGACCTCGGCCTGCTTGTCGGTCCGATCGTGCCCATTCACCCCACCGGGCGCGCATTTCCAATTCAGCGTGCCCGCGCGATTGGCGCGGCTTATACGGGAGCCCTAATGGCTCGTCAATGCGATGGGCGAGCCGAGCCAAGGTCCGCGATGGATGCCGCGCGCCGAGCCGCGCCCGCTTTTTCCAAGCGTCATTTGCCCCGGTAGAGAGATGTATAGAATATCCATGACAGGGCCGAGACCTCGGATACGTTGCGCCATGCCCAGCAATAGAGCCATGAAAATTTCGCGCCAAAATCTGCGTCGAGGCCGGTGAGTTCGGCAGGCTAATGGCGAACGAGCTCAGACCGGACATTTGCGTGATCGGCGCCGGCGCCGGAGGTCTTGCCGCTGCGGCCGCCGCAGCCTTTTTCGGCGCAAGGGCGATGCTCATCGAAAAAGGCCGCATGGGCGGCGAGCGCCTCAAAAAAAACGGCGGCCTGGCGCTGCACGCGCTGGCCGCGGCAGCCAAACGCGCGAACGCGTCGCGCAACGGCGCGCGCTTCGGCATCAAGACGGCGCGTTTCACCGTCGATTCTGCCGCGTTCAACGCCCACGTGAACGATGTCATTGGCGCCGTCGCGCCGAACTCTGCGCGCGAACGCATGACCGGCCTCGGCGTGCACGTCATCGAGGGCGCGGCGCGCTTCGCCGATGAACGCACCGTCGCGGTCGACGACTTTGCGATCCGGGCGCGCCGCTTCGTCATCGCGACCGGCTCCTCGCCCATCCTGCCGGCGATTGCCGGCCTGCTCGATACGCCACACCTCACCAGCGAGACCGTGTTCGACCTCGCCGAAATTCCGCGCCATCTCATCGTCGTCGGCGCCGGAGCGGTCGGGGTCGAACTGGCGCAGGCGTTCCGCCGGCTCGGCGCCGAGGTCACCGTGCTCGAAGCGGCGACGCCGCTGGCGAGCGACGACCCCGAATGCGCCGCCGTTGTGCTCGACGCCCTGGTGCGTGACGGGGTCAAATTGCGGACCAGGGTCGAGATCGCGAAAGTCGGCCGCGTCTTGGCGAAGATTAAGGTCGTGCTCGCCACGCCGGCGGGCGCGGCGACCATCGAGGGCTCGCATCTTCTCATTGCGGCGGGGCGCCAGCCGAACCTCGAGGACCTCGAACTCGACGCTGCCGGCATCCGCACCGCGCCACGCGGCATCATCCTCGACAGCTCACTGCGCACCACCAACAAGCGCGTCTACGCGGTGGGCGACGTCACCGGCGGACCCGCCTCCGCGCACGTCGCCAATCAGCACGCCGGTCTGGTGATCCGCCACGCGCTGTTTCGCATGCCGGTCAGCATCAACCATCGTGCCATACCCTGGGTGACTTATACCGATCCCGAGTTGGCCCAGGTCGGCCTTCTCGAGGAGGAGGCCCGCCTGCAGAGCGGTGTCATCCGCGTCTTGCGCTGGCCCTATCGCGAGAACGACCGCGCACAGGCGGAGCATGCGACCGACGGCCACATCAAGGTCGTCACAGACCGCGCCGGCGAAATTCTTGGTGTGACGATTGTCGGCGCGCGTGCGGGCGAAACCATCTCTGCCTGGACGCTGGCCATCAGCCAAAAGCTGAATATCCGGGCCCTTGCCGGCCTCGTCGTCCCCTACCCAACCTATGCCGAGGTGGGTAAACGTGCCGCAATGAGTTATTTCACTCATAGTTTGACGATGCCGCGGACGCGTCGCATCATGGGCTGGCTGCGTCGTTTTGGCTGATTGGTTGACGCAGCAAGGCTCAACCGATGAGTGATGCATCCGCCGCGCGGCCGGAACCGGTCCGGGCGCCGCGCTTTGGGCTTTCAGGAAAACTCCTCGTCTTCACGATCCTGTTCGTGATGATCGCGGAAGTGCTGATCTATGTGCCCTCGATCGCCATTTTCCGGGTGAGCTGGCTCAATGATCGCCTAGCCAGCGCCTACACCGCAGCCCTTGTGCTCGACGCCGCGCCGAACGGCATGGTGCCCGATGGCCTGGCCAAGCAAATCCTCGACTCAATCGGCGCGCGTGCCGTCGCCATGAAGATGGGCATGCGGCGCCGCATGCTCGCGGTCGGCGACGCGCCGCCGCCGATCACCCACGACTTCGACATGCGCAACGTCTACAACTTCGATGCGGTCGTCGATGCCTTCATGACGATGCTCGACACCAGGAACGATGTCATGCGCGTCGTCGGCCCCGCCCCGATGGGCGGCGACTATATCGAGATCATTATGGACGAGCCGCCGTTGCGCAAGGCGATGCTGCGCTATTCGGTGGACCTGTTGCTGATCTCGCTGCTAATCTCCGGCATCACCGCGACACTGGTCTATCTGACGCTGCATTACATGTTCGTGCGCCCGATGCGCCGGGTCACCGCCAACATGATGGCGTTCCGCGCCGATCCGGAGAACGCCGACCGCGTCATCGTGCCGTCGGGCCGCGCCGACGAGATCGGCATCGCCGAGCGCGAGCTGGCGGCCATGCAGGCCGAGCTCGCCTCGACGCTGCACCAGAAGAACCGCCTCGCCGCGCTCGGCCTTGCCGTCTCCAAGATCAATCATGAGCTGCGCAACCTGCTCGGCTCGGCCCAGCTTATTTCCGACCGGCTGTTGAGCCTGCCCGATCCCGGCGTGCAACGCTTTGCGCCCAAACTGGTGCGCGCACTCGAGCGCGCCATCGCGTTCTGCCAATCGACGCTGTCGTATGGCCGCCTGCAGGAACCGCCGCCGGAACGACACCCGATCCTGCTCGAGCCCTTGGTCGAGGAGGTGCACGAGACGCTTGGGCTCGGCCCCGACGCGCCGATGCGCTGGATCAGCGCGGTCGAGCGCGGGCTGATCGTAGAGGCCGACTACGACCAGCTGTTTCGCATTCTGCTCAATCTCGCCCGCAACGCCGTGCAGGCGCTGGAGAGCCGAGCGGCGCGCGATCCGGGCCGCGACCAGATCCGCATTACCGGCCGCCGCGAAGGCGCGGTGGTGGTGATCGAAGTGTCCGACACCGGCCCCGGTTTTTCCGAGCGCGCGCGCACGCATCTGTTCGAGGCGTTCCAGAGCTCGACCCGCACCGGCGGTACCGGCCTCGGGCTTGCCATCGCCGCCGAGCTGGTGCGCGCCCATGGTGGCGACATCCGCCTGGTCGAAGGCACCATCGGGGCGACGCTGCGCGTCACCATTCCCGACCGTGCGGTGGAGCTGAGCGTCCGCCGCGGCGCCCGCGCGCATGGATAATGGAAGGGTTGCGCCGAAAGGCGCGCCCAACGCCGCGCATCTCAAGCGCTTCCGGCGCGCAGGCTGTTCACCAGCTCTTCTGCTCCGTCGCATTCGCGGCGATAAGCGTTAAAGGTCAATACTATTCCGATCAGGAGAAGTTTGAGCGCCTGCCTGCGCGAGACCCGATTAGAAATTAAACTTTTCAGCACTTTCTTCCAAAGAGTCGCTTTCCCTTTCGACAAGATCAAGATCGACCGCTGTTTCATCAGCGGTCTCGGCGACGGCGGTGATGCGCGCGCGATCGTGCAGGCGATCGCCGGCCTGGCGAGAAACCTCGGCATCATGACGACCGCCGAAGGCGTCGAGACGGAACAGCAATTGGAGCAAGTCAGGTTCCTCGGCTGCACCGAGATGCAGGG
>Ga0181532_10002340_pt1 | contig 17713 bp, 16 predicted proteins | sample PEATcosm2014_Bin_33_FD_119768 | JGI IMG/M metagenome (GOLD analysis project Ga0181532, IMG submission 119768) | Peatland microbial communities from MTU Mesocosm Facility, Houghton, MI, USA - PEATcosm2014_Bin11_30_metaG | ecosystem: Environmental > Terrestrial > Soil > Wetlands > Peat | place...
CGAATGTTCAGGATGCGTTTGCCGGGCTCGACCAAGTGACGGAGCAGGCGTTTCAGACATTCGTAGTAATACCGGTTCCGCCGAGTCCACTTGGCCCTGGTCCGAGCCCAAACGGATTGGTGCCGCCGGTTGCGCTCATTTTGCAGCTCGAGCGCCCTCGGACCCCAGGCAGGGGCAGAGTCCAAACCGGACGCGGGGGGCGCCTTCATGGGGGTGGCTGGGCTTTGCATTGGACTAAGATCCGGCTCTGCTCATGCTCGTCGGCTGACGGGCACCCAGAGACCATGAGGTACCCGGGAGCACGGGCATTCCTTCGCTCCACTCAGGACGGGCTCTGCCCACAGCGTGCGAGCGATTGCGGCGCGAAAGGCGGGCAGGATGCCCGCGCTCCCGGATATCGTCAAAGCAGGGATACGCAGTGTTCCTCAGCTGAGCAAGATTGTGATTTACCTTCTTGGCGGTCCTTTCTCGATATAGTTCGTGAATCTTAAATCTGAAATCTGGAATTCCGATCCGGTTGTGCCATGCTCTCTCTGCGCTCCGTGGTGCATCTTTACCTAGCCAGGATCACGCTGCTTCTCGAGCACCACCAGCATCCGCGAAGCAAGGCTTGGGAACCGTGAGAGGAAAGTGTCCACTCGACTCAGCAAAGGCAGCGCGGCCATCGGGTATAGCTGCGGCCCTCGAAATCCGCCGCTTCCAAGATAAGCCAGCCCGGCAAAGTACGAGACCTCCGCCACGCGCCAGGAGCTGAGCTGCTCACGGAAGGCACTCGATCCGAAAACGCGGCTGGCGTTGCCCTGCGCGGCATAGTAACCAAACTCCGCCGAATTCGAGCCTGCGGGTGCTTCCCAGCGAATCTCCTCCCCGAGACCCAGCGGCTCGTGGTGAAAGTTTCCGAAAACAAACCGCCCGAGAACGCCCATGGCCGGATCGAAGATGATCACCTTCCCGCGCTCGGACAACACCCGGCGGAACTCGCCGAGCGCCGTGCCAGGGTATTCCAAATGGTGCCACACGTCAAAGAGAATCAGATGGCTGACGGCACCCGTATCAAACGTAAGACGGTAGGCATCTTCCACGCGGTCCAGCCACTCATTTGGAAACAGATCGGTGGTGATGCAGTCCGGCAGGTGCTCCTTGATGTGTCCCATTCCCGAGCCCAGCTCAACCACCAGGCCCGGAAGTGTGAGGTCAACTCGTTTGGCGATTTCACGGCCGAATTGCGAATAGACTTTGCGGAGGACCGGCTTCCCTTCCCAATGCCGGCGATTCTCCTGAATCTCAACATTGTGTTGTTCAAGGCTGACCCTCATCCGTCCCCCGCGAGCCCATCCCGACCAGTCTCCCAGGGTAATCGGACTGCGCGTTTTGTGCAACCGAGCTGCCCTTCGCTTCGCTCCGGGCAGGCTCTAAATGTCGGCGCTACGTCCAAATCAGGACAGCGCCTTCCGACGGGCTTGTTAAAAATGGGAAGAGCCCGGTACAATGATGTCGTGCCGACATCGATTCCAGCGTCAGGACAAAATCTCATGACAGCGCGCGGCCCTCTCTCATCACCGGGTTCACCGCGCCCTGCGAGTTAGCCTCCCCCGCGATCCCCTCAAGAGGTTATCGCGTTAGGCTGTCGTAAGGCGCTGAATTTTGCAAACCATGCAAACCGCAGTGGAAACCGCGTCCAAAGAGCAGAGCCGTAGCCTGATGACGCCGGCCCTGTTCGCCGCATTTGCGATCCTGGCGGCAGGAGCCGTGGTTTACTCACAGACCCTGGCGTTTCATTGGGATGAAGGCTTTCACATCCTCACGGCGTATCTCATCCATCTCGGCAAACGCCCCTATCTCGACTTCTTTTTCCCGCAGACGCCCTTGAACGCGTATTGGAACGCGGCGTGGCTGGGAATCTTCGGCCACAGTTGGCGGGCAGTTCATGCTGTGGCGGCCCTGACAACCGTCGCGTCCGTGGTGTTGATCGCCCAGTATTTGTATACCCTCTTTCCCGACCGCCGCTGGCAGCCGGCAGCCGCCTTTGCCGCACTGGCGCTCTTCGGCCTGCACTCGCTGGTGTGGGACTACGGCACGATCTCGCAGGCTTATGCGCTTTGCCTGGTCTTGGTGGTGGCGGCGTTTCGGGCGACAGTGGCGGCGACCGGCCGGCCGAAGGCGGGGATGAGCGCCCTGGCAGGCATGCTGGCGGGTGCGGCCGCATGTTCGAGCTTACTGACGGCGGCGGCCTTCCCTGTCTTGCTGGTCTGGATGTGGCTCAACAATCGGGCCGGTAGCCGTTGGCTCAAGGCCGCGGCCTTTGTGGCCGGCGCCTTGGTTCCCTGCCTGCCGGTGGTGGTTCTGTTCGTCCAGGGACCGCATAACGTAGTATTCGACATCCTCAAATACCACTCCATCTACCGCCGAGTCGAGTGGTCCGGAGCCACCGCACACGATATCGGCATCGTGACGGACTGGGTCAACGGATCGCAAAGCCTGCTGCTGGTGCTGCTGGCAGCGGCAGGCCTGGCTTTTGGCCGGAAGGCCGGATTCGACCCTCCCCGGCAAGCGGAGTTTCGTCTCTGCCTTTGGCTGGTGCTGGCGATCGGTGTGCAAAACCTCTTTGCCCATCCGACCTTCCCCCAGTACTATATATTCCTGATACCGTTTCTCACCGTGTTGGGGACCATCGGATTCTATGTCTTGTCAGTGCGTCTGATGGATCACGACCGCCCCCGGATCCCGGTGATCCTGGTGGTCGTCATTGCGGCCCTCTGCCTGGGCAACAGCATCTACGATGACCGGGACACCTACACGTGGCGCGATCTCGAGCGCGTAGCCGCGAAGGTCAAGCAAGTGACCCCGAAAGGCGCCGCCTTGTTGGCGCCCGAACAGCTCTACCTTCTGGCCCAGTGGCCTGTACCTCCCGGCATGGAACACGACGACGCGCACAAGCTCGAACTCGGCCCCGCCGAAAGTGCGAGGCTACATATCGTGCCCAAGGCGGAGGTGGACCGGCAGATCAAGGCGGGCGATTACCCCACCATGGTCTCCTGCGACGACGACCGAACCAGCGAAGTAGCAGGGTTTAACGTATACGTCCAGAAGGCCGACTTCGGCGAGTGCACGGTGCTCTGGCAGTTGACGAAGAAGGCCGTTCCGAAGTGAACTCGACAAGCACAAGATCCATCGCCGCAGGCGATACCTGCGGACAAACTAACTAATGCAGCACATCCGTGATTACCAGCCCGCAATTCAAGTCCTCACCCTGGCATTCCTTTTGGAGCTTGCGGTTAGTCCTTGTGTTGCCATGCCTCAAACTCACACCCTGAAGGGTGAGGTGACGGGAGAAGACAATGCTCCCATCGCCGGGGCATCCTGCACGCTTATCGGCCCGGGTTTGCCGCCCGGGGGCCGGCCGCGAACCACGGGAGACCGCGGTGGCTTTGAGTTCACCGGTCTTACGCCCGGCCACTTCGATCTGACTTGCGCCGCGCTCGGCTACGAGCCGATCATTAAGAAGGACATCGAGATTACGGAAGGAGAATCGCCCTTCCTCCAATTTGCCCTGCCGCGCGAGGGAATTCTTCGGCAGAACGTTGAGGTTAAGGAAAAGGCGCCTTCGGTCGCTCTCGAACCCACCACCGCGCCACCCGCCACCATCAGCAGCGGAGAGATCCGGGCTTTGCCGCTTGTGGAGCAGAAATTCCTGGCCGCTTTGCCTCTGGTGCCTGGCGTCATTCGGACGCCGGACGGAAAAATAAACATCAAAGGCGCGACGGAAAACCAGGGCATGCTGCTCATTGACTCCGCGGAAACCGTCGATCCGGTCACCGGAAGTTTCTCGATTCAAGTTCCCATCGATGCGGTGGAATCTTTGGAAGTCCAGAAGACGGCCTATCAAGCCGAATTTGGCCGCTTCAGCGGCGGGCTGACCAGCGTTCAAACCAAGGCCCCACAGGACAAATGGAGCTGGGAGCTGAACGACTTTCTCCCCAGCATGCGTTTCCGCAGCGGCCACATGGTGGGCGTCGAGGACGACTCGCCACGCCTCAGCATCACCGGCCCCATTGTCAAAGACAAGCTGACTTTCTCTGAGTACACCATGTACGATCTCAATAACCAGGCGGTGCGCGGACTGGCTTGGCCGCATAACGAGATTAAGAAGCGAGGCTTTGACTCGTTCACGGACGTCTACTATGCAATTTCACCTCAAAACCTTCTGACCGGAAATTTGAAGATATTTCCATTGCGCGAGCAATACCAGAATATCGACTCCTTCATCGCTCAGTCCGCTTCCTCGGACTATGCCCAGAGCGGGTTCTCCGTCGGCGCCACAGACCGGTACATGTTCACTAACGGCGGCGTGCTGACCACTCTCTTCCAGTACACCGACTTTGACAGCTACGCGCACGGACAGGGTTCACAGGACATGGTCTTGACCGTGGACAACTGGGATGGAAACTGGTTCAATTCCTGGACGCGAGCTGGACGGCAGCAGGAGTTGCTTCAGAATTATCAGTCCGCAAGGTGGAATTGGGCCGGCCGCCATACGTTCAAGGCAGGCGGGGATCTTATTCATCGCTCTTATGACGACAACAGCAAGTCTCACCCGGTTCAACTCGTACGCCTGGACGGGTCGCTGGCCGAACTCATCACCTTCCAAGGCGCCGGTGTCCTCAGCGCCGAAGACACGGAAATGACCGTTTTCGCCCAGGACCATTGGGCCTTCAACGACCACGTGGCGCTCGACTATGGTCTGCGCTATTCCGCCCAGACTCTAGGATCGTACGCGGCGTTCGCCCCGCGCCTCGGCCTGGTTTATTCACCCGGTCAGAGCGCCAAAACGATTATCCGCTCAGGCCTCGGCCTTTTCTACGACCGCCTGCCGCTGCTCGCGGGCGATTTCACCCAGAACCTGACGCGCGTGGTGACCTATTACAACGCCCAGGGCGTGCCCACCGGCCCGCCCATTGTTCTCCAGAACTATTACCAGGAGAAGGAGGAGCACGGAATCGTCGTGCCCTCGCACAACCGCCTGGGGAGCACTCCTTTCAACTTGACCTGGAACGTGGAACTGGACCGGGAGATTCGGCCTAATGTCATCGCTCGCGTGAATTATCTCAGCAGCCGCTCCTACCAGGAATTCATCATCAATCCGCTTTACGAGGCCTCCCCCGGACCCCTCATGCTCCTCAGCAACACCGGCTCGTCGCGCTATCACGAACTGGAAGCTACGTTGCGCTTCAAGATCCGCGAAAATGCCGACATCAACGTTTCCTACGTCAACAGCCTGGCACGTGGGGACCTGAACACGCTCTCCTCCGTCTACGTGCCTTTCGAGCAGCCGGTCATCCGGCCTAATTTCTTTTCCACGTTGCCCAGCAACGTTCCCAACCGGTTAGTGACCTGGGGGCGGATCAAGGTCCCCTGGGAAATCACCGCTGGGCCGGTGCTTGACCTTCATTCCGGATTTCCCTATTCCGCCGTCGACGAACTTCAAAATTACGTCGGTGACCCCAACAGCCTTCGTTTCCCAACCTATTTTTCCCTCGACCTGCAGCTTGCCAAGGACTTTCGCGTGCCCTGGATTCCCTGGGCCAAAAATCATAAGTTCCGCGGTGCAATGCGGATCTTCAATATCACTGACTACGGCAACTATCGCGACGTCCACAACAACGTTGATTCCCTCTACTTCCGCCAGCTCGCAGGTTTTGTGCACCGCTTCTTTGACGTTTCCCTGGATGTCATTTATTGAAACGCGGGAGATGGAGATGCTGATTCTCGACTTGGGATGCGGAAAGAAAAAACAAGACCCCGCAGCCATCGGACTGGATCGGCAACGCGGCTCCTCGGCGGACGTGCTCTGTGATCTGCGGCATTTCCCCTGGCCGATCAAGGACAATTGCGCCGGCAAGGTTTACCTCTCCCACTTCCTTGAACATCATCCCGACATTCTCGGGGCCATGGCGGAAGTGCATCGAATCGCGCAAGCGGGAGCGGAAATCATCATTGTGACCCCTCACTACAGCTCTCCTGACTCTTACACCGATCCCACTCATCTCTTCCACCTGGGGATGCACAGTTTCGACTACTTCGTGCGCAACAGCTTTGAGGATTTCACGTATGCCGCGGGCGGGTTTCGAATCCTGGAGCGCCGCCTGACCTTTGGCGGAAACCTGCTACTGGATAACCTGGGGAGATTTTTCGCGGCTATCTCGGTCGACTTTTATGAGAAACACCTGGCGTGGATTTTCCCGGCGCGGAACATGGTCTGCCGGCTGGCGGTTGCGAAAAGCAGTTGAGGAGTTAAGAAGTCGAGGACTTGAGAAGCTAAACCGACAGGCAGCGCTTCGGGCAATATTGAGAGCCGATTCCGTCACTCCTTAACTTCTGAACTCCTCAACTTCTCAACTGCCTTACTGTGTGATCTGGCCTTGATCCGGTTGATCCAGGGGTGGCGGTGGTGGCAAATCTTTACCGGCCGTTGTCCGGTTGACGATGAAGGTCAGTTCGGTTCCCTGCACCAGGATGAGCTGCTTTTCGTGTTTGAGGAGGCTGTAGAGCAACGCCGTTCCGGCGCCGATGGCCGCGCCATAGCCAATGTCAGCCCCGATACCGTGGCCGCCGCACATGCCGTAATATTCGCACTCTATTTCGTGACCCAGGCCTACTTGCGCGCCCGCTCCCGCGCCCATCGCCCCGGTGATAGCAGCGCCCTCTAAGGCATCTTTCTTGCTCTTGCCGCATCCTTCGAGGGTGCCTTCGTCATCTTTGGTATGCGCGCACGGCGCGTTGTTCGAATCGTCCAAGGTGCTCGGAAGCAGGAACGCCTTGTCCTCGTCGGGTGTCACCACCTTGTCAATGACCAGTCGCATCTGGGCTACGCCCTTGACCCGTTCCGAGGGCTTCACGAAAGAAACGTGCCCAAGGACCTGGCTGAACTTGGGCACTATCTCTTTCCCTTCCACCACGATCGGTTGAGAAACCTGTCCCGTAAAGGGATCGCCCGATTTATTGGTCTTGGAGGTCAGAGTAGTCGTGAGCTTCATGTGGAGCACGCTGCCGGCCGGGATCGTTTCTCCCGGTTTCTTCGGGGGGGGAGTTTTCGTATCTTCACCAAAGACGCAAGTGAAGACAAAGACCATAGCCGCAAGGACACTTAATACCCTCACTGTCCCGCCTCGCATAACCTGCTCCTTTCGCTGACCTCTCGTCCCGGTGGCGAACCCTTACGACCCTTTCAGAAGCCATCGGTACGCCATGACATAGTATACCACTCCCTTGGATGCGGAAGCCGTGTAATTCGATTCCTAAAGACACAGAGCGGTTGCCCATGGATTCCGACTGGCACCTGAGAACGAGGCAACTCCCTAGAGGCGGCCTCCCATCAGGCTGTAGGTGAGGATCGCGAGTACAAGGAGGGTCACTGCAACGTAGAGCCGGTCCCGTTCAACAGCGAAAGCCACAACCGAGAAGGCAACTCGAGCCACCGGGGTGGCGATCAAGAGGAGGAGGCCGAGTTGGATTAAACCTTGTCCCCTGAAGGCCAGGACATTTCTCCAGATTCCCGACACCGTCCGTAAGTCCTTGGGCGTTCCCACAAATACCCTGTAATGAGGCAATTCGTGGCCGTGGCGCACCAGATACACGCATGCGCCGAAAAGAACCACTCCCGCAGACAGGATCACCCCAGCCCGGAGGAGGTTGCCAATCCATACCTCCACCACCTGGTCAGTCCAGCGCCTCGTCTCACCTGCCAAGCTACAGCCTCCCGGTCACCCCGTGATAGATCATTTCAAACGCCATGATGGCAATGACGACACCGAAAACAATCCGCAGCCATTTTGTCTTCGCTTCAGCCAGAAGACGTGCCCCCACCAAGGAACCACTCACCACCCCCAGCATCACCGGCATGGCGAGGCCGGGATTGATATAGCCTCGGGACATGTAGACGCCGGCACTGGCCGCAGCCGTCACCCCAATCATGAAATTACTGGTGGTGGTCGAGACCTTGAAAGGAAGCCGCATGGCCTGATCCATGGCAATCACTTTGACGGCTCCCGACCCAATCCCCAAAAGGCCTGAAAGAACCCCCGCCCCGAACATCAGGCTGAACCCGGCAGGCACAGCCTGTGGGCAGTAACCCACGGGGCCATCGCTTGTGGGATAAACACTGTTCATTTTCAGCCGGGTAGCCAGGGGATTCGGCACGCAGTCGCCCGGGGGCTTGGGTCGCGGACGGCTGGAAGCGTAGGCCGAATAAAGCAGAGCGAGGCCAAAGATGATGGAGATGGCGCTGGTGGGCATTTTGGTGGCCAGCAGCGCCCCCCCGAGCGCCCCCAGGGTCGTGGCAATCTCCAGGAACATGCCAATTCGGATATTGGAGAAGCCCTCGCGAACGTAGGCGGCAGCCGCACCTGAGGAGGTCGCGATCACGGAGACGAGTGAGGCGCCGATGGCGTATCGAATGTCAACGCCGAGGGCCAGGGTGAGCACAGGGGTAATGATGATCCCTCCGCCCAGGCCCGTCAGCGAGCCAAGAAAACCTGCTAGAACTGACGCGACCCAGACCAGCAGGCTGAATTCAACGATGTTCACTGTACGTTCCCGTCAGGCTGCGCCAGCGTATACTCATTAAATCGAGGACCATCTCTACGGAGTCGCGCAAAAAACGCACCTTGGTGGCCGGGTGGTCATTCCATCGTACCGGCACCTCCACTATCCTGCCGCCTCCTCTCTCGATGAGGAAGAGGAGTTCGGGATCAAATCCGAAACCCTCGATGCGCAGATCCTCAAACGCCCTGCGCGTGGAGATGCGATTGAATAGCTTAAATCCGCATTGTGTGTCGTGGAGTCTGAGGCCCGTGAATGCTCTAACAAGCAGGTTGAAAAAACGCCCGCCCATTTCGCGGAGCCACGGCTGATGGACTCCAATCAATTCGCGTTGCAGGGCCCGCGAACCGATGGCGGCGTCGGCGCCGTCGCGTTGAAGAATCGAGAGGAGTTTATCCGCTTCCTCGATCGGCGTGGAAAGGTCGGCGTCGGTGAAGAGCACGAACTTACCCGTCGCTTCCAGCACTCCGTGGCGGACTGTGAACCCTTTGCCATGGTTGCAGTCGTTCTGAATCAGCCTAATGCCCGAAAACTCCTCGACGGTCTGGACCGTTTGGTCCGTCGAACCGTCGTCCACCACGATCAGCTCAACCGGGTAAGGCTTCGACGCTTGGATGTGACAAAGCTTCTTCAGGGTGTCACGAATGCGCCGCGCTTCGTTGTATGCGGGAACAACAATGCTTAGGAATGGCTCTGGCATCAAAGTCGAGGGGTCGATCAGTCGAGAGTCGAAAGTCAAGAGTTAAGAGAACAAAACGCGACTATAGTACGGGCGGGTGCGGAAATGCAAACGGGGCTTGGTTCACTTGATGCGCCCCGGAGGGGCGAGCCGTGGGTAACCGTGGGTGGCAGTCTCAGTAATCCGCGGGCAGGCGTTCGAGTTGGTCCATGGTGAGGATGGGGCCTTCTTTGCACACGTAGAACGATCCGACGTTGCAGCGGCCGCACTTCCCTACGCCGCATTTCATGCGGTTTTCGAGGCTGGTGTAGACCACGCTGGGCTTGATGCCCATCCGGTAGAGAACAGGCAGGGTGTTCTTGATCATGATGGGCGGGCCGATGACGAGGGCGACGGAGTTCTCCGCGGGCACGCCGGCGCGCTCGAAGACAGTGGGCACGAAGCCGATCTCGCCCGTCCAGTCAGGCGTCTGGCCTCCGGGATCGACGCAGCGCACTATGCGCACGTTGGGGTGCTTGGCCCACTCATCGAGTTCGTCGACGTAAACCAAATCAGCAACGGTACGGGCGCCGTAGACAACCGTGATGTTGCCGTAGTCCGCGCGGTTCTCGAGCGCGTACCACACCGCGCAGCGCACGGGCGGCATCGCGATGCCGCCGCCCAGGAAGATCAGGTTTTTGCCTTTCCACCCGTCGTCCATGGGATACGCATTGCCGTAAGGGCCGCGGAAGCCGATGACGTCGCCTTCCTCAATGCTCCACAGCGCCTCCGTGACGCAGCCCACCTTGCGGAAGCAGAACTCGATGTAGTCCTTCCAATTCGAGCTCGAGCAGATGTTGAAGGTGGATTCCCCGTAGCCGAACACGGAAAAGATGCCGAACTGGCCGACGTGAAACGAGAACTCCCTGGCGCGTGCTTCGTCGAGGAAGCGGAGCTTGACAGACTTCACATCCGGCGTCTGCCGGCGCGTCTCGATGACCTTCATGAGGTCGGGCTGGTAGATGTTATGCATGGTCGATTTTGGAGTGCGGCGGCTTGCCGCCGCTCTCTTGAGCGCGAGCTTGCTCGCGCCGCAGCATGCGAAATCGGCAATTCTCGGACGGCCAGCAAGCTGGCCTGATGGAAAGCGGCAGCAAGCTGCCGCACTCCAAAGCGCCTTCGGCGCTACAAAGCACTCAGTACGCTCAGCACGCCGATCCCCTCCGGGCAGTTGCGCGTGCAGTTTCCGCAGCCCGTGCACAAGATTTCGCCAAACTTTTCCGGATAGATGCGGAACTTGTGATCGATACGCTGGCGCTGCCGCGCGGGCTGGTTGGGGCGCGGATTATGGCCGGAAGCGTGCAGCGTAAACATTCTGAACTGGCACGAATCCCAGTTCCGGGCGCGCACTCCGCGCTCGATATTGCCCTCGTCCACGATATCGAAACAGTGGCAGGTGGGGCAGGTGTACGCACAAGCGCCGCAACCCAGGCAGGCCAAGGTCTGCGCCGGCCAGAAGGGGCTATCAAAATTCTCTTTTACGAAGGCCCGCACTTTCTCCGCGTCGAACCGCTTCTCAGGCGCTGACGGCAAGCTCGCCCCGCGCTCCGAGGCTTTGAGCTTGCCGTCGAACAGTGCCTTGCCCTTCTCGGTCAGGCAGCGGACTTCGTACTCGCCGTCACCGAGCCTGAGCAGCATGGCGTCCGAACCGCGCTCGGCATCAGGAGCGAGGCCCACCGAGGTACAAAAGCAGGCATCATCGTGCTCCGTGCAGGCCAGTGTTATGATGGTCGTTAATTGACGGCGAGTGTTATATAACTCGTCTTTATAGTCCCAGTTGAACACCTTGTCCAGAATCGGTAGTGCCGCCGCGTCGCAGGGCCGACCGGCGATCAGCACCTGCTCCGCCCGAAGAGACTCGACTTCCTTGAGCTCAATTCCCTTCCCCGTAATCCGGTATCCGTAAAGCTCTTCGTGCTTGGGGAAGAGGAATTCCTTCATCGCGTTGGCAGGGTGAATAAAGCCTTCCAACGCCAACTGGTCGGAAGATTGGAGAGGCGCGTAGAATACGCGGCCGTCGCGTGCCGGTCCAATGGGGGACGCGATGACGCGCGGGCCAACAACACGCTTGCCCTGTGCAATCCAGCCTGCCACCAGTTCCCGCAACGCCGTTTCGGAAATAGTTGCGCTCACCGGATAAAATTCTCCTTGTCCTGAAGCGAGTAAGCGCCGATCAAGGGTTCGGCCTTGGGGTCCACGCCGGCGCGGTAAGCAAATTGTTCTTCCGCCGCTTTGGCGAGCGTAAGGTTGAGCAGGCGCAAGTCAATCCCGGCCGGACACGCCCGCGTGCATTCATCGCAGCCGATGCAGCGCCCGGCAAGGTGAAAGGCGCGGAGAATGTGCCACCCGAAGTTGCCTTTGTCGGTCGCCGAAGGTTCGATCACGGTGGGCCGGTTCTTGTCCACCAGGCAGCGCTCGCAGTAGCACATCGGGCAGACTTGCCGGCAGGCGTAGCACTTCACGCAGCGCTCGAATTCCGTCGCCCAGTAGGACATGCGTTGGGGCGTCGTCAGCGCCATCAAAGACTCCAGCGCTTTCCACCTGTCGGCTGTCCCCGGCGCGTGCTTGTCCGTCGCGCCAATCACTTCGTCTGCGAAACGCGGCAGGTGAACTTCGCAGGCCTCGCATTTTGGCTCGCCCATGCCTTGGCAAGCCATGCCGATGACGTGTATTTCCTTGCGCTCAAGCTGCGATTCCTCCTCGAGCACCACCAGGGCGCGTTCGTCGCAGCCTTTCACCACGATCGCCGGCCGGCCCAGCGCTTTAATCTCCTTGCGCTTCAGGTAAACTGTGAGGTTTGCCAGACACTCATCATTCCACACCAACTTCTCGACGTCCTCGGGCTTGGTGATGAACACTGGGCCGCGCTTTCCGTAGCCAATCACCACCTTTACCTTGTCCTCGGCCAGCAGGCGTCGGCACGTGTCACGCAACTCCTGCTCAGCCGCAGCAGATGGCTCGGAAGTCCCGCTCCGCAGCGGTTCGGGACTGACGGCCGGAGTAGTCGACGGACGCGGCGAAGCCGGAGAGGCGGCCTCGCCGTTGCGCCGGTAGAGTTCCTTGTAAGGCCCCATCTGGCGCGTTTTCTCGGTGATCTCCTTCACGACCTCCTGCCACTTGTGGCCTTCTGCGGCCGAAATCCAGGTAAAGTGAATCCTCTCCATCTCAAAACCCAGCGCCTGGAGGAGTTCGCGGAAGAGAATCCAGCGGCGGCGGGCGTGGTAGTTGCCTGATGTGTAATGGCAATCACCGGGGTGGCAGCCTGAGACGAGTACCGAATCCGCACCGATCTCGAACGCCTTAACGATGAGGTTAAAGTCGATCCGCCCGGTGCACGGCAGCCGGACGATGCGCACGTTGGGCGGATACTCAAGGCGGGTGGTCCCCGCCAGGTCGGCTCCCAGGTAGGTGCACCAGTTGCAAACGAAGGCGACGATTTTCGGTTCGAACTGCACGGGCGGGACGCCCGTGCTACCTCTATTCTCAGCTCTCTCGCTCATACCAGGCTTTCGACCATGGAATAAATTTGCTGCTCGGTAAAGCCCTCGAGGTCAGCGCTCTTCGAGGGGCAAACGGCCACGCACGTCCCGCAACCCATGCACAGTCCAGGATTCACCCGCGCTGTCCGCTTAATGAAGACGCCCCGTGGCGTGCGGACTTCCGCCTGCTCGATGGCGTGGTACGGACAAGCGTGCGTGCAGGTGAAGCAGGCGGCGCAGGTGTCCTCGTTCACTTTCGCAATTTCCGGCTCGCGCGTCAGCTCGCTGGCGGAAAACGTGATCAGCACCTTGCTGGCCGCCGCGGAGGCCTGCGCGACCGATTCGGGAATATCTTTGGGGGCCTGGCAGGCGCCGCAAATGTAAACGCCCGCCGAAGCAGTCTCGACGGGGCGAAGCTTGGGGTGTGATTCGAGCAGGAAGCCGTATTCGTCGTAGCCGACGTTAAACTTCTGGGCCAGTTGCTCGACCCCGTCGGCGGGGCGCATGGCGTTGGCCAGAACCACCATGTCGGCCTCGATGGTAACCGGCTCGCCCGCCAGCGTATCCGTGCCGCGCACAATTAGCTTGCCGTTTTCTTCCGTGATCTTTGAGACGCGCCCACGGTAATACTGCGCGCCGTCCTGCTCGATGGCCCGCCGGACGAATTCCTCGTAACCCTTGCCGCCTGCACGGATGTCCATGTAAAAGACGTGGGCTTGCCCGTCGTGCACCTTGTGCTTATAAAGCATGGCGTGCTTGGCGGTGTACATGCAGCAAATCTTCGAGCAATACGGCAGGCCCTTGGCATTGTCGCGCGAGCCCACGCAGCAGAGGAAGACCACGGACTTGGGCTGCGCGCCATCGGAAGGCCGCTTGAGCTCGCCCACCGTGGGGCCGGAAGCGGAAAGCAGGCGCTCGAACTGCAACGAGTCGATCACGTTCTTATACTTGCCGTAGCCGTACTCGCCATAGCCTTCGAGTTTCGGCCGGTCCTGGACTTTCCCGATGTTGTACAGCTTGTAGCCCGTAGCGATCACTACGGCCCCGACTTTTTCTTCAACCAGCTTGTCCTGGTCCTTGAAGTTGATCGCCTCCGCCTTGCACTTCTTCAGGCACAGCCCGCAGCCGTTGCGGAGGATCTTGGCGCAGACTTTCGCGTCGATCACCGGGCGCGCAGGCACGGCTTGTGGGAACGGAACGTAAATGGCCGGGCGCATCCCCATGGCGTAATCGAATTCGCTGGGGTTGCGCTTCAGGGGGCAAACGTTCCAGCATTCGCCGCAGCCGGTACACTTCTTGATGTCAACGTAGCGTGCTTTCTGGCGGATGGTGACGTTGAAGTTGCCGACGTAGCCGCTCACGGCTTCCACTTCCGAGTAGCTGTAAAGCTTGATCTTGGGGTGTTGCCCCACTTCCACCATGCGCGGCGTCAGGATGCACTGTGAGCAGTCGAGGGTGGGAAAAGTCTCGGAAAGGCCCGCCATCTTGCCGCCAATGGAGGGTTCCCGTTCCACCATCACCACTTCATAGCCGGAATTGGCGATGTCGAGCGCCGCCTGAATTCCCGCCACCCCGCCGCCGATCACCAGCGCCCTGCGGGTCACCGGCACTCGAATCGGCTCGAGTTCGTGGTCGCGCCGCGCCTTCTCCACCGACAGGCGGATCAATTGCACCGCTTTGGCCGTGGCCTGCGCTTTGTTCGGGTGAACCCAGGAGCAGTGTTCGCGGATATTGGCCATTTCGACGCGGTAAGGATTCAAGCCGGCGAGCGATGCAGCGCTGCGGAAAGTGCGCAGGTGCATGTGCGGGGAGCAGGAAGCTACAACCACGGAGTCCAGGCGTTCGGAGGCAATCTTATCGCGCACCATCGTCTGCCCCGGGTCTGAGCACATGTACTTGTAGTTCACCGCACAACGCACACCGGGAAATTCCGCCACCTGTCTCGTGACCTCATCCACGTCCACCGTGCGGGCGATGTTCTCGCCACACCAGCAAATGAAGACCCCAATTCGGGACATGCTCTCCTACGCTTTCCCAGTCGAGGTAGCGGCGGGTTTACCCCGCCACATAAAAATCGGATCGCAGCGTAAAGCCGCCGCTACGCTTTCCCAACAGCCCCGGCCTTCCGGCCAGCATCTGGGGTGCTGACCTGAAGGTCAGCGCTACGAGCAACTCCGGGAACGAAATGCCGGTCAACTCCCAATCCCTCGGGCTCGAATCCCAGCGCCAACCCCACTACGTCGGACAGGTAGTAGATCGGCATGGCATGTTTCACACCGTAGTGCTGCTCGATGTTGGGCTGTTTCATGTCAAGGTTCACGTGGCACATCGGGCAAGCTACCACTAGGCAGTTGGCTCCGTGCTTTTTGGCATTGGTCAGAATCTTGTGCGAAAGATCGAGCACCGTCTGCTCATTGGCCATGGTCATCCCGGCCCCGCAACACTCGGTGCGGTAATTCCAATCCACCGTCTTGCCGCCTAGCGTCTCCAGAATCTTCTCCATCGAGCGAGGCTGCTCGAAGTCGTCGAACTCGACAACTTCGGGGGGCCGCGTCAGCAGGCAGCCGTAATAGCAGGCTGCGTTCAGGGAACTGAGCGGAACCTTCACCGCTGCCTTAAGCTTGTCCAATCCAATCGATTCAAAGAGTTGGATCAGGTTCAGCACTTTTGCTTCGCCTCGTACTTCGAGTTCCACGATCTCCGAGACACTGCGGCGAAGCGCCTCGTTTTCCGCCAGTTCTTTGCGCGCCTTGAGCAGTTGCATCGAGCACATCGGGCAGGGCGCCAGCACCTCGTGGAACCCTTTGCTCTCAGCCAGGGCCAGATTGCGCGCGGGTAGCGCCACGGCGAGTTTCTGGTTCAGCGAGTGCGCGGCGGTGGCCCCGCAGCAAATCCAGTCGTCGAGTTCTTTTAGCTGGACGTCCAGGGCCCCCAGGCAAGCCCGAAGCGATTGCTCGTAGTCGTTTGAAGAGCCGTGCAAAGCGCATCCGGGATAGTAAGCCAGATTCATAAGGGTGAATTGTCCATGCAACGCGCAAATATGCGGGCCACCACGGCCCGGTCGTGGGCCTTCTCGCCCACCAGATGGAACTTCTTGCGCTTCATCAATTCCGGCGCTAAGGTTGCGTCTTTGAGGAGAAACGCGACGCTTCGCCCGCTAAGGAAAGTGGTTAGTTTGAACTCCCCAATTAACTCCAACTCGTTCAGGCGGCCGTTGCGCCGGATATTGGCTAGAAATGCCTTTTGGAAAAGCACTGTCCGCTGCTGGTCGGGTGTGGTCACGCCGCGCTCGAAGGAAAGTTGCCGCAGCGCGTCCATTATTCCCGCACAATCCACGGACTTCGGGCAGCGGGTGGAACAGGTCTGGCAGGAAACACACTGCCACATGCCTTGCGCTCGGAGCGCTTTTTCTGTTTGGCCGAGTTGAAGCAGACGAATCAGGCGAGTAGGCCCGGCATCCATTCCGGCCGCCATGGGGCAGCCCGCTGTGCACTTGCCGCATTGATAGCAGTCCCGGATCCGGGTGTGAGCTAATGATTCAACCTGGGGAATAACTTGTGCAGAATCAGAGACGACAGACGCGACGCTCAACGGTGCCTGCTCCCTTCGCGACGAGACCTAACGCAGGGCTAAATGAGACGCTAGCGTGCGCGAAGAGAGGGCCACGTGCGACATGGTGTCCATAGCACAGTTTGTCGCTGTCGCTTTTGACCCTCTCCCCGCGCACCGTCCCCGGCCTGCTGAAAAATCCCTGCCGGGGACTGGGACAATAATGTTGCCGGTTCAGAACTGATTGTTTCCTTTTTCAACATCCCGGCCCGGCGTCAGGTCTTTTGACGCCTGAAACCCTAAGGGCAAGCACGTCACTGGCCACTATGTCGTATTCCGTGTAGGGGCGGTTCGCGAACCGCCCCTACTTTCCTGTAACCCCTTTCTCACCAAAGTCGTCTACGGATTTGACTGCACCACACTCAAGGAGAGCTACCAATGAAGAGAATTACCTGTTTCTTAACATTCGCATTGGCATGTAGTTTCTTGCTGGCCTGCGCGGTCGCGGCGGCCGCGGACGAACCCGCGAAAGTTGCGGGAACCTGGGAAGTCTCGTCCCAGGGGCGTAACGGCCCCATGACCCAAACCCTGACCATCACACAGGACGGCAGCAAGATCACCGGCACCCTCACCAGTCCTCGTGGCGATGCTAACTTCGAGGGCACGGTTACGGGCACCAAAGTTGCCTTCACCATTAAACGTGAAACTGACAACGGTACGTTCGTCATCGAGTACTCCGCCACGGTTGACGGGGACGCCATGAAGGGAACAGCTCACAGCGAACGCTTCGACCGGGAATGGACCGCGAAGCGTACGAAGTAAATGCGGGAATTGGCCAGGTAAACTCGTGGCTACAGTTCGACGGCGGTGGGGAGATTCCGGGCGAGCAAGCTCTCCCGGGGGGCAGAGAGTTGTTCCAACTCGCGTTCGGAATAAACCAGCGAATCCGTGGGAATAGAACGGGCAAATATTTGGTAAGGGGCGCGGCTGTTGAGGAAATCGGGGAATTCCCTGCGCACCACCACGATCAAGTCCGCGTCGCTATCGGCCGTCCAATTGCCTTGGACCAGCGAGCCAAATAGCAGCACTTTGACAATCTCCGGATGCTCGGCCTTGGCTTCGCTGACGGCTTGGCGGAGGTCGGCAAGGACTTGGTCGTAGTCAAGAAATCTGACTTCGGTAAAACTCGAGAATTGTTCTGGCATGTCCCACCAGATCCCGCACTTCGCAGTCCTCACTAGATCGAGTGTCAAGGCAAAGTAGAAATGTCCTAATCCCAGCAAAGTAGAAATGTCCTGTTCTTGGCAAAGTAGAAAGTTCCGCTTTTCGTTCTTTGGCGGCTAACCGGAGGAGCCCGTAGGGCGACGTA
>Ga0181532_10002341_pt1 | contig 17711 bp, 21 predicted proteins | sample PEATcosm2014_Bin_33_FD_119768 | JGI IMG/M metagenome (GOLD analysis project Ga0181532, IMG submission 119768) | Peatland microbial communities from MTU Mesocosm Facility, Houghton, MI, USA - PEATcosm2014_Bin11_30_metaG | ecosystem: Environmental > Terrestrial > Soil > Wetlands > Peat | place...
GCTATCGCGATCTCGACTACTTGCTGCTGAAGGCGCAGCGTTTGGCCGCTACCAAGACCGAATTCGTCGCGTTTCAGAAAGCCGCTTAAAATGCGCACTTTGTCAGATTCTTGTGCAGAGCCCCTTAATTCGCGGGCGAGCATCGAACTGCCGTTAGCGGAAAGGAGGCCTTTGTGCCTAAGACACTGATGCTTACTTTGGTGCTCTTGACCTCTGCGGTTTGGTTGCAGGCGCAATCGGGGCCGACTCCCGACAAAAAGTCCACCCTTACTACGATTCAAGGGTGCCTGCGAATGAACGGCGGGCGTTACATACTCACAGACAACAATGGAACGGTCCATGACCTTCAAGGCGATACCGCCAGGCTTAGCCGATATGTCGGCCACGAAGTCGAAATCACGGGTAAGCCTTCGATAAGAACCACGAACACTAGCCAGATCAACATTGCATCGAGCGCAACTGAGCAACCGTCTTTCACGGTACAGAGCGGGAAGCAAATATCGGCGACTTGCACTTCGGCAGCCCAATGACGTGCTGATCGCCCTTCGGGTTGCGTTTCTGGCAGGACTTAGCCATCGGCGATGCCTCGGCGTCGCCGATTTTGCTTGCCTTACGAAGGTCGGCTATTCACCGGAAATTCTCGATTGAACCCTGGAGCCACTGTTCCAAGGCGCGTCGCCGACACCTTCCGAGCTGGCTGGTGTATAAGGGCTACACCGCCGTCAAAGGCCAATAGAGTCGATGAGAAAAGCCAGCCTGACGATTGTCGCGATCGTACTCGCGATCGGTATCTATGAAGTGATCCGGCGTGGGTCCGGACCCGCCAAGCCGGACGGCCCGTCGTCCGCCGTTCATTCGGTCGCGCCCGGCTTCATGCTGCAAGACTTGAACGGACAACCGCTGGACCTCGCCAACTACCGGGGCAAGGTCGTCCTGCTCGACTTCTGGGCGACGTGGTGTGCGCCCTGCCGAGGCGAAATCCCGCACTTTGTTGAGTTCCAGGACAAGTATCGCGACCAAGGATTGCAGGTGATCGGCATTTCGATGGATGACGGCCCCAAGCCGGTGCGCGAGTTTTACCAGCAATTCAAAATGAACTACCCCGTCGCGTTGGGGAATGAAAAGATGGCGAATGCATACGGCGGCGTGCTGGGGTTGCCGGTCACATTCCTGATCGGTCGCGACGGCGGAGTTGCGGCAAAGTATGTCGGTGAGGTGCAAATGCCCATGATCGAGCAGGGAATCCAGTCCTTGTTGCAGGCGAAGTGAGCGGGCAGGGGTGAAACGAACATGAGTAATAAGCCTAAGACCGTCTTCGTTTCGATGGGCCGCGACGACCTGTTGCGCGCGCTCGAAATGTTTGCCAAGAACTGGCTGGCGCACGACGGATGCTGGTTTCTGGCCGTGGAAGAACGGTTGGGGATGGAAGCCGCAATCGAGCTGGACGCGCGCTCCTGGCAACGATTTGCTGCGGCTGAAGCAAACCGCATCATGACCACGTTTCACGTCCCGCAGCAGGGCGGTCTCAACGCTCTGGAGAAGGCACTGGGATTGCGCATGTACAGCGTCATCAACACACAGCGGGTGGAGTGGTCGGAGGACAGAAAACTCTTGCGCTTCTTCATGGATGTTTGCCGGGTCCAGGAAACCCGGCGGCGCAAGGGGCTTCCGGATTTTCCTTGCAAGAGTGTGGGAACGGTGGAATTCGAAACCTTTGCCCGCACTATCGACTCACGTATCCGCACGACGTGCCTGTATTGTCCTCCGGAGACGGCGGAAGGCCAGTACTGCGGATGGGAATTCAGTGTGGAAGAATAGCGTTTCAAAATATTCTGCGGTCACGGAAGCATGTGCTGCTTGTCACTGTTTCGGCTGGAGAGGTGTTCGATAATGGTTATTCCCCAAGAGGTACGAAGTGGCAGTTCCTACCATCAACTCGACCACGGCCACGGAGCCGAAAAGGAAAGCTCATGGACACCAAGCACCTGGGCATTAACAGCAAACTAATTCATGCGGGTCACAAGGCGGACGCGCACGGTTCGGTCAACGTTCCCATCTATCAGACATCCACGTTCGCATTCAGGAACGCCGCGCACGGCGCAGCACTCTTCGCCGGGGAGGAAGATGGATTCATCTACACGCGCATCGGCAATCCCACCATTCGCGCTCTGGAGGACGGTGTTGCCGAATTGGAAAATGGTTGCGGAGGCATCGCCACCAGTTCCGGCATGGGCGCCGTCTGCACCGTGTATCTGGCCCTGCTGGAGAACGGCGCGCACATGGTGAGCACGGCATCGGTATACGGTCCCAGCCGCGGGCTGATGGAGAAGGACTTTTCGCGCTTCGGGGTTGAGTCCACCTACGTTGACACTTCTGAGCTGGCGCAAGTTCAGCGGGCGCTGAGGCCGAATACGAGACTCGTATACCTGGAGACCCCTGCCAATCCGACGATGCAGGTCACCGACATCGAACAGGTCTCGGCCATTGCTCACGCGCATGACTGCCTGGTGGTGGTGGACAACACCTTCGCCAGCCCTTACCTCCAGCGGCCGCTGGAGCTGGGCGCAGACGCGGTACTTCACTCCGTGACCAAGTTCATCAACGGACATGCGGACGTCGTGGGCGGAATCATCGTGGCCAAGCAGATGGATATCTGCAAGCGTCTGCGCAAGACGATGGTGAACTCGGGATGCAACATGGATCCCCACCAGGCGTTCCTCGTGCTGCGCGGCCTGAAGACGCTCGGAATCCGTATTGAGCGGGCCCAGCGAAGTGCGATGGAAATCGCCCGCTGGCTGGAAAGGCAGCCTGAGGTGAGTGCGGTCCGTTACATTGGGTTGGAGTCCCACCCCCAGCACGAGCTGGCCAAGCGGCAGATGAGCGGCTTCGGTTCGATGATCAGCTTCGAACTGAAGGGTGGAATAAAAGCCGGACGTCTGCTGATGGACCACGTCCGGGTTGCCACATTGGCCGTTTCGCTGGGCGGCGTGGAGACGCTCATCGAACATCCGGCGTCGATGACGCACGCAAGCATTTCGCCTGCGGACCGGCGTTTGGCGGGTTACAGTGACGGTCTGGTTCGCTATTCTGTCGGTATTGAGGATGTAGCGGACCTGATTGCTGATCTTCGTCAGGCTCTCAACGCCGTCGCCGAAGCGCCAGGCGAGCCCGAGCAGGATGTCACTGTTTGTCTCGAGGAGAACGCAGTAACTGTGGCTTCGTGAGCGAAAGCTGTGCGTGACAAGCGTTCGCTGATGAGTTGCAACGAAAAGGTGTGCGAAGGATCAGTAGCTGACTCGCAGCAGCGCGGAGCGGGTGGGGCAGTTCCCGAGTTGCTGTATTTAGTAGTGGTGGAGCACGCCTCAAGCGTGCATACAAAGCCGCAGAAAAGGGAGGGCTTGTAACCCCAAGCCATTCCCGCCTGCACCGTTGCTGCGGCAATTGCCCCGAGAGTTGAATGCACTCCTGCAATCGTAGCTCTCTATTCCTCGAAACACGGACCGCCCTTGTGACCAGCCGTCTGATGCTCCTTAATAGTGTGGCTTAGCTCGGAGTAGGCCTTTTCCAGGGCTTTTCGCTGGTCGTCGGTCAATGTCGGGTCCTCCAGGGCAGTCACAATCTCGTCGAATTCTCCCTCAAGCAGTTCAAGTTCTTCGCAAAGCATGGCGACCTCCGTATCATGAGCGCCGTTTGCGTCATGGAATGTTTCTGGTTGAGTCGTGCGGCTCGGCGGCCGAGCGCATAAGCTGCGCAAGACCGCCAAGCCACTGCGGTTGCGAAATTCTCAAGTCTTCAGCAACTGCGCTATGCCGGATCCTATGCGCCCGCCCTTGCGAGCAACTCCTTCTTTCCAAGTCCCAGCACGCCGTGCTTCTCACCGACCTTCTTGAAGGCTTCAATCGCAAAGTCCAGATGGCGTTTCTCGTGCGCGGCAGACAATTGCGTGCGAATGCGCGCCTGCCCTTTGGGCACGACCGGGAAGAAGAAGCCGACCGCATACACGCCTTCGTGGAACAGGTCACGCGCGAAATCCTGCGCCAGCTTGGCGTCGTAGAGCATCACTGGAACAATCGGGCTCTCTCCAGCCTTGATGTCGAATCCGGCGTCCGTGAGCAGACCGCGCCAGTACCTGGCGTTCCACTCCAGTTTGTCGCGCCGTTCCGTGGTCGTGGTGATCAGCTCCATCACTTTCAGTGCTCCCGCCACAATGACCGGGGCCACTGAGTTGGAGAAGAGGAACGGACGGGCGCGCTGGCGGCACATTTCCACCAGTTCGCGACGTCCGCTGACGCAGCCGCCGGAAGCGCCGCCGAGCGCCTTGCCCAGCGTGGTGGTGATTACATCAATCTTGCCGAAGACGCCGCAATGTTCATGGGTCCCGCGGCCGGTGCGGCCTATGAATCCGCTGGCGTGCGAGTCGTCGAGGAAGACCATTGCGTCATACTTTTCGGCCAGCTCAACGATCTCATGGAGTTTGGCAATGTCGCCGTCCATGGAGAAAACGCCGTCGGTGATGATCATCCGCGAGCGCTTGTCCATGTGCTCCTCCAGCTTTTCCTCCAGGTGTCCCATGTCGGAATGCTTGTAGGTGTCCTGCATCGCCTTGCACAGGCGCATGCCGTCCACGATGGAGGCGTGCACCAGGCGGTCGGCGATCATCACGTCCTGTTCGTTGAGGCAAGCCTCAAAGAAGCCGGCGTTCGCGTCCATGCAGGAAGGGAAGAGAAGCGTGTCTTCGGTCCCGAGAAACTCGGTCAGCCGGTTCTCGAGTTCGCGATGAATGTCCTGCGTGCCACAGATAAAGCGCACCGAGGACATGCCGTAGCCGCGGCTGTCCAACCCGGCGTGCGCTGCTGCGATCACATCGGGATGGCTGGAAAGCCCCAGGTAGTTGTTAGCGCAAATGTTGATACACTTCTTGATTTCCGAGCCGACCGGAAACTCCACCTCAATTTCCGACCACTGAGGTGAATGGATGTAACGCTCTTCCTTGAACAGACCGGCGGCCTTGATCCCCTCGATCTCGGTCTGGTAACGATTGCGATATTTGTCCAAAAAAGCCATAAGGATCCTCGGTGAATGCGATATCAATACGCTGCCAATGCCGGAAGCGTAGGCCTCCGGCGCGGATGACGCTCCGACGCAAATTCCTCGCTGACGCTCTGCTGCCTTACACCGCGACCGTGACGGGTTTCTGAAAGCGGTGCACCAACGCGACAATGCGCTGCACGCTGTCGAACGCGTCAGGCGTGGCGTCAGCGTCGGGAATCTGAATGTTGTACTTCTTCTCCAGGAAACGCTTGAGCGAGACCATCGAGAACGAATCTACGATGCCGCCTGAGATCAGCGGCGTGGTTTCGTTGACCTCGCGGTCGTCGCCCTCCTCTAAATATTCCCGGACCACATAATCGCGAACTACCTTGCTGATTTCATCCATGATGGTTGTGTCCTATGTGCTTCGTCTTCAGTCGTCCATAATGGTGGAGAGATCTCCAACCGGTTCGTTGAACTCTTTACAACGCAGGATGCGACGGACGATTTTCCCGCTGCGAGTTTTCGGCAGCGAGTCAACGAACTCGATCTGCTGCGGCATGGCCAGCGGCGACAGCCGCTTACGAATATGGTTCATGATTTCCAATTCCAGATCGGCGGTGGGTTCGTAGCCGCGCTTGAGGGTCACGAAGGCCTTCACCACCTCCATGTTGACGCGATCCGGTTTAGCGACGGCGGCCGATTCGAAGACGGCCGGGTGCTCCAGCAGCGCAGACTCAATCTCAAACGGGCCGACAAGGTGTCCGCCGGTGTTGATGACGTCATCGTCGCGCCCCATGAACCAGTAGTAGCCATCGGCATCGATGGAAGCGCGATCGCCGCAGAGGTACCAGCCGTTCTTGAATTTGGCCTTGAACCCGGCTTCGTTATTCCAGTAGCCCCGAACCTGCGACGGCCAGCCGGGACGCAACGCGATAAGTCCGGCCAGCCCCAGTTGGGTGATTGGTTCGTAGGTCTTGGTGTTCAGTACCGTTGCGGTGATTCCCGGGAACGGCTTGCCCATCGAGCCGGGCTTGATCGGCATGCCGGGAAAATTTGTGATCACAATGGAGCCGGTTTCGGTTTGCCAGAACGTGTCATGGAAGGGCTTGCCAAACGCCTCCTGCGACCAGATCACCGCTTCGGCGTTGAGTGGCTCGCCCACGCTTGCCAGGTGCCGCAGACTGGACAAATCATGCCGCTTGACGATCTCCGTGCCTTCCTTCATCAGCAGCCGGATGGCGGTGGGCGCCGAATACCAGACCGTAACCCGTCGCCTCTCGATGAACTCGTACCAGCGCTCCGCGTTGAAGCCGGAATCGAGCACTACCTGCGTCGCGCCGTTCGACCACGGGCCGATGATACCGTAGGACGTACCTGTCACCCAGCCCGGGTCGGCGTTGCACCAGTAGATGTCATCCGGCTGAAGATCCAACGCCCATTTTGTTGTCAGGTACTGCGAAACGATCGAGTCGTGGACGTGCAGCGCGCCTTTGGGCTGGCCGGTCGTGCCCGAGGTGTAATGCAGGACGGACGGCGACTCGGCCGTCGTCGGATAGACAGCGAAATCCTCCACCCGAGGCGCCGCCTCCATATGAAACTTCACTTCCCGCTGCTGCAATGGAGTTTCATTCGCATCCACGATAATGATGTGACGCAGGTTGGGAAGCTGCTCGCGGATCTTGCGGACCTTGGGGACGTGTTTTTTCTGGGTGATGATCGCCGAGGTGTTGGCATTTTGCAGCCGCACCAGCAGCGATTCGTCTCCGAAAGCAGAGAACAGCGGCTGCGCCACAGCGCCAGTCTTCAAGACGCCTAGGAAGCCGATGTATAACTCGGGCACACGGTCCATGAAGAGACAGACCCTCTCGCCGGGCTGAATGCCGAGGTCGCAGATAAACTGCGCGACGGTGTTGGACAAAACGCGCACATCATCAAAGGTGAAACGCTGATGATTGCCCTGGAAGTTTTCCCAGTAGAGGGCCACCTTGTCTGCCATACCGAGGCGGCAGATGCGGTCGCTGCACATCCAACCGATGTTGATGGGGTCCCCGGGCTTGTAGCCTAGCTCGCGCTCGGCGATGGACCAGTCAAAGTTTGCGGTGAGTTCTTCGTACGATTTTGCGGTAACTTCCTCGTACAGTGTCGGGTTGCTCATAGGTATCCGATCTTGGCGCCTCGAATGCTCAAGACTCCAGCATGACCATGGCGCCAGTTTGTGTCTTCGTGGCAGCGATCGAGAGATTGATGTGCCGCACGCCCAAACGACCAGCTTCCGATCGCAAGCGATCATGCAGAACAATTCCATATTCGCTACCGGTATCAAACCTGACTTCCACTTCACGGAAAATGGCCAGATCTCCAACTGCAACGCCCAGCGCTTTCAGGGCAGCTTCTTTTGCCGCGAAGCAGGCAGCGTACCGCCGCGCAGGTTTCTTGCCCGTGTTGCAATGCGCGATCTCTTCGGAGCTGAATATGCCGTCCTCTCGTGCCCAATCGCCCCGCGCCAGTTCCTGTTCGACGCGGCGGTTCTCGATGACGTCAATCCCCAGACCGACGATCACGATGACGTCCTTTCATGGTCTGCAATCTGCGCGTTGCAGGCGTGCAGAATCTCGCCACGATGCGTAAACTCTGAACCTGCTGAAACTTGCAAAGGAGGAACCATGGAACAGACGGGGATGCGAGCAGGACGGGGGTTGGCTGCGAGCAAAATCCTACAGAGTGATCTGCGAGGTCGCTGCGCCGGGGATAACATCACGAACCTCTATGAAGACGGATGAATGAAAATCCCTCGCACGCCAATCCTCTTCCTAATGGGTGCAGAAAGTCGGTGACTGGTATCACGTCATTCCGTGACTAAGCGAAGCCTTGCACTGGGCTGGCCCGTCGGCGCGGAGCGATGGAAAGAGCTATCCTGTAGGCACGCCACCCGAACGTCGATCAGGTCGTTGAGAACCGCTCTTACCGGACATCACCTCACTGTAGGCGTTGTGACCTGCCTCACTGCGACGCGGTGCTCGCCCGGGCGAGGATAGGTCATGATCTCCAGCACTGCTGTACCCACCACACAGGAAATAACGAACTTCGCCGAACTCCGCCGGCGCGCTCAGCCGCTGGGTCCCAGGCATGTTGCGGTAGTTGTGGCCGACGACGAGGTTGCCCTCACAGCGGCCGATGGCGCGCTGCATCTCGGGATTGCCCTTCCGGTGCTGATTGGCGACGAGCGGAAAATCCGCGCCAAGGCGGAAGCGCTCGGGCTCTCCGACTTGATCGCGAGGGCGGAGTTTGTCAGCGCGGAGGATGCCGCGACAGTCGCAACACGCATGGCGCACGATGGCCACGTGGACCTCTTGCTGAAAGGTCACATCCGCACCGACGAACTCCTGCGGGCCGTGCTGGACAAACAGGTGGGGCTGCGGACAGGACGCCTGTTGAGCGACGTGCTCCTCTATGAAGACAAGCTCGCGGGCGAGGTCAGGTTGGTGGGCATCAGCGACGGCGGGCTCAACGTCGCACCCAACCTGGAGCAGAAGAAGCAGATCGTGCAGAACGCAATCGAGGTGATGCGCTGCTTGGGGCTGGCGCGTCCGAAGATCGCGGTGATGAGCGCCACGGAAGCGGTCAGCGAGTCGGTGCCCTCGAGTGTGGATGCCAAGCTGCTCGCTGAAATGGGTGAGGCCGGTCAGTTCGGCGAGGTAGAGATCTTCGGTCCGCTCGCTCTCGATTGCGCACTTCTGGCATCCGCTGCGCAGGCGAAGGGCATCAAACATCCTGTGGCAGGCCACGCCGACTGCATGGTGGTTCCGAACATCGAGTCGGGCAACCTTCTGGGGAAATCCGTGAAGTACCTGGGCGGCTCGCAGTGCGCGCACGTGGTTGCTGGCGCGAAGGCACCGATCCTGATTCCATCGCGGGTGGAGAGTGTGGATGACAAGGTGAACTCCATCGCCCTGGGGGTGATTTTTGCCGCCCGGTGAATTCAGGGTTCTCGCTATTAACCCCGGTTCCACGTCAACGAAGATCGCTCTGTACGTAAACGAGCGCGCTGGCTTCATCAGCAACATTCGGCACTGCGATGCCGAGATGGAGCAGTTCCGTGGACGCCCGATTCTTGAGCAGCAGCAATTTCGCTCCGCGCAAATTGAAGCTGCGCTGCGTGAGGCGGGACACGATGTCCGCGAGCTTCACGCGGTGGTCGGACGTGGCGGCCTGCTGCCCGCGTTACCTAGCGGCACCTACGTTGTGAATGAGGAGATGCTCGAGGAGTTGCGACTGGCTAGGCGTGGAGAACATGCCGCGAATCTGGGCGCTTTCCTGGCATACGCCATCGCGCAACGGGCGGGCATACAGGCCTACGTCGTCGATCCGGTCAGCGTGGACGAGTGGCCGGAGCATGCGCGCCTGTCGGGCTCGGCGCTGCTGGAGCGGCAATGTTTGTCGCACGCTCTGAATTCAAAGGCGGTGGCCAAGCGCTATGCCCGCGAATGCGGAAAGGCGTACGAATCTCTGCGGCTGATTGTGGCCCACCTGGGCAGCGGAATTTCGGTTTCAGCGCACGAAAACGGCCTCATGGTGGACGTGACCAACTCGCGCGAAGAAGGGGCATTTTCCACGGAGCGCACCGGCACGGTGCCGGCGATGCAGTTGGTCAATCTCTGCTTCAGCGGCAAGTACACAGAGAAGCAAGTGGAAGGGCTGCTCTTCCGCGATGGCGGACTCTTCTCTTATCTCGGCACGAAGGACCTGGTGGAAGTGGAGCGCCGCATTGCGAGTGGCGACGCACAGGCGACGACCGTGTTCGAGGCGATGGTCTATCAAATCGCGAGAGAGGTTGGGGCGATGGCGGCTGTCCTGTGTGGGGATGTGGACGCCGTACTCCTGACCGGCGGCATGGCACATTCCCAGCGATTGGTTTCGGAGCTGAGTGAGTACGTAAATTGGATTGCTCCAATCACGGTCTATCCCGGCGAGGACGAATTGCAGGCGCTCATGGAAGGTGCATTGCGAGTGCTGCGCCATGAAGAGCAATCAAGAACTCTGATGCTAGGCATAAAGAGCTGTTAGCACCATGTGGGATAGGGGAATACGGCGCCGCCAAATGGGTATGCAGTGGGTCAGGACCTGCAAGTATTTTGTCGGTCTTTTGACATCCCGATGACAATTTCGTGACAAGTTCCTGTACACAGGCGTTAAGCTTGCGGTCAAATGCCTTCAACTGTCGCTTATGGTTCGGAGGCGATCAAGCTGATCAGGCGGAAAACGTTATGTACGGTACGACATTGAACCGCGCTTCGTTGTTGATTTTCTCTATCATACTCATCGCTTCCCAGCAGGCCGCTGCACAAGCTGGGCACCTCGATCCGACGTTTGGTGTGGGAGGCATTGTGACCACAGACTTCGGGGATCAGAGCAACTCCAACGTGGCTACTGCGAACGCTGTCACCATCCAGCCTGATGGGAAAATCCTGGTCGGCGGCGGAGTTCCGAGCAAGAACGACTTCCCAGTCTCAGCGGTAGCCCGCTACAACACCAATGGCAGCCTGGATACAACTTTCGGAACGGGCGGCATCGTGACCACACCGGCCATAGAGGACACGCCGTTTACCGCGATCGCTCTTCAGTCGGACGGGAAAATTGTAGCCGTAGCTGGAGGGTTCACCGCGTTTGTGGTCCGCTACACCTCGAGCGGAGTGCTTGATTCCACGTTTGGGACTGGCGGAATGGTGACGTTAAGCTTCATCAATGGCCCAGCGGAAAGCGGAGTGGTTGTCCAACCGGACGGCAACATTTTGGTAGCCGACGGCTCCCTGTTCCGTTTCCTGTCCAATGGCCAGTTTGACAGCAGCTTTGGGAGCGGGGGCACGGCGAGGACCGCTGGTTATCCAGCCAGTGGGCTGGCGCTTCTTTCTAGCGGGAAGATCCTGGTTGCGTCTTCCGTGTTGGGGACAAGCGGCTTTATCTCTCAATATGACTCGAATGGTCGTCTCGACACGACGTTCGGAATTGGCGGCCAATTGGCCAGCCCGGGAACTGCAGCCGGTCTGGTGCTTCTTGGAACAGGGGATTTTCTTGCGGGCGGTAGTCTGACCAATAACTCTGTTCTACCTGGGACCTCTGGCTTTGCCGTATCTCGCTGCTTGGGCGTGGGAGTTACGGACGCAAGTTTCGGCATCAACGGCGGTACGGTCACTTCTATTCCAGGTTATCATCGTCACAACTTCGGGATTAGCTGTTCAGGCGAGCGGTGACATTGTGATATTGGGCACAGGTAACCTCGTCGGGCAGACAGCATTTACGCTGGCTCGATACACGCCGGCCGGCCAGCTCGATACTACATTCGGAACCAACGGCACGGTCGTTACCTCGTTCGGGCTTGGTGCATTCGCCTCCTCTGTCAGCGCTAATGGGCTGGCGATCCAATCCGACAGCAAGATCGTTGCGGTCGGGGGCTATTCGGTGTTTGTGCCCTATCATGGCTTCGACACCGCGTTCAAGGTGGTCCGGTATCTGGGTCAATAGACGACGGTGTGTGGCATTTCTGAGCCTTATGCGATTAGTCCCGAGTCACAAAGTATCGTAAGTTACGACGGGCCCTGGCGACCTGGAAGGGAAGCTGCGGGCCCGGTGCTTCTTTTCGTGACTGTATTTCCTACGAGAACACTTCGCCCGCCATGCGCGAAAGCGTGCGAGTGGGAAGCGTGTTCTGGATTGGTTGAGTCGCGAACCGCGAGGCAGTAAACCGTTTGCGCACGATCTTCAGCTTGAGGGCGCGCTCAATCGAGCGCAACTCTCCAACCTCTGCGCCTGAAACTAAGGTCGAGGCAAGGCCGGCCGATCCCATGCGTCCGGTGCGGCCAACGCGATGAATAAAGTCTTCGGGAATCTGCGGCAGATCATAGTTAATGACATGCGCAACATTGGTAATGTGGATGCCGCGCGAGGCGACGTCCGTTGCCACCAGGACCTGAAACTCGCCCTGGTCGAAGCCGTTCAGGGCCCCGGTGCGCTGCGATTGGGTGCGATCGCCGTGGATCATCGCTGCCGAAAATCCGTCGCGCACCAGGCTCTTCGCAAGCCGCTCGGTGCCGCGCTTGGTGCGCGCGAAGATCAGGGTCTGTCCCTTCTGGGCGTAGAGAAGCTGGCGTAACAGATCGGACTTTTCCGCCAGCGACACTTCGAACGCGTGCAGCTCGACGGTGTCAGCCGGCTTGGAGGTCGAGCCCAACGCCACGCGCACTGGACTCTTCATGTAGTCATTGACGAGGTGGGCCACCGAGGCCTCCAGTGTCGCCGAAAAGCAAAGCGTCTGCCGGTCGCGGGGAAGCTGCGACACGATGCGTCGAATCGCCGGCAGGAAGCCCATGTCGAGCATGCGGTCAGCTTCGTCCAGCACCAGCGTTGTCACGTGGCGCAAGTCAACCAGCCGGCGGCCGAGGAAATCCTCCAACCGCCCGGGTGTTGCGACCATGACGCTTGCGCCTTTGCGGACCGATTGAATCTGGGCCTGTTCGCCCATGCCGCCGATGACCAACGCGGCGCGCGCGGCCTTGTGCTCGCGCAGTTTTTCGTACTCCGCGTGGACTTGCATTGCCAGCTCGCGTGTCGGCACGAGGATGAGCGCGGAGACTTTCCCCGGGGAACTTTGTGTCGCGAGGCGTTCGAGCATCGGGATGAGGTACGCCAGCGTCTTGCCGGTGCCGGTTTGCGCGGTGGCGAGTACGTCTTTGCCCTCAAGTGCAGGCGGGATAGCGGACGCCTGGACCGGCGTCGGGGTCATGAAATGGAACTGTGCCAGCTTCTGCTGGAGCCCAGCAGACAGGGGCATATCTTTGAATTGTGTCAAAACGATTTGTTCTTTCTGGAGAGGCGTCTCGCGAGGATGCATACAAGATGCGAGTCGCGAAGATACAACTGAAGCCGCTCGGTTTTATTTGGCGCTGAAAATGAAACGGAAGCAGGAAAGGCAGAAGATCAGATCAATACAGGATCGGATGTCGCTTGCAAGCGGCCGCAGCCAATAGCGTCTAAAAGCATTATAGGGGTGCACAGCGGATTGTGCAAGCGCAGTGCCCGCTATAGATCTTTTGGCTTGTCATCTGAAGGCGGGTCAACTGGAACGAAGAACATATTTGCGACCCGTTCCGGACTCAAACCTCCGGCAATTAACTTCTCAGCCATTGCCCTCTGTTGTGCCTTGTAACGTTCACTCGGCACGAACTGTTCGGCGATGAAGTCGCTCTCTGCTCCCATACCTCTCCGGTCGGGATTAGCTCTGCGTTTGGACATAGCGCACCCTTGTTTTCGAATTATACGACTGCGGATAGAGCCGCCAGATCTCGACTGGACCACTAGGTCGGGATACTTCCATGACGAAATGTCGGCCTTCGCCGGCGGAGTACAATCCATGCCAATGAGGGGAGAACACGAATGAGGTGTCTTGCGTCCGTCGCGGTCACAGCAATCGCGCTATGTGTAGCAGGTTGGGCGCAGACGTCGATGAGTCCGGCGATGCAAAACGCTCCCGCCCACAAGGCTCCGCTGTCCGAGTACGTCGGCGCGTGGATAGGGACTTTCCAGGGGCACACCTGGTTCACCATAAGATTGATGCATAGAGGCGACCAGCTTACGGGGATGCTGCAGCGCCCTCGCGACGTTCAGTTTGACGACCAGGGCGAGGTGAAAAGCGTCAGTGATGAAAAATGGGCAGGTCGCATCGAAAGCGCAAAGCCCAACGGCGACGGCCTTCTGTTGACCGTGAAGGATCCTGCCACGCACAAGACCGATCGCTACCTTATGCGGCTGACCAACGACACTACGGCTGAAGTCAAGATGGTGGCCACGTCCATGCCGACGGGCACGCCGAATCCAAAGCCGTGGCATCTGACAAGAGTTGCTGCCAACGCTATAACCCCAGTTCGCTAAGAAACAGCATTGAAGAGGTTTAGAACCGCAGAGACAAGCAGCTCAGGCCACCGTCCATCTTGCGAAATTCGGACATATCGAGCAGCAAAGGTTTGTAGCCAAGGCCGGTCAAGGCTGCGTTCAACTGCGGGAAGCCAGAAGGCAGCAGCACGCGATCGTTAACCAGAACACAGTTGCAGGCATAGCTCTCTTCCGCCGGAACGCGAACCAGGTTGTATCCCGCAAACTCCTTTCTGTCAGCGAGTTCTTCCATAACAATAAGATTGTTCTGGTCGAGATAAGCGATTCCGCTTTTCAAATGCAGAATCGAAGTCATGCTTCGGATATCAATCATGGACGATGTATATCCGTCCGCCGCCAGGAATTCGCCGAGTTGTCGAGCGCCTTCCTCGGTGGTGCGATGCGAGATGCCCATAAAGAAGTGTGCCCCGGCGTCACAAATGTCGCCGCCATCAAGTGTCCCGGAGGATTCGATTTCGTGAATCGTCGAATAGAACCGTTCGACGGCATTACGAATGGCCGCGATTTCGCCGAGGCGTGACGCCGCGCCGGGCCGCGCGAGAATGGCAGACTTTGCAGTCAGCACAGCCGTGTCTTCGACGAATGTCGAGTCGGGATGTTCGAGGTCCGCGTCGAGACGGACCAAGTCCAGGCCACACTGCTTCAGCGCATCGCAATAGGCGGCATGCTGGGCCACAACCTTCGGGAAGTCGGGCTTGCCGAGATCAGCCGAGGTCAAACCGTCGGCAAAATTCTCGCTGGGAGTGCGCACAATGGCGTGTTGGAACAACTTTCTCCTCCTTAGTCAGGCCTTGAGGCGCTGGAACGTCTTGTCATCCAAAGATACACAGGAACACTGATAGCAAGCAGAACAAACGCTCGCAATGCAGCAACGGGGTCGCCATGGATGGCCGCGACCAGAAAGAGAAATGAACCCAGCAGAACGATGCCGGTGCTCCATGGATATCCCCAGGCGCGAAAAGGACGCTGCGTCGCCGGCTCGCGCTGGCGCAAGGTGAAGAGGGCGACGTAATTGAGGCAGTAGATTGACGCCACGAAGAAGGCGGCGACGGTCACAATGTTTTCAAAGCTCCCGCTCGCGATCAGCACCGCGGCTGCCAGCGACGAAAGCAGCAACGCTGGGCGGGGCGTTCCCGTGGCGCTCACCGCGGTTACTCTTTCCGTGAACAGCCCATCACGGCCAACCGCGAAGAGGATGCGCGGCGCGCCCAGCATCACGGAATTCACCAGGCTAATCAGCGTCAGCAAGGAGAGAAGCGTCACGAACTTGCCGCTCAGGTGGGCAAATGAGCTGGAGGCAAGCACGATCTGCGCCGCATCTGCTGCGGGAAGCTTGGAAGCAGCGAGTTCGGCCATGGGCATGACCAGCAGGAAAGCCACGTTCATAAGCAGATAAAGCGCGACGATGAGCACCACCCCGCCGATCATGGCGCGGGGCAGGTTACGGGCCGGGTTTGTGTCCTCCTCCGCGAAGTAGATGGCTTCGTACCAGCCGTCATAGGTGACAATCACCGCGCGAAACGCCACGATGAGAGCGGCGAAGATGGCGAGTGTGCTGGAAGGAGCGGCAGCGAGCGGGTGATGAAGGGCTGAATCGGATGTGCTGCGATGAAAGAAACAGGCGCCGGCGAGCAAAATCAGAGTTAAGGCGGTCGCCGAGCTGCTGAGTTGCAGAACAACACTGCTGAGCCGCAGACCGATCCAGTGCATCAGCGTTAATGAGGAGAGCAGAATCAGCGCAACCGCTGTTTCGTGGCCAGCCATACGGGATGTCAGCGCCGAGAGATATTCCGCTGCGGCGACCGAGCCGAAGGCCAGGACGGCGCAATTGTTGAGCCAGTCTCCCCATCCAACTGTAAAGCCCACCGCGCTCCCGAACGCGCGCTTGGCGTAAACGTAAAAACCGCCCGCCTGAGGGAGCATTGCGGCCAGTTCAGCAATCGAAGCCGCTCCCAGCACAGTGTAAATACCGCCGGCAATCCAAACCGCAAGGATCAACCAACTGTTGCCAAGCTGAGCGGCAACGGTTCCGGGCAGCCGCAAAATGCCGACTCCGACCGTACTGCCGAATACTACAGCCAGGCCAAACCCCAAGCCAAGGATGCGCATCAGATGTGCGCGGGGTTTGCGGCTCGCGGTTAAGGCGCCAATGGACAGGGGGCGTTTCCTTCGGTAAAGGCCGGTCTCGAGTCTAAACGAGGCAGAGCCGCAAAAGTGAGTTTTGCCGTGGCGCAGGTGATTATGATGGTTTATAGTTTCCGTACCGCCGAAGTATGATGTTCGCTAACTGCAAAACAGTCTCTGCCAAAGACGCAGCGACGAGGAGATAGATATGCGCACAAAGTCAGGCCTGTACAAGGTCGTGTTCAGCGTTCTGCTTTTGACCTGTCTGTTGATGTTGGGAAGCGTGCCGGGATTTTCCCGGGACAAGTACGAAACCATTGACGCCACCGCTTGGGGCACAGGCACCCAACTGGGAAAGAATATTGGCGTCACGCTAATTATCTACGAGTGGTCGACGGCAGAGGATCGCCAGGTCCTTGTCGAAGCTTTCCAGAAAGGTTCAAACCAGGGATTGGTGAACGCTTTGGAAAAGATGAAGGCGGTGGGCCACGTCAACATCACGGGCACACTAGGGTACGACTGCAGCTTTATCAGACTCATCCAAACTCCGACAGGACGGAAGATCCGCTTCGTAACCAACCGCCAAATCAAGTTCGGCGAAGCTTTTTATGACACGCAATCGCAAGCCTACAACTTGACCGCCGGTGAGATCGACCTCAACGATCAGGACAAGAGCAAGAGCGCGGGCGTCTTGTATCCCGCGGCCCAGCTGGGGATTGATGCCGACGGCCAGTTGTCCCTGGATCTGAGGCAGAACGCCTGGAGACTGGGCAACATCATAGACTGGAAGGGGACGTCCGGCGAAAACTGACGGAAGGCTTGGACGGCTTTACTTGCGGCCGAATTCGTCCGTAGAAATCTCTGAAGAGCGATTTCGTGTCCGCATTCATCGAATTTCATTTCGAATGAGGTGCTTATGAAGATTCAGCGCTACTCTACCATTCACTGTGCATTGGTGTTGTTTCCTGTCCTGCTGATCGCCAGCTTTGCCGCAGCTGAGGACAAGAAAGACAGCAGCAAAGATGCTTGCTCGAATCCCAACCCGGCGAGCTTGTGTAATGCCGGCAACACCTGCGGGTCTGCTTCCACTCCGTGCATGGTCAACGTCAAGCGGACCGCGAATTCGTCTTCTGCGACCCCGAGCATTCCGGGGGCGAAGGGGAACGATCTTTTCTGCGTTAAGGCTGGAACCACGGTGACCTGGCAGTCCACGTCCAAGGGGACGGGATTCCTTATCGATCCCGGTGCTTCCTCCCCGTTTGACCCGCCGGGCGCCATCATGGGCGGCAGCCAGAAGCCAGTTTCGGTCGTGGCCAAGACGCCGGGGTGTGTTAACTACAACCTTAGCGCGACCGCTCAAGGTGGAATCTACGGCAAGAGCAAGGCCGCGCAGGCAACGCTCATTGTGATCGGCGGACAGTAAGAATTTACTGCGCGCTGCTCACGCGTTGTGGGCAGCGCGCGCAATTTCCTGCTTGCAGATTTCACTTGCGTTCCATTCGGGCCGGACGTAAGCTTTGCCTAACTCCAAACCCATTTAGCCTCTGACGACTTTCTACACGTTGGGGGCATTTTTGCAGAAGTTTCAACCCGCACTACTACCCATTAAA
>Ga0181532_10002342_pt1 | contig 17711 bp, 15 predicted proteins | sample PEATcosm2014_Bin_33_FD_119768 | JGI IMG/M metagenome (GOLD analysis project Ga0181532, IMG submission 119768) | Peatland microbial communities from MTU Mesocosm Facility, Houghton, MI, USA - PEATcosm2014_Bin11_30_metaG | ecosystem: Environmental > Terrestrial > Soil > Wetlands > Peat | place...
CGGGACCTTACGGGATCCTGCGCCGCGCCGGCCTCAAGCGACGCTGACTTTCATGCCGTCCGACACATTGGCGGGCGGGCTGAGGATGATCCGGTCTCCATCTTTGAGGCCAGATCGAACGTCGACATTGGCGCCATTGTCGACATCAATTTCAATCTTGCGCAGTTCCACCTTGCCATCGGACACGACGGCGGCGCGCAGCCCATCCTGGTTGAAGATCACCGCCGTCGAAGGGATGGTGATCACCGGATTCGGCCGTCGCGCCTGCAAATGGATGACGCTGTAGAGCCCGGCGGCGAGTGCGCCGTCCTTGTTGTCGACGTCGACCTCCATCAGCAGCGTGCGCGTCCCGGGCGACAGCGCGTTCGCGTTGCGCGCGACGCGCCCGGTGAACGTGCGTCCGGGCAGCTCGGAAACCGTGATCGTCGCGGGATCGCCATCCTTGATGCCGAAGGTCGCGGCCTGCGGCACGAAAACCTGCACGCGCAGCTCGTCGGTCCGCGCCATCGAGAACAAGGGCGTTCCGCTCGCAGCGTCAGCCGCGACGAGACTGCCGACGTCAATGAGGCGGCTGGTGACGACGCCGTCGAAGGGCGCCGTGATCCGCTCAAATTCGGTGAGTTGCTGCAGCCGGTCGACCGCGGCCTGCTGCGCCACGACGTTGGCCTTGGCGACTGCGACGGCGGCCTGGCGCGCCGCCAGCGTCAGCCGGTCGGTGTCGCCCTGCTGCGCGCTCGACCAGCCTTGCGCAACGAGGCGCGCGGTGCGCTGGTCGGTGACGCGGCCAAGATCGGCGTTGGCTTCCGCCTGCTGCACGGCGGCCTGGAACTGGACCAGCTGTCCCTTCGCCTGCTCCAGTTGCTGATCGAGATCGGGCGCTGCGATCACAGCAAGGACATCGCCTTTCTTCAGCCGCGTTCCGATGTCGGCGTTGCGAGTCTTGATATAGCCTGTCGCGCGCGCGAAAAGCGTCGCGCTGTCGAACGCCGCCATATTGCCGGTCAATTCTATGGTCCGGGGTGCGCTGTCCGCCTTGGCGACGAAGGTCCGCACGGTGGGGGTCGCGTTCTGGCGCGCCTGCATCACGGCGTTGGCCTCGGCGCTGCGGCTTAACTTCGTATAGACGCCAAAACCGACGAGCCCGGCGACGATGGCGAGCGCGACGACGCCGAGGAGGCGTGCGATGACCCGCCGCCTCCGCTCGCCGGGCTTTGGCGCGCGCGGCGGCTCCTTGCGTTCGCCCGGCGCCTTCGCGCCTGGCGCGTCAAAGCGGGGATCGGGAGGCATGCTGTTCATGACGGCGATCCTTGGTGAGTCAGGTCCTTTGGCGACTGGCGCTCAGGCGTTTTGGCGGCGATCCGCTCGAACCGGCCGATGATGGAATAGAGGAACGGCACGAACAGCAGGGTGGTCATCGTGCCGACCGCGACGCCGCCGATGACGGAGCGGGCCAGCACCGCATTCTGCTCGCCGCCCGGCTCGCCGATCGCCATGGGGATCATGCCGACGATCATCGCGGCGGCGGTCATGAGGACCGGCCGCAATCGCGTGACGCCGGCCGAAAGAGCGGCGTCGAAGGCGCTCATGCCGGCCTCGCGCTGTTCGCGCGCGAAAGTGACGAGCAGGATCGAGTTCGCCGAGGCGACGCCGACAGCCATGATGGCGCCCATCAGCGAGGGCACGCTCAAGGTGGTGCCGGTGACGAACAGCATGAGCAATATTCCGGCGCCGGCCCCAGGCAGCGCGAGGATCACGGCGAGCGGATCGACAAAGCTCTGATAGTTTATGACCATCAGCATATAAACGAACACCGCCGCGAAGATGAGCCCTAGCGCCAGATTGCCGAAGGCCGACTGCATGCTCTCGATCTGCCCGCGAATGACGATGTGGTTGCCCGGAGTGAGCTGCGGCTCCACCTCCGCGACGACGTTGCGCAGATCCGCCGCCACGCCGCCGAGGTCGCGATCCTGCACGCTGCCGTAGACGTCGTAAACAGCCTGAATGTTGGAGTGATTAAAGACCGATTGAACGCCGATCCGCTTCGACGTCGCGAGATTGCCGAGCAAAGTAGGTATCGGGGTGTCGTTGGGATCGACCGCGGCGGCGAGCGGCGTGTTGTCGAGCTGATTTTTCGTCGCGATGCGATATTCGGGCGTTTGCACGGGCATGAAGTAAGGGATGCCGTTTTTCGGGTCGGTCCAGAAATTGGGCGAGACCTGCTCGGAGGAGCTGAGGCTGATGTTGAGGTTGTTGGCGACGTCTTGCATGCTCAGGCCAAGCTGCTGCGCGCGCGTGCGATCCACCGTATAATAGAGCTCGGGCGCGTTCAGCTCCTGCTGGATGTGCGCGTCGACCAGGCCCGGAATCCTGCTCATTTTCTGCTGCAGCAGAGCTGCGAGCCTCTTGTTGTTTTCGCGATCGCGCCCCTGCAGCTGCACGTCGATTTGTGTCGGGACGCCGAAATTCAGCACCTGCGTGACGAGATCGGCGGGCTGAAAATAGAACAAAACGTCGGGAAAAGCGACGCTCAACTCTCTGCGAAGGGTTTTGACGATGTCGGCGGTGCGCTCATGCCCTTCGGCGAGTTCGATCTGGATCACCCCATCGTTGACCCCGATCGCACTGCCGTCCGTGAAGGCGAGGTTGTAGAGCCTTTGCGGCAGGCCGATATTGTCGAGAACGAGTTTCAGATCCTTTGCCGGGACGACGGCCCGGATCTTGTCCTCGACGTCCTGAAAGATCTGTTCGGTGCGCTCGATGCGGGTGCGCGCCGGCGCCCTGACGTGCAGCTGGATCAGCCCGGCGTCGACCGCGGGAAAGAAATCCGAGCCGACGTTGAACGCGAGCACGCACGCGCCGGCGACGACGGCGAGCGCGACCGCAGGCGTCAGGAATTTCCGCCGCAGGATGCCGGCGAGAAGCCAGGCGTAAAAGCTGCGGAAGCGATCGAACCGCGCATTGAATCCATTATGAAAGCGCGCCATCCAGTCGGTCGCGTCACCGTGCCGCTCATGCTCCTTGCGGATCAGGAGCCCGATCATGATCGGCGTCAGGGTGCGCGAGATGCAATAGGACGCGATCATGGCGAACACGACCGCCATGGCGAGAGGCGTGAACAGATAGCGCGCCGCGCCCTGCAGGAAGAACACGGAGACGAAGACACAGCATATGGCGAGCGTCGAGATGAGGGTCGGCACGGCGATTCCGGCGGCGCCCTCCAGCACGGCCTGGTCGAAGTCGACGCCCTCTTCGAGCAACCGGTGCGTGTTCTCGATGGTGACCGTCGAGTCGTCGACGAGAATGCCGACCGCCAGAGCGAGGCCGCCGAGAGTCATGGTGTTGATGGTCTGGCCGAGCGCGGAAAGCACCGCGATCGACGTCAGGATCGAGAGCGGAATCGACACCATGACGACGATCGTCGAGCGCCAGGAGCCAAGAAAGATCAGGATCATCAAGGCGGTCAAGGCGGCCGCGATCGCTCCTTCGTGCAGCACGCTGTCGATGGCGTTCTGCACGAACACCGACTGATCGAACAGCAGCTTGATATTCATTCCTGGCGGAGCGGCCTTCTCGATTTCAGGCAGCGCCGCCTTGACGCGATTGACGACGTCGAGCGTCGAGGCGTTGCCGTTCTTGATGATAGTCAAAAGGACCGAGCGTTTGCCTTCGGCGCGCACGATGTTCTGCTGCACCGCCCAGCCGTCGCGAACATGGGCGACATCGGACAGAAAGACGGTGGCGCCGCCGGCCTGCCTGACCGGAATCCGGTTCAGCGCGTCGATAGAGGGCGCGGTCGCGTTGACCTTCACGATGAATTGCTGGTCGCCGAGCTTTGCGTCGCCCGATGGCAGCGTCAGGCTCTGCGCGTTGACCGCGTTGAGGACGTCGCTCGGCGTGATGCCGCGCGCGCGCAGCGCATCGGGATCGAGATCGACCATGATCTGCCGATACTTGCCGCCATAGGGCGTCGGCAGGGTGATGCCGGGAATGGGCGCCAGCGCCTGGCGCATCTGATAGATGCCGTAGTCGTAAAGCTGCTGCTCATTCAGCTGGTCCGAGCTCAGGCTCAACTGGAGCACGGGAACCGAAGACGCGTTGAACTGCACCACGGTCGGCGGCTGAATGCCCGGAGGCATGATGGCGCGGATCGAATTGGTGGCGGCGACGATCTGGGCGATAGCGAGGTCGATGTTCACGCCAGGCTGGAAAAACACCTTCTGAACCGAGATGCCCGACAGCGTCTGGCTTTCGATATTGCGCACGTCGCTGACGTTGGAGCTGATCGTATATTCGCTATAGGTGGTGACGCGCGCTTCCATTTCTTCGGGCGTCAGTCCGGTGTATTGCCAGATGACGGTGGCGACCGGAATGTTGATATTCGGAAAAATATCCTTGGGCGTCGTGAAGATCGCCGTTCCGCCAAGAAACAGCATCATCAGGGCCAACACGTAAAACGTGTGACGATACCGCAGCGCGAAACCGACTATGCCCATCATCAACTCCGGGGGTTCGGTCTTGACGTACTGTACCATACAGTACATATCAAGAGCATTATGAAAGTCTCACTTGCTTTTGAATGAAAACCCAGGCTTCCAACGCTGACTTCGCAGTAACCAGCCCGGCGAGCCCGCGCCTCGCCGCGCGTCGCGCCGCGTTCCTGTCCGCCGCGCTGGAGGTCTTTCAGCAAAAGGGCTTCGCCGAAGCGACGCTCGACGACATCATCGCGCTCTCAGGCGGCTCGCGGCAGACGCTCTACGCGCTGTTTGGCGGCAAGCAGGGGCTGTTCGAGGCTCTCGTCACGGAGACGTGCTCGAGCATCTTCGGCAAGCTTACGCCAGAGCGGCTCGCCTCGCAGTCTCCCGATCTGGTGCTGACCGAGGTCGGCGTGCGCTACCTCGAAGTTGTCCTTTCCCCGTCGGTTTTGAACCTGACGCGCCTCGTCGTCGCCGAGGCGTCGCGCATACCTGAAATCGCCGAGACCTACTGGCGATTGGGCCCTGGCCGCAGCCGCGCGTTTCTGACCGAATTTTTCGACCGCCAGATCGAGCGGGGCCTGTTCCAGATGGCCGACAGCCGCAAGGGGGCGGACCACTTCCTCGAAATGTTGTCGGGGACGATCCGGTTCCAGTGTCTGACCGGCGTGCGCCAGCCGCCGGATGGGGCTGAAATCAGAGAGATCGTCGCATCCGCCGTCGCGCAGTTCCTCAATGGTTGCGCCAAAGCATGAAGGGCGCCTCGGCCGCCTGCTGCGAAGCGCGCCGCTTGTGGAAATGGCGGGCGGCGCGCTAAAAGCGGACCAAAGCTGAGCCGCGGGGCTTAAAATCCAGCGTCGGCGGATCCGACATGCGAAGGAACGCTAATGTACGATAAAAAGGGCCTCACCCTCGCCGACGCCAAGGCGATCGCCGCGGCGGCCGAAGCGGAAGCGCTGAAAAACGGCTGGCGCGTGACGATCTCCGTCCTCGACGATGGCGGCAACCTGCTCTATCTCCAGCGTCTCGACGATGCGCCGGTCGGCTCCGTCGCCGTGTCGCAGGAAAAGGCGCGCACCGCCTTTCTGTTCAAGCGAACGACGAAAAGCATTGAGGAGGCTATTGTCGGCGGCCGCACGGTGATGCTGACGCTTCCGGGGGCGACGCCGATCGAAGGCGGCCTGCCTTTGCTGCACGAGGGGCGCGTCGTCGGCGCCATCGGGGTGTCTGGCGTGCAGTCGTCGCAGGATGCGCAAATCGCGCAGGCAGGCGTTGAAGTCGCGGCCAAATTGTAATCCGCGGCGCCGGGCGGGGTTTTGAACAAAAGGGAACGCCGCAAGACTGAATGATGCGCCAGCTTTATCGCGCGATCGGAAAAACCGGCATCGCGCCCGCCAAAGGACAAGAGACACGTGCCGCCTTGGCCTGCGCTGATCGTCGACCATCCGCAAACCGCCGTCGCCATCGCGGCGCTTGTCGTTGCGGCCGGCTCCCTTTTTGTGCTGGCGCTGCGGCGGGGCCCGATGTGGCGGCTTGCCGGACGGATTGGCCTCCTCGTCGCGCTGAGCGCCATGCTCCTCAGCCATGGAATCGAACCCTATCGGCAGCGCCTGCCCGACGAGAACATCGCGCGCCAGCTGGGGATCCTCCTCGTCGAAATTCTATGGTGGGTGGCGCTCGCCCGGGTCCTTGTCAGCGTCGTCGACGCGTTTGTCATCTTTGAGCGAAGGCCAAATGAAAGCCGCCTGTTCCAGCAGCTGATCGCCGGCCTCATCTACCTCGGCGTCGCTCTCGCGATCATCGGCGACGAGTTCAATGTCCCGATCGGCGCGCTGTTCGCGACCTCCGGCGCCGTCGCCATCATCGCCGGCCTCGCGCTGCAGAGTACGCTGGCGGATGTGTTCTCCGGCATCGCCATCAGTCTCGGTCGATCATACCACATCGGCGACTGGATCATCATCGATGGCGGCGTCGAGGGTCGCATCATCGAGACGAACTGGCAGGCGGTGCATCTCCTGACGGCGAGCCATGACGTCGCCATCATACCCAACAGCGTGCTGGCCAAGGCCAAGCTCGTCAACGTCACCACCCCCGAAGAGATGCAGGTGGCGACGACGCTGATCCGGCTCGAGCCTTCGATGTCGCCCGCGAGTTTCGTCGACATGTCGCTGCAGGCGCTGGCGAGCTGCAACTGCATCCTGCACCAGCCGCCGCCGACGGTCGCCGTGAAGTCGCTGAGCGCGTCGGCGATCGAATTGGCGGTGAGCTACCGGATCCCGAACCGGTCGGTTGGAGACGACGCCCGCAATGAAGTCTTTGACCGCGTTTACCGGCACGCCGTCGCCGCCGGATTGAAGTTCGCCCAAACGCCCGGCGTCGCCGGCCTGTTCCCGCCGATGCCCACCGGCGATGGCGGCGCCGTGCCGGCGCAAAGCGCGCCCGAGCGGATTCTCGAAAAGCTGCCGCTATTCGCTTCGCTCACCGAGGAGCACAAGACCGTCCTCGCCGCCAAGATGAAGCGCAGGACGTTTGAGCCCGGCGAACTCGTGATCGAGCGCGGCGTGGTGGCGCAAACGCTCGCGATCGTGCAATCGGGCGCGCTCGCCCTCTATCAGGTCAGGGACGGGCGCGAGCACGAGCTTGTGCGGCTGGGTCCCGGCGATTATTTCGGCGAAGGCGGCCTGCTGCTGGGGGAGCCGCAGCGCGGCACCATCCGGGCGCTGACGCACGCGTCCATTTACGAGATCGTCGCCGACGATCTCCGCCCGATCCTGGTCGAGCGGCCGGGCCTGTCGGACGCGCTTGGACATGCGCTCGCCGCGCGCCGGGCGATGCAGGCGGCCGATGATGCGGTCGCGTCGAACCATGCCGATCATTCCGCAAGGCGTCTAACTGACCGCATCAGACAATTGTTTCAGGTCGACGCCTGATCGTCGCGCGGCGCCGTCAGGATTTGCCGCGCGGCTCCCTGAACCTCACGATCTGATGGTTGTTGTCGCCATCGACGATTTCGACATTGACAAGCTTTCCGGCTTCCTCCTCGAGATAGACCTCGCGCGGCTTCTGGATGAGGTGGTCGAGGCCCTTGAGGGCGATCTCGAAAATATCGTCTTTCGGATCGTAGACGACGCCATAAAGCGGCAGCCAGGTCGCCTCGATCTGGTCGCCGAGCTTTAAAGATGCGATTTCGATTTCCGCCTGCGCGTCCTTGAGGCCTTTCGACACGTCATTGAAGAACGCGCTCCATTCGGACTTTTCCAGTTTTCTCGTGGTCATGACGGTCTTCCCCGTTGCGGTGAATGTTGCAATCGTTGTTTCTGGCGCGCTTTGCGGCGGCCGGATGCGAATTGTCGGCGCGCGTCGCCTCAACCGTTAAATGCGCTCAAAGGCGCAAGAGTTTCGCTTTCGACCGGGGTCTCCCGGCCAACGCCCCCGCAGCATGATGACTTCAAAATTTAAATCAACCGGCGCTTCGTCCGTTTGTCCTGACGCAAGGTCTTGTCCAGAAACCCTGCAATTTTTGCGATCGTGCGATATGGTTCGCGCTGTCTGATCCAGGATCCGGCCGATGCAAGCCATGGTTTTTGAAGGTTTGGGCAAGCCGCTCGTCCTCAAGGAGGTCGCGACGCCCCGCCCCGACGCCCATCAGTTGCTGATCGAGGTCCGCGCCTGCGCGGTGTGCCGCACCGACCTGCATATCATCGATGGTGAACTGCCGCGGCCAAAGCTGCCGCTGATCCTTGGCCATGAGATCGTCGGCGTGGTGGCCGGTCTCGGCGAGAAGGTCGCGCGCATCAAGTTGGGCGATCGCGTCGGCGTGCCGTGGCTTGGGTGGACCTGCGGGGTCTGCGAATTCTGCCGTACGGGGCGGGAGAACCTTTGCGACAAGGCGCGCTTCACCGGCTACGACATCGACGGCGGATTCGCCCAGTTCACCGTCGCCGATGAGCGCTTCTGCTTCCCGCTTCCGGCGCTTTACGCCGACGTCGAGGCGGCGCCGCTGCTTTGCGCCGGCCTCATCGGCTATCGATCGCTGCGCCTTGCCGGGGAAGGGCGCCGCCTCGGCATCTACGGCTTCGGCGCCGCGGCGCATATCGTCGCGCAGGTCGCCCGGCATCTTGGCTGGGAGATCTACGCCTTCACCCGGCCGGGCGACGTCGCGGCCGAAGCATTCGCGCGCGAATGCGGGGCCGCATGGACAGGCGGCTCCCTGACGCCGCCGCCCGAGCCGCTCGATGCGGCGCTAATCTTCGCCCCTGTCGGCGCTCTCGTCCCCGCAGCCCTGCATGCGCTGGCGAAAGGCGGAACCGTGGTTTGCGGCGGCATCCACATGAGCGACATCCCGGCTTTTCCCTATGCCGACCTCTGGGAGGAGCGAATGATCCGCTCCGTCGCCAATCTGACGCGGCGGGACGCGGAGGAGTTTCTGGCGCTCGCGCCCCAAATTCCGGTGCGGACGCGGGCGATCGCCTCTCCGCTCGAACGCGCCAACGAGGCGTTGGAGGATTTGCGCCACGGCCGCATTTCCGGCGCCGCCGTGCTGGTCCCGCCAGCCATTTCGGCTTGAGCGAAATCATGAATCATTCCGCCATCGGCAGCCTCATTCATTTCGTCCTGTCCAATTTCACGGCGGTTTTGTTCATCGCGGCGCTGCTCCGCGCCGCATTGGAGAGGCCGCGGCCCTCGGCTGATCGCACGCTCTCCTGGCTCCTGCTTTTGCCGATTGGCGTCGGCGGCCTGTGGAGCGCTTTTTTCCATCTCGCCTATCCCGAGATGGCGGCGCGGTTCATCGGCTGGGCGGACAGCCCCTTCCAGTTCGAGGTCGGCATGGCCGATCTCGCTTTTGGCGTCGCCGGCTGCGCGGCTTTTCGCGCCAGTTTCGGGTTCAGGGCAGCCGTCGTGCTGGTCAATGCGATCTTTCTTTTAGGCGACGCCGTCGGTCACGTGCGCCAGATGATCACGGCGGCAAATTTCGCGCCCGGCAACGCCGGGCCGGTGTTCTATCTCGACATTGTCCTGCCGGTTTTGACGATTGCGCTGCTTTTGATGTCGCGGCGGAGCCGCGACGAAGCTCCGCCCGGCTAAGTCAGCTTTTGGGGGCGCTTGCCTCTGCGCGGTCGAAAACCTCATCCCGCGCGCGATCGAGATGGTCAATCTCCGCCCAGCTCAGCAATACCCATCGCCCGTCCCGGCGCTCGATCCAGTTGAGCGCGCCGTTGAGCAGCGGGAAATCGCGCTTCGCCGCTAGGCTTTGGCCGGTCGCGAGGCGGTGCGCGATGTCGAGCGCGCCGCCATGCGTCACGATGAGCAGCGTCTCGCCGCGGTGCTTCTCGGCAAGGCTCGCCAGGGTGGTCTCGACGCGCGCTGAAAAAGCGCCGAGGCTCTCGCCGCCGCCCGGCGGCGGAAGACCCGTATCCCGCGCGCGAAAGCTGGCGTAATCGGCCGGATAACGCGCCCCAGCCTCGGCGTGCGTCAGGCCTTGAAATTCGCCGAGGCAGCGCTCGCGAAGGCTTTGCGTCCGCCGCACCTCAAGACCGATCAGCGCCGCCGCGACGGCCGCGGTCTCGAGGGTGCGCGCAAGGTCGCTGCTGTATAGAGCGTCGAAGCTATGCGTCGCGAGCCTCAAAGCCGCCGCCTGCGCCTGCGCCCGTCCCGCCTCGTTCAGCGGAATATCGATATGGCCCTGCAGGCGCCCTTCTGCGTTCCAGGCCGTTTCGCCATGGCGGACGAGGCAAAATCTGGTCGGCTTCGATACTCCGTCCGACGGCTGGAGCTGAAGCTTCTCATCGCTAACAGGCGTCCGGCCCAATGCTGCCTCACTCCAGCGACAGCGCCGCGGCGACTGGTTGCGGCGGCTCATTCGGGAAGGTCTGCTCCCAGCCGCCGCCAAGCGCCTTGTAGAGCTGGATGAGATCGGTCGAGACGCTGGTCGTGCTTTGCGCGAGCTGTTGCTGCGACGCCAGCAGGGTCCGCTGCGCATCGAGCACGGTGATGAAATCCGCGACGCCGTTGGTGTAGCGCACGCGCGAAAGGGACAGCGCCTCGCGCGAATGCTCGACCGCGGCCTTGAGGCTGTCGCGCCGGCGTTGTTCGGAGGAAAAGGCGTTGAGCGCGTTGACGACGTCGTGCCAGGCCTGAAGCACGGTCTTGTGGTAATTGATCGCAGCTTCTTGCTGCTGGTTCGCGCGCAGGTCCAGCGTCGATTTCAGCCGGCCGCCCTCGAAAATCGGCAGCTCGACGCTGGGTCCGAACTGATATTGCAGCGAGCTGCCCTTCCACAGATTCTTGAGGTCAAGCGCGTTGAGTTCGATGTTGCCGTTCAATTTCACGCTGGGATAGAAGTCGGCGACCGCGACGCCGACATCGGCGGTCGCCGCATGCAGCTGCGCCTCCGCCGCGCGTATGTCGGGGCGCCGTCGCGCAAGCTCGGAGGGCACGCCGAGCGGCGCGCGGGGCGGGGTCGGCGGGATGGGCTTCGCCCGCGTGAGCTCGCTCTTCAACGCGCCCGGACCTTCGTCGAGAATCAGGCTGATGGCGTTGATGTCGACCTCGACCTGGTTCTCGAGGCTCGGCAGCTCCGCGCGGATGCTTTCGACCAACGCCGCGGCGTTTTCGACGTCAAGACCGCTCGTCAGCCCCTTGGCGGCGCGGGTCCGCGTCAGCTCCAGAATTTCGCTGGCGCTCTTTAAATTGTCATTGACGATGGCGATTTGCGCCTGCGCGCCGCGCAAATCGACATAATCGCGCGCGAGCTCCGCCAACGCTGTCACCAACAGATCGCGGCGCTGATATTCGGAGGCCTCGATCTGGGCGTCCGCGGATTCGACCTGACGCCTGACGTGGCCCCAGATATCGAGCTCCCATGACGCATCGAAGCCGGTCTGCCATACGCTGATCGGCGGCACGTTCAGATTGGGTCCGGCGAGACTGAGGATGCCGTTCTTGCTGTAGAGTTCGCGTTGGTACGAGGCGTTGCCATTGACGCTCGGCAGCGCCGCCGAGGCGGTGACGCCGCGCTGCGCGCGGCTCTCGCCGAGGCGCACCGTCGCCGTCAGCACGTCGAGATTTGCATCGGCGACGCGTCCGGCGAGCGAGGTCAGGGTCGGGTCGCGGAAGGTTTTCCACCAGGCGGCCTCGCCGGGCGCGCTTTCGAAATAAGCGCGCTCCGGGGCGGCCGCACGCTCCTCGGCGCTTTGCGGCTGCGCCCTGCCGAAAAAGGACGCGCGCGGCAGCAAAGGATCTGGCGGCGTGAAATCGGGGCCGACCGAATAGCAGCCGCTGGTCAGCAGGGCGCAGAAGGTCGCCGCCAATCCTATGCCGCATCTCTCAATCATGGCGGTCCTGCATCATGGGGCCTCGCGCTGTCTCAAGGCGCCGCGATTATCTACAGTGCGATCAAGGCGGAAATTATGACCGAGGCCTGCGCGCGCTCCCCCCGATATGTCATACGTCATATCAATGGGCTCCGCCCGGGCCGCCGGCCGCCTTCCTGTTGGTCAGGAAGAAGCAGAAGGGCACGACGCAGAAGGCGACGATGCCGGTATAAAAAAAGACGTCTGAATACGCGAGGATCTGCGCCTGCGCGCGGAAAGCGAGATACACCTTGCCGACCGCGACGTCATGCGCGGCGCCCGCCGCGTGCCCCATTGCGACCAGCGCTCTTTGCGTGCTCGCGATCAGTTCGTTGAAGGGTTGATGGAAGGGCGACGCCCATTTCGAAAGCTGCGCCTGGCGCGTCTGCGTCCGCTCGGTGATCATCGCGGTCGCGAGGGAGATGCCGATCGAGCCGAAGACGTTGCGGAACATGGTGAACAGCGCCGTCCCGTCGCCGTTGAGGCGGCGCGGCAGGGTGATGTAGGCGATCGTCGAGATCGGGACGAAGAGGAATGCGAGGCCCGCGGTTTGCGCCGAACGCATTGCGACCAGCGTGCCGAAATCGATCGTCGGCGAAAGGCGGCTCGAATAGAAGAAGGCCAGGCCCATGACGAAAAAGCCGGCGGCGATGATGAGGCGGGTCTGAATGAAACGCATCAGCACGCCGACGATCGGAATGAGGGCGATGATGGCGAGGCCCCCCGGCGACAGGATCAGGCCGGCCCATGTCGCCGTGTAGCCGATCACCGTTTGCGCGAACTGCGGGATCACCACCGCGCCGGCGTAAAGGACGCCGCCGACGGCGGAGATGCAGACGCATCCCATAGTGAAATTGCGGTCCTTGAAGACATCGAGATTGACGATCGGATGCTTCGCGGTCTTGAGCCAGATGATCCCGCCGACGATGCCGAAGGCGGCGAGAGCCGCCATCACCCGGATGAAGGGCGAGCCGAACCAGTCTTCGTCCTCGCCGCGGTCGAGCATGACCTGAAGGCAGCCGAGGCCGAGCGTGATGAAGCCGAGGCCGATGAAGTCGATGTGTTTCCGCGACGCTTTTTGCAGCCAGGGCGGATCCTCGACCAGAACGAAGACGAGGAAGGTCGCGATGATGCCGACCGGAATATTGGCGAAGAAGATCCAGCGCCAGTTGTAGGTGTCGGTAATCATTCCGCCGAGAGTCGGGCCGATGACCGGCGCGACGATCGTCGCGATCGCCGTGACGCCGAACGCCGCGCCGCGCTTTTCCGGCGGAAAGGTGTCGAGGATGATCGCTTGCTGGTTCGGCTGCAGGCCGCCGCCGAAAAAGCCCTGCAGCAGCCGGAAAAGAACCAGTTGCGGGAGGCTGTTTGCGATGCCGCAGAGAAACGAGCACACCGTGAACATCGCAAGGCAGATCATGAAATAGCGCTTGCGGCCGATCACCGCGCTGAGCCAGCCGGAGATGGTGAGGACGATGGCGTTGGCGACGAGATAGGAGGTCAGCGCCCAGGTCGCCTCGTCATTGCTGGCCGACAGGCTGCCGGCGATGTGCGGCAGTGCGACGTTGACGATCGTCGTGTCGAGGATCTCCATGAAGGCCGCGAGCGTGACGACGACGGCGATGGCCCAGGGGTTGCTCGAAGGGCGCCAATGCGCGTGCGCATCCGGCTGCGTCATTTCAGCTTCACCGTCGGCACCGCCGAAATGCCGAGCGGCAGCGGCAGAGCGGGATCGAGGCCGCTGTCGATGTCGATCTTGACCGGGACGCGCTGCACGATCTTGATGAAATTGCCCGTAGCGTTCTCCGGCGGAAAGGCGGTGAATTTCGAGCCGGAACCCAGCTGCACGCTGTCGACGTGGCCCTTCAGCTTGAGGTGCGGATAGGCGTCGATCTCGATATCGACCGGCTGCCCCGGGCGGATGCGGTCGAGCTGGCTCTCCTTGAAATTGGCCGTGACCCAGACCTCAGGCGAAACGATCGAGAATATCTGCTGGCCGGGCGTCACGTAATTGCCGACTTCGACATTGCGTTTGGTGATCCAGCCGTCTTGCGGCGCCCTGACGACGGTCCATTCGAGGTTCAAATTCGCCTGATCCAGCTTCGCCTGGGCCTGCTCGACCTGGCCGGTCAGCTGGCCGACGTCCGCGTCGGCCTGACCGATGCGCTGCGGCACGGGTTCCGCCACCGCCACTTGCGCCTCGGCGAGCGCCACTTGGGCCTGCGCCTGGCGCAGCGCAGCGGTCGCCGCGTCGACCTCCTGCTGGGTCGTCGCCTGTTTGGGAAGGCTGCGCTGACGCTGATAGTCGGCCTCGGCCCTGACTTCAGCCGCCTGCGCCGAGGCGAGCTGCGCCCTGGTCTGCTCCAGCTGGGCTGGAAAATTCTTCCGCGCGATTTCGGCGCCGAGCTTCAGGCCGGCGAGCTGAGCCTTGGCGACCTGAAGGGCGCCTTCGGCGGAATCGCGGTCCTGAATATATTGTCGCGGATCGATGTGGATCAGCGGTTCGCCCTTACGCACGAACTGATTGTCGTTGACGTCGAGCGAGACGACGAGTCCCGAGACCTGCGGCGCGATCGTCACCGCGCGCCCGTCCGTGTAGGCGTCGTCCGTGGACTCGATGTTGAGGGTGGAGAAATAGAGATAGGCGCCGCCGGCGATGGCGCCCGCCGCGATGAGAAGGCCGACGAACAGAAGCGAGCGCTTCTTTTTCGGCGCCGGCGCTTCGTCCTCCGGCGCGGCCTTGTCCTCGTCCGGTTCGGCGCGATCCTCGGCCGGGGCCTCGGCGACCCCGGGTTCCGGCGCCCTTTCGTCCCGCTCGCGCAGTTCGGCTTCGGACATTTCGGTCTCGGATTGCTGATCCATCCTGTGATCCGCTCGACTTGCCTTTGACGCCCGTGACGAACCGACGCAGCCGGGGCTTGCGCGCCGACCCCTTTTCGGTGCATAGCTATTAACCGAACTCACCGGTACGGTTACACGAGATTTCGCGCGCGTCAACGATGAAGTGTCAGGCAAGCCCAGTGCCGCGCGGCGAAAAGCGCCGCGACCAGATCTCCGCCGTCGCGGAAGGCGTGTTTCTTGAGCGCGGCTACGCCGAAACGACGATGCAGGTCATCGCCGAGCGCGCCGGCGCCTCGAAAGAAACGCTTTACCGCCATTTTGGCTGCAAGGAGGCGCTGTTTTCCGAGGTCGTGCGCCGCCGCTCCGCGCTCATGATGGGCGGCGAGGAGGGCGAATTGTCAGGATCGCCGAAGCAGGTCCTGCTCGACCTCGCGCTCAACCTTCTCAATTTTCTGGGAGGCGCCGATTCAATTTGCCTCTATCGGGTGGTCGTGGCCGAGTCGCCGCGCGAGCCCGAGCTCGGCCGCATCTTTTATGCGCAGGGCCCCGGCCGGGTCATCGCCCGGCTGTCGGGCTATCTAAGTCAGGCCGCGGAGCGCGGTGAACTGCGGGTGGGCGATCCCGATCTCGCGGCGAGACTCTTTATCGGAGCCGTCATCGCGCATCACCAGATTTTGCGCCTCGTCGTCAAGGCCGCATTCACCGAGGCGGAGTTGCTCGCCCACGCAACAGAGGCCGTCAGCCTTTTCATGGCGCGCTATGGCCCGTGATGCGGCCAGATCTAGCCGACGATGATCGCATGGAGGAAGGCCGGCCCGTGCGCGCCGCGCACAAGCGCGCCCTCGATATCGGCGGTGCCGCTGGCCCCTGTGATGAGATTGACGTTGCGCGGGGCCGGCGCGCTCCGTTCGGCGTTGGCGTAATCTTCAAGATGCGCCAGGATTTTCGCGCGATCGATGATGCAGATGTGGTGCAAAGGCAAAAACGAGAGCAGGGTCGGCGACTCCGGGCTTGAGTGAAATACGAGCGTCCCGGTCTCGGCGATGGCCCAGCGCGCCCTGGCGACCGCCAGCGTCTCGTCGCCGCCGATCGACGCGCTGATCGTGAAGCCGCTCCAGTTGAGCTTTTGCAGGTCGGGATCAGGCTGCAGGACGAGAGTGGGATCGAGACCGTGGACGGCGCAATAGCGGCGCACGGCGGCAGGCGCGTCCTCAAGTCGCGCGACGCGATCGACGCTGGCGCCGACGACCTTGTCCGAGACGAGACGCGCGGCAAAGGCTTCCGCGAGATCGCTGTTTGGAAGCCGCGGCCTGCTCTCGATCGATTCGAGCGCCAAAGCCTCCGCGGTGGCGGCGATGTCCTGAGGGTCCCGCTCGCGGGGCAAAGCGCGCCGGATCGCGGCCAGCATGTCCTCGCGAGCGCTCACGCGTTGGGTCTCCGCTTTTGAGCCTGATACTGTTCAAAGAAGGTGCGCGCCGCGGGTTTGGGAAAGTCGCGATAGCGCGTCCAGCCGGCGGCCAGCGGCAGCTTCTCGATCCAGCCGCCATTGGCGAAGAGGCGGACCGCCCGCATCGCGAGGCGCGTCCCGAAGCGGTAGAGGTCGGGGCGTGCGGCGGCGAAGGCCCAGAGCCCGATCATGCCGCGCTGCGTATTCGGCTCAAGCCCCTGCGCCCAGCTTTTGTCGCGCCAGCCGCGCAGCATGGCCGGCAGCGGAATATCGACCGGGCAGACCTCCTGGCAGCGCCCGTTCAGCGTGCAGGCGTGGGCGAGGTCGCGGGATTTTTCAAGGCCGTCCAGAACCGGCGTCAGCACCGCGCCCATCGGACCCGGATAGACCCCGCCATAGGCGTGGCCGCCGATTTCATTGTAGACGACGCAATGATTCATGCAGGCGCCGCAGCGCAGACAGCGCAGCATCTCGCCAAGGCCCTCGGCCAGCATCCGCGTGCGGCCATTGTCGACCAGCACGATATGGAAGGCCTCCGGCCCGTCGCGATCGCCGGTGCGTTTCGGGCCGCAGTGGAAAGTTGTGTATTGGGTGATGTCGGCCCCGGTCGCCGAGCGCACCAGCAGCCGCAGCAGGATGAAGGCGTGCGTGAGGCTCGGCACGAGCTTCTCGATGCCCGCGGTGACGATGTGGACGCGCGGGATCGTCGTCGTCAGCTCCGCGTTGCCCTCGTTGGTCACCGTGCAGATGGCGCCGCTGTCGGCGATGAGAAAATTCGCGCCGCTTATTCCGACGTCGGCGCCGAGGAAGCCGGCGCGCAACTGCCGCCGCGCGCTCGCCACCATGCCGGCGACGTCATCGCTGTTCTGCGGCGTATGATGATGCTCGCGAAACAGCGCCGCGATATCCTCGCGCGTATGGTGCAGCGCCGGCCAGATGATATGCGAGGGCCGGTCGTTCGAGAGTTGCACGATGTGCTCGGCGAGATCGGTTTCGATGCGGGTGAGGCCCGCCGCGTCAAGCGCATGGGGCAGGCCGATCTCTTCGCCCAGCATCGATTTCGAGCGGGTGATCGTCTGCGCGTCCGCTTCGCGGCAGATGCGGATGACGATCTCGCAGGCCTCGCCGGCGCTCGCCGCATAATGCACGATGGCGCCGGAGGCGACGGCATTGCGCTCAAATTCGACGAGATAATGATCGAGGTTTTCGATCACATGATCCTTGATGCGGCGCCCGAGATCGCGCGCTTTTGAAAAGCCCGGCCAGTCGGCGACGGCGGCCTCGCGCTTGGCGCGCGCGGTGCGCGTCGTGCGGTCGATCGCAAGTTTGAGATTTGCGTCGGCCAGCGCGGCGGCGGCGCGGCTCTTGAACGTATCGGCGCCCACAAGCGACATGGGTTCAGGGCTCCTCGCCGATCGCGGGGCCATCGCCCATGCCGGCGATGATTTCGGCGACGTGGAAGGCGCGGATGCGCGCGCCGCGCCGATGCAGCTTGCCCGCCATGTTCATCAGGCAGCCGAGATCGCCGCCAAGCAGCAGATCGGCTTTCGTCGCTTCGATATGGCCGGCTTTCTCGTCGACGATGGCGTTGGAGATCGC